>Ga0335073_10002048_pt1 | contig 27598 bp, 27 predicted proteins | sample Lox_Sample_22_FD_207093 | JGI IMG/M metagenome (GOLD analysis project Ga0335073, IMG submission 207093) | Soil microbial communities from Loxahatchee National Wildlife Refuge, Florida, United States - Lox_Sample_2.2 | ecosystem: Environmental > Terrestrial > Soil > Wetlands | place: USA...
CTTCGCGTTCTGCGATGCGGCCGAGGGTGGCGTCGATGTCGCCACGGGGCTCGCTTACCCGGCCAAGGCCGAACGCGCGCGGCGCAACCAGCGGGTCGGCCTGTTGATCGAAGGCATGCCCGGAGAGCCCGTGGTGGCGATCGCGGCGCACGCGGCCGTGCGCGATGCCAACATTCAAGCGAATGTCGATCGCTACATCGCCGAAACGGTTGCCTATTTCGAGGCCTACTCGGCCGGCCATCCCTGGTCGGTCGCGCGGCAAACCGTATGGTACTGGTCGCGGATTTTCATCTGCTGCCGGCCCCAGAGGATCCTGTGGTGGCCCAATTCGGCGGCCATGGACGAACCCGCGCGCGAGTGGCAAGCGCCGAGCGATACCGTGTATCCGCGCTCGGACCCCGCTCCCGAAGCCGCGATGAGCCCCTCTCCCCGGTGGCCCTCACATCCGTGGCAGGAACGCGCGAGGGAGGCGCTCGCGCTCGGCCTCCCGCATCTCACCGTGCTGGACACACAGGGCTATCCACTGCCTGTGCGCACCCGCAGCATCAAGCCCGTCGAGGGTGGGTTCTTGGTCGACGTACCGATCGGCGCTCGCTGGGCGACCGGTGGTCCGGCCTCGCTGTGCTTCCTTGGCACGATCACCTTCGTTGGACACATCGACTCGGGCCCCGGCGCCACCGAATTCCGCGTCGAGCGAGCCCTGCCCTCGCTGCCGACGGTAACGGACCCGCGGGAGCTGTGGCAGCCGAGCGAATCGACGCGCCAGGCGTTCACGACCCGACTTAACCGCGAGCTCGAGCGACGCGGAATGCCGATGCCGCAGGTCCCGATCGAGCCTCCGGCACCGACGCGCGGCTCCCTGCGCCGAGCGGCGCGTGCCGCCCGACTCGCGAGCGAAGCGGCCACGCGACAGGCCGCGGACCTATCCTGAAACGGAGAACTGCAATGAGCACGGTCAGGTTCGATGGCCGAGTGGCAATCGTCACGGGAGCGGGCGGTGGCCTCGGGCGAGCGTATGCGCTCGACCTGGCGCAACGCGGTGCCGCCGTCGTGGTGAACGACCTCGGGTGTACCTATGACGGGCAGGGCCAGTCATCCAACATGGCCGACCGCGTGGTCGAGGAGATCTGCCGCGCGGGCGGCAAGGCTGTCGCATCGTATGACACGGTGAGTTCCGCTGCAGGTGGCGAAGCCATTATCGCGAAAGCGCTGGCGTCCTTCGGACGGATCGATGTGCTCATCAACAATGCGGGGACGCTACGCAACGCGCCGCTGGATGCGCTACCGGACGCGACGCTGGATGAGATGATCGCCGTGCACCTCAAGGGCGCTTTCTATGTCACGCGGCCGGCGTTTCGGCTGATGAAGCAGCAGCGCTATGGACGCATTCTGTTCGCCTCTTCGGCCGCCGGCATGCTGGGAAACGCCGCGCAGGCAGCATACGGCGCGGCCAAAGCAGGCGTGGTGGGGCTCATGAACGTGCTGGCCCAGGAGGGTCGCGCCCACAATGTCTTGTGCAACGCGCTTCTGCCGACCGCACAAAGTCGCATGGGCGCCGCGATGCCGGCCGACCAGATGGAGGATATCGGCATGCTGTTTGGATCCGCCGCAACGCAACTCGGCAACACCGGTACCGCGCCGTTCGTCACCCCCATGGTCACCTACCTCGTGAGCGAGGCGTGCCAGTCGACCCATGGAATCTACTCCGCCACTTTGGGTCGTTATGCGCGGGTATTCATCGCCGCGAGTGATGGTTGGATCGGGCCGCGCCATGAGCCACCCACGGCCGACGACATCGCGGCGCATTTCGGCGAGATTTCGAACACGAATAGCTTCTGCGTGCCGGAAAGCCTGCGGGATGAGTTCGTCGAGATCATCAAGTTGATCGAGAAACGTCGCCTCGCCTGAGCGCTGATGGGTCAGGCGGCTGCCGTCAAAATGGCAGCACGAATTTGGCGCGCATCACCTCGAGCGGCCGCATGTAGGAAGCGTCGTCCTTGTTCCGCAGCGGCACCCCGGTGAGCGCGGCGGCCTCGATATTCTCCTTCGGCATCACCATCTCGGGGGGCTCAGCGGTCCATTCGATGATGCACTTGCGGGCCGCGATGGCCCAGCGTCCGTCGCGCTTTTCGAAGCGATCCAGATAGCGCCCGCCACAGAGGCTCAGCGGCGGACCGAGCTTGTTCTTGCCGGAGAACAACCAGTAGGTTTCGGTATGCGCCGTCGTTCCTTCGAGCTCGCAGCGATGGTTGAGAACGTAGTGCTTGTGATGATGCTGGTATTTCTCGTGATAGCCGATCGCCCACTCGATGAATTCATCCCGGCTGCCGACGAACGTGCCGTGATCGTCCATGGCATCTGAGTGATAGACGCTGCGCAGCATCTCGCGATCGAAGCGATCGACGCCGCTGCAATACCTCACGATGCAATCGTAGATCTGTTGGCGGTCGATGAGCTGTTGCAGTTCAGGCGGGAATGCGGTCATGGTGGACTCCGGGTGCTGTCAAGAAGTTGGCGATCTGCAAGTGGGATCAGGGAGGCCCGACCGCCGTGATCTGCGCTATTGCCGCCGGCGCCTCAGGCACCCTGCGGATCGAGCATGACCTTGCACTGCGTGCGGCTGCTGCGCAAAGATTCGAACAACGCGGGCAGGCCCTTGAACGACACGGTATCGGTGATCATGCTGCGCGCCTCCGCGGCTCCCGAGTCCAGGGTCTCGGCCACGATCTCGAACTCGCGCGTGCTGTAGACGTTCGAGTAGATGAGCTTGAGCTCCTTGAACAGAAAGTCCGATGGGCCAAGATGATCCGCGACGGTACAGAAACCGAGCACCACCACCGTGCCCTTGCGTACGACACAGTTCAGGGCGAGGTCGATCAGGCCGGGCTGACCCACGCACTCGAACACCACCTCGGGTGCGCTCCCGAGCGCCCCGGCGACCGCGCCCGGCAAATCGTGCGCGGCGGTCACGAAATGAGTCGCGCCCATGGCGTGGGCGCGACTCTCTTGCCGTACGCTGCGGGCTGAGACGGCAACGCGCGCCGCACCGAGTCGGCGCGCCCAGAAGGCAGTGGCCAAACCGATGGGACCTGCGCCGATGACCAGCACCCTGGCTCCCGGTTGCAACCCGGACATGACGACAGCGTGCAGGCCGACGGCGAGCGGCTCGATCAAGGCGCCATCGGCAAGCGACAAGCCGGCCGGCAGTTTCACGCACTCGCGCCAGCCGGCGCGGGTGTATTCGGCGAAGGCGCTACCGATCCCCAGCATCTTGGGGCAATGCTTCGGCTCACCCGCGAGGCAGGCGAGGCATTCGCCGCAACCCGTCATCGGCTGCGCGGCCACCAGATCGCCGATCTTCACATTCTTGGTGGCAGAGCCGAGGGCCACGATTTCACCGGCAAACTCATGGCCGGGAATGGTGCCCACGGGATAGGTCATGCCGTGCCCGTCCGTCATGTGAAGGTCCGTGCCGCAGATCCCGCATCGCCCGATCCGTATGATGACCTCGTTGGGCTGCGGGGTTGGGTCGGGCACTTTCTCGATACTCAATGGCCGGCCCACGCCCGTGAACACCGCGGCCTTCACAAGATTCCCCGCTCCTTGGCCGAGGTGCTCGCGATACCCCGCTCCTGAAATACCGCGTGCGCGCACTCGAGCGCCTGCGCCGCCGCGGGAAAGCCGCAATAGGGTACGGTTTGCAGAATAGCCTGTTCCAGCTCCTGCACGCTGATGCCGTTGTTCAAGCCGGCGCGGATATGATTCTTGAGCTCGTCCGACCTACCTTGCGCGATCAGCGCACCGATGACCACGAAGCTGCGGCTCTTGCGCGGCAGCGCCGGGTTACCCCAGGTTTCGGCGAAGGCAAACTCGAGCGCCATGCGCCCGACCTCGGCCCCAAAGCCATCGCCGGTGATGGCCGCCTCGTAACCCGCGAGGAATTGTTCGCCGAACATTTCCTTGAGAACCTGCCGCCCCCGTGCGCGCCGCTCTTCCAGGTTGTTGATCATGAGATCGTATCTCCAGTGAGGTTGCAGAGAACTTCGTTCAGGTGATCAGAAAGCCGCCGTCGAGCGTGAGCGACTGCCCGGTGATATAGCCGCCGGATGGTCCGACCAGATACAGGACGGCTGCGGCGATATCCCGGCCATTGCCCATCCCGAGGGGTAGACGGTTCGCATCGGTACCGGGTCCTTCGAGGGTTCCGCCGGCCGCGAGCCGCGCCTCGAGCGTTGCGTGAAAGCGTGTCTTGTTGCGCACGGCACCGGGCAGCACCACGTTGCACAGAATTCTATCGCGTACGTGATCGTGCGCGATGGCGCGCGTCATCGCCGTCACCCCCGCGCGGGAGCACGCATACGCTGCGTTACCCTTGAGCGCGGGATGAAGCGTTCCCATCGTCGTCACATTGACGATGCGGCCGCCGTTGCCCGCCTCGAGCATCAGGCGCACGCCTTCGCGCATCAGCAGGAACGTCGAGCGCTGGTTCAGCGATTGCAACGCGTCAAACTGTTCCAGCGTGGTCTGCGCGAGCGGCTGATTCGCGACGACGCCCGCGCAGTTGACGAGGATATCAAGGCGACCGAACCGCGTGCGTAGCGCCGCGAACAAGGCAGATACGGACTCCTCGGACTCGATATCGGTCGGGATTGCCGTGACGGTGCCGCCGGAAGGATCGACCTTCTGCGCGAGCGCAGAGATCGCCGCTGCGTCCCGGTCGGCGATGCAGACGCGCGCACCCGCGGCCGCCAGGACCGGCGCAACGTCGATACTCGGACAGGCGCCGCTGTCGCTCACCACGGCAACCTTGCCGTCGATCCGAAAGAGCGGCGCCAGAAGGTCGTTCATGCTGAGTCAGCCGATCAAATAGCCGCCGTCGACGTAGAGGATCTGTCCGGTGATGCAGCGAGACGCATCGCAGGAGAGAAACAGAACCGCCCGCGCGATCTCGTCCGGATCGAGAATTCCCACCGGCATCGCCATGCGCTGCCGCCAGTCTTCTCCCATCTTGCGCAAAAGTTCGGGGGAAAAACTCGCGGGAATCGAGCCTGAGCCGCCGGGGGTATTGGTTCCGCCAGGGCCGACGGCGTTGACCCGGATCATGTGCGGTCCAAGCTCGAGTGCCAGCGACTTCGTCATCATGGCGACCCCGGCCTTCGCCGTGTTGTAGTCGACCTTCCAGCGCACCGGATGCGCGGCCGCGGTCGAGGCGATGTTGACGATGGCGCCGCCCCGCTTCTGCGTGATCATCTGCTTCGCGACGGCCTGGCTTACGAAAAAGACGGCGCGCGTATTGACCGCCATGAACCTGTCCCAGTCCTCCTGGGTCACGCTGTCCCAGGTTGACCAGCCGCGCAGCGCCGCATTGTTGACCAGAATATCCACGGCGCCGAGGGCATCCAGCGACCCGGCCACGAGCCGAGCGATATCGGCTGCAACCGACACGTCCGCAGCTTGCGCGTGCGCCTTCCCGCCGCGGCTTGTGATCTCAGCGGCGACCGCATCCACCGCCTCTTGGTCGAGATCGCAGAGCATAGCCGACGCTCCGGCATCTGCGAGGCGCAGGGCAATCGCGCGGCCGATGCCGCGCGCGGCACCGGTGACGAGCGCGACCCGCCCCTCGAGATCGAACAGCTTCGCGGTCGGATCCATGGCGATTTCCTCGAACAGCACCCATGGTAACCGGCGGACGCCGCGTGCGACAATAGGAACGTTGTACACTTTCTCGCACGTTTCGAGCCGCGGCGAGATCCACCGCAAAGATCGCGCGTCAGCCGCTGGAATGCGTTCCAAAGGGCGCGATAATTCTAGGTCTAGGATGCACGTCACTTGCCTATCAGCATCTCGTAAGCCGCCAGCGAGCCAACCTCGACCACACCGCCGTCGACCGGCAGGGTCACTCCAGTGATGAAGCGCGCTTCGTCGCTTGCCAGGAACAGCACCGCGAAGGCGACATCCCAAGCATCTCCCTCAACGGCGAGGGGCCCGGCCTTGCGACGCAGTTCGCGGGCCGACTCACCCAGCAATCCCATCGCGAGTGGCGTCATCACGTGGCCGGGTGCCACCGTGTTGACGCGAATGCCTTGCGGCCCATAGATGAGAGCGAGCTCGGCGGTCAGGCTGTTCATGGCAGCCTTGGAAGGACCATACGCAACAGTTCCGTAGGCACGCAGGCTCGCGATCGAGGAGATATTGACGATCGAGCCGCCCCTATGGCCCATGCTCGGGATGGCGCTTTTGGACATCAGCAGCGCGCTTTTCAAGTTGACCGCGATGACCTGATCCCAGGCGCCCTCGTCGAGATCTTCGAGCCGGCGCGGTCCGGCAGCTGTGCCGACATTGTTGACGAGGATATCGAGGCCGCCATATCGGTCGAGTGCCTCCGCCACGACCCGCTGGCAGTCTCTCGAGCGTGTCACGTCGGCCACGGTCGTGAAGGCCTCGCCGCCCTCGGCAGCAATGAGGCTGCGTGTTGCCTCGAGCCGCTCCGCGCTCAGATCCACGAGGCAAACGCGCGCACCTTCACCCGCCAGCACCGCGCCGATCGCCCTGCCGATGCCCACGCCATCACCCTGTGAACCGGCTCCCGTGACGACGGCAACCTTGTCTTTCAGACGGGCCCGATAGTGCTCTGGCTTTGGCATGTGGCGTGCTGTCCCGTCTATCCATGGTTGTGCGCGGCCGGCTTCGCGCCGCCCTCGGGCGCTCCATTTGCGATTGACACGCAGGAAGCCCGTTCTCTACCATCGCCATGATACCTATTTATTAACATCGTTCACAAATCAGAACGCCACCGTCCTGCATGTCAGCCATTGAGCCTGCGATAATCAACCGCGTGACTCGCCTCCTCGGCATTCGCTATCCGATCGTGCAAGGGGGCATGCAATGGGTCGGCCGAGCCGAGCTCGCTGCGGCCGTTTCGAACGCCGGCGGACTGGGTATTCTGACCGCCCTCACCCAACCCACCCCGGAAGCGCTCGGCCGCGAGATCGAGCGCTGTCGTTCGCTCACCGATCAACCTTTCGGCGTGAACCTGACGATCCTGCCGACCGCGATCCCGCCCCCGTACGAGGCTTACCTGGATGTGGTCATTGCCTCGAATGTGAAAGTTCTCGAGACCGCGGGCAACAACCCCAAGGCGTTCATCGCCAAGGCGAAAGCCGCCGGTGTCACCTTGCTCCACAAGTGCACGGCGGTGCGCCACGCCCTTTCCTCGGAGCGCAACGGCGTGGACATTGTCAGCATCGACGGCTTCGAATGCGCCGGACACCCGGGTGAGGACGAGGTCGGCGGGGTCGTCATCTTTCCGCTCACCGCCCGGCGCCTCAAGATCCCGGTCATTGCTTCCGGGGGCATCGCGGACGGACGTGGCATGGCCTCCGCGCTCGCGGCCGGTGCCGAGGGCGTCAACATGGGCACCCGCTTCTGCGCCACCCGCGAGGCGCCGATCCACGACAGCATCAAGGAGATGATGGTCAACCTAACGGAGCGCGACACCAACCTCATTTTCCGCACCTTGCACAATACCGGCCGGGTGCTGAAGAACGCGGTATCTGATGCGGTCGTCGCACTCGAGCAGCGTTCGGGAGGCTGCACCTTCGAGGATGTAAGACCCTTGGTCGCCGGGGCACGCGGCCGAGATGCACTGCAGCGCGGCGATACCGACGGCGGGCTGGTGTGGGGAGGCCAGGGAGTCGGCCTGATCGAGGACATCCCGAGCTGCGAAGAGCTCCTGCAGCGCATGGTCCGCGAATGCCGCGAGGCACTCTCGCAGGCGGCGGGCTGGCTCGGCTAATTCCCGTGAACGCGCGACGCGTGTTGCGCAGCGCGACAGGCGACCTGAGCGCGCGCTGCGAGCCGAGCAAGCGCGCGAGCCGGGCCTCCTGCGCATTCGCCGGCGGCAGCTCCATCGGATTCATCTGCGCGCAGAACGAATCATGATTGTGCCGATCCCCGCCAGGCCGACGGGCTCCATTCCAGGGGCAGGTACTTCACACCGTTGACCGGCCCACTCTCGGTGCGCGGTCGCTCCCCGCGCTTGATCCGGAAATCCGGTATGCGCGCAAGCCATTCCTCGAGAAACACTCGCAGCTCGAGTCGCGCCAGGAACGAGCCGGGACAGCGGTGTGGGCCGTCGCCGAATGCCGCGTGACGCTGCACGTTGCGGTTGAAGTCGACTCGAAGAGGGTCCGGGTAGCGTCGCTCATCGAGGCCGTGCAACGTCTTCGAGAGCAGGATCTGTTCGCCGGCATGGAAGTCGACACCCTTGTAGTGCATATCACGGGTTATCACACGCGCCGTGTTGGGAATGCCGAAGCGCCGCAAAAACTCCTCGATGGCACGCGGAATGATCGCCGGATCATCCTGAAGCTGGACGCGCAGCTTCGGCTGCTCCGCGAGGCAGCGTGTCGTGAATGACAGCGCGGCCGCCACCGTGTCCAATCCGCCGAAGATGACGTTCACCATCATCCCCGCAAGCTCGATCTCACTGATCGGCCGATCGTTGATCCGGGCATTGACCATCCTGCTGAAGAGGTCCGGTCCCGGATGGCGCCGCCGCTCGAGGATCCATCGCTGGGTGTACTGCTGCAATCCGGAGTAAGCGACAAGCCGGTCCTGCTCCGAATGAGGCCGGACGCTTTTCTCGGTAAGATCGAGCAGATGCTCTCGATCCTCGAGAGGCAACGCCACGAGTTTCAGGAATGTGACGATCGGCAGGCGCTTGGCGAAGGCATCCACAAACTCGCACTCGCCCCGAGGCACGATGCCATCGAGCAACTCATGAGTCAGGCGGCGCAGATCGCTCTCGAGCTCCTGCATCGGCTTGGGACCGAACGCCGGCGACAGGACCGCCCGCAGCGGACCGTGCTGAGGCGGGTCATATTCCAACGGGGCGAGCGGCGCCTGCCCGGGAATCGGCGGCACGGTGACATGCCGATAGGAAAACCGCTCGTGATCCGTTTGCATCACATCGATATCGTCGGCGCGGGTGGCGATCCAGTGCCCGCCATAGCGCGTCGACCAGACGATGTCGGGACCCTCATGCAGGCGCTTCCACGCGAGCTGCACGTCGTCCTCATGGCCAGGCGGCGCGCGATAGTCGAAGTCGGTGACGAGCTGGGCTGGCACGTGTGCCGGCACGGGAGGTGGGATTACAGCACTCATGCGCGAGACTCCTCTGTTGCAGCAATTGCCAACGGCGCTTGCAGGCGCAGCCGGCCCGTAAATGACCTGGCTTCCCTCGGGGTCCGGTCGCGAGGAGAAGATGCTCGGGTCGAGCCGTAATTCGACGTGCTGTTCCCTCCCCTGCCATTCTCACGCGGCCGTTCCGCCGAACTGTTGGCGGAGTGCTACTTTGTTGGTCTTGCCGCTAGGCAGCCGGGGCAGGTCGACCGTGAACGTGATGCTCTTCGGACACTTGTAGCCTGCAATCTGCCCACGGCAGTGCGCGATGAGATCGGCCGCCGGGATGGCCATGCCTGGCTTGAGGACGACCACCGCCTTCACGGCTTCACCCCACTTGGCGTCCGGCACCCCGATCACGGCCGCCTCGGCCACCGCCCAATGAGACATCAGCGCTTCCTCCACTTCTCGACTGTAGACGTTTTCGCCGCCGCTGATGATCATGTCCTTCTTGCGATCGATCAGATATACGAAGCCGCCCTGATCCATGCGCCCGAGGTCGCCCGTGTGCAGCCAGCCGCCGCGCAGCGTGTCGATGGTCGCCGCAGAGTTGTTCCAGTATCCAAGCATGTTCTGTCGCGAACGCAGACAAATCTCCCCGATGCTGCCCGCGGGGAGCTCCGCATCCTGCTCATCGACGATCTTCACCGCCGTGTCGTAGATCGCCTGGCCCACAGAGCTCAGGCGCGCCACGTCCTGCTCCGTCCCCTCCACACGGTGATAGGCCTTGCGTAAGCTCAGTCCCGAGCCTTCGGTCTGACCGTAGCCATTGATGAGAATGGGCCCAAAACGGCGCAGCGCCCGCTTGAGCGTCGTCCGCGGCATCGGGGCTGCCGCATAGTTGATGGTGCGAAGCGAGCTGAAATCGTAGCTGTCGATCTCTGGTAGATCGAGGACCTGTTGCATGAGCGTGGGCGCGAGATGCAACTGCGTGATGCGCTCGCGCTGCACGGTCTCGGCAACCACGCGTGCGTCAAACGCGCGCTGGACCACCAGCGCGCCTCCTCGGAACGTAACACAGTAGCCTTGTGAGCGCGCGCCGATGTGGAACAAGGGCATGGCAAGCAGGATCCGATCGCCCAGGTCTGCGCCGAGCTCCATGGACCAGGCTTCACCGAGCGCCAACATGGCCTCGTGGGTGATCATCACGCCCTTGGGTCTGCCCGTCGTGCCACTCGTATACATCAGCGAATGAATGTCGGACGCCGCGGGTGCCAGCGCAGGACCCGTCTCGGACCCGCCGTCGATCACCGCGTCATAGCGCAGAGCCCAGGGTGGGACAGAATCGCCGATCACGACGTAGTGCTGGATGGCGGGCAGCTCCGCGCGCAGCTTCTCCACCACGCTCGCATATTGCGACTCGAATATCAGCACCCTCGGCGCCGCATCCTTGAGGATCCAGTCAATCTCCGGCGGCGCCAGGCGGAAATTGACCGGCGCCAGGATATACGACGCCACCTCGCACGCCCCGTAGACCTCGTGATACTCGGCACAGTTCATCGCAAGAATCGCCACGCGTTCCTGGGACTTGAGGCCCAGGCGATCGAGCGCGCTCGCCAGGCGCCGCGAGCGCGCGGCGAACTGCGCAAACGAGCTTCGCCGTCCATCGAACGTGCGATGCAGCTCGTTCGCGTGCAACACGGCGTTGCGCTCGACCAGGTCGGCCATCGACTCGACAACGCGACGGCTCGTGCTCATGCGTGCTCTCCAGCCACCTTTTACGCGTTGGTGTCGGTAGGGAACTCGGGCGCGCGCTTTTGCAGAAACGCATCGATGCCCTCGCGCCCTTCGGGACCGGCGAAGCCAATGAATTCGAGGGCCAGCGAGGTGTCGAAGATCGGGCCCGCCTGCCGCAACCAGTGATTGAGTGCATACTTGGTCCAACGCGTGGCGGCGGGAGCGAGCCCGGCCAGGCGTGTGGCGATGGCCACAGACTTCGCTTCGAGCTCGGCTGCATCGACTGCCAGGGAGACGAGGCCCATTTGCGCGGCCTGCTCGCCGGTGAAGGGCTCGGAGAGCAAGAGGTAGTACTTCGCACGCGCCATGCCGCACAAGAGCGGCCACAGGATCGTGGCGTGATCACCCGCCGCGACGCCGATCTTGGCATGACCGTCGGAGAACTGGGCATCCTTGGCCGCGATCGAGATATCGGCCAGAAGCGCCGCGGCGATGCCGGCCCCCACGGCCCAGCCCGACACGGCGCTCACGATCGGCTTCGAGCAATTGATGATGTTATAGACGAGATTGCGCGACTCCTTCATGGCCTGCATGCGCAGCTCATAGTCGTCGCACACTTTGCGCTCGTGATTGAGATCGCCGCCGGCCGAGAATGCCTTCTCCGAGCCCCGGATCAGTACGACCAACACGCTGGGATCGACGTCGACGTCTTTCCAGACCTCGGACATCTCGCGGTGCAAGGTCGCCGTCATGGCGTTGAGCTTCAACGGCGAGGCAATGGTGATCCGCAGCACCCGCGGATCGGGACGATCGAACTTCAGTTGCTGGTAGCGGGCGTAGCGGTCGGTCATGGCGGATCTCCGATGAAGTTGCTCAGTCTCATACCAAATCACGAGCGCGGCGCGCGATCAACGCATCCACCGCCACGATGTGGTTGCCCGCGCAAATGAGCGGGTTCACATCGAGCTCCGCAATGCGCGCGCATTGATCGGCCGCGAGCTCCGACAGTCGGCAAATCACCTCGGCCAGAACATCCCGGTTCACTGACAGGGAGCCGCGAAATCCCTTGAGGAGCGCCGCGCCCCGCAGCCGCTCGAGCATCGCGTGAGCTTCTCCCCGGGTCACCGGCGCAAGCGCGACTGCGGTATCTTTCAAGAGCTCGACCAGCACGCCGCCGAAGCCGACGACCACGAGGGGTCCGAGCTGCGCATCGACCCGCGCCCCGACCAGGATCTCGATGCCCGCCGGAATCATCGGCTGCACGAGAACACCATTGAGCCGCGCCGGCGGGCGGACCGCTCGTGCGCTCGCCATGACCGCCGCGAAGCCCTCGCGCACCTCGGACTCATCCTTGAGATTGAGCCGGATGACGCCGGCTTCGGTCTTGTGGGCGATATCCGGCGAATCGACTTTGAGCGCGACCGGATAGCCCGCCTCGCGCGCCGCCGCGACCGCCTGCGCGGCGTCGGCGACAAGCTTTTCACCGACCACCGGCACCCCGTAGGCCGCCAGCACCTGCTTCGCCTCACGTTCGGTGAGGGTCCGCTCCCGCGTCCGATCGAGGATCTGCGCGGCGGTCGCGGCCGCCTTCGCAGGTGCCAGGCGCGTCAAGGTCCGCGGACCCGCGCTGAGACGCGCGTGACGTCGATGCCAGGCGGCGAGAACGCTGAAGCAGCGGTCCATGGAGCGAAAGAGCGCGACGTGTGCATCTTCCTCCGCCTCGCGCGTCGCCGGCCCCTGCAGCCACTGCGAGACCAGGACGTTACAGGTGATCTTGTCGTACTTGGCCGAAAGCTCGCTGAAGGCCGCGATGCGCGGGATATGAAAATCAAACGCAACAGGCTGCGGAACCACCAGCGCACCGAACGCCGCATCGCTCATGAGTGCCTGCCCGCAAGCCCAGAGGGATGCAGGATTGTTGACCACCTGAGCGGTCACATCGCAGGGGTTGCGGGGCGAGCCGAAATCCGGCACGTGGCTCAGGAGGACCTCGCGTACCGGCGCGCTCGGCTGTGGCAGAGGCACGCCATGAATCTCCGCCTTGTCCGCCGCCATGATGGCGGCGCCCCCCGAGGTCGCGACGACGGCGACACCGCTCGCCTTCGGTGCAGGCGCCTTGGCAAAAAAAGCCGCCGCCTCCATGAGCCCCTCGAAGTCGGGCACGACGATCATCCCCGCTCGCTCGAACGCCGCGAGATAGGCGGCATTCGAGCCCGCGAGCGTTCCAGTATGCGACACCGCAGCTTCTGCACCCAGCTGACCGGTGGCGATCTTGTGTACCAGAAGCGGCTTCCCGGCACGCCACGCGAGGTCCGCCGCTTCGAGGAGCCGGTCGGGCTCCGACATGCCTTCGAAAACGCAGGCAATGGCTCGACAGGCCTCCTCCTCCGCCAGATAGGCGACCAAGTCCGCCACGTCGACATCGCTCTGATTGCCCGCCGAGAAGGCATGGCTTACCGCACAGCCGTATTCCACGGCCTGGGCCAGCGATTGCGACAGTGCGCCGGATTGACTTGCTATCCCGACCGCCGCGCGCCGGACCGGCCGAGGTGTGGGGTAGTCGGCGAACGTCAGCCGTGCCTTGAGGCCATAGTTGACGAATCCCAGGCAGTTCGGGCCGATCACGGGCATCGAGCACTCGCGTGCGATCGCGCTCAAGCGCTGCTGCGCGGCGATGCGCTCTGGCTTTCCGGTCTCGGCGTAGCCCGAGGCAAAAAGCACAACACCGCCCGCGCCGACCTCGCCGGCCTCCAGGACGACCGGCTCGGCCGCCTCGCGCGGCACGGTGATGACCACGCAATCCGGAGACTCGGGTAACGCACGCAGATTGGGATAACAGGGCCGGCCGTCGAGCTCCGAGTACTTCGAGTTGATAAGGTGAATCCGGCCGCCGTAATGACCCGCGAGGTTCGCCTGCAGGCGCTCGCCGAAGGAACCGGCGCGCGGTGAAGCACCCACAATTGCGACGCTGGCCGGAGCGAGTACCCGGTGGAGCCGAGCGTGCCGGTAGACCGGGCGAGCACCCGCGCTCATCGTGGCGTCACTCGCCGGTGAAGCGCGGCACACGCTTCTCGCGGAAGGCGCTCACCGCCTCTTGATGATCGCGCGTGCGATTCGAAAGCGCCTCATAGGCAAAGGACGCCTCGAGCACCGTCGCGAGCATCTGCTTCAGGCCGATGTTCACGGACAGCTTGGTCCATTGAACGGCCCCCGCGGCGCCGACAGCCAGGCGTTGCGCGAACTCATCCACCACGCGGTCCAGCTCCTCGGCCGGCACCGAGCGGTTGATGAGGCCGATCCTCGCAGCCTCTTCGGCAGTCATGAGGTCTCCGGTCAGCAGGTATTCCTTCGCGCGCGCGTAGCCGATGAGCTGCGGCCAGATCACGGCTCCGCCGTCCCCCGCCGTGAAGCCGACCTTGACGTGCGGATCGCCGATCTTGGCATGGTGAGCCGCGATGATGATGTCGCAGAACAGGGCAATGGTGGCACCGAGGCCGACCGCCGCGCCGTTCACTTTGGCTACGATCGGCTTCGGGCAATCGAGGATCGAGGAAATCAACCGCTTCCCGGCAACGAGCCCGTTCATGAAGAGGCCCGGACGATCAATGAGCGCTTGCATGTGCTCGATATCGCCACCCGCGCTGAAGGCGCGGCCGGCGCCGGTCAGAACGACGACCCGCGTTGCGTCGTCCGTGGCCGCCTCGAGCAACAGGCGCTCGCATTCGGCATGCAACACCTCGTCGAAGGCGTTCATGGTGTCCGGACGATTGAAGGTCGCATGCAGAACTGCGCCAACCCGGTGCAACTTGATCGCTTGATAGGTAGCGAAATCCACGTTAGTCCCCTGTCACGGCCCGCCAGCGCATTTCGTTCAATTATTCAAACGATATTCGGATTTTCACAGATGAGCTCGCCGGGGTCAACGCGGCCGCCGGCGCCACCTCGCCCGCCCCGCGAAACAGGAAGGCTTTACGCTGGAACTCCAGTTTTTGCAACGGCTCGGAAGAGCGGACCGCGTCAGGCTGAAAGCGCCGCACGCACGGCGCTCGCAATGGGCAGGATCGGATCCTCCGCCGGAGAGCTCGCGTTGAAGAGCTTATTGTGGCAGATGGCAACCGCCACGTTGGTATCGGGGTCGGCCCAGCCGATGGAGCCCCCTTGGCCCGGATGGCACAGTGCGCGTGGATTTGCGGCCGAGCAGACCGGCGTATTCGCGCCTCCCAGCCAGTAGCCCCCGACGCTGATCGGCAAGGGAATCCCGAACATGACCGGATCCGGCTCCTCGGAGTTCGCACGCGGCTCATTGAGCCTCGCCACCCGTTCCCGCGACAGGAGGCGTGTTCCATCGAGTTCGCCTCCATTGGCGAGCAAGGCCCAGAAGCGTGCCTCGCTGCGCGCATTGAAAATTCCCCCGACGCCCGCAACCTCGGCGCGCCGCACATCACCCCGCTCGAACACGGCAGGGGTAAGCGCCACCTGTTGCGGCATCGAGGCCAGGAATAGCGGGGGCATGTACTCCGGGGGAACCGGCCGCATGGCATCGGTTTGCTTGGCGATGCGACTCTCTGCGGCATCCGGAATCCCAATCCAGAGATCAGTGATTCCGAGCGGCTGTGCGAGATCCTCCCGGACGAAGCGTCCGAGCGAACGGTGTGCCGGGTCCGTGCGCCGCACCAGCTCGCCGACGATCCAGCCGTAGGTCATCGAAAGATACAGCGTCTTCGTGCCGGGCTCTGCCAGAGGCTTGAGATCCGCGATGGCCGCCGTCATCCACTCCCAGTTGCACATGCGCTCGGGCGTGACGCCCTCCGGCATCTGCGGCACCCCGGCGCGATGGGTCAATACGTCCCGCACCGTGGTCTTCTCCTTGCCGTGCCTGCCGTACTCGGGCCAGTAGCGAATCACCGGCGCGTCGTATTCGATGCGGCCCCGCTCGGCCTGGATATGCAACGCGGTGGCGGCAACCGCCTTGGTCACCGAGTAAACGTTGAACAGCGTGTCGCCATCCACCTTGCGCCCGCTGGTCTCATCGGCGAGCCCTCCCCAGACATCGACCGCCAGCCTGCCATTGCGATAGGCCGCGACCTGGACACCAATCTCCCGAGCGGATGAAATTGCGGCATCGATCGCCTCACGAACAATGGCATTGGCGCGTTGCAGATTGGAGTCGGTCACCGTGCGGAGTCTTTAGAGCCGGGTGATTCGTAGCGGCCGTTGCCGGATTTTGACGCTCGAGAGCCAGTGTTTATAGTATTGAACACCATTCTATTTTTCAACCGCCGGAGCCGCGGGAGTCGGCGACTCTGAGGTGGAGGTCATGTGAGCGAGCCGTATCGCAAATGGCAATGTTTCTTTTGCGGTCTGATCTACGATGAGGCTGCCGGGATGCCCGAGGAAGGCATCAAGGCCGGCACGCGCTGGGAAGATATTCCGGCGGACTGGCTCTGCCCCGGTTGCGGCGCCGCCAAGACGGATTTCGGCATGATGGAATTTGCCGCCTGAGATCGTCAGACGCCGAAGCGCTTGCTGTAGCCGGTGAATGCCGCCGCGACCTCGGCGGCGTCGAGCTCGAAATGCTCGAGTGAGTAGGGGTAGCGACCGTAGCGATCCGGCCGATGAGCGGGATCGGCGAGCCAGGCAAGCATGCCTCGCTCGGCTTCGCCAGTGAACGGCAGCTCGAAGCGCGCATAGATCGCTTGCACTGCGCGCACCGGGTCGGGCGTCCATTCCTTGAAACGCAGATGCACGATGCGAGGGTCGTCGATCAAAGGATCAGCGAGCATGCGCTCGATGGCCGCGCGCGCCGCCTGCATGTAGGCCTGACCGAATTGCCGCCAATCGATGCTACCGTGTGTGAGTGCATGATATAGCACCGAGGCAATGGCCAGTGTCGACTGGTGGACTTCCACGGGATCGCGGTGAGGCCAAATGCAGAGGGCGTCTGGAAACTCGGCAAACAGATCCTTCAACTGGAATTGATGGGCGCAGCCCTTGACCACCCAGCGTCGAGGCGGCGTGTTCCACTGCAGGTGCTGCAAGAACTGCTTCTGGAATAGGTAGCTCCCGCGCGGATCCGCGGTATCGCCCAGGCTCATGACGGCGAGCGCCGGGATCCGAAACAGGAGTGTCGGATAGACGTTCTGGAAGTCGATCGTGTGAATTTCCTCGTCCTCGATCAGAGCGTTCACCCCCTCATCCCAATATGGATGCATGGCGAGCATTCCCAACGTGTGCTCGTTCCAGCCATCGATCGCGCGCTGCGCCGCTTGGATGCGACCTTTGGCCACGGGCATCTCCCCGGGAGGAGGCGAGGGCTGATGCGAGTGCCACCACAAGGGCGCCTGGTGCTCCGGGTCGGCAGCCAGGAGCGAGTGCAACAAAGTGGTGCCGGTGCGCGAGTAGCCGATCACGAAGATCGGCCGCTCGATCCTCTCCGCCGCAATGGCGGGGATCCGTCTGCGGTCGACCGCGATGAGCAACCGATTGCAGACGATCGCGAGGATTTGACGGCGCGCCTCCAATGTTTGCGCCGCGCTCAGGCTCCCGTTCTGATTGACCCATTCGATGAATGTGCCGAGTCGCCGCGCAAAGTCCGCATCCAGCACGCCGAAGTGCCCCGTCGCATAGCCGGCCGCCTCGATGATTTCATGGGCGTCGAGTTGCTTTTCGGTCACGGTACCCATTCCTGTATGCGCAAATCGGGCGTCCTGATGCCAGGATCGGCGTCATCTTACCAATGCGTTCAAATATTCGCACGTCATACGAAAACTCGACTTCGGCAGCCCGCGTACGTACGATGGTCAGGATGCTGAGGCGCGACCTGTTGGCAGCTCTGGCAGCGGCGGCTGCGCTGGACCCGTTGCGCGGCGCTGCCATTGATCCTGGGTCCGGAGGCGACAAGGCCATGGATTACACTCCACCGCCAAAGACGTTCCCCGACTGGTCAGAATTCGTGGAGTTGCTGAAACCGGCGGGCGACGCGGCCGAGCTCACCTTCGAGCCGGCGAGCGTGGCGCTGCGCGCCGAGGTCTACCGGCAGCTCGTCATGAACGTGGCGCTCGGCTACTTCATGTACTTCCAGATGGATCCCGACTACCCCGACTGGATTCCGTTTCTCAACTCCGCTTTCCTGCTGCAGCCCAATCCCGACGACACCTACTATTTGGCCGCCGTCGATCCGCGGGGCACTTACCGGATCAGCGGCGAGCGGGGCAGCGTACGCATCTTCACGTTCGTATTGGGGTTCGAGCCCATGGGAACCTCGGACCGCGTCGGCGGCGGGTTAGGCCAGCTGGATGCGGACATCGACTTCCTCGCGGCCCCGGATGGAACGTTCGAGATCATTCTGAGTGCCGAGCGGCCCGCGGCTCGGGGTCACTGGTGGCGCATGCCTCCCGAGGCCCGCACGGTCCTGGTGCGCCAACGATCGTACGACTGGGGTCGCGAGCGCGATGCTCGTTTCGCCATCGAGCGACTGGATCAGTCCGGGCTCAAGCCACGCATGCCCCCGGCTGAGATCGACCGGCGCCTGCGCGAATTGCTCGGCGGCTTCACCGGACGGCTCTCGCGCATGTGGCTCAAGTACCAGAGGAGCCTGCGCGACAGCGGAGTCGTCAACCGGATCGAGTTCACGGGCTTCGGTGGCGCATTGCCCGTACAGGTTTACTGGCAGGGTGTCTATCAACTACAAGAGGACGAGGCCTTGATCCTGGAGACCGAGGTGCCGAAGAACGCGCGTTACTGGAACGTGCAGATCAACGACGCGCTGTGGAACGCAGCCGAGTACGTCTACCGGCAGAGCAGCCTAAACGGACACCAGGCGCGGCTCGATGCCGACGGGAAATTTCGCGCCGTGATTGCGCTGCGCGACCCGGGCGTGCCCAACTGGCTGGATACCTGCGGATACCTGGAAGGCACGCTGGTCGGGCGCTGGTACGCCGCCGATTCGCATCCCTTGCCGGCACTGAAGCGCGTGCCCCTGCGAAGCCTGCGCGAGCATCTGCCACCGACTCCCTGGGTGGCGGCGGCGGAACGCGCCGCGCAGCTGCGCTTACGCGCCGTCGGTGCTCAGCTGCGGCGCCGCTGGTAGTCTCACTGGCTCATTGCGATCATCGTTTACGAATTACCCGGAGAATGTCATGAAAAGACTCAGTGGGAAGGTCGCGCTCATCACCGGCGCCGGCCAGGGTTTGGGTCTTGGCATCGCACAAGCGTTTGCCGATGAAGGCGCCCTGCTCGCCATTACCGGCCGACGCGAGGCGGTACTCAAGAGCGCCGCCGAGAGCCTCATCGGTCGCGGCGCGAAGGTGATCACGGTCGTCGCCGATTCGCGCCGGCGCGCGGACGCCCGCAAGGCGGTCGACGCGGCGATCCAGGCCTTCGGGCAACTTGATGTCCTGGTCAACAACGCCCAGAGCTCGGCACCCGGCAAACCCTTCAGCGAGCTCGATGACGACACCATCGATCTGACCCTCGAATCGGGCCTGTACGGCACCATCTATCACATGCAGGAAGCCTTCCCGCATCTGAAGGCCAAGGGCGGGTCGGTCATCAATCTCGGGTCGCGCGAGGGGATCTTCGGCGGCGTCGGCATGAGCATCTATGCCGCGACCAAGGAAGCCATACGCGGCCTGTCTCGCTCGGCCGCGCGTGAGTGGGGGCGTGACGGCGTGCGCGTGAACGTGCTGTGCCCCGCGGCTCTCAGTCCGGTCTCGGTCGCCTATCTCGATTCGCATCCGGATGAGGCGAAGATGTATCTGTCGCAGACCTCGCTCGGATATTTCGGCGACTCCCTCAAGGATATCGGACCGGTCGCCGTTTTCCTCGCGAGCGCCGAGTCGCGCTACGTGACCGGACAGACGATCAATGCCGATGGCGGGCAGATGATGCTTTAAGCAGCGCTCGCGGCATCGAGCAGCGCGCATCTACCGGCCCTTGAAGCGAGGCTTGCGCTTCTCCGCGAAGGCGCGCTTGCCTTCCTCGTGATCCTCCGAGAGCCACGGCATCGGCTGGAGCTCGAGCTCCATCTGCAACATGGCATCGAGACCCCGGCTCATGGCCCCCTTGACGAGCTCAAAGGCGCGCGGCGGGGCCTCCGCATAGCGCCGCGCCATCTCCTTGGCCCGCTCGAGAGCAGTTCCCTTGGCGACCACCTCGTCCGCGAGCCTCAGTTCGAGTGCCCGCGCGGCATCGACCACTTCCGCGAGCGCGATCAACTGCAACGCCCGCGTGTGCCCAACGCGCCGCGGCAGGGTGTGCATGAGGCCGAGGTCCGGTATGAAGCCCACGCGCGTGAAAGCGCAGCAGAACCTGGCGCCCTCGGCAGCTACCAGGTAGTCGCAGGCACAGGACAGCGCGAGACCGGCACCGTAGGCATAGCCCTCGACCGCTGCGATCACCGGTTTTGCGCCGGCAACGATCTCGCGGATGAGCGGGGTGCCGCCGCGCCTCAGCCGCACGCGGCACTCGCGAACCGTCTTCTCACCCCAGCCCTCCATGTCAGCTCCAGCCGAGAAGTTGCCCTCTGCGCCGGTGAGTACGATTGCGCGACAGTCGGGATCATCATTGAGCTCGCGCAAACGCTGTGTCAGGCCATCGCGTATGGAGCTCGTGACCCTACTTGGGTATGGAATCTCTAGGACGGGCCCGTGCCCTCATCAGACTTCGGCCGATGCAAATGCGGCCAGAGCCTCGCCACCACGGGGCCCTCCTCGGCATAACTGAAGCAGGTATTCAACAGTGGATGCTTGCTGCGATCGCGCACGCCGAAGGTCTCCAGCACCGCCTCGAGGCCGCGCTCGCGCACGCTGCTGGCGGAGGTTTGCACGGCATTATTCGCCATTGCCTCGAGCAGCGTGACGACGTGCGTGCACCCTTGCGTGCCCCCCACAAGCTCGCGCAGACGTTGCCTGAAGCCGCCGGCTACCTTGAGGCCCACGAGCCTCTCCAGGTTGGGCACGATATGCGGGCAGCTGGGATAAGGAGCGGCGTCGACGCTCGCGGCCACGGCCAGGATCGTGAGCTCGGCATTCAGGGTCATCCGCACCCACATCTCGTGAATCGGTCCCCCCGCCGGGATGGAGGAGCGCCAGCCGTACGAGTGATCATGGCCCTTGCTGTCCCGCAAGTGCCCCTCGACTTCGAGCGCGCCATCCTCGCGCAAATACCCCTCGCAATTCACGATACGACGCGTCAGCAGCTTTCTCGTTTGTGGCGCCGGCAGCGGCATGGCTCTTTACCTCTCAGCGTCCCTTGAAGCTCGGCGGACGCTTTTCCAGGAAGGCGGCGGCGGCTTCACCGAAGTCCTCGGTGCTCTGCAGCAGGGACTGGAAATTGATTTCCGTGGCGATGGCCTGATCCACGCTGTCGGCGCCGATATTGAGCGCCGAACGTAAAAGCGCCATGGCAACCGGAGGCTTCTTGGCCGCACGCTGCGCCTGCTCGAGGGTCACTTCGAGGGCCTTTCCCGGCTCGCACACCCGGTTGATGAGTTGCATCTCGAGCGCCTGCTGCGCCGTGTAGGTCTCCGCGAACATCATCATCTCCATGGCTCTGCGGTGGCCCACCTTGCGTGGAATCGACCAGAGCCGCGACACTGAAGTCACTGGCGGCGACGAACGACACACCGCAGCCGGCGGCGTTGCCCTCGACCGCGGTGAAGAATGCCTTGGGCCCATTGATCAGCAATTTGAAGATGCGTGTCGGCAAGTCCATCCGCATGCGACCGTGGATGACGTCGCGACGTTTCATCTCGGAGATGTCGCCCCCGGAGCAGAAGTTGCCCCCGGCCCCGGTGAGCACGATGGCATGGCACGCCTCGTTCGCCTCGATGTCCAGCAATCGAGCGTAAAGCCCCGTGCGCATGGCCATGCCGAATGCGTTCACGCGCTTGGGCAGGTTCAAGGTGACGACCGCAACCGATTCCTCGTAGCGCACCTGAACGATGTCTTGCTCCGCCGTCTCGGTCACAGCAATCCTCCGTAGAGCCCGAGGTGATGGTCCGTGTCGCCCCAGGTGAGATCGATGCCGGTGAGGCGCTTGAAGTAATGGCCGATCGCATGCTCGTCGGTCATTCCCGTGCCGCCGTGCAGCTGGACGGCTTGTTGGCCGACGAAGCGCCCGCAGCGTCCCGTCATGAATTTGGCCGCCGATAGGGTGCGGCGACGCTCGAGGCGATCGCCCCCATCAACGGCGGCCGCAGCGCTCAGCGCCAGCGAGCGGGCTTGCTCGATCGCCGTAGCCATCTCCGCTACACGATGCTGCAAGGCTTGAAAGCGCCCGATCGGTTGCCCGAACTGCTTGCGGGTGCGCAGGTACTCGAGGGTCAGCTCGAACGCATGCTCCATGACGCCGACGGCCTCGGCGCACAGCGCCGCGATACCCCGATCAACCCCCCATTCAATGAGCTCGAACCCCTCGTCCAGCGCGCCGATCCGCGCGTCGGCCCGGAGCGCCACGCCCTCGAGACGGACCTCCGCGGCACGCCCGCCATCGAAGGTGGGAAAACCGCGCACAGTGACACCGCGCTCCGCCGCATTCACAAGGAAAAGCGTGATGCCGCCGGCGGCGACGCGATCACCCGCAGTACGTGCGCTGACGAGTAACAGATCGGCGCTGTCCCCGTCGATGACCACGGCTTTGGAGCCGTCGAGGATGAAGCCTTCGCCTTGCGCTCGCGCGGCCGTCTTGACGTCGCAGAGATCGAAGCGGCCCTGCGCTTCGAGCGCCGCCAGCGCCACTCGCCGCTCCCCGACGGCAATTGCCGGCAGATGGGCCGCTTGCTGTGCGGCGCTGCCCGCGCGGCCGAGGATGCCCGCGCCGATCACCGCGGTCGACACATAAGGCTCGACCACGAGCGCGCGGCCGAGCGCGCGCATCACGATATAGGTCTCAACGGCGGTGGCACCGAGACCCGAATGCTCCGACGGCACTTGAAGAGCGAGCAATCCCAGCTCGCCGAGCGCTCGCCAGTGCTGCTCAGAGAAGCCCCGCCTCGTGTGCGCAGCCGCCTGTCGCTGGTCGAAGCTATAGTGATCCTTGAGCCAGCGGTTGAGCGCATCCTCAAGCAGCTGTTGATCTTCGGAGAGCTCGAAGTCCATCGCTTCAGAGTCCCAGAAGCGCTTTCGCGATGAGATTCTTCTGCACCTCGTTGGTGCCCCCGTAGATGGATACCTTGCGCAGGTCGAAATATTGGGCCGCGAGGGTATTGAGGAGCGGCTCTGCCGCCACCTCGAGCGCGGACTCGGAAGCGAGAGCCTCCGGTACGTAGGGCAGCGCATACGCGCCCGCGCACTCCATCAATAGCTCTGCCAGATCCTGCTGAATCTCGGAACCGCGAATTTTGAGGATCGATGCCTCGGTTCCGATGGCTCTACCCGAGCGCTCGAGCGAGATCAACCGCATGAGCGACCACCGGTGAGACAAGACGTCGATCTCAAGTTTCGCCAGCCGATCGCGAAAACGCGAATCAGCGATACGCGGCCCGGCTCCCCGGAGGGAACTCGCCGCAATGTCCCTGAGCCGCCGTAGCAACCGTTGACACATCCCGATTCCCGCGATGTTGGTGCGTTCGTGGCCGAGCAGATACTTTGCGATCGACCAGCCACCGTTCTCCTCGCCGACGCGCTGCGCGAGCGGAACGCGTACCTCGTCCAGGAACACCTCGTTGATATCGGCTCCCTGATCGAGCGTACGGATGGGCCGGACCCGCACACCGGGCGAGTTCATGTCGATCAGTAGAAACGAGATCCCTTCCTGGGGCTTGCCGTCGCCGCGAGTGCGCACCAGGCAGAAGATCCAGTTGGCCCAGTGGGCAAAACTGGTCCAGGTCTTCTGCCCGGACACGATGTAGACCTCTCCCTGGCGCTCGGCCCGGGTCTTCACGGCGGCGAGATCGGAGCCGGCTCCCGGCTCCGAATAGCCCTGACACCACCAATCCTCGAACGACAGGACCCGCGGCAGGAAGCGTGCCTGCTGGGCCGAAGTGCCGAATCGGATCAGTACCGGACCCACCATCGACAAGCCAAAGGGCATCTGCCGAGGCGCGCCGCCTCGAAAGCACTCTTCCTCGAAGATGACACGTTGCATGGCACTCCAGCCCGTGCCGCCGTGCTCCATCGGCCAACCCGGTGCGCCCCAGCCGCGCTGGTTGAGGATGCCTTGCCAGCGCACGTAGTCCTCGCGCTCGACGCGCTTGAAACCGAGCACCCGGTCGCGGATGTCTTGCGGCAAGCTGCGAGCCACGAACTGGCGCACTTCGAGCCGCAGTGCCTCCTCTTCGGCTGATTCCTTGAGGTCCATGCCGCGCGCCTGTCGGGGCTACTTGCCCGTGAACCGCGGCGGACGCTTGTCCATGAAGGCGCGCTTTCCTTCCTGAAAATCCTCGCAGACATTCGATTGCATCATCTCCTCACAGTCACTGATCAGCGCCTCGTGCAGAGTCTGAAATGGCAGATTCCACATCTGACGCTTGATGACCCGCATGGACCGCGGTGAGACCAGATGAGCAAGCTCGCGCGCATATCCGTAGGTCGCTTCTGCGAGCGCGTCGCCTGGATAAATCTGGTTGACGAGCCCGAGCCGCATCGCCTCTGAACCACGGATTTTGCGACCCGACAACAGCAGCTCGAGCGCATTCGCGTGACCCGCAACCCGCGTGAGTGCCCAGGCCATGCCGTACTCGGAAGCGAGCCCGATGCGGGAGAAGGCGGTGGTGATGACCGCCTCTTCCGCGGCAAAGCGTACGTCGCAGAACAGCGCGTGCACCAGTCCGAGTCCGGCGACGGCGCCATTCAGCATCGCCACCACGGGCTTGCTCAGCGAGGGGAAATAGGCTGCCCGGCTTTGGTAATCCGGGCGCCGGCTGAAATCATAGGTCCGAGGGAGCTTGTCGATCAGCTGACGAGGGTCCTCGCTCTTGAATCCCGTGATATCCCCACCCGCGCAGAACGCCCTTCCGGCCCCGGTGATCACGATCACCCGCACATCCCCGTCGGCGTCGGCGGCATGAGCGGCCTGCCACACCTCCTCGGCGATCACGTCAGTCCAGGCGTTGAGCTGCTCGGGCCGATTGAGGGTGATGGTCGCGATACGCTCCTTCACCTCGTAGAGGATCTGTTGATAGCTCACCATATTCCCCCGCCGTTAGATGACTCCCGCAGCGCGCAGCGCACCGATCGCTGGCGCATCATAGCCGAGTTCGCCGAGGACACTGTTCGTGTGCTCGCCGAGCGCCGGCACCGCATCCATGCGTGGGGCGACGCGGCCCGGCAGCCCGGGCGGCAGGAGTGCCGGGATGGGGCCAGCCGGCGTTTGCACCTGCCTCCAACGGTCTCGCGCAGCGAGCTGCGGATGAGCCCACAATTCGCTCACCTCGTTGAGCCGCGCATTGGCAATTCGCGCCCGCTCGAGCCGTTCGACGACCTGCGCGGCCGAGAGCGCGCGGAACGCCTCGATAATGAGCGCGCGCAGCTCGCGGCGCGCGGCAACCCGCCGCGTGTTTGAAGCGAAGCGCGTATCGGATGCAAGCTGGGGCTGGCCGAGCACCTGCTCGCAGAACACCTGCCACTCGCGCTCATTCTGCAACCCGAGCATCACCAGCTTGCCGTCACCGGCCGGAAACGGACCATAAGGATAAATCGTGGCGTGAGCGGACCCGGTTCGCGGCGGCGGCGCAGCGCCTTCGAAGGCGTAGTACAGGGGATAGCTCATCCATTCGGTCAAGGTCTCAAGGAGCGATACCTCGACACGGCATCCGGAGCCGCTGCGTTCGCGCTGCAACAAGGCTGCGAGGATGCCGCTGTAAGCATACATGCCCGCCGAGATGTCGGCGATCGAGCAGCCGGCCTTGCTGGGCTCCTCGGGAGTGCCCGTCACTGCGAGGAATGCCGCCTCGCTCTGAATCAGCAGGTCATAGGCCTTCTTGTCCCGATAAGGACCGGAGTCGCCATACCCCGAGATGTCGCACACGATCAGCCGCGGATGCCGCGCGGAGAGCGTGCCGTAGTCCAGGCCCAGGCGCGCCGCAGCACCGGGAGCGAGATTCTGAACCAAGACGTCCGCCCGCGCGAGGAGCTGCGCCAGGATCACTGCAGCCTCGGCGCGCTTGAGGTCGAGCGTCAGGCTCTCCTTGGAGCGGTTGACCCAGACGAAGTGCGAGGAGAGACCGCGAACACGCTCATCGTAGCCGCGCGCGAAATCACCCTGCCCGGGTCGCTCGACCTTGATGACACGCGCGCCGAGATCGGCCAGCTGCCGGGAGCAGAACGGCGCTGCGATTGCATGCTCGAGTGCAATCACCGTGATCCCGTCCAGCGGCCGACGCATCGGCTGTGCGGTCGCTCCACGGCGGGAATCCGGACTAGCCACGATTGCTCCGACCAGCGCCGACCACCGTGCCGATGTCAAGCGAGGCACGAGCACCGTCTTCAAATGGAAATATCGATGTGTAGAATTCCATGGCGCCCGCCTGTCCGTCGAGCGTCCGCGGATTCTTCATCTCGAGCAACGCATCCGCCTGCTCGCCCAGCTTCTCCGCGGTGATGTCGCTATCGAACCACCCTGCGTTGGTAGCGAAGGCAACGCGCGCCACCCGGCCACCGCCGATATCGAATATTTGGCCTGAGAAGCGACAGTTGCGACTCAGCAGAAAAACAGCCGCTGCTGCGACCTTGGCGGGTGGGAAGTGGCGATGGAACCACTGTACGTAGCGTGAGTCGGGAATCTGCTCGATCATGCGCGAGTAAGCGGTTGGCATCATCGCATTGACGTGGATCCCCTGCTCGCGTCCTTCGACGCCCGTATCGCAAGTCAGCCCGATCAGTCCAGCTTTGGTCGTCGCATACGGTGCGTTTGCGCCGATCCCCATCGCGGCATTCGATGAGGTGTGCAGGACTCGACCGTAGCGCTGTTGCTGCATCACCGGCCATGCTTCCCTGAGCAACGCATAGGGTCCCAGCAGATTCGTGCGAAAGTGTGCCTCGATTTGCTCGTCAGTCGGCTCGGTGAATAAGCCTGGGAGGGTAATACCCGCGTTATTCGCCAGCATATCGATGCGTCCGAACGCGTCCAAAGCGCACTTGACTATGCATCTCGCCGCCGCGGGCGTGCCCACGGGCGTGCTGCTGGTCACGACCTTTGCACCCAGTTCACGAAGCTCCGCTCCGACGGTTTTCACACGATCGTCGCTGGCGCCACGCCCGAACGAGTCGCCGCCGTAATCATTCACCAAGAGGTTTGCACCACGTCGCGCGAGCTCGACTGCGATCGCGCGGCCGATGCTGCCCGCCGCCCCCGTTACGATGGCCACTTGTCCGTCAAACTCGACGGCGGTCATTCAAATCTGCTCGCGGTCGGCGGCAGAGTGGCGACGCCGACCCTCATAACATGTGCTCCAGCGTGACAGGCGGCGGCACCGGCAGGTACCCTCCACCGAAGGGCCAGTTGATGAACCCGGAGGCAGCCCACGTCCCGCCATCGACGTGCACCGAGGTGCCGGTGATCATCCGGGATAGATCCGAGGCCAGAAACACCACCGCATCGGATGCCGCACGCCGCCGACCACGTTCACCACGATATCGAGGCGCTCGAACGACGCTGCCACCTCGGCGTAGAATTCCTCGAGCGCCGCCGCTCGCGTGACATCCAGCACGCGTGCGAATCCCGTTCGCCCGAGCGCGCGCAGCTCCGCAAGCGTCGCCGCCATCGCTTCGGGATCGGTGCCGCAGAAGCCCACATCGAC
>Ga0335073_10002049_pt1 | contig 27596 bp, 30 predicted proteins | sample Lox_Sample_22_FD_207093 | JGI IMG/M metagenome (GOLD analysis project Ga0335073, IMG submission 207093) | Soil microbial communities from Loxahatchee National Wildlife Refuge, Florida, United States - Lox_Sample_2.2 | ecosystem: Environmental > Terrestrial > Soil > Wetlands | place: USA...
TGGCCATCGGGGTGAGCTTCGGCGCGCCGGTGGCGCTGGCCGGCGTCATGCTGCACGTGCTCGCGCACGCGGCGGCCAAGGCCAACGCGTTCATGGGCGCGGGCGTGCTGGTGGCGAAGTACGGCACCAAGCAGATCTCGGCCATGCGCGGCGCCCTCGACGTGCTGCCGTGGAGCGGGCCGCTGTTCCTGCTGGCGATCTTCGCGCTGTCCGCCCTGCCGCCGTCGGGCATCTTCCGCAGCGAGTTCCAGATCGTGGCCGGCGGGCTTAGCAGCAAAAACTACGCCGCGGCGGCGGTGCTGGTCGTCCTGGTCACCGTGGCCTTCTTCGGGCTGACCACCGCCACCACCCGGATCCTGTTCAGCCGGGCCCCGCGGTCACTCTCCGCCGCAGCGGCCGTCCCCGGCCGGGGCGAGCCCAGCGTCTGGATGGTGGTCCCGGCGGTGGCCGGGATCGCGGCCCTGTTCATCCTGGGCTTGCACCCGCCGGGCGAGCTCACCGGCCTGATCGCCCGCGCCGTCACGCAGCTGGGGGTAAGCAGGTGACGGTGGAGACGCTATGGAAGGAGCTGGAGTCCCGGCTGGCCGCGGGCGACCGGTTCGCCGGCCTGTTCGCGACCCGGACCGCCGACCGCGACGCCGTGACCCTCTCCGTGCACGTGGCCACGGCGGGCGACGTCGACACGCTGGAGGTGACACTGCCGCCCGGCGCCGCCAGCTACCCGGCCCTCACCCCCCGGGTCGGTGCCGCGTTCTGGTACGAGCGCGTGATCCACGACGAGTCCGGCCTGGTGCCCGACGGCCATCCGCGGCTAGCCCCGCTGATCCGCCCGGGCGACCCGCTGCCCCGGCACGTGGAAGGCTACGGGCTGTTCACGATCCCCCATGGCCCGGTCCGCTCCGGTGTGCTGGAATCCATCGAGTACCTGGTCGAGACGCCGGGCGAGGCCATCCCGCACCTGAACATGCGCGTGTTCTACAAGCACCGCGGCGTCGAGCGGCGCTTCACCGGGATGACCGTCCCGGACGCCGTCCTGCTGGCCGAACGCACCGAGGGCATCGCCTCCGTGGCCCACGCCCTGGCCTTCTGCCACGCGATCGAGCGGATGGCCGACTGCGCGCCGCCGCCAGCCGCGACCCTGGTCCGGGTGCTGCACGCGGAGCTGGAGCGGATCGCCAACCACCTGGACGTCGCGGTCCGGCTGGCCGACGCGGCCGGGCTCGCGGTGGCCGCGGCCCGGATGGCCCTGCACAAGGAGCGGGTCATGCGGCTGGTCAGCCGGATGTGCGGCAGCCGGTTCGGCCGCGGCGTGGTGGTGCCGGGCGGGGTCGCCGCGCTGCCCCGGCTGGCGCCGGCCGACCTGCACGCCGAGGTGGACCGGCTGGCCCGGCAGGTCGCCGGGGAGGCCGCCGCGCTGATGGCCACGTCCTCGTTCCTGGACCGGCTGCGCCGCACCGGCCCGCTGACCGCGGCGCGGGCCCGCATCCACGGGGCCCTGGGGCCGATCGGCAAGGCGTCGGGGTTCGCCGACGACAACCGGCTGACCCGCCCCTACGACGGTTACGGTGAGCTCGCCGGACCGCCCGTCCGGACCCACACGGCCGGCGACGCGCTGATCCGGCTGCGGGTCCGGTGGGAGGAGGTGGACTCCTCGTTCGGCCTGCTCCGGCGGGCCGCCGAAGAATTGGCCGAACGAACCGGCGATCAGCTCCGGGTCCGCTGCGAGCCTTCCGGCGGGCGGGCGCTGGGCTGGGCCGAGGCGCCCCAGGGCGAGGTGCTCTACGACGTCGCGGTGACCGGCGGCCGGGTCCTCCGCTGCCATCCCCGGTCGGCGTCGTTCCACAACCTGGTGCTGATGCACGAGGTGTTCGCCGGTGACATCCTCACCGACTTCCCGTTCATCGAGGCCAGCTTCGGCCTGTCCGTGGCGGGGGTGGCACTGTGAGCCGGAGGCGAACGGGGGCAGCACTGTGAGCATCTGGGTCCTGAGGGGCCTGCGTGACGGCGTGGTGACCACCCGCTGGCCCGCCAAGCCGGATGAGTACGCGGAATCGTGGCGGGGCCCGGTCCGGCCCTTGGGGCCGGTTGACTCAGTTGATCCGTCACTCTGTCCGACCGGTGCCATTTCCGCCCGGGGAGTCGACCAGGGGCGATGCATCCTGTGCGGACGGTGCGTGGCTGAGCGGCCGGATTTGTTCGCGTGGTCGACCGGTCTGGGCGCGGCGGCGCTGGTCCGGCAGCAGCTGATCGTTCCCGACGAGACCGACGAGGCGGTGGCGGCGGCCCGGGCCCGGCTGGCGGAACGGACCCGCGCGCTGCGGCGCAGCGTGCACGTCCGGCACGTGGACGCCGGGTCCGACGGCAGCGAGGAGTGGGAGATCCAGGCCCTGCTCGGGCCGGTCTACGACCTGCACCGGCTGGGCGTGTTCATCACCGCGAGTCCCCGGCACGCCGACGTGCTGCTGGTCACCGGGGCCGGGGCGCGCGGCATGAGCGGCCCGCTGCGCACCACGTACGACGGGATGCCGGACCCGAAGGTCGTGATCGCGGCCGGGACGGACGCGGTCAGCGGCGGCCTGCTGGCGGAGAGCGAGGCCACCACCGGCGGCGTCAGCGCCACGGTGCCGGTCGACATTTTCGTGGCCGGCTCGCCGCCCAGTCCGTTCGGCATCCTCAATGCCCTGCTGATCGCGGTGGGCAAGCTGGCCGACGGCGGGAAGGGGACGCGGTGAGCTGGGTATTCGGCGCGGGCCTGATCCTGCTGGCGTTGGCGGCGGCCGCGGATTTCCTCGGCGGCCAGTTCATGCGATCCGGGCCGCTGTACCTGCTCGGCGCGGCCGGGGCGGGCTGCCTGGCCGTGACCGGCGGTTTCGCGCTGACCGGCCGGCTGGTCACGCTGGACGTGGCCGGCTGGCTGGGCGACCCGATCCCGGGCCAGCGGGCGGCCCCGCTGGCCGCCGACCCGCTCTCCGGGCTGTTCCTGGTCATGGCGTTCGGCGCGGCGGTCCCGATCTCGGTGGCGTTCGCGAGCTGGGCCCGGCGGCAGGGGTCCCGCCCGGGCCGGCTCGGCGCGAGCTACGCGCTGGCCCTGGGCTCGGTCGCGGTCATCATGACCGCGCGGGACGCGTTCACCGCGCTGTTCGGCTGGGAGTCGCTGACGGCGGCCTTCTACCTGCTGGCCGGGGCCGACCGGCACCGCCGGGACCGGGCCGGCGCGGCGCAGATCACGTTCGCGTTCGGCAAGGTCAGCGGGGCGGCGCTGCTGATCGGGCTGCTACTGCTGGCGGGCAAGTCGCATTCGATCCTGCTGGCCTCGTTCGTGCACGTGCCCGCGGGCGCGGCCCGGACCACCGCGCAGGTGCTGCTGCTGGCCGGGTTCGCGGTCAAGGCCGGACTGGTGCCGTTCCAGATCTGGATGCCGCGCGGCTACGCCGCCGCGCCCGGGCCGGCCCGTGCGATCATGGCCGGGGTCTGTGTCAACGTGGCCTTCTACGGCATGTGGCGGACGCTGACCCTGCTCGGCCGGGCCCCTGGCTGGCTGGTCGGCGCGGTGCTGCTGCTCGGCGCGGTGACCGCGCTGCTGGGCATCGCGCACGCCGCGGTGCAGAACCGGCTATCCCGGGTCATCGCCTACTCCAGCATCGAGAACACGGGGCTGATCGTGACCGGCTTCGGCGTCGCGCTGACCGGTACCGCGGTCGGCAACCGCACGCTGGTGGCGGCCGGCCTGCTGGCCGCGACCCTGCAGATGGTCGCGCACACCGTGGCCAAGTCGCTGCTGTTCACCTCGGCTGCCGGGCTCGAGGCCGGGGCCGGGGGCGACGACCTGGAGCAGTTGCGCGCGCGGGCCCGGCGCACCCCGTGGAGCGGCTTCGGCCTGGCCGTGGGCTCGGTGACGCTGGCCGGGCTGCCGCCCACGGTCGGCTTCGTGTCCGAATGGTTCCTGCTCGAGTCGCTGATGCAGCAGTTCCGCGTGCCCGGCCTGGGCTACCGGCTGGTCCTCGCGCTGGCCGGCGCCTCGGTCGCGCTGACCGCCGGGTTCGCCGGCGTCACCTTCGTCCGGCTGGTCGGCCTGGTCGTCAAGCGCGACGCCCCGGAGGACATCCGCGGCGCGCCGCTCACCTACGGCTGGTCCGGGCGGGCCGCAGTGGTCCTGCTGTCCGTGTGCTGCCTGGCCATCTCCGCGGTGACCCCGCTGGAGATCCGGGTCATCGCCGCCGGGCTGTCCCCCGTGGTGCCCAGCGGGCTGATCATGGGCGCGCTGAAGTCGCCGTGGATCCTGCAGCCGGTCTTCGCCGGTTTCTCGATCCTGTCGCCGTCCTGGCTGTGGGTCGAGATGCCGGTGATGCTGCTCGTGGTGGTGGCGTTTGCCTGGGCCGTGTCGGGCCGGCGACTGTGGCGGGTGCGGCGGGTCCCGCCCTGGCGGTCGGCCACGATCGGGGTCGACGGCCTGGACTCCTACACCGCCTTCGGCTACGCCAACCCCACTCGGCGGGTGCTGGCCGGCGTCCTGCACACCCGGGCCGAGGTGCAGGAGATCATGCTGGAGGACGGCGACCACGACGAGGGGTCCGGTCCCCCGGACCGGGACGAAGACGCCGACCGGGAGCAGGTCAAGCACCTGCGGTACGCCTCCGACGTGATCGAGGTGGTGGAGACCTACTTCTACGGGCCCGCGCTCCGGTCGTTCATGGCCGTCGTGGCCGTGGCCAAGCGCCTGCAGTCCGGCCGGCTCGACGCCTACCTGCTATACATGCTCATCGCCCTGATCGCGGTCATCGCCGTGGTCACCGCCCTGGCCTGAACATGACGACTCTCCGGGCGCTGACCATCCGCCCGCCCTGGGCCTGGGCCGTGATCTATGGCGGCAAGGACGTGGAGAACCGGAGCTGGCGGACGGCTTACCGGGGTCCATTGCTGATCCACGCGAGCCTGCGCCCCGACCCAGACCCCGAGGTCGCGGCCAGGCTGCTGTGGACGATGGCTGATCCCGGGGCTTATGGCCAGCCGCGGGCCGCTTGGCAGGCCCGCGGGGCAATCATCGGCGTCGTCTTCCTGGCGGACATCATGACCGACTCGCCCAGCCCCTGGGCGCTCCCGCGCCGTTACCACTGGAAGCTCGAGTTCCCCTCGCCCGTCGATCCGCCGTTCCCGTGCCCCGGACGCCCGGGCCTGTGGGTCCCGCCCGCGGCGGTGGCGGACAGCCTGGCCGATGTCCTGTAAGCGATCGAGCGCGTTACTCTTTAAGAGGCGATGAAGCCCGCCTGAATGCGCCCCCTGGGCTGACGGCTTCTACCGAGGAAAACCGGTAGAAGGGGTGAGTGCATGAGCGCCAAGGCGGGGACCGCGGGCTCCGGCAACTCGCGGGATGGCGGCTACGACAAAAAGACCCGGCAGTTCGGTACCGGCCGGAAGGCGCGTGTCGCCGCGATGCGCACGGCCGACGAATTGCGGGGGCGCGGCGTCGCCGCGGCGGCGATGTTCAAGCCGTCGATGGGCGGCTGGATCGTGCAGATCTACCCGGGCGGCATCCGGCGGCGACCCTGACCGAATGGTGCCGCGGTCATGCTCTCGCCATCGCGCGGCGTGCCTCCGGGTAGGACCCAGTCGTCCAAGCCGTCGCGCGTGCGGTGCATGAGCAAGACAGCGTGCTTACGGAGCACGACCACCGAACACCGGACGTCGTAATCGCCGGACACCATCGGCATAAGAGGCCTCCAGCCACATGTGCGGCATATATATCACCGAAAAAGGCAGAAGCCATCAACGCGGGCCGAATCCCGGGTATTACGCGAGCCTCATCGCGCGCTATCTCCAGCATATAACAGCTCAGCCAGAAAAGACGCCGCCCTGTGGATCAAGGTCCGCGTGATGCGGCGTTCCGGAGTAAGGCCCGTTTGCGGCGTGTCCGAAGTCGTCCATGGGTTTAATGATCCGCTGCGGCCGCCATTGCAAGCCCTGATGCGCACACGGCCAGAACTCACGGCTCTTCCTGCGCCTCTAGGTCGCGGGGGGTCACGAAGCATGTCAGCCGGGCTGACCCTGGTGCTAGCTGGTCCCAGTGCTGGCGGAACTCCAGGACCGCAACTGCGGCAGTCGGGAACTTCGCTCGCATGCGGTCGAACAGCGCGGCGGAAGGCGTGTCGTCCTCGGCGCCCGCGTGGGCAGGCGGACCGGCTGTTGTGAGCATGAGGGCGAGTTCCGGGACCGCCGGGTCATGACCCACGAGCAAGACCGTCCTCAGTGCCGGCGATACGTGGCGGATCACGTCCAGTAGCACCGCGGCCGAGCCTTCGTATACCCGGTCATCGAGGCTGACGGGCACAGTAAAGGCCAGGCCGACCTCGGCTAGCTGCCAAGTCTCGCGGGCCCGCCTGGCGGTCGAGCACAGCACCTGGTCAGGCAGGTGGCCCGCAGTACGCAGCCAACGCCCCATAACGGGCGCATTCCGCCGGCCGCGGCGGGCGAGCGGCCGTTCGTGATCTGGCCCACCAGGCCAGGCGGACTTGGCGTGGCGCAGCAACACCAGCTTCCTGCCCGCGTCTCCTGACATGCTCATGGCCGCCTCCAGAGCCAACTCGGCTCCGCCACGATAGGGCATTCACGCGTTCAGGCAATATACCCGGAACTGGCTGGCGTACGGGCGGCTGAGGTCAGATCACCGCCACGGCATAGTGTTGCCCCGTTGGAGCGAGCGGCATGCCTGCGCTACCAACAGGTGCTCACCACCCGCATCTTCAACGGATACGGCACCACCGAGGCGTTCTGGAACACTTTCCTGCGCCCAGTCGACCTGCCGGGTCAAGCGGGCAGCGCCGGACGCGCGTGCACAGACGATGACGTGGCCGTGGCGAGTCTGCACGACGGCAAGCCCACAGACCCCGCCGACACCATCCCGCAGGACGGCGCGACCGTGGGCGAGGTCATGATGCGATCCGTCAAGTGCAGCTACGCCTACGTCAACAACCCGGGCGAGCAGGCCGCCCGGTTCCGGGACGGATGGGTGTTCACCGGCGATCTGGCCACCTGGGACCGTCGGGGATACGTGACGATCGTCGGCCGGAAGGACGACATGATCATCTCGGGGGGGAGAGAGAGAACATCCACCCGGTTCAAGTCGAAGCAGTTCTCAACGAGCATCCGATGATCGCCGACTCGCTCGTCGCGGGCCTGCCTGACCAGCGCTGGGGCGAGACCGTCATTGCCTACGTCGTCCCCGCCGGTCCTGGCCTGACCGCAGCCGAATGCGACGAGCATTGCCTCGCTCATCCGATGCTCGCCAACTACAAGCGTCCCAGAGGATACCGGTTCGTAGCCGACCTTCCACGCACCGCCACCGGGAAGAAGATGCATTACAAGGTCCGCGAAGACGTGCGCACTTCAGCAGGGATCCAGGCGTTCGACCGCCCGTAACCCCCGACCGTGAGGCGGATGAAACAGGCCGCACGGCGGATCTAGCGCGTTACCGTTTAAGGAGGCGATGAAGCCCGCCTAAACGTGCCCCTGGCTGACGGCTTCTACCGAGGGAAACCGGTAGAAGGGTGGGCCATGCGTTTCCACGGCAAATCGCCGGAGCGGTCGGGCGATACCGCTCGCTTTGATTCTCAGGCGGCTCTCTCTCGGGTGACGTCATGAAGGAGTCCGTGGTGTCCTGTGGCGAACGCGGAGAGCCGGTGAGCGCGTGAGCGGCGAGGCAGGGACCGCCGGCCCCTGCGAATCGAGGGATGGCGGCTACGCGAGCAGGACCCGGCAGTTCGGTACCGGCCGGAAGGCACGTGTCGCCGCGATGCGCACGGCCGACCAGTTGCGGGGACGCGGCGTCGCCGCGGCGGCGATGTTCAAGCCGTCGATGGGTGGCTGGATCATACGGATCTACCCCGGCGGCATCCGGCGGCGACCGTGACCGGACGGTGCCTGCGGTCAGGAGGGCGGGCCCGGCTCTGGCCCTGGCGCCGGCCGCCAGGCGTTGCCGACGTATGCGGCGTATCCGTGCGGCCCGGGGTCAGCTAGCCGGTTCAGATGTCCCGCCAGCCCGGGGTGCAGGTTCAGGTCGGCCAGGCGACCGGGCGGGACGAAACACGGCTCCAGACCAGGCTCGCGGGAATGCTCCATGCCAAACACCGGCTCGGCGGCCAGGAACACGATGTCGAGCAGGCGACGGCCGGATCCCGGCGGCACCGACTCCACCACGAGCAAGACCCGCGACGGGTCCGCCGACAAGCCCGTTTCCTCAAGCAGTTCGCGGCGCGCGCAGCCAGTCAGGCTCTCCCCATCGCGCGGCGTGCCTCCGGGCAGGACCCAGTCGTCCAAGCCGCCGCGCATGCGGTGCACGAGAAGGACAGCGTGCCTGCGGAGCACGACCACCGAACACCGGACATCGTAATCGCTAGACACCCTGGCGTCTCCTGGCTCAACGAGGTCGGGTACGAGTCCGGGAAAGACTCCGCCAACATAAAAGCCTCCACCCGCGTGTGCAGCATGTACGCCGCCGAAAAGGTAGAGGCCATCACCCCGGACCGAATGCCAGGCATTTACGCGAGCCTCATCGCGTGCCCTCTTCAGTGTATAACACTTCGGCCGGAAAGGACGCGGCGACTTTGGCACCGACCGGGTGATCGCGCATTGGCCCGGGAAATGTGCTTCGCCTGTTGGACGCCCGTCTGAAATGCCGTCGGCCGCGGGCCTCGGCAAGGCAACAAGGGCTCGGGTTACGTGCTGCGTAAGCCGCGCGACCAGGGTTGGCGGGACTGCATCCCGGTGGGTAGCCGGGCAGGTACAGCTTCTCCGTCTCCAGGCTGGCATGTTCGTCGCCGCGGGATCGTTCACCGGCGGATCGGGGCGACAGGCCATCCTGGCCTGAGCGTCGTGGAGGGACTCGCCGCGCTGGTACCCGCGGCACCCGCGGGTCAATGGAACGCGGCGGCGCCGCCAACGGTCGCTACCAGGCGTGTCAAAAGACGCGGCTAGGAGGATGGCGCCGATGCCGAACGGTACGGACACACTGGCCAGTGCCCTGAACGAGCTGGCTGTCCTGGGCACGGAGCGGGACAGGGAGCAGCTGACGGCGCTGCTGGACCGGCTGGATGCGGAGCGGCTGCGGGTCTTGGTCGCCGGTGAGGCCAAGCGAGGCAAGAGCACTCTGGTCAACGCGCTGCTGGGCCGTGATCTGGTGCCATCGGGGGTGACTCCGCTGACGGCGGTCACGACGACCGTGCGGTACGGCGACGACGAGCGCGCGGAGGTGAGGTTCCTCGACGGGCACCAGGAGAAGTACCCTTTGGCCGCGCTGCCTGACCTGGTAACCGAGCGGGGGAATCCTGGCAACCGGCGGCGGATCGCGGGCGTGACCGTGTACGTGACCGCGCCGGCGCTCGAGGGCGGGGTCGAACTCGTCGACACGCCGGGCACCGGGTCGGTGTTCGAGTGGGACAGGCAGGCAGCGCACGATGCGCTGGAATCGATGGACGCGGCCGTGTTCGTGCTGACCGCCGACCCGCCGGTGTCGGCGACCGAACGGGACCTGCTGGGCAGGGTCGCCGGGCTGTCGGTGACGACGTTCGCGGTGCTGAACAAGGCCGATCATCTTGATGAGCCTGGGCTGGCCGAGGCGGTGGAGTTCACCCGGCGGGTCCTCGGCGAGGCCGGCCATCCGGACGCGGTCTATCCCATGTCGGCTCGCGCCGCCCTCGGCGGCGGCGACGCCGGCTTCGCCGCGTTCGAAGCTGATTTCACCGCCTACCTGGCGGCCCGGCGTAAGGCCGACCTGCGCGCCTCGTCGATCGCGCAGGCCCGCCGTATCGCGGGCTCGCTGCTCGACGAGGTAGCGGTCACCCGCCGGGCGGCCGGGATGCGGGCGGGCGACGCCGCCGACCGGGTGAGGCGGTTCAGCGAGCGGCTGGCCGAGGTGACCGTGCACGGCCGTGACGCCGTGACCGTGGTCAACGGCGAGTCCGGCCGGCTGCTGATCGCGCTCAACGACGCCGCCGAGACCGACGGGCCCCGGCTGGGACGCGAGATCAGCGGCCAGCTGGAAGCCCTGCTCGACGGCGAACTGCGCGACGCCGCAGCGGCCGAGATAGAGCGGCACGGCCGCGAGAGGCTGGCCGCGCTCACCGTGGAAGCTGCCGAGACCTGGCGCCGGGAACGGGGGAAACCATCGAGCGGGGACTGGCCGCGGTTGATGCCCGGCTCGCCGCGAACCTGAAAACCGAGCTCGACGTGCTCCGCGGCTCCGCCGCCGAGCTGCTCGGCCTGGATCTCACCGTCCCCGAACCCCAGGGCCGACTTGCCGAGAGCCGACGGTTCTTCTACACCGCTGGCGTAGACGTAGGCCAGACCGACCTGCTGGCCGGTGCCGTCCGCCGCGCCCTTCCCGGCGAACTCGGCCGGCGCCGGGCCAGAGATTACCTGCGCCGTGAAGCTCCCGGCCTGGTGGAGATGCAAATCGGCCGGGCCAGGGGCGACCTGCAATACCGGCTGGCCGAGGCGACCCGGGCGCTGGCCCGGGCGGTCGAGCAACGTTACGGCGACGGCACCGGGCGGATACAGTCCGCGCTCCAGGCCGCGGCCGAGCTACGCGAGGCGTCCGCAGCCGAGGCGGAGCAAATGGAAAGAGAACTGGCCGACCGGGAATCGGCGCTGCGTCACGTGATAGGCCTGCTCGACAAGGCTACGGCAGGGGACCGCTAGCATGCCGGCCGCCACCCCAATCCCGCGCGGCCCGACGGTCCTCACGCTGCTCGGTGCTCGTGAACCCGGACAGCGCCGGTTCCGCGAATGGTCACGCTTCGAGGCGCTGATCGGCTACACCACGAGCGCGGGCCGCGCGACGCGTTCGCCCGCATCCGCAGGCTGAAGCCGACCCAGATCGCCGACCTGCTGGAAGAGGCGTCCAAGGACGAGAGGACGGAAATCGTGGCTCAGGTCCATGCCGACCCCGAGCTCGAAGCGGACGTGTTCGAGGAACTGGACGAGGACCTCGCGACCCGGCTGCTCGGAGCGCGGACTGACGCCTGGATCGCCCGGGTGCTGGCCCGGACGCGCGCCGATGACGCCGCGGACGCGGTCGCCGGGCCTCCCCAGCGCCGCCGCCGGCCGGTGCTCGATCTGATGCCCGCAGGCCAGCGCACCAAGGTGATGACCTTGCTGGGCTTCAACCCGGCCAGCGCCGGCGGCCTGATGGGCGTTGAGTATCTGGCGCTGCCCGCAGGCACCCCGGTCGGCCAGGCCCTGGCCGCGGCCGGCCGGTCACCCGCCCTGCAGCCCGAAGCGCTCACCAGCATCCATCCCAGGGTGGCCGTGCTTTTGAAAAACACCAGTCACAGCAAGTCGGCGTCTATGACAGCGCCGAAGCCGCCGCCATCGCACTCGCCCAAGCTGCGGAAAGACGATCAGCGAAGCCGACTGAAACGCTTTCCCCAGCGTGGTGCCTGACGCAGCGCTGAGCGCGCCGCGGTTCCAGGCTGAAATCACGTCGCTCGCGTCCCTGCGTCCGATCAGTTCATCCAGAGGGAACCAGCGGATTAGCTTGCTGGGTGCGGACTGCTGGTTGCTGAGGCGCCTGGTCGGTGCCTGTGTTGTGCGAGGGGGAGCGCGGGCTGTGCTGGGGAGCCGGGTCAATGCAGATCATTGCCGCCGTTTCGGTACATGTAGCGTGACCGCCGCCGGCGTTGAGGGCCAGCGCGACCGCTATCGCCGCGGCGGTTGTCAGCAGCCACAGCAGCAGCGCGGCCCGCTGGAGACCCAGGCGCTGGCACACCCTGCGCACGTTGGAGCGCCACCGGGCGTGGCGGAGCCGCCGGAGAGCCTGTCGCGAGCCTGCCCGGATCTTTTCCCTGTCCGGCATCTCCTCGTCCGATGCCAGCTGGGTGAACGCGGATATCAGCGCTGCCAGTTCCGGGTCAGATCCGGCGAGCCCGTTCTTGATCGAGTCCAGGGCCTGCTGCTCCCATGCGCTGAGGCTCATCGCTGGTCCCTCCGTTACATGACCGCACCTAGATGGGGTGGCGGCGTCATGGACGGGCCGGGCATGTGTGATTACGGAGATCCGCGCGGGAACGCAGCGCAGCATAAAGGCCTCCACCTACATACTCGGCATCTATGACACCGACGGGTAGAGGCCATCAGCCCGTGATGCGGATATCCCGGGTGCTACGCGAGCCTCATCGCGTAGCAAAAAGAATATCAGACCGGTCTGCGGGCCCTAGGACGCCACCTCAGGCGTTTTCGTTCCGTCCGGGAGGTAATTTTCGCTGTGCGGGCTGCTTGCCCCATATGGTAGCGCGGGAGCGGTGCCGTAGAATGGTTGCGGTGGTTTCGATCCACGCGGTGGTGGACCTCGCCGCGTCCGCGCTAGGCACTTAGCTGCGCGGAATTGCCGGATGGCCGATGGGGTCCTGCTCTCCGTACGCGGGAGGTAGGACGACATGACGGCACCGATATCACGACCCGCCGAACTCCGTGCGCCCCGGCCGCTTGTGGTGGCTGCCGGCCGGAGGATTCGGGAACGGCCTGGATGACGCCGCGTGGGCACCGGTCCTGGAGATCAGCGAGCAGATCGTGCCGGATGTGCTCCGTGCGCTCGCGAACGCCGGCGTGCCCGGGTACGCGGCGCATGGCGGTGATTGGTCCCCGCCGCGTCTACCTGGGCGTGCACTGGCCCGTGGACGTGGTCGCGGCTGGCTGTCCGCCGAGGGATGGCTGCGCCTGACCGCCTCTCACTGACCAGGATCTGGCCGACCAGAAAGACTCATTAGGAAATGCTCATGGATTCGATCGACGTGCGCTGCTCGGCGATCGTGTTCCGGGACGATACAAGTGCTGCTGGTTCACCGCAGCCGCAACGGAACCGACAACTGGGTGCTGCCCGGGCGGCACGCCGCGTCCCGGTGAGAGCATGGCCGCGTGCGCCAGGCGGGAGACCCTGGAAGAAACCGGGCTGTCCGTGGATCCGGCGCGGGTCGCGTTCGTCCTGGAGGCCCTGGGACCTGGGTCTACGCGGCGCACCGTCGATCTCGTCTTTCTTGCCACGGCGGGCGGGCACAGCGAGCCCGAGCCGCGCGAGCCTGATCTGGAAGCCCGGTTCGTCCCGCTTGGCCTGCTGCCCGGGCTGGATGTCCGCCCGCCGCTGGCCGGCCACCTGCGTGCCTTGCATGCTCGCGGCACCGAACCCACGGCCGCATATCTGGGCAATCTCTGGCGCCCGTCGGCCCGGGACGGCATGCGCCCGCAAGGGCAGGGCGTGGCCCCGCCGTGAAGGCGCTGACCGTGCGGTAGCCGTGGGCCCTGGGCCACCATCTACGGCAGCAAGGACGTCGGGAACCGGCGATGGAGAACTGCCTACCGGGGCCCGCTGCTGATTCATGCCGACAAGAACGCCGACCCCGATCCTGAGGCTACGTCCAGGCTGCTGTGGACGATGGCCGACCCTGAAGCCGGCTCGGGGTAGGAGTCGCGCCGATAGCGAAGCCGCCACCGGGCGTCTGCCAGCGACATCCACGCCAAGCGGTCCACTTCCGCCGTGGGCCTGAACGGGCCGTCTTGGCCGTGCATCGCCCAGAACTCCACGGCCTTGGGACCAAGAGCCGTGCCGTAGTGTTCGATGTCCAGCCGTTTCCCGGCTGTCGCCTGGATCCCGGTCTCCTCGGCCACTTCCCGGCAGGCGGTGACCAGCGGATGCTCACCCCGGCTAATTGAACGATACCGCCCCGTTACTTCTATCTGAACTGAACACGCAGCACAGAAAACGGGGGCCGAGGGATGGCATGGCCTATCCCTCGACCCTCGCCCGTGAGTTAGCCTGCTCAGCGCACGTAGCCGACCATCCCGCCGACATAGCGGCTCGCCGGAGTCACCGCCGTGGTGATCCAGCCTACCTGGCCGCCGACGAAGCGGGAGTGCGCCGGCTCGGCATAGCCCACCTGGCCGCCGACGAAACGAGCACGAGGATCACGCGCTGCGATCCAGCCGACGCACCCACCAACAAAGCGATCCATGGCATGTCTCCTTGGGGATCGATGAGTGGGTCACCGATCGGAGACGATCGGCAACCATCGGGATGCCCAAGTGTCGAGGTGCAGCCCACAAAGACCGCGATACACGCGCAAACGGCCTGGAGCCCGAACGCTCTGCACGTTTTACACGCGAAATGGTAACCAATACCACCACGCGATGCTGACCTCTCATCTCGGCACTTGAGATAGAGGCCATCATCCGCACCTGGTCTAGCCAGGACTGGAATTACGCGAGCCTCATCGCGTGTAACCTCATTGTATCACCCACGTTGGCCAAGGGCCCATTTGCAATGGTGACTTACGTCATACTTGCTTGAGTTCGTGTTCATGCCTTAACCAAGACATGGTCATTGGGCGTGGCCGACCGGTCCACCGTTCACGTCCGCGGAAGTGGTGTATAGGTTAGCCGTCACCGACCCGCCGGCATCGGCCAGCGAACGGGAACTGCTGCGCCAGGTCGGCGAGCTGTCGGTGACGACGCTCGCGGTCGCATTCCGCCGATTTCACCGCCTATCCGGCATCCGGGGCCGATCGGACCTGGCCACGTCGGCGGTTGCGCATGCACGGCGGATCGCCTGGTCCCTGCTGGATTAGGTGGCGCTGACTCGCCGCGCGGCGCAGATGCGCGCCGCCTCCGATACCGAGGCGGCGCGCGGGGAAACGGAACTGGCCGGGCGCGAAGCGGCGCTGCGTCACGTGCTCGCCTTGGTTGACGAGGCACAACCGGGCTAGAAGCATCATCGTCCGTTCGGGGAAAAGAGATTCTGAAACAGCACGGGCGGTGGTTCTTCCTCACGCTCAGCAGCACGGCGGTCAGGGCATGCCGTAGCCGAGGGCTGGCTGGGCGGCGGAGATCTCCAGCAGCCGGTTGTATTTGGCGACCCGTTCGCCGCGGGCCGGGGCGCCGGACTTCAGGTGGCCGCAGCCGGTGCCGGTGGCCAGGTCAGCGATGAAGGTGTCCTCGGTTTCCGCCGAGCGGTGAGAGACGGACTGCCGGTACCCGGCCCGCCGGCAGTGATATCGGGGGCGAACCCGCCCTCGTCGCCCAGCCCGGTGGAAAGCTTGCGGCTGGTCAGCTCGCGGCGCAGCGCGGCGTAAACCTCGGCGCCGGCCCGGACCGCCTCGGCCATCGACGGTGCGCCGACCGAGGCGATCATGAATTCCTGGAAGTCCAGCTCGTTGGTGGCGTGCAAGCCGCCGTTGAGCACGTTGAAGTGCGGCACCGGCAGCGACGGGGTGACGCCGTCCGAGATCAGCCACTGCCACAGCGGCAGCCCGGCTGAGGCAGCAAGAGCGCGGGCCAGTGCCATCGAAGTCCCGAGGGTGGCATTTGCGCCGAGCCTGCTCTTTGTTCGCGGTGCCGTCCAGGCCGATCATGGCCTGGTCCGCCTCGGCCACCGACGCCCAGGGCCGGCCTCGCAGCAGCCCGGAGATCTCGCTGTTCACCGTCGCGGCCGCGCCCAGTACCCCCTTGCCCTCATATCGCGAGGGATCTCCGTCGCGGCGCTCTACCGCTCCCGCGACCCGGTGGACGCGCCGGACGGCACTCTGGCGCTGGCTGTGCCTCCGTCGCCCAGCCGTACCATGACTGCCAGCGTCGGCTGTCCCCGCGAGTCCAGGACCTCCAGCGCGGACAGATCCGTCACATCGAAAGTCGTCATCATGCTCCTTCCGTCTGACTGCAGCCGTCTGGCTGCGGGTGCCGTCGCTGCGTTCCCTGCTTGACCTGGTATCGGCGGCTTTTGGACCTGGTCTCCCTCGCCGCCCTGGCCGTGCGCGGGCTGGCGCCCCAAAATCTGGGCTGGAGGACCGGTTCATCCCCCTCCCCGAGGCACGGGCGGGCCATGGAGTTTCGGGCCCGCCCGCGCGGGTTCCGCCGGCGGTGGCCTACTTGACCGGCGGCGGGCCGAAGGGGAGAACCTTGCGGCCGAAGGTGGACTCTATGATGTCCCCGGCGGCGTGATACCAGGCCAGCACCGCGAAGACCAGGACGATCCAGCCGCCGCCCTCGGTGATGTCGACGTTGTTAGCCCCGGCGCCCACCGCCAGCACGGTCAGGCCGACGAAGATCAGCCAGATGATCACGGTCAGCACCAGATCGGTGCGCAGCGAGGCGATCGCCAGGTAGAAGCTGATCACCGCGAACACCGCGAGGAACAGGCTGGTCGCATCGTTGAGCGCCACCGGGGGGACGCCGGCGGCGTACAGCGTGTTGAACGCCCCGAGTATCACCCAGAACGGGCCGTAGGTGCCGAACACCGCCCCGGCGAACAGGTTGCCCCGGGTGAACTCCATGATCGCAACGATGATCTGCACCAGGCCGCCGAAGAAAAACGCCGCCGGCAACACGATCGCGATCCCGGCGTTGTTCAGCAAGTGGGTCTGGTACATGCCGATCATGAACGAGGTGGTGGCAAACGCGGTCACCGCCCACGGCGCCGGGTTGGCCATCCCCCCCTTAGCCGGCGGCGGGACCTGCTCGGCTGGCTCGGCCTGCTGCCCGATAGCACCTGATGTCGCCATTGCGCATCACTCCTGTTCTATCCCTCGCCGGCCACGGCGGCCGGCGTAGCTACGGTGCGGAATGCCGGTGCGGTCCGCGGATGTGTGCTGGCTTGTGGGGAGGGCTTCCACGCCGGCTTCAGGCCAGCGCGCCAGCGGCGCAGGAAGGAGGTCCGCCGGCCGGGATGGCGCAGCGCCACGGCCGCCCGCCGCAGCATCCGAGTTACCCGCTGCCGGTCCAGCCCGGTGATCGCGCCGATCGCGGAGGCCGACCGCCCCCGGCACAGGTACAAATGGGCCAGCCGGGCAGGGTCCGGAACGTCCCCGGCAGATGCGACGTGCTGGCCGACGTGGCAGTACGCGCATGACGGCGACATGCCGTCAGCGCGGATCGCGGCCACGCCGAGATCACCGAGCATGGGGCATGCGGCCTCCCGCCCGCGCTGGGCAGGGACCGTTGGCGGTGACCGCAATTACGGCGAGCCCCTCCGCCGTACCTAGTTCTGAGCATAGATCCCACTTCCCGGCCGGTAAAGCATGCGTTACCTGAGGCTGTCTCTGGCTGGCCGGGCTGGTGATGCGATGACGTTCAGCGACTACGACCACGCCCGTGCCGAGTCCTGGTCGGTCCACGGCTGGGTGAGCCCGGGCGGGCCGGCCAGCTTGCGCAGTGCGTCCAGGTGGGCCCGGGATTCCTCCGCGGTTACCAGCGCGCTGCGGTAGGCCTCGCGTTTGAGCGCATACGTCCGCATGTCCTCGCTGTCGCGGCGCAGCGCGGCCGCGAGCGCGTGCAGCGACGCCCGCGCCGCCGTGGCTTCCAGGCCCGCGGACAGCGCCCGGGCCAGGTGCCGCAGGCACAGCGCGGCGGTCGTCGGCGGGACGCGCGAGACGAGGCCGGCCATCGCGGTACGCTCGCGGTCGGCCAGCGCCGCACATACCGGGCAACTTCCTGGCCCGGCGGTCAGGGCGGCCACGCCGCGGGCCAGGTCCGCGGGGGTGGAGTCTGGCCTGCTGAGTGACTCCAGCGCATCCGCGACCGAGGCGGCCAGTTTCGCGTATCCGGCGGAGATGCCCAGCGGGGACCCGACGGCGGCGTACTGCCAGGTGTGCAGCGGGCAGAACCCGCGGCCCAGCGAGTGCCGTTCCTGCTCGTCCTCGCGGGTGGCGAGCCGGAACTGGCCGGAGAACAGGTAACTGGTCAGGGCCTGTTCCATCTGGTCGCAGATCGTGCAGCCCTCGGCGGCGGTGTCAGGACTGCCGGCCGGCGGCGTGATCACGGCTGCAGCGGGCGACGGTTCCGCGCCCTCAAGCGCGGCCTGGAAGGCGGCGAGCCGGACAATCAGGCGGTCCGCCGCGGCCAGGTCTTCCTCGCTGGGCACCGTCCGCACACACCGGCGGAACCAGTCCGCGGCCCGGCGCATCTGCCGTTCGGCTTGCTCATCCAGCCGCCTGGCCCATTCCCGGGCGGCCTCGGCGAACGCTATGCGCACACGATCGGTGAACGCGTCAACGGCGGCGACCAGGGCGGCATCCAGACGAGCGCGGAGCTCGGCGTCGCCGGAGCCGGCCTTGCGCCGGGATCGTCGCGGCTGCTCGACCTGGACAGTCCACGCCAGCGGCCGGACCGCCAGGTCCGGGACATCTTCAGCCGACCAGCCGGCCAGCTCACGGCGGTCATCCACGTCGGCCAGGCCGGCCAGCTCGGCCCCCACCATGCCGGGAGACCGGGCCAGCTCCAGCAAGGAGCCGACCTCGCCAGCCACCGTGGCGGTGACCATCTCAAGCACCTCGCCTGTGCGCCGCGCCAGCCAGCCGCCGACGACCTCCTGGCTCGCGCGTTCCAGCCTCTCCCTGGCTTTCTCCAGCAGGTCGCGGACCGGGCCGTCCATCTCGTCGGCAGGCCAGGCGTCGTCGGCCAGCGGGCCGAGCAGCTCCAGCAGCCTCGCGGGCCAGTCGGGGCTCCGGGCGGCGAGCAGGCCCGGCAGGCCGGCCTCGATCCGGTCCGCGATCGTGCCCGCGAGGACGCTACGCTGTCGGTCCAGTCCGGCCATGCGTGCCTCGAAGGCGGCCAGGACCGCGTCCGGACCGGGACCTCCGTCGAGGGCCAGACGGCCCAGCCGCAGGCTGCGCAACTGCCCGGCCACCAGCGTGGCCGCCTGGCCCGCGATATTTCGCAAGAACAGCCGCGTCTTGCCAGTCGCCAGGAACCCCTGCAGCTCGGCATGCAGGTCCGGCAGCCCGCTGCCGGCCAGCCGCCCGTCATCACCGTGGACCACGGCCTCCAGCGCCTGCAGCGCGGACAGGGCGAAGATACGCGGCCCGGCCATGCTCATGTCCTCGCGGAGCCGGTGCCGGACGAACTCCAACGCGGCGTCGGCGTCCTGGCCGGAGACCAGGTCGCGCTTGTTGAGGACCAGGAACAGCTTGCCCGCGTGCCGGGCCGTGTCGGCCAGGAAGCCGGCCTCGGCCTGGGTCAGCGGGGAATCGAAGCCGGTCACGAAGATGACCGCGTCCGCCTGGGGCAGGAACCGCCGGGTGGTCGCGGTGTTGATCTCGATGGCCGATCCGACCCCGGGGGTGTCGATGAACTCGAACCCGAGCCGGAGGATCTCCGCCGGGACCGCCACCTCGACCGAGACGACCTGCTGCTCTGCTCGGGTGGCGCTGGTCTGGGCGATGTACCTGGCTACCTGGGCCAGTGGCACCTCAGCCCCCAAGCCCGACGCGCGACGGCGGACGATCGCCTTCGGGTGGCTGCCGTACCGGACCCTCGTGATCACCGACGTCATCGGGAGCGCCCCCATCGGCAGGTAAGGGCCGCCGAGCAGCGCGTTCATCAGGGTGGTCTTGCCCCGGCTGAACTGGCCCGCCACGGCGAGCCGGAACGTGTCGCTGGCCAGCCGCGACAGCAGGTCCCGGGCCCGGTCCTCGGCCTGCTCATCCTTGGACCCCCGCGCCAAGTGCAGCGCGGACCGGATCATGTCGCCGAGCTCGAGGCGGCGATCAGCGTAGGTCCTCAGCTCGTCCATCTACTGCCTGCGGGTGCGGGCGCGGACGATCAGGATGAGCGGGATCGCGGCCAGTTCGCTGACTACGCAGAACGCGACCAGGCCGGTCAGCGACACGGTGATCAGGACCCCGATCACGATGCTGCCCAGCACCCAGGCGGTGCCGTAGACGCCGGTGAACAGGCCGTAGGCGAAGGCCCGGCGGTCCGGGGAGACCATCGGCGCCACCGCCGCCGGGATGAGCGACTCCTGCACGCCCATGCCCAAGCCCCACAGCGACACGCCGACCAGGACGGGCCAGAACCCGCCCAGGAAGGCCAGCGGCGCGTAGGCCGCCGCGACGACGGCCACCGGGACGAGCATGCCGATCCCCCTCCGGTCGAACACCCGGCCGAGGATCAGCGACCCGGCGCCGCTGACGGCCATCGCCACCGCGTAGAACACCGGCGTGAGCGTGGCGGACACCGTTCCCGCGTGCTGGAAGTGATAGGCGATGAGCGGGAAGTCTGCGAATCCGGCGGCGGCCAGCGCCGCGCCGCCCAGGTAGATCCAGAACACTCTGGGCAGGCCCGCGGTGGTGGCCGGGGCGGGCCGGGCCACCAGGTCCTGCGGGCGCGGGTAGAGCAGGCGTGCGACGCCCAGCAGCGACAGCATGATCGCGGCCGGGACGGCCAGCGCGGCGAACGCGATCCGGTAGTCGGGGTGGCCCACGGTCAGGATCAGGGCGATCAGCAGCGGGCCGAACATGGCCCCGAACTGGTCCAGCGCCTCGTGCACCCCGAACGCCCACCCGTACCCGATGTCGGCGGCCGCGTGGGACAGCATCGCGTCGCGGGGCGGGTTGCGGATCCCCTTCCCGACCCGCTCGGCGATGATCAGGACGGCCGCTACCTGCCAGTTCCCGGCCAGCGCGAGCAGGGGCACGACCGACATCTGCAGGATGTAGCCGCCGATCGTGACCGGCCAGTACTTCCCGGTCCGGTCGGCGCCGCGCCCGGAGAACAGCCGGATGTTGTAGCCGATGAACTCCCCGGCCCCGCTGACCACGCTGATCGTGAACGCCCCGGCGCCGAGCAGCCCGAGAAAGGGGCCGGTAATGCTGCGGGAGCCCTCATAGGTGAAGTCGGCGAAGAAGCTCATGATCCCGACCATGAGCACGAACTTCAGCGCCGGGGAGTAGCCCCGGACCGCGGCGACCCGCTGCCTGACCGTCATGCGACCTCCCTGGCTGTGGCCAGGGACCGTCAGCGGGCCGCATCGTGGGCCGTGCGATTCGGGGTGAGCCCCATCACCCGGTACCGGCCCATTGTGTCACCGGCTGCCTCGCGGGCGGTAGCGTAGGCCCAGGGCGGAGGGGCCCGCCTGATCCGCGGACATGCCCGCCAACGGTCCCTGCCAAGGTATTGCCGACGGCAGGGAGGTCCGGGTGGCCAAGGTCAGCGACGACGAGGTCCTGCTGCTGTGGCGGGCCCTGATGGCCTATCGCTCGGGTCCCCGCCCGGCGTGCCGGGCCACGGGCAGGCCGCCGCGCAGCCCGTGCCCGCTCTACGGCGGGTGCCCGCGCTGGAGCGGACCGGATGACTACCTGGCGGTGATGGAGGAGACACCGGAGGAGACCGAGCGCCGCCGGTCGGCGTGGCCGTGCACCAGGCTCGGTGACCTACTGTCCCCTGACCTGCGGCACATCGGGCCCGGCTGACCGTGGGGTAGAGTCGCGTTGGCGATGAAGCTCGCCCGAACCGCCTTGATGGCTGATGGCTTCTGCGGCACGACGTGCTGGCGGAGGCGAGTGTGACCACGACGACGGCGGCGTTCAAGAGCATCCTGTACGACCATCCTCCGGATCCCGGGCAAAGCGCGGATCCGTCGGTATTTGCCGATCTCAACCTTGACCAGGTCTTCGCCGCGGTGACAGCCGCCCGGGAAGAGTACGACCTGGTGCCGTTCTTCGGCGCCCCGCTGCACGACGTCCAGGCGGTGGAATACCGGCATCAGATCCTGCGGGACATGGAAGACGAGGCACTGGCCGGGGCGCTGTCGCAGTTCGCGGAGCAGATGCGCGACATGCGCAAGTGCCTCGAGCAGTCCGCCAAGCTGCGCTACCGGTACCAGAAGGAAAGCTGGTTCCTGGATGCGGCGCGAGTCTACGTCCAGGCGGTCCGCGCGCTGGCCGAGGCGGGCACCGCGATCAACCCGAGCTCACGCGGCTTCACCATGCTCCGGGAGTACCTGGCGGGCTACACCACGTCGGAGGCATTCGCCGGGCTAGCGGCCGACATCGAAAAGGTCACAGACCTGCTGGCCTCGGTGCAGTACTGCATCACCATCAGGGGAAACCGGGTCAAGGTCACCAGATACGAGGGCGAGGAGGACTACGGCGAACAGGTACAGCGCACCTTCGCCAAGTTCGCCCGGCGCGCCGCCAAGGACTACCGGGTCGGCTTCCGCAACTGGCCGGACATGAACCACGTGGAAGCTCACATCCTGGAACTGGTCGCCCGGCTGTACCCTGACGTGTTCGGCGCGCTGGACGAATTCTGCGTCCGGCACGCTTCCTACCTGGACGAGACGATCCGCGTGTTCGACCGGGAGGTGCAGTTCTACGCCGCGTACCTGACCTTCATCGCGCCGATGAAGAAGGACGGGCTCACGTTCTGCTACCCGGACATCTCCGCCGAAGCGAAACAGGTCAGCGTCCGCGACTGCTTTGACCTGGCCCTGGCGGCCAAGCTCAGATCCAAGGCCGCGGCCATGGTCCGCAACGACTTTTACCTCACCGGGCACGAACGCATCTTCGTGGTGACCGGACCGAACCAGGGCGGCAAGACGACGTTCGCGCGGACCTTCGGGCAGCTGCACTACCTGGCCAGCCTCGGCTACCCGGTCCCGGCCCGCGAGGCGGTCCTGTTCCTGCCCGACCGGGTCTTCACCCATTTCGAACGGGAGGAGGACCTGGCCACGCTGCACGGCAAGTTCGAGGACGAACTGGTCCGGATCCGCGACGTGCTCGAGGCGGCCACCGGGAACAGCGTCGTGGTCATGAACGAGAGCTTCGCCTCCACCACGCTGCAGGACGCGGCCCGGGTCGGCGAGCGCGTCCTGGACCGGATGACCAGGCTGGGGCTGCTCGGCGTGTACGTCACGTTCGTCGACGAGCTGGCCTCGATCAGCGACGCCTGCGTCAGCATGGTGGCCACCGTGATTCCGGACAACCCGGCCGAGCGGACGTTCAAGCTGGTCAGAAAGCCCGCCGATGGCCTGGCCTACGCGGCGGCGATCGCCGGCAAGTACGGCCTGACCTACCGGCAGCTGAAGGAGCAGCTGGGCGAGGTGACGCCGTGAAGGCCTTCCTGATGTATCCCGACCGGGACTTCGACACCGAACGCGAGCTGCCGGCCAACGAACCCGACCTGAGCAGCGACCTCGAGCTGGACATCCTGCTGCGAGCGATGGCCGCCGACGACAAGTTCCTCTACGAGGTGGCCAGGCAGGGCCTTCACTCCGGCCTGGTCAGCCTGGCCGACATCACGTACCGGCAGCGGGTCCTGGCGGACTGCGTCGCCCAGCCCGGCGTGATCCACGACCTGTACGACGTCGCAGTGGCGGCCATCATCGCGGAGAAGAGGGTGCTGGGCTGGATCTTCCGGGATTCGCCGGACACGCTCACGAATCGCTCCCAGCAGGTGCTGGAGATCTACGTGGACATGTTCCGCCGGCTGAGGGACATCGCCGACGCCAACGCCGCGAGCTTCCGCTCCGACGGTTTCACCCGGTTCTTCGCCATGATCGCCGCGGAGCTGGACGACGACTACTTCGCCGAGATGGAGGCGCACCTGTCCGAGCTGGACTTCCGCCGCGGCACGCTGATCAGTGCCGGACTCGGGAAGGGCCTCAAGGGCCGAGGATACGTGCTGCGACGGCACCCGGAGCAGACCTGGCGGGACCGCATCCCGGGGATGAACAGGTCGGGATACAGCTTCACCATTGCGGAACGGGACGAAACGGGCATGCGGACGCTGTCGGATCTGAACAGCCGCGGCCTCAACGGGACGGCCAACGCCCTGGCCCAGTCGGCCGACCACATCAAGGACTTCTTCCAGATGCTCCGCGCCGAACTCGGTTTCTACCTGGGCTGCCTGAACCTGCGGGACCGGCTGCTGGCCAAGGGCGAGCCGGTCTGCTTCCCCGATCCGGCCGACCTGGTCACCGATCGTCCTGAGCAGGCCAGGCTGTCCGCCCGCGACCTGTATGACGCCAGCCTCTCGCTCTCGCTGAGCACCGACGCCCGCGCCGTCGGCAACGACGTCGACGCGGATGGCAAGCAGCTGATCATGATCACCGGCGCGAACCAGGGCGGCAAATCGACGTTCCTGCGCAGCGTCGGCCTCGCGCAGCTGATGATGCAGGCCGGGATGTTCGTGGCCGCGGAGTCGTTCACCGCCAGCGTCAGCGCGGGAATCTTCACCCATTTCAAGCGCGAGGAAGACGCCACGATGGAGAAGGGCAAGCTGGACGAGGAACTGGCCCGGATGAGCGTCATCACCGGCCAGATCAAGCCCGGCTGCCTCCTGCTGGGCAACGAGTCCTTCGCGTCCACCAACGAGCGCGAAGGCTCCGAGATCGCCCGCCAGGTCATCCGCGCGCTGACCGAGGCGGGCGTCCGGATCGTGTTCGTCACCCACATGTACGACCTGGCCTCGCGGTACTACGCCGAGCATGACCCGGGGACGCTCTTCCTGCGCGCGGAACGGCGACCCGACGGCCAGCGCACGTTCCGCCTGATGCCCGGCGAGCCGCTGCCGACCAGCTACGGCGAAGACCTCTACCGGGAAATATTCGGAGCCGGGGACCGCGGCGCGACGGCGTGAGGTGCCCGGCGGCGGGCCGTGGCCGCGCCGTGCACATTGTGGGTGCAGGAACGCCGGGTAAGGCCCTGGGGCCGGTCTCCGAGCAGATCTTCGTCCAGATGCTCTCGGCAGAGCGCCACGCCGCAGCCATGGCAGATCGCGACCGCTACGCCCATGTCACCGGCGTTGTCACACATGTAGCAATTCACCGCACGTCTCCTTCGGAATCGATGAACATCCAAATGTCGAGACACAGCGGAGCGGGCATGAATTCGCCGCACATTGCGGCACGCAAAATGGCGACTAGCACCACCATGCGACACGGACCTCTCATCTCGACATCCGAGATAGAGGCCATCATCCGTGCCCATTTCTGCGCCGGGCTGGAATAACGCGAGCCTCATCGCGTGCAACACGCCCAGTTTATCAGCCTTCGTCGACATGGCCCGGGTCGTGTATGGTGAGACTGATCACGCGATGAGGCTCGCGGACTGCTCGGCTGGGTAATCCGGTCGGCTGATGGCCTCTACCTGCAGGGACGTTCTGGCGTCGTGGAGGCAGGGGAGGTCTGCGTGATCCCTGTGTTGATCCAGGTGCTGCAGAGCCTGGTGGTACTAACGCTTGCCCCGCTCTACGCGGGCGTGCTGGCCCGGGCCGAGGCGGTGGTCGGGTCCAAGCGCGGGCCGAGCGTGCTGCAGCCCTACCGGGACCTGGCCAAGTTGCTGCGCAAGGGCAGCGCGGTCAGCGATCAGGCCTCCTGGGTCTTCCGCAGCGCGCCGTTCGTGGCCTTCGCCTGCTACCTCACCGTGTCGGTGATCGTCCCGGTGATCACGAACGAGCCGCTGCCGCTGGCCTTCCTGGCCGACCTGATCGGCGGCGCGTTCGTGCTCACGCTGGCCAGCTTCGTGATCTCGCTGGCCGGCCTGGACACCGCCAGCCCGTACGGCGGGCTCGGGGCCAGCCGGGCCAGCTGGATCGGGAGCATGGCCGAGCCCGCGCTGATCCTGGTGTTCTTCACCGTCGGGGCGGTGTCGGCGTCGGACAACCCGTACCTGATGAACCACGCGGTCGCCTCGTCCCCGTACGTGGTCGTGCTGCCCACGCACCTGCTCGGCCTGGTCGCCTTCTTCATGATCGTGCTGGTCGAGAACGGCCGGATCCCGATCGACACGCCGGGCGGCACGACCGAGATCTCGATGATCGAGGAGAGCCGGGTGCTGGAATACTCCGGGCGCGAGTACGCCCTGGTCAAGTGGGGCAGCTGGATGAAGCTGTTCCTGCTGTCCTCGGTGTTCATGAACGTCTTCGTGATCCCCTGGGGGCTGGGCAACGCCACCAGCCTGCCCGGCGCGCTGCTGGCCATCCCGGTCCTGCTCGGCAAGCTCGCGCTGTGCGGCCTGGCCATCGTGATCATCGACACCTCGTTCGCCAAGCTGCGGTTCTTCCGCATCGCCGAGTTCCTGGGGGCCGCGTTCATGCTGGCCCTGGTCGGCGTGGCCACCTCGTACGTGATCGGAGCGTGAGCGGGATGCAGAGCCTGTCCGCCACCAGCGCCCCGGGTGTCCTCCTCGACCTGTCCGGGGTGCTGATCCTGCTGCTGGCCTTCGCGTGCCTGGCCTCGAAACTGTTCAACCGGTACGTGGCCTACTACGGCGCCCAGTCGGTGGTGCTCTCGTTCGCGGCGGGGACGGCGGCGGTCGCGTCCCACAGCGCCGAACTGTGGATCCTGGCCGCGTTGACGCTGGCCGTCAAGGGCATCGCGATCCCGCTGGCGGCCCGGAGACTGCTGGTCACGCGGCTGGCGCTGAAGCGCGACGCGGCGATCTCGACCGGCCTGTCGACGTCGCTGATCGCGGGCGGCGGCCTGACCGCGTTCGCCTACCTGGTGACCCGGCCCGCGCTGCTGCCGCACGGCACGGTCGCGTCGGCCGTGGTCCCGCTGTCCACCGCGGTGATCCTGCTCGGGTCGCTGTCGATGGTGGTACGCCGGCATACGGTCGCGCAGCTGATCGGCTGGCTGATCGTGGAGAACGGGGTCTTCCTGGGCGCGATCACCCTGGTCGCGACGTTCCCGTTCATCGTCGAGGCCGGGATCTTCCTGGACATCGTGGCGGGGGTGCTGATCATGGTGGTGTTCGTGTCCGGGCTCACCCGGCAGCTGGCCGAGGCCAGCGCCGCCGAGCTGAGGGAGCTACGCGGATGACCGCCCTGGCCATCCTCGTCGTTCTCGGACCGCTGAGCGGGCCGACGGCCGCGATCGCCGGCGCCCGGGCGCGGCTCGCCGGCCTGGTCCAGGCGGGCGGGGCCGTGCTGGCGTTCGGCTGCTCGCTGGCACTGCTCGTGCTGCTGGACGGGCGGGCGCCGCTGGCCGGCTGGGACGGGTTCCTGTACGTGGACCCGCTCGGCGGGTTCTTCCTGATGACGGTGGCCGCCGTGACGCTGCTCGCGGCGGTCGGCTCGATCGGGTACGTCGCGGCCCAGGAAGACGCCGGCGAGCTCAGCGGCTTCCAGGTCCGGCTGTACTTCACGTTCTTCGGCCTGTTCGCCTCGCTGATGCTCGCGGCGCTGGAGACCGGCAACCTGGGGCTGCTGTTCGTCCTGATCGAGGCCAGCACGCTGACCAGCGCGGCCCTGGTCGGCATCGAGGGACGGGCCCGGTCACTCGAGGCGGCCTGGAAGTACGTCATCATCAGCTCGCTGGGCGTCACGATCGCCCTGGCCGGGACCTTGTTCCTGTTCTACTCGGGCAGCGCCCTGCACCTGGGCTCCAACCTGGGCCTGACCTGGCCGTACCTGCTCGAGCACGCGTCCGCGCTGGCCCCGGACCCGCTGCGGCTGGCCTTCCTGCTGGCGGTGGTGGGCTACGGCACCAAGGTCGGGCTGGCGCCGATGCACACCTGGCTGCCCGACGCGCACGCCGAGGCGCCCAGCCCGGCCAGCGCCATGCTGTCCGCCGCGCTGCTCAACACTGGCATGTACGCGATCATCAGGTTCCTGGCCATCGCGCACGCGCGGCTGGGCAGCACCTACCCGCGGGCCGTGCTGCTGTCCTTCGGGTTCGCCTCGATAGTGATCGGCGCGCTGTTCATGGTCCGGCGGGGGAACTTCAAACGGCTGTTCGCGTACTCCTCGGTCGAGCACATGGGCATCATCGCCGTGGCCCTCGGCTTCGGCGGCACCCTGGGCCTGTACGGCGCACTGCTGCAGACGCTGAACCACGCGCTGGC
>Ga0335073_10002051_pt1 | contig 27577 bp, 15 predicted proteins | sample Lox_Sample_22_FD_207093 | JGI IMG/M metagenome (GOLD analysis project Ga0335073, IMG submission 207093) | Soil microbial communities from Loxahatchee National Wildlife Refuge, Florida, United States - Lox_Sample_2.2 | ecosystem: Environmental > Terrestrial > Soil > Wetlands | place: USA...
GAAGCGGATGGGGAACTCGGCGCCGAATCGCTCGAAGATGTCATCTCCGAGCAACTCGCGTGGATGCAGAAATATCAGATTGATGGAAGGGATCTCCACGCGAGCGTCGCCGAATCCCAACAGAACGCTGTTCTCTTCCGGCACGCAATCAAAGCACCACGCGTAGTTGGGTGCATCTTTCGGCAAGTCGCAGACCTCTTCCATCCAGTGGCCGCCCCACGGCCCTGGATCGAAGAAGGGAACCACGCGGAATGGCCGCTGTGCCGCTGCTTTGAGCCCTTCGCGCATTGCCTCGGCTGGAATCAGCTTCGGCGTTAGCGGAGCGTTGGTGTCGAGTACGAAATCCATTCGGCCGAACAGTTGCTGCTTGAGCCGGTCGGCAGCGCGCCAGTCGACGAAGAACGCGCGCTTGTATTTTTCGGCAGGCCGGGCGGTGAGGTTGTCGGCTCCGAGATTCCCGATTTCGCCGCGCCGCTGCCGCTGCTGGATCTCCCACCGCGCCATGTCGGCGTAGATCAGCAGATCATGATGCGGCGCCACCAGCGCAGCGCCGGTGCCGAGAATCAGCGTGATCCCGTTCGCTGTTTGGCCTGCTTCTCTCTGTGAGTCCGCCAGGCGCTCCGGATCGAAGAAGTTCTCGATTTCGAAGCCGCTCATGACGCCAAAGACGGGATCATCGGTGAGTATCGGCTCCAGGCGCTGATTGAGCACTGCAGAGGGCAGCAGCAGCTTCTCGGTCGCGATGGTGCGCGCGGGGCGCAGGATTTCCGCGAAGTGCTTCGCGACCTCGTCGACGAAGACGCCGGGATAGCACTCTACGCACACGGTCGCCTGCGGCTGCGTGAGGGCTGCACGCACGGCGCTGCCGATTGCTTCCCAGCTCATGTGGCAGTCGTTCGCGTTGGATGAGACCGGAATATATGGCTGCTTGTCGTACATGGACCTCTTCAGATTGCATCCTTACGGAACCGCGTATCGCATTCGGCGCGGCAATGTTGGGATGATCGAAACGAAAAGAAATCAATCACTATTACCAATATATAAACGACTAAGCCGGTTCTTCCGCCGCAGCCAGTGCCCGGCCGACGAGTGCTATGCACCACGCGAGGCAGACCACGTCTTTGACATCTATACAAAGATGTCTATATAAAGATATCTAAATATGGCCAAGACGGATGCTTTACAGGGTTCGCTCGATTTGCTGGTGCTGAAGATACTGTCGCGGCGTCCTCGGCTGCACGGCTACGCGATCATGGCTGCCATCGCCAGCACATCGGGCGAAGTGCTGCGCGCCGAAGAAGGCTCTCTCTACCCTGCGCTCTACCGCATGGAGGAAGCGGGCTGGATTCGCGCGGAGTGGATCAAGAAGGAGACGGGCCGGCGAGCCCGCGTGTATGAACTGACCGCAGCAGGCAAGAAGCAACTGGGCGCGGAAGAGGCGCGCTGGCAGGCCGTCAGCCTGGCAATCAACCGGGTTCTACGGGAGGCATGAGATGTCCATGTGGTCGCGTATCTCGAATGCCTTGCAGGGCGAGCGCCTGAATCGCGAGATCGAGGAAGAGCTGCAGGCTCACATTGAAGACGCCGTTGCCGCGGGACGCGATCCCGAGGAAGCGTATCGGGCATTTGGCTCGGAGCTGCGTGCCCGCGAGGCGTGCCACCGCATTCGCGCTGCTGGATGGCTCGAGTCGGTTCTCGCCGATGTGCGTTTCGGCTGGCGGCAACTGTGCCGCAACAAGTTGACGACCGTGGCAGCGATGCTTTCCCTCGCGCTCGGCATCGGCTCCTGCGTCGCCGCCTTCCGCCTGATCGACGCGCTGCTCTGGCGGCCGCTGCCCATCGCGGGTTCGAGCAGGCTCTACATCCTCTCTCACAAGATGACGGGCCTGAACGGCAAGCCCGCCGAAGGCAACTACTGGGCCACGGCGGATTTCAAGCTGATGCGCGATGCCGTGAAGGACCAGGCGGACCTGATCGCCACCAGTGGCGCGGACCGCACGGATATCACCTGGTCCACTGATGACGAGATGGAGAAGGCCAACGTCAGCTATATCTCCTGTAACATGTTCCCGCTCTTCGGCCTTGAGCCCGCGCTCGGCCGCCTGTTAACGCCAACCGACGACCGCGCCTTCGGCCTCGCTCCCTACGCGGTCCTCTCCTGGGACTACTGGAATCACCGCTTCGGCCGCGATCCTCACGTCCTGGGCCGTACGCTCGAGATCGATGACGAGAAGTTTCAAATCATCGGCGTTGGCCCGCGCGAGTTCACGGGAACGGAAAAGGGAGCTGTCGCGGATATCTTTGTGCCCCTGAGCATGAACAGCTTCGCCACTCAGGAAGGCATGAGCTGGCACCACATTTTCCTGATGTTGAAACCCGGCATCAGTCCGGCAACTACACTCGAGCCGCTGCGCCAGCATCTCTCTGTGATCAACCATACCTTCGAGGCCGGCTGCTCGGCGTGTTTTTGGGGAGCGCCCCAGGCGACCATCGATCGCATTCTCAATCAGAAGCTGGTGATCGATCCCGCCGGCGCGGGCGTTTCTGATCTGCAGAAGGAATACAGCCGTTTACTGGGGGTCCTGGGCCTGCTGGCCGCTCTCGTCCTGCTGATCGCCTGTGTGAACGTGGCCAACATGATGACCGCCCAGGCCGCGGGACGGGCTCAGGAGATGGCTCTTCGCATCTCGATCGGTGCGGGGCGCGGTCGCCTTGTGCAGCTCATTCTGGCGCAGAGCGCGGTGCTTGCCCTGCTGGCCTCGGTGCTGGGCGCATGCTTTGCGGCGTGGTCGGCGCCCTTTGTCCTGGGTCTCATCAATCCGCCCAGCAACCCTGCGCGGCTGGCGCTCACTGCCGACTGGCGTGTGCTTCTGTTCGGGTTCGGAATTATTGTCCTGGTCGTTGTGATGCTTGGTCTGCTTCCAGCTCTGCGCGCCTCTGCTGTGCGGCCCGTCGCAGCTCTGAAGGGTGGTGAAGATCCGCACGCGCCACGCCGCCTGATGCGTGGGGTGATCGCTCTTCAGGTGGCTTTCTGCTGTCTCGTGCTGTTTCTGTCCGCGCTTTTCGTTAGATCGTTTCAGCGCTTGCAGAACCGTCCCCTCGGTTTCTCCACCGATCGTCTACTGCTTCTTCAAACCAATGCGGGGAAAGGCCAACTGCCAGTGGTCTGGAATCAGACTGCCGAGGCGCTGCGCGCAGTGCCGGGGGTAGAGTCGGTCGCCATCTCGAGCTGGCCACTTCTGGGTCACCTGAGAATCAACAGCCACATCTCCGTCAACGGCGCGCCTCCCACACTACCTTCCGCCTTCTTTCTGAACGTTTCTCCCGGCTGGCTTTCGACGATGAAGATTCCGCTGGTCGCTGGCCGCGACTTTCGCCCGGAGGAGACTTCGCCGGGCTCAGCCATTGTCAACGAAACCTTTGCGAAAACCTTCTTCCCCGGCCAGGACCCCATTGGCCGTACCTTTGAACGCGGCGCGAATCAACCGCTCAACAAAATTGTGGGAGTGACGCCTGACATTCCTGACCACGATCTGCGCGCGCCCGACGGTCCCGTGTTCTATGTTCCCTTCAACACGGTGGATGACCATTCTGCCGCCAAGGCCGTTAGCTTCGCTACATTCACCCTTCACACTGAATTGCAGAATCCGCTTGCGCTGGCCGACACGCTCCGCCATCTGATCGCAGAGCGCCACAACGGTCTCCGTGTCTCCAATGTCACCACGCAGCTGGATCTGATCCGTGACCAGACGATTCGCGAGCGGCTGATTGCCATGCTCGCCGCCTTCTTTGCGGCTGTAGCGCTGCTGCTGGCCGGCATCGGACTTTATGGTGTGCTCAACTACTCGGTCCTGCAGCGCCGCCGCGAGATCGGCATTCGCATGGCGATCGGCTCGTCGCGGAGCGGGATTGTGCGACTGGTGACTCTTGATGTTTTTGTGATGATCGCGCTGGGCGGAAGTGCGGGCATGGCGCTCGGGTTCGGCGCGGCGCGGTATGTCGCGTCGCTCTTCTACCAGGTGAAGGCAACCGATGCGGATGTGATCGCCTTGCCCGCGTTTGCCATTGTGCTGACTGCGCTGGTGGCCACACTTCCGGCCGTGGTGCGCGCGCTGCGCACAGATCCCACTGAGATTCTGCGCAGCGAGTGAAGACGAGCCGTGTTGCTGACGAGGGTGTGGCTGGTGCTCGACCTTTGATTTCGGCTATACGTATTGCCCGGCCTGCGAGAGCACGATCACCGCGATCACCAGAATGCCGACGCCGGTGAGCTGGATCAGCAGCGGACCGCGGCCGGCGTCTTTCCATTCGCCGGTCATCACGCTCAGCATGCTCGCCACAATTACGATCAGCGACATGAAGAAAGGCCATCCCAGCAACGGTCCCAGCTCTCCCAGCTTGCCGCTGGCTACGCCGTAAAGAAGCGTACTGAAGAACCAAAGGAAGGCCATCAGTGCCGCGAGGATCCAGTAGCTTGCGGTTCCGGGTACGCGGAAGTTTGCGGCGGTGCGGTTCTTTTTCATGAGGAAGGCGCAATAGAGGAGATTCGGCACCGCGGCGGCAACCAGCAGCGGCACCCACACGGCGCTGGTGCTCCACGCAGGACCCGCACCCGCAGCCTGCGCCGAGTTGATCAGGGGCTGCCCGAAGGCGACACCGAAGTTCATGGCCGCAGCGGCGACGCCGCTGACGATCGCGATCAGCAGTCCCGCGGAGGTGGAAACGCCACTTCTCGCGAGCGTCGCCGTTGCCTTTTCGCGCTTTCGCCCGGCGACCGCGCAAACCGACACGCCGACCACGACCAGCAAAACACCGGCCAGCACGCCGAATCCCGCTGGCGCCATCACCTTCTCCGGATGCAGTCGGAGGAGCGGCACCAGGCTTCCCATTGCCGCCGAAAGGCCCAGCACAATACTGAATGCGAGGGCGATGCCGATCACTTCAACGGCCAGCCCGAACAGGACCTGCGCGATGCCCCAGCCCATGCCGCACGCGGCTACCAGCAGAACATTGCCCATGCCCGCATGCGCATACACCGTCGCCAACCGAGGGACTGTCAGCAGTGCGACCGCGGAAGGCAGGATCAACAACGCCCAGAGAGTCCAGACCGACCAAGTATTCTCCCAACACCAGTTCCGCGTGAATTTCATGGGGAGAGTGAAGCTGGCGTTCATGACTCCGGCGATCAACAGCAGTGCAATCCCCGTGGAGGCGTCTCTCATTGTTTGCCTTTCCTTTGCAAGCATACGTCAGAGCAGAAATGATTTGAAATTGGGGCGCGATTTGGAGACGGAACGGGATACCGGTCCCTCATGCGGGGAAAAACTACTAGCTGATTGGGCTACTATTGACAGATGAACCGACGCGAGTTTCTTAAGAACTCTACTGCCGCAGGGGGCTCTTTGCTGCTGGCACATGTCGCGATGGCGGAAGCGGCAGACCCCAATCAGAATGCCGGCGAGCCATCCTCGGCACGAACCGGTCGCCCTCTTTCGAACCAGGACTCAGATAGCCAGCTAGTCCAGAGCGACTTTTGGGTTTGACCTTGGCGCACGAAGGGGAAGCGCAGAGACCGGTTTCTATAGAACGATATGGCATCTCCTTCCTAAAAGGGGTGTTAAACATTCCAGCTGATGCTCCCGCCCGCATCGACATGGGCGGCAGAATACGTCGCATATTCCTCCTGGGCATGACAGAGTCAGCCAAAATCAGCGGCTGGTCCGATCCTTACGACTAACCCGTAGCCTGCAGGAAGTGTCTGAGCTGGGTTACAACGCCCCTTAATTTGCCGGAGGCGTTCACGCACATATCAGTGAATGGTCCAGCCCGCGTCGTCGACATGAACGCAGTAGACGCTGGTACGGGCGGTGATGAAGAGGGTTTTGAGGTCGGGTCCGCCGAACTCTACGTTGGCCGCGAGTTCAGGCAACTTGATGGTGCGGATGAGCTTGCCGTGCGGCGTATAGACGACGACCGGACCGGTCGCGATGTAGACATTTCCGTCGGCGGCTACCCGCAGACCGTCGGGCGCCCCGGCAAGATTGGACAGGAAGACGTGCTCATTGGACGCGTTGCCCTCGGCGTCGAGATCGTAGGCCATGATCTTACGTTCGGCGGTATCGGCGACGTAGAGGATTTTGCCGTCCTCGGTGAGAGCAACGCCATTAGGGCGCGTCATTTTAGCAATAAGAGTGACTTTGCCTTCGGGCGTGGCGTGATAGATGCCATTGAAGTCGAGCTCGCGCTTATCCAAAACAGCGGCCGAAGCCGGATCGGAGAAATAGACCTGGCCATCGCGGCGCACGACAACATCGTTTGGCGAGTTGAAGCGCTTGCCCCCGTAGGTCCCCACGAAGGTGCTCACGTTGCCGTTGGAATCGGTGCGGGAGATGCGATGACCGTCGCGCTCAGCTGTGTAGAGGCGGCCTTCGGCGTCCATGGTGTTACCGTTGCCGGCGTTGGTGAAATGACGGAAGACGCTGGGCTGACCGGGCACGGACATCTTCATGGTGTCGTTGTTGTAGATGTCGCTGAAGAGCAGATAGCCGCCGTCTTTTGTGACCCACACGGGACCTTCGGTGAAGGCAAAGTCGCCGCCGAAGCGTTCGACGCCTGCCGACGGAGGAGTGTGGTTAGGCACTTCGACTTCGATAAGGAGACGCCAAGTCCAACTTTCGCCGGGCTGAATTTTAAGCAGGCCTACACCAGTGTTGAGCGAGTTCTGGACGCCAAACCACGGCTCGGGGCAGAAATAACCCTGCTTGGGACCGCCATAGGCGTTTGTGCGTATGAGCGGCTCAGGCAGTGCTGAGGCAGCAGTCTGCGTGACGCGGACGGTGAATCCGGAGGGATCGATAAGCCGCGAGAATGGCTGGCTTTTGTAGCCGGCGAGCGGGAGTGCGACGTGGGCGTCGAATGTGCCGAGAGCCTCGGGCGGATCGAAGGAGCGAGGCTTGCTTTCGCCGTTAAGGACTCCGACGGCGTTGCGCAGCATCTGCACCGTGTTCTGCGTTTCGAACTTGACTGCGTTAGGATCGCTGCCCTCGATGAGGGGCATCTTGAAGCCCAGGTGATTGCCGATGGCAAACGGCATGGGACCGCTGTTTGACGAGTCGGAATAGACGACGTAGTCAACAGTGACGGCACCGTTGGCAAGCTCGAAGGTAGCGTCCAGATGGAAAGCAAAGGGATAGTACTTGCGGGTCGTGTCGGAATCGCGAAGCTCAACAATGACGCGCGCGCCGCGGGCATCGGCGCTGCGCGAGACTTCGTGCCAGGGCATATCTTTCGCGAAGCCGTGACAAGGCATGGGATAGCTCTTGCCGTCGATCTTGTAGGAGCCCATACCACAGCTTTCCTTGGGAACAGTATCGACAGGGTACTGTGCGCCGACAGCAGGCCAGAGAAGCGGAGCTCGGCCATGAAATGTACCGGGCGGGGGATTGTAGTTGCGCGCGTTGTAGAGCAGTTCAACCATCTGACCGTTGCGCGTGACTTTGAAGCTGGCGAGTTCGCCGCCTTGCGAAGGCGTAACGGCTGCTTCGGCGCCGGCGACATTGTCATGCAGAACGACGATCCGGGGTGAGCCTGGGCCCATGGCGTCGTCATCGGTAACGGAATATCGTGCCTGCGCAAGGGCAAGAGGAGTGGCAGCGATGATCAGAGCGAGAGCGGTGACTGCAAGCCGGGCAAAGTTGTGACTGTAGGTCATCCTGAAGGCTTCTCCGGTTCAGAGAATAAAACTGGATAGAGCGGAACTCGATTCGATGCAGAACACTGCTTGCCGCCCTGAAAATCCAGAGTTCAGCGTCTGGAGCCTTAAAAATGAATGCTCGTGGATTTCAAGACTTCCGGACGAGTTTCAAGTTTGTTTGCGCCCGCGGGAAGGCCATTGACCTTGAGGACGTAAGCAACGATATCTGCGTATTCATCCGGACTCAGACTGCCCGCATTCCCCTGGGGCATTGTTGTCGAGATTACGTTGAATAGCTCATCCAGTGTGTGTCCTCTCCACGACTGTATGAACGCCCCTCCCACCAACGGAGTTGCCGTGCCGTTCCCGCTGAGATCGGGCATATGACATGCAGCGCACTTCTGCAAGTATTGGGTTTCCCCTGTCGCGGCTTGTTCATTGGTGTAGACGCCGCTTCCAGCAGATTTTGTGCCCGCCGGAGCCGAAGACCCAGGAATCTTGAGATCGCCCCCAAGCGCGAAGGTGTAAAGACCAGCATGACCGGAACGTCCGGCAATAACGGTAACGTATTGCTTGCCATCAAGGGAAAATGTAATCGGGCTCCCGAAGCCAGGCACGAGCTCCGCCTGCCAGAGTTTGGCTCCCTTGTCCGCGCTCACGGCTATGAAGTGACCATCCGCCATAGACGCAAATACAAGATTTCCCGCGGTCGTCATTGTACTTCCGGTGACGTTGGGAACTCGCCAGGCTTCCTTTTGCGCGATCGGGTCCCACGCTAAGAGGAATGAACCCCGCGGTCGATCCGGAGGTGGAGTTGCGAGGACTTGAAGGCCCACGTTTCTGGCGGGATCTAAACTTAGCCCCCGCTCAACATATCCAGGCTTATCGATCCAATGCGACCGATCTTCCTTATAGAAAAAAGAATTGTTTGCGGCAGGCAGATAGGAGAGGCCTGTGTCGGGGTTGAACGACATAGTCGGCCAGTTATGCCCGCCAGCATTTGCGGGAGACAAGAAAACTCCTTTCTCGTCATAACGCGCGAACGGAGCTTCAATGGGCCGGCCCGTCTTGGGATCGATTCCTGTTGCCCATGTCACGTAAACGAATGGAGCCGCCGAGATGAATTTTCCCGTCACGCGATCGAGCACGTAGAAAAAGCCATTCTTCGGCGCCTGCATGATAACCTTCCGTACCTTCCCATCCACTTTCAGGTCCGCAAGAATCATGTCCTGCGTGGCGGTGTAGTCCCATTCATCCCCGGGTGTCTCCTGGAAATACCAGACAAATTTCCCGGTATCGGCGCGCAACGCCACGATGGAGGAGAGATATAAATTGTCTCCGCCCCCAGGGCTTCGCCAATTTTGAGCCCAGGGTCCTCCATTGCCTGTGCCGATATACAGAAGATTCAACTCAGGGTCATAGGCCATGGCATCCCACACCGTGCCGCCCCCGCCCATCTTGTACCAGGTGTCTCCCTTCCACGTCTTCGCTGCGCGCGCCATTGCCTCGTTCTCAAATGGCTTTGACGGATCACCCGGCACCGTGTAAAAGCGCCACAGAAACTTTCCCGTCGTCGCGTCATAGGCGGTCACATAGCCGCGAGCACCATAGTCCGCGCCACCATTTCCAATAAACACCCTGCCGCCGATCACGCGCGGCGCTCCCGTGATGCTGTAGTCCGAGTCGGGATTGATTGTTTGCACCTCCCAGGCTAATTTGCCTGTGGCAGCATCCAACGCAATAAGCCGTCCATCCAGCAGACCTTCGTACACTTTGCCGTCGTAATAGGCTGGCCCCCGATTCATTGGCCCGATCACTGTGGGTCCGATCCTCACCGCACCAGGAGTCCCTAGAGTCCCCGGGGCAAAATTACGGCGTGCGATGTGCGGGTCAAAACGCCAAAGGAGTTTTCCGGTCTTTGCATCTACCGCGATAACTACGTTCCAGGTAAGCGTTGTGTAGAGCACGCCGTTCGCCTCGATCGGGGTCGCTTCAATTGCCCCCGGTTCGGATGCGGTGTCGAGATACCAGACGAGTCCCAGTTTGCCGACTGTATCTGCGTTGATTTCTTTGAGCGGGCTGTATCGCGTTTCCGCGAAGTCGCGTCCGGTCATAAGCCACTGCGCGTTGTCAACGTCTGTGCGGCTGGCCGCTGAGACGAGCAACACCGTGTGCCCATTTCTAAGAAGGACTAGTGTCGAAAGACACACCGCCAAGACACAACTGTACGCGAATTTCATTCCGATCTTCATTCGTTTCCTAGTCAATTACGGACTTAGACCTGATCTACAAACCTGCCTTCCCAGCGCACATTCGTATCTGAATAGTTAGCCGTGCGGTCACCTGCCGAGTTGAATAGCGGCGACCGCCTAGAAGGTTAACTTCAGAGCGAATTGCAGAATGCGCGGGTCCGCTGCGCCGGTAATCTCGCCGAATGATGCCAAACTGGGATTTGCCTGGACCACAGATGCAGAGGTTGTTCCCCCGCTGGTTACTCCGGCAGCGTTCAGCGAGAAGTTGGTGTGGTTGAAGGTATTGAAGAATTCTGCGCGGAATTGCATTTGCAGGCGCTCCGTTACGGCAATGTTCTTGACCGCAGACATATCCCAGTCCCAGAAGCCCGGTCCGATGAACTGTCCTTTGCCCACGTCGCCAAAAGTACCGACTGCCGGCACTGAAAAGGCCGATCTGTTCAGCCACTGCCGGCATGCGGTAGTTACCCCAGTGCAGGCTCCCTTCTGATAAGGAGACGTTCCCGGCCATTGCGCACGATCCGAGCCGATACCTGTCTTGGATTCGTCGACACCCGCAGTCACATTTAACGGCGCCCCCGTCTCAGCCGTAAAGATCCCAGATGTCTCCCAACTCCCTATGACACCACGGGCAATCGCATTCATCTTCTCGAGTCTGGGTGTGTCCCATACGTATGAAGTAACAAAGACCTGCGCGTGATTGTAGTCCGAAAGGCCCTAGAAAATCGACTTAGAAGGGAAACCGCTCATTCGCCAGACGAGCAGAGATCATAGAATCAGTTTTGCGCGGTTGGCAAGGGAAATCTGTTTATGGTTGGACCATTCGGTGAACTTGGGGCCGACCGAAAAGTTCTAAATTCCGTCCCTGACGAAGTCTAGTTAGTTTGTCTCGTCATTCCTGTGCCGGGTAGGTCAAGTGTTAATCTTCGACTAAATCCAAGGAAGCTGTGGAAGCGGAAGAAGCGTTCAGTGTAGTGCAAATGACGGGAGTTTGAAGAGGCGGAAGCGGGCGTTCAGTGGGTGAGGTGACCCTAAGGCTGGGGATGAGAGAGAGGGCGTTTTACCGTTGCAAGCAAAGTACGCCGGTCCGGAAGCAGAGCGGGTTCACCAGACGCATTTTTCTGGAAGTTTTTCGTTGAATCTCATAATGTGACACTCCGTCATCGAACCTTTTTTTGTTAAGGCCCTAAAGTCAGCGGCGTCTCTGCTTCGATCTTCGCCCGGTCAAGCACAATTCCAAATCCGGGTTCAGTCGGCAGCGCGATGTGCGCCTTTACCGGGACCATCGGGTTGCTCTCGAAGTGATAGTAGTGCTGCATCTTCACGATGAGATACTCGCCTAGCGGAAAGGTCATCGGCGATTGGCTCGCGATGATGTTGATTGCCGCCCGCAGGCTGTGACCATGGGGAATAACCGGGACATCATGCAGAGAGGCGACCACGCCGATTTTCAGCAGTTCTGAAGTGCCGCCGCACCACTCCGGATCTGCCTGCACCACCGAGAGCGCATTGGCCTGAAGATAGCGTTCCACTTCCCATCTGCCATAGAAATGCTCGCCCGAGGCCACTGGAATCGTCGTGCTGCGATGAATTTCAGCGAAGCTGTCAATTTTTTCCGGATGGGTGACTTCCTCCATCCAGCGCGGCCGGTATTGCTCCACTCTGCGAGCCCACTCGAGCGCATAATTCTGGTCCCACCCGCTATAAGCGTCAAACATGAGCTCGGTATCGTCTCCTACCGTTTCGCGCAGAATACGCACGAGCTCCACGTTCTTATCCATGCCCTCCGGTCCCGAGCCAGGCCCGTATCCGATGAACCACTTCTGATACCGAAAACCATTGTTCTTGTTGATCAGTGCTTGCCTGCGCACCGCCTCCGGCTCAAGAGAAAAGCCGAGGCAGCTCGCATACATCTCTACGGACTCTCGAGTCGGTCCTCCCAGCAGCCGGTATATGGGAACCCCGTAGTACCGTCCGCGAACATCCCACAAAGCATTGTCCGCCGCGCTGATCGCCATCATGAAGATGCCATCGCGCGAGTGCCGGTTTGAGCGATACATCTGGTCCCACAACGCCTCGCCAGCCAGAGCATCTTTGCCAATCAGGAACGGCTTCAGTTCAGCTGCCAGAATCAAGGCCGCATCCCTCTCGATGGGACCGTACACCCCATCCAATCCGGCTGAGGTATGGATGCGCACATAGATCGCTTTCGTCTTCACCGTGTGGTTACCTGAAGGCCTGTCCACATAAGCAGGCTTCCGGAATTGATCGTAGATATCCAACGGATTAACCTGCTCCTGACGGTTCACTCCCGATTCTTCCTGATAGCTTCCATGCAGCTCAACAATCTCCACCGCTTGAATCATCAGGGGCTCACCCCCGTGGGCAGCAGCAGGCTGCGCACCCATCGCATGGGTCAATGCGCTTGGGCTCATTGTGGCAAAGGCGGTTACTGCCGCACCGCGCAGAAACGATCGCCGATTGCCGGCCGTCATGCGGAGAAAGGAATTGGAGGTCATGAGATCTGAATCCGCTGGGCTGAAATGTCAATCAGGTTCAGCATCCAGAATCCATCTTCCGGATGCCCGAGGTAGTACCACGTAATACAGTGTCTTGCGCATGGCCTGCACGGTAAGTTTGTATCAGGAAGATAACTCGTGTAGCGCGGAAGTCCCCCGGGGGCGGACCGCCATACCAGTTTGTCTCACTCACTCTGATACAGAATTTGCCGGGCAAACCGGTTCATTGAATATCATTTGAACTGTACCACCTGGCTCAGCAACGTCAAGTGGACACGGGTTGAGCATCCATTTCGATGGCTCTGCATCAATCAGGTCGTCAATAGGCTCCCGGGCCATCCGGTTTGAAGACCGAGGGTGTATCTCTTAGGACGGTGAATTCCTTAAGCATCGCTCCGCCACTTTCCAGATAGTCGGTCCAAAATCTCCGTAGACTCTGCCAATACGCTGCTGTCACCTTATCCAGGGAGGCGGGGGACAAGAGTCACCAACACGCCGATTATTCCCGGTGGAAGAGCGAGCAGGATGATGGCAGGACGTATAAATGAGCGGAACTAGGCAACTAGGATCAGATAAAGCAGAACTACCGACATCGTAAGCCCGAGACTGAAGCTGCGAAATGACGCATGCATCGCCTCCGCACCTCCGTGCACGGTGACATTCACATTGGAAGGAACGCGCAGCTATGCGAGGACGTGTTGCACTTTGTTGTCCGCGCTTCCAAGGTTCTCAGTCGCGGGACGCACATAAATATCGAGTTTGCGGCGAATCTGGTAGTGGTCCACCTCGGTAGGCGCGCGCATCGGCTCAATACTCGCGACCATCCCGAGCCTGGTGGGCTGGCTGATGCCATCTGCATGCAATGGAATGGATTCGAGGTCTTGAACCGTGTGAATCTGCGCTTCGGGATACTGAACGGTGAGGAAATAGTTGTTCCCATTCTTGTTGTCGATCCAGAGGTTGGGTGCAATCATCTGGTTCGATGTCAGGGAGGAAATGAGGGGCTTCGACATGGCCGGATCTCACGCTATTCGGTTCGCAAGGTCCGCATTGGATCAAGGCGCGAAGCATACCACGCCGGGATTAGGCAAGCCGCAACAGCCACAACTAAGAGCAGGCCAGCCACGGCGCCAAATACCACGGGATCGAGCGGCTCAGTTTCGTAGAGCATGCTGCGGATGAGACGAACCACGGCAGCGCTCGCCGGCAAGCCGATCATGAGTCCCGCTATCGCTGGCTTGAGGCCATCCCACAGCACGTGGCTTAGCAATCCGCTGCGTTGCGCGCCGAGCGCCAGACGGATGCCAAACTCGACCAGCTGTTGCGCCACCAGATAGGACAGCACACCATAGAGACCTGCGGCGGCGAGGATCAGCGCGATGATGGCAAAGGCCAGAACGAGAATCGAATCGAATTCCGAGTCGATCGTGCTCTTGCCTATAGCCTCTTGCAACGTCATCACATTCGAAACTGGTAAGTCCGGGTCGAGTTCGGCGACTACTTTCTGGATCGGAACAGCCAGCGAGTTTACGTCATGAGAGCTTCGCACCACAATGGTGCCAAAGCTGTAGCCGAGTCCATAGATAGGCCAATACAACGTGGGATTCGGCGGTTTGGCCACATTCCATCGCACGTCTCCGACAATGCCGATAATGGTCCATTCGCCGTCTCCATCGATTACCTTGAGGTGCTTGCCGATAGGGTCTTCGCCGGGGAAATACTGCTCGGCAGCGCCCCGGCTGATCAGCACGACATTCGCCCGCTTCTCTCGCTCATCCTCGTTGAAGGTGCGTCCTTTGAGGATCGGAAGCCCAATTGCGGAAAAATATCCGGGATCTGCGCCGCGGAGCATGAAATCGAGTCCCTGGCCCTTCGGCAGTGGCCGATGTTCCACGATGCTCATCAGGTAGTCGCCGTTCCATCCTTCGCCGGGCGCCGCGCTCACCAGGCCGGCAGACGAGACTCCGGGCAGAGCGCGGACTCGGGCGATGAGTTGCTCGAAAAACGCAATCTTCTGTTCGGCCTGCGCGTAACGAGCATTGGGCAAACCCAAATGGAGCGTGAGAACGTTGTCAACCGGCACGCCGAGGTCGGAGGAGCGTAGGTGTGCAAAGCTCTTGAGCAGGAGTCCCGCCCCGACCAGGAGCACGACTGTGAGCCCTACTTGCGCGGACAACAGGAGGCGCCGCAGCAGCGCGCGAGACCTGCCGCCGCTGTGCGAGCGAGAGCCCTCCTGCAATCCAGCGAGTATGTTGCCCCGGTGCGAGCTGTGAGCGGAGATCAGCCCGGAAAAGAGCGTGCAGAGGAAGATAACAGCCAACGTGAAGACCGCAGCGATGCCATCGAAATGAATAGCCTCGACGCGATTCATGTCAGGACGGGCGTGAATCAGCCACGCGAGCGCTGCCCAGGCCAGTAAAAGCCCAAGTGCGCCCCCCAACGCTGAGAGCAGCAGGCTCTCGATCAGCCGTTCACGCATGAGGCGCATGCGCCCGCCGCCCAGTGCCGCGCGGATCGCGAACTCCTTGCTGCGCGATGCGGCACGCGCGACCAAGAGGCCCGCGACGTTCATGCAAGCGATGAGCAGCACACATCCGGTTGCTCCCAGCAGAGCATAGAGTGGCGTTTTGTAGTTTTGCACGGCATCGTCAAGCATGGTTCTACCGATGGCGCCGGGATGTACAGCGGGTTCGGGATGAGCCGACTTGATCTGCTTCTGCAGCGCGTCGATGCGCGCCGTAAGCGTAGCGAGCGAAACACCCGGAGCGAGCCGCGCTAAGGCCAGGAACTCGTGATCTCCGTAGGTGTGCAGCAGGGAGGCGCTCGCCTCATGTCTCACCGGCGTCCAGATCTGGTCGGCTGCGCCCCCAAACGCTCCGGAATAGACAAACGTAGAAGGCAGGACGCCGACGATCGTATAAGGTTTGGCATCAAGCCAGATCGTCTTCCCTGTAATGGCCGGGTCAGCCGCATAACGGCGCTTCCAAAAGTTCGCGGTTATGATGGCCGTTGCGGGCGCGCCCGGCCTGTCGTCGTCCGGTGCAAAGGATCGCCCAAGCAGCGGCTGCACGCCGAGCAGCGAAAAGAAATTATGGGTGCACCACGCCGCCTCTACAACTTCCGGCAGCTTTCCACCTTCGCCGGAAACGTTGTATTCCTGAAAGGGGGAGACGAGCGCCATCTGCGCCAGGGGCTGGGTCGACCGCTGCCATTCCCAGAAGCTCCCCGCGTCAACAGGAAGCCAGGGCGCGGGATGCTCTCCATGCTGGTCTGCCTCATAGATCAGAGCCAACCGGTCAGGATCCGTGTACGGAAGCGGCTTGAGCAAGACACTTCGAACGACCGTAAACAAAGCGACATTCGCTCCAATGCCAAGCGCCATCACCAGAATGGCAACGAGCGTGAACCCCGGTGTGCGGCTCAACGTCCGAATCCCGATGCGAAGGTCGTGCACCAACTGCTCCAGTCCGTTCCAGTTCCAGGTTGCTCTTGTCTGGTCGCGCACCAATGCCGCATTGCCCAATTTGCGCAAAGCGGCTAGCCGCGCTTCTTGCGGGCTCATCCCGCTCGCCAGATTGAATTCAATCTGCCGGTCGAGGTGATCGCGGATCTCTTCGTCGAGCTCAGAGTGGAGGCGGCTGCGGCGAAACAGTGCGCGCAACCGCAGCGGAATTGTGTAGATCCACTGTTCAAGTCGCATGGCTCAGACCTCCGTAAGCCGCAAGACGCCGGAAATGGCTGTCGAGATACGCTCCCAGTTTGCTGTCTCTTTCTCGAGGTATCGACGCCCGAGCCGCGTGAGCGAGTAAAACTTCGCCCTCCGGTTGTTCTCGGTCGGCTTCCATTCGGCATGGATCCAGCCCTGCTGTTCCAGCTTGTGCAGAGCCGGATAAAGTGAGCCGTCGCTCACCTGGAGTACGTCTCCAGACACCTGCTTCAGCCGTTGGCTGAGAGCCCATCCGTGCAGCGGCTCAAGAGCGAGAATCTTGAGAACCAGCAGATCCAGTGTGCCCTGGACAAGGTCAGAAGGTTTGCTCATGCGTTCTCCTCACGGTTACCGAGTGATCATACAGAATCTTCCCTCGGTAAGCAAGAGGAGTGCCCGAGCCAAGAACAACTGCGTTGGTGCGTTCAGGGCAAATCACTCATCCAGACCGACGCTTCCTTCGGCACAGTGGTTCAATGAGAGGAAACCAGGGTCCAGCGATCCAGTTGGCTGTAGAATCGCCTACAGTATCTTGTGCGGCAACCGTGCCCATTTTGGAATCAAGAGAGCGCGTCGTCCGTTTTTCGGCCACTTGTCGAAAACACTGATCGACTGATTGCTCGATGAGTGGCTTGCCCTGTTCACGTCAACGCACAACGAAGGTCCACCTTGCAGAGATTGTTTGTGACGGCTGGAATGCGGTAACCTTCTCGCCAACCAAGTGAAGCGCCACGGATACCCCGAATCCGTCCAATTCGCGTCGAGTTCGAGCTGCGGCTTACAGTTCGCGAATCGCAGTCACGGGGTTGCGGCGCATCGCTCGATGCGCCGGAAGGTAGCATGCTGCCAAAGACATTGCTCCCAGGAGCATGACGACCGAAACGATGGTGAGGGGATCGTTGGCTCCGATTCCGTACAACAGCCGGGCGATGACACGCGTCAGTCCCAATGCAAACGCCAATCCCAGCGCCAGCCCCATGTCCGTGAGCCACAATCCCTGCAACAGCACGAGCCGCAGTACATCGACACGTGAAGCACCTAGCGCCACTCGCACTCCGATCTCGTGTGTCCGCAATTGGGTTCGATAGGCCACGACTCCGTAAATTCCGGTTACCGCAAGAACCAGCCCGATCAGCGCGAACATTCCCGCCAGGGTGCTCTGTATGACGGCGAAAGTGCTCGCCATCTGGGTACTCTCCCGCATGGGACGCACATCGAAAACCGGCAGCCGTGTATCGATTTGATGGATGGCGTTTTCCACCACTGGCTCCATATCGACAGGATTCCCTGCGGTTTTCACCTGCACCATGGTCTCGTACCCCGGGTGCTGGAAATAGCTGATGTAGACCATTGGCTCCGGTGACTCATTCACGAAAGTATGGGTTGAATTCCTCGCAACGCCCACAACCATGAAAAGTGTGCCCCCCACCCTGAGTCTCTTTCCCACCGGATCCTGCCCCGGCCAGTAGTGTCTCGCCGCGGTCTCATCTACGATGATGACTCTCGGAGCCTTTTCATCGTCATCCGGCGTAAACTCGCGCCCTTCCAAAATGGGTATATGAAGGGATTCGAAATACCGCGGGCCCACCTCGGCATTCTCCACCAGCAAAGACTCATGAGGGTGTGGCACATACCCTTCCGGATACGCATCGTTCCTCTTTTGGATAAGGGTCATCGGAATCCAGTCCGTAAGAGATGCAACCTCCACGCCGGGCAGTGCCGACACGCGGTCAAGTATCTTGCGGCGGATCAACTGTGCCTCATCGTTGCTGTAGCCTGCAATATTCAGCCCCACGGACGCAGTGAGGATGTGGTCCTGTTCAAATCCAGGGTTCGCGCCGGCGAGATTCCTCAGCGTTCGCAGGAATAACCCGGAGCACAACAGCAGAGGAAGTGAAAGCGCGATCTGCGCCACGACCAGCGCGCTGAGCAATTTCCGGTTGCGTGAGCCGCCGGAGATACTTGCGGACTCTGCCTTGAGTACCTCAATGGCCGGTGCATGGGACGAACGCCAGGCGGGAAGCGCGCCGCAGAGCATGCCGGCTAACAGGCTAGATACCGCAATCCCGATCACCACCTTATCGTCCATGTTCCCGTTGAGTACGATGGGAGCTGCGTTCGCGGGAAAGAACCATGCGAATGTCTTCGAAGTCCATGATGTCAAGACAAGGGCCACGGCTCCTGCGACGACGGAAAGCACAGCGCCCTCCAGCATCATCTGCCGCACGAGTTGCATGCGATTGGCCCCGAGCGATTGCCGGATCGCAAGCTCACGCCGCCGGGATACAAACCGCACTAGCGTAAGCGTCGCCACGTTCGCGATGGTTAGCAGCAGCACCACACCGGCGAAGGCCAGCAGAATGGGCAGCGTCGCCGCCATGTATCCGTTCGCGCCGAATGGCGAACGCCACATGGGATCGAGCGTGACCCGGTTATCGCCGAGATGCTGGTCCGGATACACCGCCACAATATGATGCATCAGGGTGTCGAGATCCTGGGCTGCCTGGCCAAGGCTCACGCCGGGCCGCAATCTTCCTATTACGATTAGCCAGTCCGAATCGCGATGGGTCATCCGCCACACATCGTTCCCGAGGGGATCGAGGGTTACCCACAGATCGTCACGCAGTCCGGGCGCTGCCCCGACAAACCCTTCCGGCGCCACACCAATCACCGTTACAGGATGCCGGGCAATCTCGATCGACTTGCCCACAATTGCCGGGTCCTTGGCATAACGCGTCTTCCAGAGCGAATAGCCCAGGATTACGTTGGGAACTGCGTCTGGACGAGACTCTTCTTCCGGCAGAAAGAAACGCCCCAGCACCGGCTTTATGCCGAGCACATCGAAATAGTTCGCAGACACGTTCGCAATATAGACACGCTCCGGCTGCGCACCGCCAGTCAGCGCGATCCAATCGTTATGATATGCGAGTATTCCGGCGAAGGTGCGGTTCTGCTCGCGGAGATCGCGATAGTCGAGATACGAGAAGGGCGGAGTCGGGGAGAAGTTTCGTTCCCCCCGCTGCAGGCTTACGAGTTCGCCGGTGTCTCGTGCGCCGGGAATCGGACGCAACATTGTGCCGTCAATCCAACTGAAGACGGTGCTGTTGGCGCAGATAGCGACTGCCATCATGGCCGTCGCGGTGATTGTAAAGCCGGGGCTCTTGCGCAGTTGCCGCAAGGCATAACGGAAATCCCGGCCTAGTTGTTCAAGCCAGGCTTGGCCCCACATGTCGCGCGCCACATCTTGCACCAGAGGAATATTTCCAAATTCCCGCGCCGCGGCTTGCCGCGCCGACTCCGCCGTCTCGCCTCGTGCCACCCGATCTGCAATCGCCATCTGCAGGTGCGCATCGATCTCTTCCTGCAATTCGCGCTTGCGCCGCTGAAGACCGAAGCTCGGGAACCACTTCACGACTCACTCTCCTCCGGCTTGACGTACATCACCGACCCAATTGCTTCGACAATTCGCTCCCATCGGCCCAGATCAGAGGCCAACCGCTTTTTCCCCTTGGCCGTGATTCGGTAGTATCGGGCTTTTTGCCTGCTTTCTGACTGCTTCCACTCAGACTGCACCCAACCCTGACGCTCCAATCGATGGAGAGCCGGATACAGTGATCCAGTCTCCACCTGAAGCACATCTCCGGATCGCAAACGTAAAGCCTGGACAATGCCGTATCCATGCTGCGGTCCCCATTGCAGAGTCTGAAGAATAAGCATGTCGAGTGTTCCCTGCAGCAGTTCAATCCGGTTTTTATACTGGTCTTTCTCGGTCATAGACGTAGACACTCTACTCCCAATGGAGGTAGATTGTCTACTTCATTTTGCACAGTGCAGCGAGCAGCCTTGCCCACTCAGCAGATTCAAACGTACATCAGTTCTCAGGACGACAATCGGTGATTCTGCATTGGCGCGAAATCGACAACTCACTTATCGACAGTGCAAGCCACATGGCTGAAAAGTCGCCGACGCGCTCCGATGCAAGACACGACGAGACTACGGCTCGATACCGATGCAGTCGTTGACGGCTCCACGGATTCGCTGCTCGCAACCCAGGTACAGTTCGGTTGTCTGCACGGACACATGCCCGAGAAGGAATTGGATTTGCTCTAATTCTCCGCCGGATGCATGGCACAACTTCGCACACGAGCGCCTCAAATCACCAGGCGCCAGTTGGGCAACGCCGAGCTCTCTCGCGTACTGTTTTACGACATGCCAGACAAGCCGTTCGGCGACGCCGTCACCCCGATGTTTGCCTGCCCGACAGACACATCGGAACAATCTTCCAGTCGAGATTCCGGCTGCGACTCCCCACAGGTCAATCATTGCATTAACCCACTCGCGCATTAGGACGATACGAATGTGACCGCCATTGCCGATGAGATCAATGATGGCCCAGTGCTCTTCGCGCTGTCGCAAATGGCACGAAGTCCAGATCGGCCAATTCGCGCCGTCGGAGTCCACAGCCAAGCAAGACAGCTAGAATTGCACGGTCCCTCTTGCCCTTTAAAGTGTCAGGCGCAGGCGATTGCCAAAACCTACGGGCTTCCTCGGCGGTCAGCCAGTTCCCCAGCCTCGCCTAGCTCTTTGCGCCTTCGACGGGCGGCTCGTTGGCCGGATTCCCTGGTCCACTCCCCTTAATCTTCTCATCGTTTGCGCTCTCTGTTTTGGCACTTCGGTCATTACCGAGCGATTTGCCGGTTGCGAACAACACGCTGAGAGCTGCGGCAACTAATCCCTGGATTGGGCCAGTAGCGATGTTGGAGGTCTGAAGAGACCTGATCTGATCCGCCGCTGAACGCGGATTTGCAATTGGTTGAATCAGGATCAATCCCAACAACACCGTTAGATAGAACACCGACAGGCTGATAGCGAAGCGATGGAAATCCCTTCTTACCATCACCTCCTCTTTGGCGGAGAACGCGCCTGCGGCAACGGCGGATACCATCATGGTTAGAGTTGGAAGTAAATTCGGCAACAGCCATTTCCAAAGGTCGGCAGTATGGTCCTTGCCCTCCTCCTCCGCGCCGGAGCCGGCCTGGGATGTGGCTGGGGCCAAAGCGTTGGCGATCGATGCGCCCGAATCGTATTTGTGAGAAATCGACTGAACCAGGACGAGAGTGAAAATGCAGGCTGACCAAAGCAGCCATATCGAGATCAACTGCGCTCGCGCACGTCCCAGGGGAAGCATCACTGGCTCATTCGAAAACTTCAATCCCGAGTTGGTTTCGCTCATAAGTTGTCCAAAGATTTCGCTGTTCAGTGTGCGCTGAGTAGTTGCCAAAGCCCGGCTTGACGCAGATGTGTCACGGCATCAACGGTGCTCTGAATGGGGACGGCCGCTGAGCCTGTGTCGACGCTGGATTTCTGATACTCGTAGATCAACGCAGTGCATTTTGTCTTCAGAGGCAATGGTTGGTCTGCGATTACGGGTGGGAGCGCGGCAGGGCCACGCTGCAACAGACCGGTAGCCTCCGCTTCTCCCAGTGGAGCTGCCGTGTCGTTGAATGAAAGATCCGTCACTACGAAGACAATGATCCGGAAATAGCCGGGCGGCGACGTGAAAAGCCCTGCGAAGTAGTCCTTCAGCGAGTCGGGTGGCGGCAACTGGGCAGAAAACCTGTAGGGCATTGCCCGGGGGCGGCCGTTTCTTTCGATCTGTTCTACACGCGTTATGAGAGCATAGCCGTCTGGAACCCAGTAATGCGCCCGTTCGACGTACCCCATCGCGTCCAGCGCGGAGAGGATTCTGCGGTCTATATCTCCCACCACGTGTTCCCCGCGACCGGGAATCAGAGGCACTGTCACCCGAGCTGACGCTTGCGGAGGGGGCCATGGGAACGGGGGCAGTTCCAATTGTGGCGGCGCTGCCGGAGGCGGCAGCGCCGCCACAATTACCGTCCGATAGCTCGTGGCGTGGTGGCCGGCATCGTCGGAAACATCGCAAGCAATCTCAACGGGGCCAGGAGGGGCGCCGATGGAGGAAAAGGTGGCACTTGGTCCGCTGCCGCTGATAGAGCCTGCTGAGGCCGAGTAGGTGTAGGTGAGTCGTAGGTTCTGGGGGCTCGTGGCGGCCGTGGTGATCGTGGCGGTTCCGCCGGGCTCGACACTGGCGGGGTTAACTGAGCAACCGATGGAGGGTGGTTCGAATTCCTTCACGGTGAAGCTGGCGGTGCTGGGCACAGCCACTTGCCACGGCTTCTCGCCTTCGCGGCCGGTCGTACCTTCCTTCGCATTGCAGGTGATGGTGTGTTCTCCGGGCGTCAGAAAAGCTGTGTTCACGGTGGCAGTAGCGCCGCTGCTGCTCACGCCGTCGCCCGTGATATTGACGATCACGTTCTCCTTGGAATTCTGCGAGCCCACCGTCGCAGTTGCGGTGACCGGCTCACCGGGGAACACCGAGGTTGGTGTACTTGCACATGCGACAGTGAGTTGTGCACGGTGAATCGCACAGCCGGTGCACATCATCACGAGGAGAAGCAACAAGAGACGCTTTGCTCTCATGCCTGGAGGTCCCTCATCAAGGATGATCCGTTCCGCAGAGCTGAGGATAAAGTACTCGCACTATACCACAGGGCGAGTTGCCCAAGTGCGTGTCCGGAGCCGGTGTATTGAGCCAAACTCGCCCATGTGCTCCTCAAAACCCGGCCAGCATTGGATAGCAACAGTTCGACCACGTTTTAACCCGACAGATAGACGCCTCTGGATCGTACGGCGCCAGCTTCGGCTGGAGTGGCCCAAAGTGTTCTTGATCGCGGAATGCTTTACGGTCACGCTGATTGCGTTCTGCCTAGCCCCCCCTGTAATCGTTACCGCCCGAGGCGCTTGTTTCGTCTGAGAGACGCCAAAGGTCGGAAGCCTACCGTTTTTCTCGATGGTAGTGATTGCCATGCAGACGCTCATCTGCGGGAATGTTGCACTCTGCCGCCAATACTGTAAACAATCCCCGTGCTCAATCGCGCCGCATGGATGTTCGCGCGTCCGCCGGTGGTGGCCGACTCCGGACCGAAGTCCACATGGGTGTACTGGTAGTCGGTCTGAATCAACCGCAGGCTCAGGCGGTGATGGAGCCACGGCGTTGCGTAATTGATGCCCCCGCCCATCGTCAGCACCACGCCCCAGTGCTCCGGATTGTAGTAAAAACTCGATCCGCCGATCGTCGGCACATTGGGGCCCGTCACGCCGGCTGCTCCCACCATCGCGTGAGCAAATGGCGTAAGGCCCAGGCCGGTGGGATAGCGCACAACCGGCCCGACGGAAAGTGCCCGCATTCCATCGTTGGCAGTCTGCTGTGCCCGCTCTCCTTCTATTTGGCCGCCCACGTACTGATTCAGGAAGTAAGCGCCGCTAAAGATCATGCCCTGGTCATCGGCCTTGTACTGAATCCCATTCACTGCATCGTGCGGTGCCCAGTAACTATATCCCGCGAACAACTCCACCTGCGGAGCATCAACATCCGCCGCAGGCTGATTAGCCATTCGCTCACCGGCCTGCGCGAGGCAGCCGGACGCCATCAACCCACACCACACCATCATCCATATCGGTCTACGCATCGCTTCTATCTCCGTGGGTTACTGGGTAATGGTCAGCATGAAGGTTGCGGTGTGCGAGGTGGCTCCGTTGCTTGAGCCCGAACCGGAACCGCTCGCAGACGCAGTCGCGGTGGCCGTAACCGTCACGGCATGGGCTCCGCCCGGAGCTTGCGGCGGCGCGAATCCGCAGCCGGTCGCCCAGCAGATCGCCGCCACGAGAACCACTACTCCCAGCAGTCTCTGCGTGGAAGCCGACAGTTTCTTTCGCTGCCAGAGCAGGAAGCATCCCAGCAGCAGGCCCGGCAGCCAGAAGATGGAGCCGGCAGTGACACCGCCCGCGCCCTGGCTCTCGTTGCTGCCCACAGTGCCGGAGTTCGGGCCCTCGGTCGTAATCGTCAACTGCGAAGTCTGCGGCCTGTTGGATCCGTCCGCTGTCAGGCTCGTTGGTGCGAAGCTGCAGCTGGCGTTCGCCGGCAAGCCCGCGCAGGCGAAGTTCACCGTTCCGGTGTAGCCGCCCACCGGCGTGAATGTGAAAGTGACTTCACCAGTCTGACCCGCTTTCAACGTTAGCGCTGTCGGGTTCGCTGTAAGCGAGTAGTCCGGCGCCGTAACTAGCTGCGCCAGCGCAATCGATGACCCAGTGAAATTCTGGTCACCTGCGTACACGGCGTTGATCGTACGCGAGCCGGCTGTGAGATTTGCCGTGGTATAGCTGGCTACGCCGGTTGAGTTCAGCGTCGCCGTTCCCAGCATCGTCGAGCCATCCAGAAACTCGACTGTGCCGGTCGGTGTTCCTGTTGTTGCGCTCGTCACCGCGGCAGTAAAGGTCACGTTCGCGTTCAGATTCGCATTCGTAGTTGAACTCGTCAGCGCGACTGCGCTGCCCGCCTGCGTCACCGTCAGCGTGCCGTTCTGGATTGTTTCTGCGTAGTCCCCCAGGTTCGACCCTGCCGCGCTCGGCACGATGATATACATTCCCACGTTGCTGTTGGTCGTTGCCGTGGTTGAGAAGCTCTCGGTGAACGTGTCGCCGCTCTCCGCGCCGCTCACCGAGCCGCTGAAGGCGGGGTTGGCCGTGCCGTAGATCTTTGTCGCGTTATTGGCCGCGACGGTGAGCGCCGCCTGCGCTGCGGCAACCGATTGCGTTACCTGCGCGGCGCGCGTGTAATTCTGGTTGCCGGCCTGGTCGGCTGCAATCACAATCGATCCCACACCGATGATAGTGAGCGTGTTGCCACTGATTGTGCCCGGACCGGAGATCACGCTGAAAGTTACCGGCAATCCCGATGTCGCCGTCGCGCTCAGGGCGATGGGCGAAACGCCATAGACCACCGGCGAAGATGGCGCAGTAAAGTGGATGGTCTGCGCGCCTTGCGTCACGGTCGCGTTGCCGGCAACATAAGTGAAGCTGTAATTCGCGTCAACCGCGCCCGCGCAGGTGTTCGCGCCGGTATAGCCGCCGACAGGCGTCGAACCCGTCACCGTGGACACACACCGCGGTGCTGTCGTGAGGCTAGTCGGTGTGTCACTGCCGGCAAAAGCGCTGTAGGCAGGCGTGACCGAAGGCGCGGTCCCGTAGGTCGTGCTGGTGTTCGAAGCCGTGACGGTCAGCGGGGCCTGTGTGATGTTGGCGCTCGTTGTCGCTGTCGTGGAGGCAAGCGTGTAATTGCCTGCCGCACTGCCGCTCAGGCTGATGCCGCTGGCCGTTACGGTGATGCCGTTAGCCGCGCCGCTCGATGCGAAGCTGGCGCCCGATGCCGAGCAGGAGACGTTGCCGGTGTCGGCCGCGAGCACGCCCGTCAGTGTGCAGCCGGTGATCGTTGCCGAAGCCGATCCGTTGTACGTCCTGCTGGCAGCGGTAACCGAGGCGGTGACGGTGGCCGCGGTAACGGTTAACGTAGCACTGCCGGCCGCGCCTGGCACGGTCTGGGTCGAAGTCACCGTGCTGGTCGTGTCGGTGTGGCTGCCCACCGAATTGCCCGCGATCTGGATCGTGACGTTGCAGGAGGCGCCGGCGCTCAGCGTGGCCGCGCTCAAACTGATAGTTGTGCCTGTCGATGCAGCCGTGCCGCCGCACGTATTCATCAGATTGGCGGGCGTGGCAAAGACAAGACCGGATGGCAGCGTATTCGAGAAGCCAATACCCGTCAGCGACGTCGCGCTATTGGAATTCGTAAGAGTGAAAGTAAGCGTGGCCGGGGTGCCCAGCACGATGCTCGCGGAACTAAACGAGATGGAGATCGATGGCGCTGCAAGATAGGTGAACTGATCCGCTGCGGATGTCGTGCTCGTTCCCGCCGATGTGGTGACTGTTACATCGACCGTACCTGCGATCGCGGCCGGCGCCGTCGCAGTAATCTGGGTTCCGCTGTTCACCGTGAAACTGCTTGCCGCTGTGCTTCCAAAGAGGACGGATGTGGCTCCGGTAAAGTTCGTCCCTGTGATCGTGACGCTCGTTCCGCCGGCGAATGGACCAATCGATGGACTGATCCCCGTCACCGTTGGCGTAATTGACGTCACATTGAACAGGTTGCTCGCGGCCGTCAGCGAGAGCGCAGCAGAGGGATTCAGCGACAGTGTTGCCGTTAGAACGTCGCCCGCACCCGGCGCACTCACGCTGAGAGTGGAATAGGCGGCCACACCAGCGCTGGTCGACGCTGAGCCGCCCGACAGCGTGCCGCTGCCGGGCGTCAGCGTGAGGGGAATTGCGACCGAAGAGGCGGTCAACGCACTGCCGCTCTCGTCGAGTGTGACGGCGGCCTGGAAGTTGGTTGCGACGAAGATGGCCGACGCCGGTGAAATCGGCGAGGGCTGGGTCGAGAAGCTGAGAGAGTAATTGGTCTGCGCCGCGCCGAGATCCTCGCAGGTCTTCGAGCCATATGTCGTGGTCCGTGCGTAGCCGCGCTGATCTGTCCCGCTCGCACTCGATGGACTGATCGCGCAGATCGCGGGCGATCCCGGCAGCGGGATCATCGTCTGCGTCGGCCCGCCGTAGGACCCCAGCGCGGCAAGCAGAGGATTGATCGGCGAGGGCGACGTTCCCACCAGGTCATTGTTCACGCCGTTGGTGATTCCAGAGATTCCAGTGCCATTGCCGATGAGGTTATGCCCGCCGTCAGTGAAGGCTCCACCGCCGTCGGGCGTGCCGCTGCCGTCTGTGTTGGCGGCCAGGACGGTCCCGCTGAGCGAAACCGTCCCGGTGGAGATGTAAATCCCGCCGGCGTTGCCTGATGCGTGGTTCCCCGCGATGGTGGAGTTCGTGATCGACACGGAGCCGCCGTGGACGCCAATTCCTCCTCCGGTGCTCGTTCCCGTTGCTCCGGTAAGGGTGCTGCTTGCGATGCTGACTGTGCCGCCGGAGGTATAGATACCTCCTCCAACCATACTGGCCTCGTCACCGGTAAAGGTGCAGGCCGTAATATTCACGGCTCCGCCGTAGTTCGCTATACCGCCGCCATAACCGCTGGAGCCGAAACCGGTGTAGGAGGAGATGTCATCCGCAAGCGTGCAGTTCGTCAGCGTCAACCCGCCGGTGGAAGCGTTATAAATTCCTGCGCCGCCGCTGTTGTTGCCTGACTTGCTGTTCTTCACGATTACGCCCGACAGGGTGAGTGTTCCGGCGTTGTAGATGGCTCCGCCCATCTGGCTCGAGGTTCCCAGGGCATTCTGCAGCGTCAGGTTCGAAACCGAAGCCGTCACTCCGGAGGCGACTTGAAGAATGTTGCCGGCTTGATTGCCATCGATCAACAGCTGCGATGTTCCCGTCCCGGCGATCGCCGTGTTCGCAGGAACCGTGAGCGCGCCGTTCAGGGTGATCGTTGTCGCGCTAGCAAACGCCGTCGAATCAAAGCTGATATTCGCCGCGCCTGCGCTGGCCG
>Ga0335073_10002052_pt1 | contig 27570 bp, 27 predicted proteins | sample Lox_Sample_22_FD_207093 | JGI IMG/M metagenome (GOLD analysis project Ga0335073, IMG submission 207093) | Soil microbial communities from Loxahatchee National Wildlife Refuge, Florida, United States - Lox_Sample_2.2 | ecosystem: Environmental > Terrestrial > Soil > Wetlands | place: USA...
AGGGCAGGAGTCCGACTTCGGCCATCGCACCTCCTGCCTCCGTAGCAGACAACGATTCTCAAGAACTTGCGATTGCGAATTCTCATGGTTGTAGCGAGGATGTCAACAGAGCCATCTCACGTCAAGCACCCTCTCTTGCCGCACTCACAATGCAGCTCTGTCATCCGAACAACGTGAGGAATCCCTCTTCGATCGCGCGTCTTGTCTCGCACTAGGTCCCGGTACTCGCCAATTCACGAAAATTCCATCTTGCCGTTGACACTCTCCCCTGTCGGAGTAATCATCGGGAATCTCTTAGGTCCCTAGGCCCACCAAATTTTCTCCTTCTGTTGGAGTCCACGATGGGTGAGCCGAGGTTCGATATCTTCTCCGGTCACAATTTTCGCGACGGAGTCTGGCTCGAAGTCGTCCCCGGTCTACTCGCGGCCAAAGAGCGCATGAACAGCCTTGCGACCCACAACCCTGGCCCTTACTTTGTTTTTTGCCCGCGCCAGCGCCAGATCCTCGCCTCTGTCGACACTTCCAACCCGAATTCCGTCCCCGGCCGCTCCGTGCTTTAGCTCTTCGCGCATTTTGTAATGGAGCGTTCCGCCTGGACCCCACCCTCGCTCTTTAACGTTGGGTCTTGGGAATCTCGTGTCGTAGGCTTTCAGGAGGTGGGGGCCTCAGCCCCCACGTAATCACTACAAAATAAGGTTCCCAGCTTCTTCCTTACATCGCCGCGCCTGCAGCTCACGCCTTTCAGGGTTGAGGCCTTTCTCTTTCTTTTTTCCTTCTTCATCGCCCATCTTCAGTCGCGATACCGTAACTGCGCCTGTTCGAACCACGAACTCGCCTGGCAATGCGGACACTGCAACTCCCGTCCGTCTCGCGGAAATTCCGGCTTCTTATCCAAATACAAGTCGTCTAACGTGCGCCGTTCACTATTCGAATACGTGAAATCTTCACGACACAGCGGACAATTTAGGACCCAACGAGGCATGAGCGAAATACCTCCCAAGTAGTGTGCGGGTGTCGGGAAACCCGCCTCCGTCTTTGCCGCCTAATGTAACATTCCTAAAAAAGTCCAGGCAATCGGGCAATCTCCTATTTTTTGCCTGCCGACCGGCCTTCTCCCATCCCACCTTACTTTTTACACTTCGGGCATTTGCGATCGAACAGATCCTTCCGATTACACGTGTGAATTTCCCCGCATTTCGTACACCCCAATTCGCACGTCGCGGGGCTTTCCCCAGCCGCTTCCTTCGGTTCGCGCAGCAACACTTGTCCATGCTTGTTCATACAGCCAGGTCGGCTCGATATGCCCATTGCCCTAAAATAGGGCCACCCGTCACACCCCGCTGTGACCTACCTCACACCGCGTACCATCACTACCTCCGCACCCGGGTGCCCCACGGGCCGCCTTTGCACGTGGGCTCTTTCCAACACCCTTTAGCCCGCCCCGCCAAGCGAGGAATCTTCCTCACGCTTCACCCCAAACAAAAAAGAGGGAACGGATCCCGTCCCCTCTTTCTTCACGTCGTTGCTTTTTGCGATCTCCTAAAACGAAAACTCCACGTTCGCCAGTGGCCCCTTCTGCGTCAAATCAAACGCCAACCGGTCGCTCGATCCATTCACATTCAGCCGCGACGCCAGCGTATACCCGGCTCCCACGCTGATGTGCCGGGTCAACGTGAACCCCAGCGACCCCGCGCTCGACACAAAATTCCCATATCCGAAAAAGTACATTCCATACACATTGCCTTCCAAAAACACCCGCGGCGAATCCGTCAGATACACGCGAAACTCTGGCCCCGCCACCGGAATCGGCGCCAGCAACGATCCCGACGCGCTCGTCGTCCCACCTCCCACCGCACCGCCACTCACTTGTCCCGTTGCCGTGATCTTCGCCGTCGCATTAAACAGGTTCGCCTGCACTGCGATCCCCAAGTGCCCCCGGCGTCGCCGGATAAAATCGTATTGATACCCTGGTGCCACGAAATACGAATGTAAGCTACCATTGACCGTCCCGCCCACCTCAAACGTCTGCCCCTGATACGTGATTGTTCGGTCCAGCACCACCGTCTTGCTGGTATAAAACGGATTGAACACCACATAAAAGTGATTCTTGTGCGTGAACTTCCAATCAAACCTCGCTCCGCCCGTCGAATACGCGCTAAATCCCAAATCCCGCTGAAAATCTACCGGCACCTGATCCGCCGTCCCTTTCACCGACCCCGATGGCCATGAATACAAATACGCTCCGCTGATCCGCACCTTGTATTCATCAAATTCGTCGCTGCTCTGCGCCCGTACTCTTTCCGCGCTCAGCAGTCCAAGAATCCCCACCACCATCATCGCCAAAACGCACTCCCACAGAATTCTCCATTTGCTCCCTGCAGACATGGGCAACTTCCTCCATTTTTCTCAGTACTCCGGCAGTCTCGCGGGTAAAGCCTGTTCGTCGATGCATCCTTTTACATGGTTACATATAAAGGTTGGTTGTGACCAACCCGCTTCTTGCTACATCCCGCACCCTTTTACTCTTCCACGCTTTTACTGTCCCCTTTTTTACTCTTCCACTCGGCCGGGTGCCCCATATGCCGCTTTTGCATGTGGGCTCTCTGCGTCTTGCCTCCGTCCTAAGTACCCTTCAATCGATGGTTCTCTTCGAACTTCGTCTTAGCCTTCCCCCACCAGTTCAAACTCTTCCACCCGCGCATTCCTCATATCCGTCACATACACTCGACCCTTCCGGTCCACCCAAATCCCGCACGGTCGGTCAAACTCTCCCGGACCCTTCCCCAGTCCCCCAAATCGGTACAAAAACGGCCCGTCCAACCGAAACACATCAATCGCATCCAGCGTCATATTTCCCACATACAACTTCTTCGCGGCATCCACCGCCAGCCCGGTTTCCACGCTCAATTCCGGTATCGCCATCTCCCGCCGGTAGTGTCCCTCCAAATCCAAAATCTCCAGCCGCGAATTTCCCGAATCCAGCACCACCACTTCCTCACCCACCAGCGCGATCCGCGACGGATACCGAAATTCTCCCGGCCCTTTTCCTCCGCGCCGTTTCCCGAAGTGCCCCAAAATATGTCCGTTTTTATCCAAAATAATCAACATGTGCCGCGGCGCATCGCACACATAAATCTTTCCCGTTTCTTTCTCAATCGCAATTCCCGAAGGGGACGTAAAGTACGGCTCTCCTCCCTCCACTTTCCCCAGGTATTTCAGAAACTTTCCTTTCGGCGAGTACACCGCAATCAACCCCAGCACGCCGTCCGTCACGTAAACGTTGTCGTCCTGATCGACCGCCACTCCTACCGGTTGCTTCAGTTGGCTGTCCGGCCCTCCCAGCATTGCGTACTTCGAATGCTCATAGTCGAAAACGTGCACCACTCCCGCTGGCGGGTCCGTCACGTAAATTCGCTGTTCCGAATCCGTCGTCACCGAGTATGGCCGCTGCATCTGCTGCCCTTGCGGCTTCGCGTCCGCCTTCCCAAACAAAATGTCCATCGACTTATCCACCACCGGCGGCAATCCCTTCGTTACATCCTCCGGCCGCGAAAACTCCCGCACAAATTTCACCCGCGACGCCCCACTCCCCACCGTCTGCCCCGCACTCTCACCAACCCCCACGCCCGCGCTTTCCGCGTTCCCTCCCAGCCACAATCCAAAAATTGCCAGGCCCGCAGCCACCATCCGCCATCCCAGCCTCATCCCGTTTTTGCCATCACTTCGATCCATGTGTGCTTTCACGTCAAAACGACATGTCATTCCGACCGCCGCCCGCGCAGTGAGCCTAATGCCGTTTTTGTCTTCTCCTCGATCCATACGTGTTGCTTCCACCTCGAAAAAGTCCTGTCATACCGAACGAAGTCCGCGGAGTGACGTACGGTTTTCCATCGCGTTTTTCGCCATGAATCTCTCTTCAATTCCTGCGTCTTGCCTCCCGTAGCTTACGAGACCCACTCCACTTTGCCAACAAACTCCACATCATTGCGCATCCCATGCCTGTGTAGTGGCCCGTCTTTAGACCGGCCAATTCTAGCTGCCCTCTCTACACGCTATCCCGAACCTGCCTGCGGCAAGCCGCCGTTCGCGAGCGTTTGCCTCGACCGTCCTATGCGAAGGGATCCCTTCGTTCGCTGTGTCCTGGAACACCCACTGTTTTTCCCCCGTTCCCCAAACTCGCATTTCCTGTTACCTTATCTCCCAGCCGCCAGGTTTGCGAACGCCGATTACCACAACTGAACAAGGTTGTTACTTCACGCGCTGCTTCTTCGGCGTTCGCACATACTTGATTTCTCGTTCCAGATTCTTTCGCAGAATTCCATAAATGCAGGAGGGCTGCATGGGTTCCGTCGAAATCGGTTTGCTCACCTTGTCGCTCGTTTTCGGTGGCGCGCTCTTCGGCCTCTTCCTCGGCGCCAGATTGCCCACTCATCACCAAAACCAGGAAACCAAAGACGTCGTCCGTCTCGGCATGGGCATGGTCGCCACCATCGCCGCACTCGTTCTCGGCCTCCTCATCAGTTCCGCCAAAACCTACTACGATAGTCAGCGCGATGAACTCACCCAATTCTCGGCCAACGTCGTCCTGTTAGGACGCGCTCTCGCTCACTATGGCCCGGAGGCCAACGCTGCCTCGCAAACTCTCCGCGCCAACGTCGCTCAGGTCTTGCGCGAGACGTGGCCTGAGGAGCCCACCACTTTGCCCCCGGGCGAGCTTGCCTCCGCTAATCCCATAGACCTTTTTGACCTCGTCCGCGCTCTCAATCCCACCAACGACACCCAGCGCCTCATTCAATCTCAGGCCTCCACACTGCTCATTAGCATGGGTCAGACCCGCTGGCTCATTTACGAGCAACGCGCCACCACCGTCTCCCGTCCTTTGCTCGTCATCATGATTCTCTGGCTCACCTGCATCTTCGTCAGCTGGGGCCTCTATTCGCCCTCCAACGCCACCACCCTGATTACTTTTTTCATCGCCGCGCTTTCCGTCTCCGCCGCCGTCCTCCTTATCTTCGAACTCTATTCCCCCTATCGCGGCTTGCTTCACGTATCCAGTACCTCATTGCGCATGGCCTATGCCACCCTAACCCAATAGCCCTCAACGTGCGAAAAATATCACCATATCGTCTCCTGTAGCGCCGGGTCGTCAGACCCGCATCCTTAGCCTCACATCCCCGCACCTTCGTGCAATCGTGTTGTTACCGGGTTGTTGTTCCGTTGCCGCAGCGCCCGGAAGAATCCCACCATTCCGAATCCGAACGTCGCAAACGTCAGTGCCGTCCGGATCCACGCCAACGTCGTGCGGTCCGGCGCAAGCTGCGTTCGGTACATCGCAAAATGCGTCCGCCCTGCCGCCAGCGAAACACGCGGATCCGTATGCTCGTCTTCCTTGCTCGCCAAATCAGCTCCGCCGCGCTTCACACTCCCTACGCGACTGCTGCGCATTCCTGCGCTCTCGTGATATAAGTCCCATGCCCGCTGGCGGGTCCTTCTACCCACTCCAGCATCCGTTATCCACCGCGAGGAGGAAGTATGTGCACTACCAATGACCATTCTTCGGCGAACGACGGCCTCCACCGCCGCGACTTTTTTGGCATTTCCCTCGGCCTCTGCGCCGCTGCTCCTTTCACCCGCTTGTCCTTCGTCCAACTCGCCGCCAGTCTCAGTCGCTCCGTTACCAAAGACGAGCGCGACAGCATGACTCCTGCCTCCATCATCGATGAGCTAAAAAAAGGAAACCAGCGCTTCCGCTCCGGGAAAATGACTCCCCGCGACTTTCTCGCAGAAAAACGCGCCAGCGCCTCCGGCCAATATCCCGCCGCTGTCGTCCTCGGCTGTCTCGATTCCCGCGTTCCTGCCGAAATTATTTTCGACTCCGGAATCGGTGACGTCTTCGTGGGTCGCGTCGCGGGCAACGTGGTCAACGATGACATGCTCGGCAGTATGGAGTTCGCTTGCGGTGTTTCCGGCGCGAAAGTCGTCCTCGTCTTGGGACACACCGCCTGCGGTGCCGTCAAAGGTGCCATCGATGATGTGGTCCTTGGCAACCTCACCGGTCTTCTCGCCCGCATCAAGCCGGCCATTTCCGCCACAAAATTCGATGGGGAAAAGTCCAGCAAGAATGCCCCTTACGTCGACGCCGTCGCTCGCACCAACGTGGTCCTCGGCCTCGCCGAGATTCGCCGTCGCAGCCCCATCCTCGAAGGCCTCGAACAAAAGGGCACCATCAAAATCGCCGGCGCCATGTACGACCTGTCCAACGGCCAAGTCGATTTCGTCGCCTAAGCCACCTGCCCACCAATCCTTGGAGCCCCCATGCCTCCACAATCCCTCGCCGCACTCACCGAAATCCGCGACGTCCTCCTTGAAACCTACGCCGTCAACGACGCCATGAACCAACTCCTCCTCACTCATCTCCACCCACGCGCCTGGCGCGCCGCAACTCCCACTTCCACTGGCCGTGGCGGACGCACCATCGCCGCCATCTTCGCCCATCTTCACAATATTCGTCGCAACTGGCTCCGCAACAACGCCCCTCACCTCAAATGTCCCCCGCCGCTCGACCCGCATCGCTGCACCAAACAACAAGCCACCGCCGCCCTCCAACAAAGTGCCAAGCAATGTTTCCGCATGCTCACCGACGCACTCTCCGCGCAACCCTCTCGCCGCGTCTCCAAGTTCACTCGAGACAAAGTCGTCCCCACTTGGCCCGCCGGCTCCTCCATGTTCTGCTACATGTTTGCCCACGAAGCCCATCATCGCGGACAAATCCTCCTGCTCGCCCACCAACTCGGCTATCGTCTCCCCGACCAGGCCGCTGGCGGCATCTGGTGGTGGGACAAACTCTGGCGCCAACACCACTCGCCCCGCCGCCCCCGCTGATCCCTCACGCTCGTCCCCAAATCAACACTGTCACCGCGTTTCACAACAGGGAAGGGAATTACCGACGTAGCAGCAGCTTTACCTCACTGTCTTGCTCTGTCTAGTGGCCGAACCTTAGGTCTTGCCCACCGTGGCACTGGCACTCCTGCCTGTGCTTGGGTTGCATTTTTCACCACCACTACCATCCATGTGGTGTTGCCAATCGCCGCACTCACGCCGACATCCGCGCCTCACTCCGCAACCGCGCTACATCCTTCGTTGGCGCGTTCCCAAAAAATCGGCTGTACTCCCGGCTGAACTGCGACGCACTCAAATATCCCACCCGCTGACTCGCGCTCGTCGCATCCACCATCGCCGACAACATCAGCCGCCGCGCCTCCTGCAACCGCAACACTTTCTGATACTGCAGCGGGCTCATCGACGTCACCATCCGAAAATGTTGGTGGAACGACGACACGCTCATGTGCACCAATTCTGCCAACTCTTCCACCTTCATCGGTTGCGCATAATTCCCACGCAGCCACGAAATCGCCTGCGCAATTCTCTGCACGCTCGACTCCGCAAATCCCATCTGCGCCACGCGCACTCCAATCGGCCCGCGCAGCATCCGGATCAAAATCTCTTCCACCACCAACGGCGCCAGCAATTCCACGTCTCGCGGTTGCGCCAGACACTCCATCAGTCGCGTCGCGGCATTCACGATACTCGGTTCCGCCGGTGTCATGTACACCGCTTTCCTCTCCTGCACCGGTGGCACGCCTCGCGGGTACACCTTCAGCACCAACTCCGCAATTTTCCGTGGGTCCAGGTCCAATCGCATCGCCAGGTACGGCTCCGCGGCGCTCGCCTCCGTAATCATCGCCGCTACCGGCAATGCCACCGAGTACACCAGCATCCGCGTCGCGTCATACGAAAATTGTTCTTGCCCCACGATCACCGTCTTCGCCCCTTGCGCCACTATCGACAAGCACGGCAACCGCAATCCGTGCACGCATTCCTTGTTCACCCGCGAGCACCGGCTCGCAAACACCCCCGGAATCCGCAACTCAAAACTTCCATCATGCGGCGCATAAGCCGCCACACACTCCGCCAGCTTCTCCGTGTCACTCTCCTTCACCGGTGCGCCCTCCTCTTTTCGCCAAGCGCTAACTACCTCGCACTTGCGATCCCCTCATCTTGGCTCCCATCACCAAACGTTTCGTTCCAACCGTCACCCCTCTCCCGGCATCACCTTCACCGTCACCCCGTGCAACTTTTCCGCAATCATCGCCTTCAAATACGGGCTGCCCTTGTATTTCGCCTGATACGCCTCATCCACTCGTTCATTCATTCCTTGGTTCGCGGCCTCAAACCGCACTTCCTTTGTCATTCCCGCCGCCCTGATTCGTCCCGCCTTCTCCCGCAATGCTGCTTGATACCACCGCGACTTCTCGCCGTTGTACGGCCTTACATACACCGCGTTATCCACTACCACCGACCAAATCCACGTCAGCGTTCCGTACGTTTTCCCATCCTCCCGCAACGCCGCAATATGCAAATCATCCGTCTCCGCGATCTTCCGCAACTCCTCCCTCGTCCATCCACTCATCGTTCCCTCCGAAATCCACACCTCATACCGCGCTGCGCATCGTCTCGCGTCAGTAATGCTCCCACGCCACTCGCCAGTGCTCGTTCGGGTTCGTCGAACTCACAATCATCCGCTTTCCCGAAATCTCATACGTCCTCGGCAGGTCTTTCCCAATCAGGCTTCGCACCATCGCGCCCTCCACATGAAATGTAAACGTGTGCGCCTTCTCGTCAATCCGGTATGTTCCGAACGACGCCTCGTATCCCCCTTTCGCATATTGCACCGGCCCGCCTTGGCCGCCCGTCTGCGCGTTTCGGTACATCACTTGCACCGACATGTGTCCATCCGCCGTGTACACCAGCAACCCCGTGCTGTCCGCTCGATGCACTTTGCCCGCGGCATCCGGCTCTTCCAGCGACACCAACCGCCACGCGCCAACAAATCGCTCCTGCACCGGCGCGTCCTCCCCACGCCCTCGCACCGTCGCCGCAGCTACCACAACGAACAAACACATCGCCCCAACCACCGCCCACTTCCTCACCTTCCTCCCCGCCTTCCCGCGGCAGTTGTGTGGCACTGGCACTCCTGCCTGTGCTCTTGGGGTTGCCTTCTCCACCGGTGCTGCCCATGCCGCCTTTACATGTGGTGCATGCCCAGCAAACCAACACCGCCATTCTGCCAGGCGTCTTCGGCGAGGTAACGCTTCTCCATCGCGCCTTTCGCCGACGAATCTCCGCCGCCACCCCCCACTACCGCCCCGTCATCGCCTCAATCTGTTCCGGATACCGCGCTCCCTCTACCTTGATCTTCGACGCCGCGCTTTCAATCTCCCGAAGGTCCGCCGCCGTCAATTCCACCGACGCCGCCCCCAGGTTTTCTTCCAACCGCGCCATCTTCGTCGTTCCCGGGATCGGTACCATCCACGGCTTCTGCGCCAACACCCACGCCAACGCAATCTGCGCCGTCGTCGCCTTCTTCTTCGCTGCAATCTGCCCCAACAAATCCACCAGCGCCTGATTCGCCCTCAGCGCCTCCGGCGTAAATCGTGGCAAGATGTTCCGAAAATCCGTGCTTTCGAACTTGGTATTCGCGTCCATCTTTCCCGTCAGAAATCCTTTTCCCAACGGGCTGTATGGCACGAATCCAATCCCCAATTCCTCCAACGTCTCCAGTACGCCATTCGTCTCCGGTCCTCTCGTCCACAACGAATACTCACTCTGCACCGCCGCCACCGGCTGCACCGCGTGCGCCCGCCGGATGGTCTTCGCCGCCGCTTCCGACATTCCGAAATGTTTTACCTTCCCCGCTCCAATCAACTCCTTCACCGCTCCCGCCACATCTTCAATCGGCACTTCCGTATCCACGCGATGCTGGTACAACAAATCAATCGACTCCACCTTCAGCCGCTTCAACGATCCTTCCACCATTTTCTTGATGTGCTCTGGCCGGCTGTTCAAACCCGGCGCCTTTCCCGTCATTCCCCGCGGATCCCGATCCGGACTCACGTCAAATCCGAATTTCGTCGCAATCGCTACTTTTCCGCGATACGGCGCCAGCGCTTCTCCCACTAGCTCTTCATTCGTGAACGGCCCATACACCTCCGCCGTATCAAAAAATGTTACGCCGCGCTCTACTGCCCCGTGCAGTAAATCCGTCATCTCCTTCTTGTCCTTCGGCGGGCCGTACGAAAAACTCATTCCCATACACCCCAGCCCAATCGCCGACACTTCCAACCCGCTCTTTCCCAACTTACGTTTTTGCATTGTTCTTCCTCCAAAGTTCTTCTAACCGCCCAATTTCGTCCCCATCTCCGCAGCCGCTTTACCCTGCTGTCTTCCCCTCAGCCTGTCTGGCGCGGAATCGACTCCTCTCTTCTCCCTTTCCACCTTTTCACTTTTTTGCTCTTCCACTTTTCCACCCTTCCACTCTCCCACTCCTCTCCTTTCCGCCCTTGCCTATTCCCACACACTACTTGCCTAATCCTCCAAGCGCCTGTGATGCCCCTCACCCTGCGCACAAACGCGCCCTTTTGCGTAAATATTCCAAACTCTAGTACCTCCACAAAACTCCCTACCATTTTTCCAAGCCCCTGATTCCTCGCCACCTAGCCTCGTTCAACGAAGCTCGCTCGCGGCACACTGCGTGCCAATTATTTACTCGCAGTAGCAACCTCCAGCCCCGGGCCATCACCATCGGCCCTAACTCTTACTTGGAGGTTTTTCAATGAGGAAGGCCATTCTTCCGATCGTGGTTGCAGCCATTTTGCTTGTCCTGTCTTTCGCACCCATTTCCAACGCCGACGACTGGGACAAAAAAACCGTCGTCACTTTCGACCAGGACGTGGAAATTCCCGGACAAGTTCTTCCCGCCGGCACTTACGTCTTCAAACTCCTTCGCTCCACTGCCAATCGCAATATCGTTCAGGTCTGGACCGATCACGAGCAACAGCTCGTCTCCACTCTAATCACCGTCGGCGATTCTTACCCCAATTACAACGGTGACCCCTACTTCGTTCTCGATCTCAGTGGCACCGACGAAGGCTTCCCGCCCGCGGTAGTCAGTTGGTTCTTCCCGGGCAGCGATGAAGGCCGCGACTTCATCTACAAGGGCTGGTCCACCACCCGCATGCTCGACAACCAAGTAACCTATCAGGCCCCCCAACAGTAACAACCTCATCCCTTCCTTCTCCCATCGCACAGTGGCCGGCCCCCCATCCGGCCACTCGTTTCTTCGGGCGCTGCGTTTTGTAACGGCATCAATCTTCGACCGCACCGCTGCCCCTGCCGTTCGCGCTAAACTAATACGTTACTCCACGCACCCATCATGCCCACACCCCCCACACCCAAAATGCACCCACTCGCCCGCATCGCCATCGTCTTCGGTCTCACCGGACTCTACTTCTTTCTAGCCATGCTCGGCTGGGGCGGCATCACTCCATTCTTTTCCCACCCACCTCTCCTCGCTCTAGCCTGCGCCACCGCCCTCCTCGTCATCCTCGCCTATCTCGCCGGAGGCAACGTCAGCTCCGGTGTTCGCGAAGATCGCAGCAATCGTTGGGTCGTCCTCGCTTTTTCCGTCATCGGTCTTTTGCTCGCTTTCGTTCCCGCCTACACCGACCGCCTCAACTTCTGGACCATCGACACTGACACCACCCGCTGGGTCGGCATCGCCCTCTATCTCTTCGGCGGCGCAATCCGCCTCTGGCCCGTCTTCGTTCTCGGCCACCGCTTCAGCGGACTCGTCGCCATCCAACGCGACCACACTCTCGTCACCACCGGAATCTACAGTGTCATTCGTCATCCCAGCTACCTCGGCCTGCTCCTCAACTCCCTCGGCTGGGTCCTCGCCTTTCGTTCCGGCGTGGGCGTGCTTCTCGTCGTCACCCTCATCCCACTTCTCATCTCTCGCATCCGCGCCGAAGAAGCCCTCCTCCTCGCCCAATTCGGCGACGAATACCAAGCCTACCGCCAACGCACCTCCCGCCGCCGCCCCGGGCTCTACTAGCATTTCGCGTAGCTTCGACGGGTGTCCCACAGGCCGTTTTGCATGTGGGGTTCTGCTGGCGGGCGCCGCACCCATCGCTTCTCCAGGGTGCGGATTTTGACTTTGCTCGTTTCGTCTAGCGCCCGAGCAGGTTCAGATTCGCTCATGTACCGACGGGCCCGGTTTTGTTTCTGTAGTCGCCGAAGTTTAAACCTGGCTGCCCCAGGCAGACGCAGTCTGCGCAGTGAGAGATCCCTGCTCGATCGCGGCGCCTTTTCCACCCCGCATGTACACACGTCTAGCTTCCTGATCATTCATATACCGATTACTGATCACGGATTACCGTTTACTTGTATCCCGATTCCCAACAGGCAGGCACACCCAAAAAAGGAGAGAGGCGCTCGCCAACTTCTCCAAGCGCCTCCTCTACTGCGTCAACGTAAACCGTACCTCACTGGATCACCTCCTTCTCGGCGTACTCCGCCGATATCGACAGGTGTCGAATTTCCCGAGTATACTCCTCCCCCCAACAAAAAACATCGAACCCGTTTCTCAGCACTTCCGCCCTGACGCTTTCTCTTCGTCCGCCGCTCCTTGAAATCCTTCTCCGTTTCCTCCGCGATCCTCAGCGGCCTCCGCGTGCAGCTTTTTCCTTTCTTCGAGGTACGCGCCGTCACTGCCCGCCCTCGCTTCTTCTCTCTCAACAAAAGTGGATTGTCATTCCGAACCTGGCTAGCGCAGGCTGGCGATGAATCTCTCTTCGCTGCCCGCGTCTCGTTCGCGTTCCTGATCGCTGATCGCCGGTCTCTGATCACTGATTACCGATTACTGATTACCGATTCTCGCCACTCGTCACGAACCACCCGCCACTCCCTCAATACGGCGTAATCGTCACGTTCGCCCCACTCACATTCACGCGATTATTCGCCCCCGCAATCTTCAGCCCTTTCTCGTCACTCTGTATCTGCAGCCCTGCATCCAACGCCGCTTCCTGCAGCACCTGCAGACACTGCTCCGCCGTCAGATTCGCACCCAACTGCCGGCTCACTATTTTTCCCGTCGTGCCATTCGTCACCACCAACGTCCCCGCCGTCGCTCCGGTCCCCGAATCAAACGACACAATCACTCCCGTGGACCCCGCCGCCGCCCCTCCACTCGCCTCCTGCGTCGCGCCCGCCGCTGCTCCCGGCGCGTTGTACAGCACCTCAAACGGCGGATCATTCGGACCGCTACTCCCGTACGGTACCCAGCATTGTCCGTTTTTCAGATAGCCCGGCTGATTCCCCTTGGGACTCTGAAACGCGATCTTGTAGTTCGTCACCCGGCAAATGTATAGCGGCGTCTGGTCCACGTCGTAACCGCCTTGCACCATATCTGGCGTGATCACTCCGCCAAACGCTCCCCATACGGCCGCTCCGTACGCGACATCGTATCTCCCCTGTTTGAACTCGCGTTTATCCCACGCCACGCTGCATTTCCCCTGAATCCACTTTCCCGGAAACAATCCTCCCGCATACACTCCCGCGCGGCAGATGTATAACGGCGCGCCAGGCTCCGGCCCGTTCCCCGGTCCTCCTTCGATTGCCCCCGGTCCCGGCGTATCTCCCTCTTTCTCCGCTCTCCACGTCACCGTGCTTGCGTTCGGCATCGGATACATCTGCGTTGGCATTGGCGGATACGGAGAATACGGCGGATACGGATACGGTGGATATCCTCCTCCGCCATACAGCGCTTCGAACGGTGGCCCGATCACCAACTCTCCTCCGCCATACGGAATTCGGCACGCGCCGCTTGCCAGCTTTCCCGGTTGATTCCCCTGATCCCCTTGCGGAAATCCCGGGTTGTAATGCACGCGACAAGAAAACAGCGGCGTCCCGTCGCTATCCGTTCCCGTCCTCACTAATCCGTAAACCGATCCCGCATACGGTTGCCACACCGCGTCGCCGTACGCCACTTGATACTGCCGCGCCACTACTTCCTTTCCCCCATACGCTACGTTGCAATTTCCTTTCACCCATTTTCCCGGCACCAAACTACTCTCCACTTGCGCGCGGCACACAAACATCGGTGCGCCCGGCTCTGGCGCGTTTCCCGGTCCGCCCACAATCGCTCCCGCCCCCGGCGTGAACGGCGACTGCGCGTCCTTCCACGAAATCCGTGACCTCCCATACGTTTGCGTTTGCTGCCACAACGAGGAAATCGCCGAAGTGACCGTCGAAGGATCCACCGAAACAGAAACAGAGGTCTGCGTCTGCGCGTCCACTTCAGCGCAAAACGCAATCACCAACCACAACAACACCACCGTACCCGCGGCTCTATTCCCCCGCGTTCTCAGCCCGCCTTGGCCTTGTCCTAATCGGCTTCCAAAACCATCCCTCGCACCGGCGGCTTCATCTTGCCGCTCTTCGAACTTTCCACTTCGTTCCATACGAGCCTCGGTTCCAGCGCTCTTCGCTCGTAACTAACTCCCCACCTCTGCCCGTCGCGCCCCCGCATTCTCCCACCAACCCTCCGCTCGGTTCCACAACTTAGACCCATCCCCTGCAGCACAGGCTTTACAGTTTGCGGAAAAATGTGTTCGGCACGGGGGGGGCGGAGCTTTAGCTCCGACATAACTGCTTGGCAATCAATTGGGCTTCAACCCCTGAGGAATTGCTTTTCGACTTTTTCCGCAAGCTGTTTAGCCTGTGCCCCCGATGCAACTGTCCGACAAAATGGAATTAACACCACGGAACAATTAAAAATAAAAGTAAGGTCAACAATTGGAAGAAAAACGAATCTGCGCGCCGGTCAACCGCATACCTGTCTGGAGTTACAGTGTGCTCTGCTCTCTCCTGGAGATGACCGGCGCGCAGCACTTTCGTCAATCTCAGGCTAACAAATGTTCATAATTTCAACCTGTCCCACCTCGTCGTTGTGTCGAATCGGTATACCTCATCCCTGCTACCTCAATTCCATCCACTTCGCTCACCATTCGCTGTACGTTCCCTCGGGCCCACCTTCGTGTCCTTACCCAGCGCCCTTCGTTACCCTCTGTATTCCCGGTCGGTACGCTTTTTCTCCGGTGCGCGGGTGCCCCACAGGCCGCCTTTGCATGTAGGGTCCAAGGGTGCGGAATTTCTGTTGGGTTCCCCGGGGCCCCGCGTCTGATATCCAGTTACGAATTTCCCCGTAGCTGCACCCCACGGTTTATCCTGAGCCTCGAAGGGCTGCGCCCCATGTCCGCACAATCTCCGTATCTTGCCTCCAGCTATTTCTCGTCACTCGTCACTCGCCACTGCCTTCCCACATCTTGACAAAATCCCACTTTAGATAGATTCTAATTCCTCTCATGGACTCCGCCGCGATCAAACGGTCCCTCGAAAGCAGCGGCTTGCGTTGCACGCCACAACGCTACGCGGTCATGCACTTCTTGCTGCAATGCCACCGCCATCCCACTGCTGCCGAAATCTTTTCCGCCGTCAATCGCGTCGATCCCCGCTCCTCTCGCGCCACCATTTACAATAATCTGCGCGACCTCGTTCAGGCGGGTTTGGTCCGTGAGGTGGCCGTCGAGGGCCGCGCCGCTCAGTTCGATGCAAAAGGTGTCCGCCATCACCATTTCATTTGTGACCGTTGTGGCAATGTAGAGGACTTGGCTTGGTTCGCCATCCCCAAACCAGCTTCTCGCTCCCTCGGCAAGCGCGTTCTTCGTGACTGTGAATTGATTTTTCGCGGCTGGTGCACCAAATGCGCTCCGCGGCGCGCTTCCCGTTAACTTTTCTACGCGCGTGAACATCGGATCAGGGCTCGCATCCGTCCGCCAGCCCGCCGGTGTCTCGCTCGCACCAGATGCCCAGGATGATTTTCAGTTCTTCTCGGTTTTTATCTAACTTTCAAGGAAGGTGATTCTATGTCGAACGAACCTACGAAGGCGGCTGCCCCGGAGGCGAAGTGTCCTTTCTCCACTGGCGCCACTCCCGCCCACAACAATCGTGACTGGTGGCCCAACCAAATGGACCTTCGCGTCCTCCACCAGCACTCCTCTCTCTCCAATCCTTTGGCTGCCGATTTCGACTACGCCAAGGAGTTCAACTCCCTCGACCTCAACGCCGTCGTCAAAGATCTTCACGCTCTCATGACCGACTCCCAGGATTGGTGGCCCGCCGACTTTGGTCATTACGGCGGCCTCTTCATTCGCATGGCCTGGCACAGTGCGGGCACTTACCGCATCGGCGATGGCCGCGGTGGCGCTGGCGCCGGTCAGCAACGCTTCGCTCCTCTCAACAGTTGGCCCGACAACGTCAACCTCGATAAGGCTCGCCGTCTCCTCTGGCCCATCAAGCAAAAGTACGGTCAGAAAATTTCCTGGGCCGATCTCATGATTCTCGCCGGTAACGTCGCTCTCGAATCCATGGGTTTCAAAACCTTCGGCTTTGGTGGCGGTCGCGCCGATGTGTGGGAACCCGACGAGGACGTCTTCTGGGGACCGGAAGGGAAGTGGCTCGCCGATGAGCGTTACTCCGGCGAACGCGATCTGGATAATCCCCTCGCGGCCGTACAAATGGGTTTGATCTACGTCAATCCGGAAGGTCCCAACGGCAAGCCCGATCCCCTCGCCGCTGCCCGCGATATTCGCGAAACCTTCCGTCGCATGGCCATGAACGACGAAGAAACCGTCGCCCTCATCGCAGGTGGTCACACCTTCGGCAAAACTCACGGCGCATCCGATGCCGCTCTTGTCGGTCCCGAGCCTGAAGCCGCTCCTCTCGAAGAACAGGGCCTCGGCTGGCATGGCAAGTATCGCAGCGGCAAAGGTGCCGACGCCATCGGCAGCGGTCTCGAAGTTATTTGGACCACCACGCCCACCAAGTGGAGCAACAATTTCTTCCAGAATCTTTTCAGCTACGAATGGGAACTTACCAAGAGTCCCGCGGGCGCTCATCAGTGGACCCCGAAAAACGGCGCGGGCGCCGGTACCGTCCCCGATCCCAGCGATGCCTCCAAGCTCAATCGCGCCCCCTCCATGCTCACCACCGACCTCTCCTTGCGCGTCGACCCGGCTTACGAAAAAATTTCGCGCCGCTTCTACGAGCATCCCGACCAATTCGCCGACGCCTTCGCTCGCGCCTGGTTCAAGCTCACTCACCGCGACATGGGCCCCATCGCGCGCTATCTCGGCCCGCTCGTTCCCAAGGAAACTCTCTCCTGGCAGGATCCCGTCCCCGCCGTCAATCATCCGCTCATCAATGACCAGGACGTTGCCGCCCTCAAAGCGAAAATCCTCGCTTCCGGCCTCACCGTTTCCGAACTAGTCTCCACCGCGTGGGCCTCCGCTTCCACTTTCCGCGGTTCCGATAAACGCGGCGGCGCCAACGGTGCCCGTGTTCGCCTCGCTCCGCAGAAAGACTGGGCCGTCAACCAGCCTGCGCAACTCGCCAAAGTGCTCCAGAAACTCGAAGCCATCCAAAAAGAGTTCAACAGCGCGCAAACCAATGGCAGCAAGGGCAAGAAAATCTCGCTCGCCGACTTAATCGTTCTCGCCGGCGACGCCGCCATCGAAAAATCTGCCAAGGCCGCTGGTTATGACATCAAGCTCCCCTTCACGCCCGGCCGCATGGACGCCTCCCAAGAACAAACCGACGTCGAATCCTTTGAGCCTCTCGAGCCCAAAGCCGACGCCTTCCGCAACTATCTCAGCGGCAAACAGCGCTTGTCTCCCGAGGAACATCTTCTCGATCGCGCGCAACTGCTCCGCTTGACTGCGCCAGAAATGACCGTTCTGATCGGTGGTCTCCGTGTGCTCGGCGCAAACACCGGCCATTCCAGTCACGGTGTTTTCACCAACAAGCCGGAAACTCTCACCAACGATTTCTTCGTTAACCTTCTCGACATGCGCACCGCTTGGCAACCCGCTCCAGGCGCAGAGGGCGTCTACGAAGGACGCGACCGCAAGACCAATGAACTCAAGTGGACCGGCACTCGTGTCGATCTCCTCTTCGGTTCCAACTCGCAACTCCGCGCGATCGCCGAAGTCTACGGCTCCAGCGACGCCAAACAAAAATTCGTCCACGACTTCGCCGCGGCCTGGTCCAAAATCATGAACCACGACCGCTTCGACCTCCACAAAGCCGCTCACAACTAGCCCGGATCGGATCTGCGGGTGCCCCACATGCCGCTGTTGCATGTGGGGTCCCTGCGTCTTGCCTCCCATCAAAAAATCAAACATGTCCTGGCTTATATGACGGGTGTAGCGGTGGGTCTTTAGACCCGTTCGGGTGCCCCAGGTTCGGTGTCTGAACCTGGGTCTTGGGTTTTCATACAAATTGGTTTACCCGTCTCGCCTCTCGGCTCTACTCCTCCCGTCCCATCAAAAACTCGCAAAAATCCGTCTCCACTGCCTCCCGCCCCAACTGTCGCATCATCATCGCCACTTGCCCCCGGTGATACGTCGAATGATTCGCCAAATGTTGCAACAACTGCGCCAAACAAATCTGCACCTTGCCAATCGGATACGTTTTCCCCAACGACTCCTCCGTCACGCCCTCCACAAATTCGCGTTGCTCCTTTTCCACCATCTCCCACTTCGCCTTCACCTCGCTTAAGGTAGGGAACTGCTCGGGATCAAATTCCGCATTCAGCCGTTTCCAAAACTCATGCAACATTCCCGCGCTCACTTCCGGCAAGTTCCAATACCTCAACCAACCCACCTCGCCCGCCACAATGTGCACCAGCGTGTCCCGCACCGACCGGTAACTCCCTCCCAGTTCTCGCGTAAACTCCTCCGCACTCAGCTTCGCCGCCGCCCCCAAAACCCGCCAATTCGCCCACCGGTCATACTCAAATAGCAACCGCACATCCTCTTGATTCAACATCCCTCTCCTTACCTCCTAACAACCCAAAAATTGTCATCCCGCGCCCTGTAGCTCACCCCTTCCACGCGTGCTGCCTTCCCTCTGCGCTCTCCGTTCCTCTGCGTTGAGCTTTTCGCTTTCCCGCATCGCACCTCAACTGAACGCGCAACACGCAACGCGCCACACATTCTACACTCCCGTACCCCGGTTCCTCCTCTCCACCATCTGCGCTAAACTACACCCCACCAATTTCGTTCTTATCATCTCTTCGAAACTCTTCGTATGGAGGCAACCCATGTCCAGCCGCAACATCGTGTCCCGGTTCTGCCTCGCCGCGCTGCTCGTCGCCACGTTCTCCGCGCTCGCCCGCGCCCAATCCTCCTCCGAACCCACCGACGCCCTCGGCTACAACTTGCCCCCCGACAACATCCTCTCCGTCATGCGCGCTCCCTCCCCGCCCGTCCCCATCGTCAGCCCCACCTACGACACCATTCTTCTCGTCTCCTGGCAGGACTATCCCTCCATCACTCGTGTCGCGCAGCCCTTCCTTCGCCTCGCCGGCGCTCGCGTCGAACCCAAAAATCACAGCAAACACGACACTCCCGGCGGCTACGGCATCACTCCTTGCGCCACAGGCTTCTCACTTGTTCGCGTCTCCGACGGCAAGCAAACTCCCGTCTCGCTGCCCTCCAACATGTGCCCCGGCACTCCCGAATGGTCCGCGGACGGCAAGCGCTTCGCCTTCGCCAACATCGCTCCCGATTCCGTGCAACTCTGGATTGGCGACCCCTCCACCGGTCATGTCCGCCAAGTTCCCAACGTCCATCTCAATCCCATGTTCAACGCAGCCATGCAATGGATGCCCGACCAGAAAACTCTTCTCGTCAAGCTCGTTCCCAACTCCAATCAAGCTATGCCCAAAGAACTAGACGTCCTCTCCGGTCCCAGCATCCAGGAATCCGCCGGACAAAAAGGTCAATCCAGCACCTATGAAGCGCGCGACACTCTGTCCACCGCTCGCGACGAAGACCTTTTCGATTATTTCGCGCTCTCTCAACTCGCTTTCGTCGACGCCTCCTCTCTCTCCGTCACTCCTTTCGCCAAGCCCGCCAATTACGATCGCCTCGACCCTGCTCCCGACGGCCGCCACATTCTTGTCACCACCATCCACAAGCCCTACTCCTACGTCGTCACCTACGGCCGTTTCCCCAAGGAAGTCGAAGTTTGGGACGCTTCCAATCCCGCCAGCGTTTCCGTCCATTCTGTCGCTTCTCTTCCTCTCGCCGATCGCGTTCCCATTCACGGCGTTCCCACCGGCCCTCGCGATTTTTCCTGGCGCGCCACCGAACCCGCCACGCTCCTCTGGGCCGAAGCTCTCGACGGCGGCGACTGGAACGTCAACGTCCCTCATCGCGACAAAATTCTTCTTCAGAAAGCGCCTTTCACTTCTCCCACCACCGAAATCGGCCAGACCGAACAGCGCTATCAGGGCTTCGATTGGGCGGAGCAACCCAGCGTTGCTCTCTTGTCCGAAGAGGACGAGAACCGCCACTGGTTCCGCACCTTCATCATGGATGTCGACAATCCTCAGTCCAAGCCGCAACTCCTTTGGGATTTATCCGAAGACGATCACTACAAAGATCCCGGCACTCCCGTTTACCGCATTCTCCCCAACGGCGCCCAGGTCCTGCGTCAACAGGGCGATTCCATCTTCCTCGCAGGTTTCGGCTCTTCACCCGCTGGAGATCGTCCTTTCCTCGATCAACTCAATCTCAAAACTCTAAAATCCGAACGCCTCTTCCGCAGCGATAAAGATTGCTACGAGCGCTTCCTCTCCTTCACCGGGCCCGGCGACAAAACTTTCCTCACTTGGCATCAATCTCCCTCCGATCCTCCCAACGCCTTCACTCGCACTCTCGGCTCTTTCACAAATGCTGCCGACGGCGAAGCCATCTTCGCTTCCACTTCCGTCCCGCTCACCCACATTCCCGATCCCACTCCCGAAGTTCGCTCCATCAAAAAACGTCTCGTCACCTACAAGCGCGCCGACGGCCTCGATTTGTCTTTCACTCTCTACACTCCCCCCAACTACAAGGAAGGCACTCGCGTTCCCACCATTCTCTACGCCTATCCACTCGATTTCGCTCAAGCCTCCACCGCCGCGCAAGTCACTGGCTCTCAGGAAACTTTCACCCGCCTCCGCCAATACCGTCTTCTCTTGCTTGCCGGTTACGCCATCATCGACAACGCTTCTTTCCCCATCGTCGGTGATCCCAAGAAAGCCTACGACACTTACCTCGAACAACTCGTCGCCGATGCCAAAGCCGCCGTCGACGAAGGTGTGCGCCAAGGCGTCGTCGATCCCAATCGCGTCGGTGTCACCGGCCACTCCCACGGCGCCTTAATGACGGCCAACCTGGTCGCTCATTCCGATCTCTTCCGCGCCGGCGTCGCCACTTCCGGCTCTTACAACAAAACCTTCACTCCCTTCGGTTTTCAGAACGAGCGTCGCTCCGTTTGGCAAGCCACCGACGTTTACCTCAAAGTTTCCCCATTCTTCTCCGCCGACAAGTTGAAAACTCCTCTGCTCCTCATGCACGGTATGGAAGACGCCAACCCCGGCACCACTCCCATTCAATCCGTCATGCTCTACGAAGCCGTTCGCGGCAACGGCGGCACCACTCGCTTAGTCATGCTTCCCCACGAACCCCACTGGTACACCGCACTCGAATCCAACGAGCAAGAAGTCTTCGAAATGCTCCGCTGGTTCGACACCTACGTAAAAAACGCCAAGCCCGCCAACCCCGATCCCCCCCAATAGTACCGGCTCCTTTGCGTTGCCTGGCACAAGCACTCCTGCCTGTGCTCTTGGGGTTGCGGCGCCTTAGGTTCAACGTGCCTGTAGCTCACCCCTTTCAGGGGTGAGGCCTTTTCTTTCTCGGTCGCCGGGTGTCCCACATGCCGCCGTCGCATGTGGGCTACCTGCATCTTGTCTGCGAGCCGAAAGGGAATTGTCATCCCGACCGCAGTAGCCCGCTGTTTTTTCTTTCGCGCGCATTACGCGCGGCGGCCTACGCAGGGAGGGATCTGCTTCTTGGCACACAAAAACTGCCAACGCTACTTACCAGTGGCATCCACAACAAGGAGCCCCCTGTGCCTCTCCGCGTCCTCTGTAGTGAACTCTTCACTCTCGCTCTTCGAATTTCGCCTTCCTCTCACCACCCCATCTCCCGCATCCGCTCCAGGATCAACTCACTGTAATGATTCATCCGCTCCGGCTTCCGCTTCAACGGCAACGGCAGAATCGCCGCCAACCGCGCCCCTTCTTCCCGCCCGATGTTCCGCGCCGCCGTCCGGTAATAAAACCGGCTCGCCGCTTCCGCCCCATACACTCCCGGTCCCCATTCCACCTCATTCAGATACAACTCCAGAATCCGCTGCTTTCCCAACACTATTTCCGCCACCGGCACCAATGTAGACTCCGCGGCCTTCCTCAAAATCGATCGCCCAGTTCCAAAAAATAAATTTTTCACCAACTGCTGCGTAATCGTCGACCCACCCCTCAGCTTGTGTCCGCCTTCCATATCTTCTTCCGCGGCAATCTGGATCGCTTGCCAATCGAATCCGTGGTGCTGGTAAAATCGCGCGTCTTCCGCCGCGATCACTGCATGCTGAAAATCCAACGAAATTTCTTTCAACGGCACAAATTCATATCGTTCGTGATACGCCTTCCCCTGCTCCCACGCCTGCATCCGCCGCTCCATGTGCACTGCCGTAGTCGGCGGATCGATCCACCGCGCCCCCACCAGCAGCAGCGCCGCCCCCAACCACAACCCCACCACGAACGCCACCGAACACACCAACACCCACCGGACCGACCACCTCCGCATCCATCTCTTCCCCTGTCCTGTTTTTACCTCTGCTGTTTCCGCCACACCTCAGCTTAGCTGTTCCCAACTGCTCTTTGTAGCCGCGGCCTCTTCATTTCTCTTCGAATCGCCGCGTCTTGGCGACGTGCCCAAGTTTCTTACCCATTTGCGTGCCGTACTCTTTGCGCTTCTCGCCTGCCCCGGCAGGGGATCGCCCATCCTTGTGGCTCACCCCTTTCAGGGGTGAGTCCTTTCCTTCCGTGCGACTGCCGGGTGCCCCACATGCCGCCTTTGGACGTAGGTCTTGACCTTGCTCAGTGGCACAGGCACTTTTGCCTGGGCTCTTGGGTTGCAGGTGCCCCAGCTCGTAGCGGACCTGGTTCCTAGGGTTTCTTCTTCTGGGGTGTTCCACATGCCGCCTCTGCATGTGGGGTCTAGCGGCCATCTACTGGAAGAACAGCGGATAACACATCCGGCACAATCCGTGCGAAACCACCGCCGGCGAATCTTCCACAAACGCTGGCACCCAGTCCCACACGATGTCGCCGATTTCACTCAATTTTTCCGGAAACTCCGCCACCCTTTTCGTTCGACGGCAATGCATGCACATCGTCACCACTCCGTCTTTGCTGACATACCGATCGCTCGATGCCGAAACGCCAATTCGATCCTCACCATGCTCTTTTTCCACTCGCAATGAGTTCTCCACCAGAACATGACCTGCGCCCAAACCCACTGCCCGCATGTGAAACAATCGGTAATCTTCCGCCGATGAACACTCAAAGTCATGTTCCCAGTCGGCATGTCCTCTTTGCACCTGCCGGTACGCGTCTCGATAAAACGATTTCAGCTCCTCCGGCGTTACGTCCAGCACGCACGTTCCTCTCACCTCGTCTCTTTGAACCCGCTCGCCTCCATTAGCCCGTGCAAATTCATCCCAATACGCGTTGCAATACACAATCCGGAACTCTGACTCGAGGATATAAATGACCGATTTTTGCGTTTCCACATGCTCGGGCACAAAGCCGGCATCCAGCAGAAACTTTTCGTGGCGTGCCATCATCCCAATCTGGTTATACCATATCTGCATGGTATATTAATAATAATCTTATGGCCGACCAGTTCACTCCCATGCGCGATGCCTCAGTAGCACAGGCATTCCTGCCTGTGCTCTTGGGGTCGCGGCGCCTCAGGTTCACCGCGCCACTCGCCTCTAAACTGCCGCCACCGCCGCCGCGACCTCCGGCACATACGGGAACATCCGCGACGGTTTCGACGTCACCGATTCCTTCCCAATCCCTAACCGGATCGGCGTATTTGCTGCCAGCGAGAACATCACGTCCGGCGCATTATCTGTCAACGACCGCCCGTTCCAATTCGCGAATCCAAACACCGCCGCTGTCCCAATCTCGTACGGCAGCATATTTGGAAAAAATCGGTGCGCCACTCTCTCCGCATACCCGCGCGGATCTTCCGCCGTTCCATTCGCCGTCACCGCTCCGGTGATGTCTTTGATCACCGCTTCGCCATACGTCTTAAAATCATCCACCGGCCGCCCCGCGTTCAAGCGGTTCCCCAAATCTTCGTTGTACTGCGTAAATAATGGATGAATCATCGGCAGTCCCACGCGGTTAATCGACCGCCATCCTCCCGCGTCCGTCGCCAATGTCGACACCGCCCAAATGCCCACTCGCCTCCTGCCGGCCGTAGCCGCCAGCAACTCCGCGTCCGGCACTTCCAGCACAATCGAATACACGCTGTGCCCTGCGAACAAGTTCTTCGCGCGACTCACATCCCACCCCGCCAAATTCACCGTCGTGCCGTCCTGAAATGCGTGCCCCACTGCGTGCAGCACATCCGGTTCGATCCAGAACGGATCCCCAGCTTTTCCCGCCCACACCCGCAACCCGCTCGCCGTTACCGTGGCCTCCCCGGTTTTTCCTTCTGCCACCACAATCCCTGGCGCATGCGGATCTACCGCATCTTTTCCTTCAATTCGCCGCACTCTATATTTTTGGTTTCCATCTTTATCGCGCTCGTCAAACGTCAGGCGGTACGTGACCTCTTCCACTGCATCTTGATTCGCGTCCACTTTGAATTCGTACATCCCCTCCGGGTGATACCCCGGCGCCGGTATTGGCCCAAATATCGAATGGCAAACATTGATCACGAACACCGTGCCCGTTTGTCCGCGGAACACGTACAGGTCCGTGATGTCCAGCCGGATATCCTGGCGAGCAATGGGAGAATCAAGATGATGAGACATGGTGCTCCTTTCGATTGAACTCCAACACCTCATCAGATTTCACACCCACCTCTTTTGCCACAATTTTTTCACCCCCCAGGGCAGAGCATTCGCCGTGCTGTCTTCCCAGTGCCACAGGCACTCCTATCTGTGTTCTTGGGGTTGCGGTGCCTCAGGTTCGCCTGTAGCCCACCCTTGCAGGGGTGAGGCCTTTTCTTCCTCGGTCGCCGGGTGGCCTACATGCTGCCGTCGCATGTGGGCTACCTCCGCCTTGTCTCCGAGCCGAAAGGGAATTGTCATCCCGACCGCAGTGGCCCGCTGCGTCTTCTGCACGACCGGCCACGCAAGGAGGGATCTGCTTCGCCTTCCACAAAAAACAAACAGCTCATTCCGAGCCTGCCTGCGTCAAGCAGGCCTGCCGCAGCAAGCAGACAATGCGAGGTACGGTTTTCACATCGCGTTTTTTTGCGAGGAATCGGTCTCCCACCACAACGGAAAAGCTGCGCAACTCACCCCGCTTGCCGCCCACGCCACTTGCCCACATACGGCAGCACGAACAAATACATCCCGGTGACAAATTGCAACCCAAGCACCGCCACCGCCATCAGTCCCAGCCGCGCCGTATATTTCCCCTGCATCACCGCAGTCCCGTTCACGATCACCGCCAACGTAAACGCTACCGACGCCCACCGGTGCGTCACCCGAATCCATTTGTTCCAGTTCACGGGACCTCCTTTGGTCTTCCAACGTGCTTTGCCACCGCCCCGTTTCATGACTGGGTCCCGCACCCTTTGCCTCTCAAGGTTGCGGATTTTAATCCACGCTCCACGCACCCTCGCACATCTTCACTGCCGCCTCACGTCTTCTTCGCCCCAGGCCACTTCGCCGGTTCCACCCCAAACTGCTTCCCATACTCCAACACCAACCGCTGCCACTCCTCCAACTTCATCGCGTCTCCACCCGCCAATCGCCCAATCGCCTCGCCCCCCAGCTGCCGCTCCAACACGTCCAGCGAAATGTGCCAACCCGCCGCTCCCCACGTCACGAATCGCCGGTCGATCTTGTGCCACAGTGTCAAGCGCGTTCCGCTGCCCCGCGCCTCCAACTCCCATCGCATATCCCCAATTTCCAGCACTCGCCCAGCCTCCGCTTGTGTCACTCGCGCTTCCAAAATCTGCGGATTGCCCACCCACGTTAAATTTACGGTTCCCACCGCGCTCAAACTCCGGTCCACATCAAACGGAGCCCACTCCCGCAGATGCACTGGATCTGTCAACGCCCGCCACACTTTTTCCGGCGCATGCCGCAGCTCTCGCACCACGATCAGCGTCCACTTCTCTCCCTCCTTCTTGACCTCCACCCGTTGCGCGGCACCCGGCACATATTGTTCGCGTTCGTTCATCGTCTTTCCTCACAAACTCCACCAACCCACTTCCAGTGGCACAGGCACTCCTGCCTGTGCGCACCTACCACTTCGCCAACTGCGTCACCTGAATCAAATTCCCACACGTATCCTTCAACGTTGCAATCTTCGCGCCCGTCACGTCCTTCGGTGGTGCCGTGAACTCCGCCCCATGCTTCTTCATCCGCTCGTACTCCTCCTGCACATCGTCACTGAAAAAATTCGCCGCCGGCGTACCCTGCTGCAGCAACGCCTGCTGGTACGTCTTCGCCGCCGGATTGTTGTTCAGCGCCAACTGCAACTCCATCCCGTTCGCTTCCTCCGCCGATCCCACCGTCAGCCACCGGTACGGCCCATTGCTGAAGTCCGCCTTCTTCACGAACCCCAGCACTTCCGTATAGAACTTCAGCGCCTTCTCTTGGTCATCCACGTACACGCTCGTCAGTTTGATTTTCATGGTTGCCTCCCCTATCTTCGCGGCCGCCGCCGCTCTTTCTTTTTCTTTGGCTCCGGTTGATCCATGCGGTCCAGGTAGCTTTCCAGCGCGTCCACCTGCGCGGTCCAGAATCGCCGGAATTGCGCCAACCACGTGTCCATCTCCTGAAACGGCTCTGGTTTCAGTCGGTACAAACGTCGTTGTGCGTCCACGGTCGACTCCACGAATCCGGCCTCCCGCAGCACGCGCAGGTGCTTCGACACCGTCGGCTGTGGCATTCGAAGCTCTCGCTCAATCTCCCCAACCGACTGCTCCGAATTCGCCAGCAGGCTCAAGATCGCCCGCCGGTTCGGCTCCGCAATAATATCGAACACAGATTCCATGCCTTCGTATATACGCTAGAGAGTATATACGTGTAAAGGCATATTTGGCACAATGTTCGCCCATCCCTGTAGCTCACCCCTTCAGGGGTCTGGCCTTTCGTTCCATGTAGCTGGGTGCCCCACATGCCGCCGTTGCATGTGGGGTCCTTGCATCTTCTCGATAGTTCGAAACAAAAGCGCTTATGTCCTTCCGAGCGCCAGCGAGGAATCCCTCTTCAACCGCTGCGTCTTGGCTCTACTTGGGGTGACTTCTCGCCTTTACCGAATCAAATCCAACGACGCCGAATCCAACCCTGATCCATCGTCCCGCAGCCGCGTAGCATGCACTAGCTCCATACCTTGCGTCTGCGAAATTGTGTGGAATTGCACCACCGGCTGTTCCGCGCTCAGCTCCATAAGTATCAGCAACTGCTTGTAGATCTCCGACCGCAGGTGCCAAATTAAATCGGCTTCGCTCTTCCACACACACT
>Ga0335073_10002053_pt1 | contig 27565 bp, 25 predicted proteins | sample Lox_Sample_22_FD_207093 | JGI IMG/M metagenome (GOLD analysis project Ga0335073, IMG submission 207093) | Soil microbial communities from Loxahatchee National Wildlife Refuge, Florida, United States - Lox_Sample_2.2 | ecosystem: Environmental > Terrestrial > Soil > Wetlands | place: USA...
TGTACACGACCAGCCGGAAACGATCGCTCTCATACCCCGCCCGCTTCTGCATCCGCCACGCGATCCACTTGCCATCTGGCGAGTAGCGCGGGGTGAAGTCGCCACCGGGGCTCGTCGAGATCTTGCGCGGCTTCGCGCCCCATTCAGTTTTGCCCTCGTCGTTGAAGAGCTTGAGGGTGAAGATGTCGACGTTGGTCGACAGCGCCGGATCGTCAACCTTCTTCTCCTCAAACGCGATCTCGTGGCCATCCGGCGAAAAATCCCATCCATCCGGCTCGCCCAGCGAGAACGGCGGCACGTCGTGATCATCGCCGGGATTCAGATCGCGATAGACGCCGTCATCGACGGAAATCAGAAACAGGTGGCTGCGCTTGTCCCCCGTGAACGCGTTCCAGTGCCGGTAGAGCAGATGCGTGAAGATCTTCGCCTTCACCTTGCTCTGCGCCTGGACCTCGTCTTTCTGCTTGTCACACGCGTCCTCCGCCACGCCGGAAGCATCTGCGCCATCCGGTCCGACGCTGCACTCCGGATACACCGCTGACGTAAACAGGATGTGCTTGCCGTCGGGCGACCACGTGGCGTTGTCGGCTTCCGTCGAGATGTACGTAAGCTGACGCGGTTCGCCAATGGTTCCGGCGGCGCCGTCGAAATCCGCCAGCCAGATCTGCTGGCCGTCATGACGCGAGGTCTCGAAAAGGATCTGCTTCCCATCCGGCGAAAAGCGTCCGCGACTTTCTCCCGCCGCCGAGTCGGTCAGCGGCTTCTCCTGGCCGCCGCTCACCGGCACGATCCACAAATGCGAGGTCTTCGTGTTCTTCGCAAGGTCGACATCCGTGGCCGAAAAAAGAACCCACTGCCCGTCACGGGAGACATCGATGTCGCCCAGCCGGCGCATCTGCATCAGGTCCTCAAAGGTCATCGGGCGCTTTGCGGCAGCGGACGGCGTGGGTTCATTCTGCGCCGGCTGACTTTGTGCGAAGGCTGGCGCACCGATACCCGCCAGCAGCAACGACGCTGCCCAAAACACATTTCCCCGGAAGCGAATCATGGAATTTGGCCCTCAGGATTGCAGCCTTATCCTAAACCGCGCGCGCCGCACCGGGGACGGATTCTTCCGGCAAGCCGGAGGAGTCCGCGGGCAGATCGATGACCACCGCGGCGCCGTGCGGCTTTAGATTTTGGGCGGTGATGGCGCCGCCATGCTCCCGCACGATGGAATAGCAGACGCTGAGGCCGAGGCCCACGCCTTCACCGGGTTGCCGCGTTGTGAAGAAGGGATCGAAGACACGCGCCGGCTCGACGAAGCCAGGGCCATTGTCCGCGAAGGTAATCTGCACTCGATTGCCGACGGCCGCGACTTCGAGGCGCAGCCGTCTGGGAGTGTCGGCCGGAACTTCCTGCAGCGAGGCGATCGCGTTCTTAGTGACCTGGAGGAAGACCTGCCGGATCTGCTCGCCGTCGGCTTTCACCCGAGGAACGTCTCTGGGGATGCGAAGTTCCAGCTCCACGCCGCCCGATTCCAGGTCGTGACGCGCCAGTTTTTCGATATCGAGCAGCAGCAGTTCGATGGCCAGAGGAACCTTGCCGGCAGTGGACGCTTTGCGGAAGCGCATGAGGCTCTCGATGATTTGCTTCATGCGCCGGGCTTCGTTCAGGATCACCAGCGCCTGCTCGCGGGCGGTGGTGTTTTCATCCTCGGCCATCAGCTCGGCATATCCGGTCACGACCGTGAGGGGATTGTTGAGCTCATGGGCCACGCCTCCGGCAAGCTGGCCCAGACCGGCCAGCCGCTCCGCCTGCAGCAGCTGGCGCAGCAGAGTCTGGTGCTCGCGCGCGGCTCCGATGCGCGCCACGAGCAGTTCCAGAGGAAGGACGTCTTCGGTGAGGAGCGGCTCTTCCGGATTGACGAGGCCAGCCAGCAGCAGAGCGCCCAGCAGGCGGCCCTCGCGGGTGCGAATGCCCATCACGTGGCCGTGGCGGAAATTCATCTGGAGCAGTTCATCGCCCGGTTCCATCAGCGGGCCCAGGTCCATGAGAACCAGGTGCCCGATCTGCTGCGGAAAATGCTGGCTGGCGGCGACTTCCTGCACCTTCTCTTCGGTGGTTCGACGGGCCATGGCGTCCAGCACACCCTCCAGAGCACCGTCGATGCCGGCGCGCCCTGCGAGGCGGAAACGGCCATCGGGCGTGAGCACAAAAATGGCCGCCTGACGAAAGCGGCTGACGGATGTGATCGTGGCGCACAGGCCGTCATACTGTCCGCCTTCCTCCTCGAAGGGAATGTCTTCGAGGTAGACCTCGGTGTATTTCTCCATTTCCCGCCGGGCGCGGCGGTCGCGGTCCTGAGCGGCGCGATTCGAGGCGATCTCATCCTCCAGAACCAGGACGATCATGCCGACGGCCGTGATCACCTTGGTCAGGTTGACGGTGCGCACCAGAAGGGTGGTGGCTTCGGCGCCCGGCGCCAGGGGAGCCAGCAGCACCGGCAGCGCCCACAGCGCGAGCCCTCCCGCAGTAAAGATCGCACCGGCGGTAAATCTGCGAAAGGCGAAGGCAAACAGGAAGGCCGTCATCAGGAGGACGCCGCTGTGCACCAGCGCGAGCACGGCATCGTACTGGCCATTCCAGGTAAGCCAGAGGCAGGCGCTGGCTATGGCGGCCACGATCACCAGACTCAGCCACTCCGGAATCAGGTTCCGATGCAGACTCCAGCGAGCGGCCACGAAGGCGGCCCAGAAGGCGCAGGCGAGAAGAATGCCCTGCGCCAGTCTCCCTGGGTTTGGGTCGAGCGAAACCAGGCTGGCGAAGACGATGAGCGGCGAGCCAAAGGCAACGACGTAATGGACACGCGGCCGGCGGCTGAAATACTGCGGGGCCAGCGAACCCAGGAACATCAGCGGCGCCATCTGCATCGCGCTTTGCGTCACAGCCCGCCAGAGGCCGGAGTTGCTGCGATCGAGGACCTCCATCCCCATCTGAATGACGGCAAAGATCCAGCCCACGAGCCACAGCAGGCGACGCCGGCGCGCTGAGGGAGCCTGCTCGAGGCCGCCGCCCCGTTCCGGATCGCCACCCCGCTCCAGCCAAAGCGCGCCAAAGACCGCGACCAGGGCGATCAGCAGGATGAGAGCCGGGATGCGATAGAGTTCAGTGCCGGACATAGGGACGCCGTAAGTTTAATCGTTTCATTGCTCTGTGAAAACGAAGGATCTTCGCATGAGAATCGGCGGATTGTGCAGAGGTCGCTGAGACTGCTCCGCTCCTCACGGGCAGCCGATTGCGTCTATCCTTACAGAACAGGAGTTGAGTCGTGTCCTTGCCGCCGTTTCGCCATCTGTCGTTGATCGCCGTTCTCGCTGCGATTCCGCTCCTCGCTCCAGGGCTCTCCGCGCAGGTTTCGTACACGTCTATGCCGCTCGATGCGGGATTCGGGCCGCTGGACCCGAGTCAACCGGCGATCCCGGTGGCGCAGATCATCAAGGAGTTCACCGCGAAGGAATCGGTGTTCAAACAGGCGCTGGACAACTACACCTGGCAGCGCAGCGTGCGCGTGGACACGCTCGACGACGACAACAAGCCCGACGGCGAGTACTACCAGGTGGTGGACGTCATTTTCGACTCGGAGGGGCACCGGACCGAGCAAGTCGTCGATGCCCCGGAATCGACGCTGACGCGCGTGATGATGTCACCCGCGGATTTCTCCGATATCGAGGAGCGGCTGCCGTTTGTGCTCACCACCGAGGACGCTCCACAGTACAACATCACGTACCTGGGCAAGCAGCGAATCGACGAGATTGAGACGTGGGTCTTCGACATCAAGCCGAAGGTGATCGAGAAGAAGCACCGCTACTTCCAGGGGCGCATCTGGGTGGATCAGAAGGAACACCAGATCGTGGTGACGAACGGCAAGAACGTGCCGGACGACACGCGGCCCGGGCATGAGGACCTCTCGATCCCCTTTGCAACCTACCGGCAGATGATCGACGGGAAGTACTGGTTCCCCGTTTATACGCACGGCGACGGCGTGCTGCATTTCTCCGCGGGACACGGGTATCTGAGCCAGGACGTTCATATGCGGGAAACGCTGAAGTACACAAATTATCGCCAGTACCACACCAGCATTCGGGTGATCTACGGCGGTCAGGACATCACTGGTAATCCGCAGAAGGGCCCGGGAAACCCGACAGCGCCACAGTCCGGGGGACCGTCCTCGACCCCTTCGGGACAGCCACAGTAGGGCCCCAGGCAAGCGGGGCCTCGTTCCAGCTCAGGGAACCGGCGACTCCCTGCCCACAATTGCCGTTCCCTGCGCCATTTCCCGTTTGGCTGGAAGTTTTTCCCCGGCGCCGGGCGGTCCTGGTACCATAGAAGAGCAATCCCACCGGAATCTGCCCCCGATCGCGTGAGGCAATCCGCATCCCTCTGGAGGAAGTTTCCTTGCCAGCAGCCGAACGTTTTCTGTTTACCTCGGAATCCGTCACCGAAGGTCATCCCGACAAAATCGCCGACCAGGTTTCCGATGCCATCCTCGACGCCTGCCTCGAGCAGGACCCCTACAGCCGCGTTGCCTGTGAGACGCTGACCGCGACCGGTCTGGTCGTGATCGCGGGCGAAATCACCACCGGCGCTTATGTCGATTTTCAGTCGCTGGTTCGCGGCGTCGTGGCTTCGATTGGCTACGACAATGCCACTTACGGATTCGACTCGAATACCTGCGCGGTGATCTCGACGATCAACAAGCAGTCCGGCGACATCGCCATGGGCGTGGATACGGGCGGGGCCGGCGACCAGGGCATGATGTTCGGCTATGCAACGAATGAGACGCCGGAGCTGATGCCGACGGCGATCTCGCTGGCGCACAAGCTGACGCGGCGGCTGTCTGAAGTACGCAAGAACGGCCGGCTGCCGTATCTGCGCCCGGACGGAAAATCGCAGGTCACTGTCGAATACGACGCCAACCATAAGCCGGTGCGGATCGATGCGGTTGTCATCTCCACCCAGCACGCCGAGACCATCTCAAACGAGGAACTGCGCGCGGATATCCTGAAACACGTGATTCAGGCAGTGTTGCCGGCGAATCTGCTCGACGAGAACACGAAGTACCACATCAATCCGACCGGGCGGTTCGTGATTGGCGGTCCCATGGGCGATACCGGGTTGACCGGGCGCAAGATCATCGTGGACACCTACGGCGGCATGGGCCGGCACGGCGGCGGCGCCTTCAGCGGCAAGGACCCGACGAAGGTGGATCGGTCGGCGGCCTACATGGCGCGCTACATCGCCAAGAACCTTGTGGCCGCCGGACTGGCCGAGCGCTGCGAAGTGCAGCTGGCGTACGCCATTGGCGTGGCTGAACCGGTCAGCGTGCTGGTGGACACCTTCGGCACGTGCCCGGTGGACGAAAGCAAGCTCGTGGATCTGGTGCGGAAGAACTTCGCGCTGACTCCCAAGGGCATCATCGAGAGCCTGAAGCTGCGCCGCCCGATCTATCGCAAGACCGCTGCGTATGGACACTTTGGCCGCGTGAGCGAGCCGGATTTCACGTGGGAAGCGACGGATAAGGCTGCCGCTCTTAAGGAGCAGGCGGGAACGCATGCTGCGGTACCGGTGGCGGCGAAGTAAAGCTTTGTTGGGTCGACAGCGAAAGGGCAGGTCTTCGGGCCTGCCCTTCGTTTTGCCGTCAGACGAGATCAGTGACCGTGGGGGTGGCCGCCCTGCACGACGTGGCCGCGCCCGTCGCGCATCTCGTTACCATGAAATGCTCCATGCGGATGGCCTTGCCAGTGACCGTTATTCCAGTGGTCGTGTTCCCCGCGATGGGGCATGGGCCCGTGGTAGCCATGATGCGGATCATAGTAATTGTTGACATATCCGTGGAAATGGGGACCGCCGTGGAACCAGGGCCCCGCCCCAAGGAAGATGCCGTTGCTAAACCACTCGGGACCGTAATAGCCCCATGGAGCGCAGTTGTAAGGCGGATAAGAAAAATAACCATACGGGCAGACCGGGGGCGGACCAATTTGCACCGAGATCTGCGCCTGGGCGCGGGGGGCCGGCCCGAGCAGCAAAACCAGCGCAAGCGCGGCGGCGGAGAACATGGCTGAACGCATCAGCCCTGAGGAACGAGTGAATCGCAATGAACGCATCCTGAAACTCCAACCCTGAATTTCAACCCACAGGTTGGGATTGGCATTTGTGCAGGAAACGTTGTGCGGGGATCGGAATCGACGCGAAGTGCCCTTCCTGGTTCACGTTCCGTTGAGGCAACTCTTTCGTCAGATGCCCCATCCTCCGCCGCCGGGGGTTTCCAGGCAAAGCCGATCGCCCGCCTGAAGATACCGACTGCATTTACCGGGCAGCTCAGTGGTTATGCCGGTGCCTGCTTCGGTGGCGATCGCGCAGCCGGGTGCGCCTTCTCCACCGCCGGCTAATCCCCAGGGACGGAAGCGGCGCCGGTCGGCGAGGAGCGTGACCTGAGCCGGGGCGAGCAACTCAATCTCCCGAATGAGGCCGTCACCGCCGCGAAAGCGGCCAGTGCCCCCCGATCCCGTGCGGTAGCCGTAGCGGCGCACGCGGAACGGATAGGCGTATTCAAGGGCCTCGATCGGCGTGTTCAGCGAATTAGTCATGTGGGTATGCACGCCGGAAAGGCCATCGAGCCCCGGACGCGCGCCCATGCCTCCGGCGGTGGTTTCGTAATAGGTGAAGGGCTCGCCGGTGCGCGGATCGATCCCGCCAATGGTGAGATTACTCATAGTGCCGGCGGAGGCGGCGGGAAGACGATCGGGAGCGGCCTGGGCGAGCGCACGCATCAGCGTGTCGACGATGCGCTGCGACGTTTCGACATTGCCGCCGGCCACCGGCGCGGGCGGCCTTGCATCGACAATGCTGCCCGGAGGCGCGACCAGGGTGAGCGGTCGCAGGATGCCCGCGGTGGCGGGCGCATCTCGTTCCAGCAGGCAGCGCAGCACGTAAAAACACGCGGAGAGGGTGATGGCGCGCACGGCATTGACGCTGCCCTGCACCTGCGGCGACGAGCCGGTGAAGTCGGCTTCGAGAGAACCGGCCTCTGGATCGATGGAGAGCCGCACGCAGATGCGGCAGGGCATCTCGCTCACACCGTCGTCGTCGAGAGCGTCTTCAGCAGCGAAAGCGCCGGCGGGCATTTGCCGCAGCTCGGCACGGACGAGGCGCTCCGAGTAGTCGAGAAGGCCTTCGATGAGAGCGAGCAGGCGCGGCTCGCCATATTTCTCCACCAGGTCCAGAATCCGGCGCTCGCCAACCCGGCAGGCTCCGATCTGGGCCGCAAGATCGCCCTCGCGCTCTGCGGGGGTTCGCACGTTGAGGAGGAGGAGATCCATCATCTCGCGTTCGATGAGGCCGCCGCGCACGATGCGAACGGGCGGGATGCGCAGGCCTTCCTGGAAGATTTCGCGCGCCGGCCCCATGGATCCTGCGAAACTGCCGCCGACGTCGGCATGATGGGCGCGACTGGAGACATAGAACGCAGGACGGGCGCCACCGGGAAGAAACACGGGCAGAACCATGGTGATGTCCGGCAGGTGCGTTCCGCCGGCGTAGGGATCGTTGAGCACCGCAATATCGCCGGGACCCAGAGTGAGGGCACCGACAGCGGCTTCGACAGACATGGGCATGGAGCCGAGGTGGACCGGCATGTGATCGCCCATGGCAATCACGCGGGCCTGACTGTCGAAGAGGGCGCAGGAATAGTCGCGGCGTTCCTTGATATTGGGGGAAAGCGCGGTGCGGCGCAGCGCGGCGCCCATCTCTTCGGCAATGGAGTGGACGGCGCTGCGGAAGATGGCGAGTTCGACGGGATCGGGAGGAGTGTGGGTCATGGCGCGGGCGGAACGTCGAGGATGAGGTTGAGGAGCGGGTCCACCGTGGCGCGGCAGCCGGGCGGCAGAATCGTGGCCGAGGTGTATTCGGTGATCATCGCAGGACCTTCAAGAACATCACCGGCAGCGAGCCGGTCGCGTCGATACAGTCGCGAAGAGAGAAACTGGCCGTCGAAGAAGATGTCGCGTTCTCCGCAGCAGGCGGCACTTCCATCGCCGGGGCGCGATTCGCAACGCCGCGGCTCCCAGGGCTCGGCGGGCGCGGTCATGCGCAGGCGCAGGCTGACGATCTGAATGGGCTTGTCGGGATCCGAGAATCCGTAGCGCTGGCGATGGAGTTCATGAAAGGTTTCGACGGTCTGGGCTGGGGCAGCAGCATTCCAGGGGACGTTGAGTTCATAGCCCTGGCCGCGATAGCGGAGGTCGAGGGAACGGGAGGGTGTGCCTTCGAGGCCTTCTTCCGCAAACTCATGGCGTGCCTGCTGTTCGAGGGCGGCGAATTCCTCGCCGAGGCTGCCGATGGCGCTGCCGGGCAGCATGACGGTGCGAGCGTGATCGCGCACGACGTCGGCGAGGAGGATGCCGAGAGCGGAGAGCGCCCCAGGCATCATGGGCACCATAACTGTGGGAATGCGCAGCGCGCGCGCCAGGGAGCAGGCATGGAGCGGGCCGCCGCCGCCGAAAGCGACCAGGACGAAGTCGCGCGGGTCGTGGCCCTGCTCGACGGAGATGACGCGAATGGCTCTGTCCATCTCGGTCTCGACGACGCGAAGGATGCCGGCGGCGAAGTCTTCGGCAGAGGCCAGTGGGCCCTTCTGCTCGCGCAGGCCGGCCTCGGCACGTTCGCGGTTAACGGAGACAGCCCCTCCGAGGAAGCTGGAGGGATCGAGGCGGCCGAGAAGCAGGTTAGCGTCGGTGACGGTCGGCAGCGTACCGCGGCCGAAACAGATGGGGCCGGGATCGGCTCCCGCGGATTCAGGGCCGACGCGCAGCAGGCCTCCGCGATCGAAGCGAGCGATGGAGCCGCCGCCGGCGCCCGCTGTGTGGATCTGCAGCATCGGCACGCTGACGGGGACGCCGGCGACCAGCGACTCGCGCGTGCGGCGAACGCCGCCCTGGGCTGCACTGGAGAGAAAAACGTCGGTCGAAGTGCCACCCATATCGAGGCCGATGATGCGCTCGAATCCCGCCGCCTGAGCCACCCGCATCGCGCCCATCACGCCACCAGCGGGACCGGAGAGCACGGTGCGGACGGGTTCCTGCGCTGCGAGGCGCGCCGAAACGATGCCGCCTGAAGACTGCATGACATCGACGCGGCCTCCCTGGTGCTCGGCGGCAACGCGCTCTTCGAGGTCAAGAAGATAGCTCTGCATGCGCGGCGCAAGGTACGCATTCACGACGGTCGTCGAGGCGCGCTCGTATTCGCGAAACTCCGGCAGAATGCGGCTGGAGAGGGAGACCGGGATCGCGAGCGGAGCCAGGGCGTCGGCAATGCGGCGTTCTGCGGCCGGATTCGCAAAGGAGAAGAGCAGCGAGACGGCGACGGCTTCCGCCTGGCTGGCGCGGATCGCGTCGGCGAGGGCATCCAGTTCGGCATCGGTGGGCGCACGGAGGATTTCGCCTTCCGCACTGACGCGCTCCGGGACGCCGAAGCGGAGCTCGCGCGGAACCAGGCATTCCGGCGCGGGCGCGAACCAGTCGTAGAGAACGGCGCGAGCCTGGCGGCCGATCGCGATGGTGTCTTCGAAACCCGCTGTTGTGACGAACGCAACGCGCGCGCCGCGCCGCTCCAGCATGGCGTTGGTCCCGAGGGTGGTGCCGTGGCGAAGGTCGACGCGGATGTCGGGAGCGATCTGGCGAAGAGCCGACAGGACGGCCAGGGCTGGACTGGCAGGTGTCGAGAAGACCTTCAGGACGCGTAACTCGCCGCGCTCCAGGTAGACACAGTCGCTGAAAGTACCGCCGGTATCGATGGCCGCGCGCAAATCTGCTTCTCTCGTATCGTGGTATGACAGGTTCCCAGAACAGTAAATCATCCGGAGCGAACTTGAACGAAATCTACGGCTGGCTCACCGAGGCCTCACGCGAGCAAAAGCGTACGCTGCTTGGCGCCGCGCTGGGCTGGATGCTCGACAGCATGGATGTGATGCTGTATGCGCTGGTGCTGGGGCCGGTGCAGCGTGAGATGCATCTCTCGGCGGGAACCAGTGGCGCGCTGATGTCGGTAACCCTGGTGAGCGCCGCCGTGGGCGGTATCTGGTTTGGGTGGTTTGCCGATCGCGCCGGCCGCGTGCGGGCTCTCTCCATCAGCGTGCTGATCTATTCAGTGGCGACCGCCCTGTGCGGGCTGACCCATACTGCGGTGGAGCTGATGCTGTGCCGGCTGGTGCTGGGACTGGGCATGGGTGGCGAGTGGGCGTCGGGTGCGGCTCTGGTGGCGGAAACCTGGCCCGCCCGGCATCGAGCCAAAGCACTGGCGCTGGTCCAGAGCAGCTGGGCGATTGGTTACGCACTGGGTGCGGCCCTGGTGGCGCTAATCCTGCCTCACTTCGGATGGAGGGCGGTCTTCTTCGCGGGCGTGGCTCCCGCGCTGATCGCCTTCTGGGTACAACGGAAGCTGCACGAACCGGATGCCTGGCGGAAAGAAAAAGCACCGACCGTGGCTGTGGGCCAGTTGTTTCGCGGTCGGCTGGGCCGGAGCATGCTGATCTGCACCACCATGAATGCCGCGACGCTGTTCGCCTGGTGGGGACTGTTTACCTGGGTGCCGCGGTTCCTCTCCATGCCCAGGTCGCAGGGGGGCCGCGGGCTGGATATCGTGATGACCTCGGAGTGGACGATCGTCATGCAGGCGGGCACGTTCCTGGGCTATATCAGCTTCGGTTATATCGCCGACCGGTTCAGCCGTAAGTACTCTTACATCGCGTATCTGGTGGTAGCAGCTGCTCTTGTGCCTGCCTTCGCTTTTGCGGGAAGCACGAATTCCCTGCTGATCCTTGGGCCGCTGATAGGCTTCTTCGGAACGGGTTATTTCAGCGGCTTCGCGGTCATCACGAGCGAACTGTTTCCCACCGCGCTGCGCGGTTCGGCGATGGGCTTCTCCTACAACCTGGGGCGGATCCTGAGCGCGGCGGCGCCGTGGCTGATCGGCCGTGTCTCGGAGGAGGCAGGGCTGGCCGTCGCTTTATGCCTCACCTCGGGCGGTTTCCTGCTGGCCGCCGTGATCGCCCTGGGGCTGCGGCTGCCGGACTCTGCGGGAGGGCAGTGGCAGCAGGAGGTACAGACCCGGTGAAAGTCTGCGCGCAGGGCAAATCCGCCTGGACCGCAGCGGCAATTCCTCGCCCGCGCGTCTTTTCGCAACGCCGCGCATCTCTTACGCTGTACTCTCAGAGCACGGCATGAAGATCGGAATTACCTGCTATCCAACCTACGGCGGCAGTGGCGTGGTCGCAACGGAGCTGGGCATCGAACTGGCCGCCGCCGGGCATCAGGTGCACTTTATTGCCTACTCACAGCCCTTCCGGCTGCGCGGCCGCGAGCAGGACATCGCCTTCCACGAGGTGCCTGTTTCCAACTACCCGCTGTTCGAGTACCCGCCCTACGATCTGGCGCTGGCCACGCGCATGGCCGAGGTGGCCGCCTACTACGAGCTGGACCTGCTGCACGTGCACTATGCGATCCCGCACTCCATATCCGCCTATCTGGCGCGGGAGATGCTGGCTCGCCAGAATCGGCGCCTGCCCTTTATCACGACCCTGCACGGGACGGACATTACGCTGGTCGGCCTGGACCACTCCTATCTGCCCATCACACGGTTCGGCATCGATGAGAGCGACGGCGTCACGGCAATCTCCAATTACCTGCGGGAAAAGACTCTGCAGGAATTTCAGCCGAAGCGGGCGATCGAAGTCATCCCCAACTTCGTGAACTGCGACGTCTATCTGCCGCTGAGCGGATCGGAGCGCGAAGCCGGGCGGGCACGCTATGCCGAACCCGGCGAGAAAATCCTGATGCACCTCTCCAACTTTCGTCCAGTCAAGCGGACCGCGGACGTGGTGCGGACTTTTTCCCGAGTCGCCCGCGAAATTCCTGCCCGCCTGCTCATGATCGGCGACGGTCCGGATCGATCGGCAGCGGAGTGGATCGCCCATCGCAAAGGCATTCAGGACAGAGTTCACTTTCTGGGCAAGCAGAGCAATGTATCAGAGATTCTGCCTCTGGCGGATTTGCTGCTGATGCCAAGCGAGCTGGAATCGTTTGGGCTGGTGGCGCTGGAGGCCATGGCCTGCAGGGTTCCCACGATCGCGACCCGGGTGGGCGGCATTCCCGAACTGATCGAGGACGGCGTGAACGGCAGGCTGTTTCCGGTCGGCGATGTCGAAGCGATGGCCGGAGCCGCGGTTGATCTGCTGAGCGACTCCGACCGGTACAACGCAATGGCCGATGCAGCCCGGCGTACAGCCCAGAGCCGGTACTGCGCGTCGAAGATTCTCCCGCTCTACGAGCGGTTCTACGACCGGGTTCTGGGCGGCGCACCCGCTGCGGGTTAGTGGATCATATTCAGTGTGTCCTGCGAGATCGTGTCGAAGGTGGTGATCGCCTTCGAACTTGCGTCGAATGCCTGCTGCTCTACAATCAGGTCCGAGAACTGCGTGGAGATATCGACGTTTGAGGCCTCCAGGGCCGCATCCTGAATCGTGCCCAGGCCCGCCGATCCCGCGACCCCGATGCTTGCGGATCCGGAAGCCAGGGTGGTCTCGTAATTGTTGCCGGCGGCCAGTTCGAGGCCCTGCGGATTCGTGACATTGGCGAGGGCGAGCTGCCCGATTGGACTGGTTTCGCCGTTGGTGAAGGTAACCGAGATGACTCCGCTGGAATCGATGCTGAAGCCGTTCGATTCACCACCTGCATAACCGTTCTGGTTTGTGCCGGAAACGCCCGAGGCTTCGGCCACCTGGCTGATCGTCGGCTGGTTGTCGGCCCCGTAAAGATTCCAGGAAAAACTCAGCGGAGCAGCACCGTCGGATAATCCGGTGAAGGTGATGCCGCTGAGATTGCCAACGGGCGAAATCAGATTGCCGCTCCCATTGAAGCTCAGCGTGCCCGAAGAATTGGTGGCCACCGGTTCCTGCACCAGGTTGCCCGATGTGGAGAAGCTGTCGCCGGTAATGGCCAGGGTGTTGCCGCCCGCGCCGACGCTGACCGAGGCGCTCGTGCTGAGAATTCCGGCAGCGCTGAGCGCGCTGTTCAGCGCGGTGGCGTAGTCCGTCAGCGATTCTCCCGCGGTAATGGTGGGAGCCACGATGGAGGCTGTACCGCTTGCGGTGTTGCCTGAAATCGTCAGGTCGGTGGAGGGATCGACGGTACCGGTGTTGGCGCCGCTCTGGGCGAAGGAGTAGGTGCTCGTCGTCACGGGCGGACTGACGGTCGAATCCGTCGTGGAACTGGCAGCCAGGGTATCGGGGAGGGAGATGTTGTACGACCAGTTGCCGCTGCCCTGATCGGTGAAATCAATAGTGGCGACATGCGCGACGCCCAGCGAGTCATAGATGGTCACCTGGGCGGGAACGGTCGTTCCCACCGCTGAGGAGGCGTCCAGATTAGCCGTGAGCGAAAGGGACGTGGTCGCCTGCGGCTGTTCGACCGCATTCGCCGGGATGACGATGGGAACCAGAGGTGCGTTGGTATCGACGGCGCCATTGACGACCGGATAGCCCATGACGTTCTGGCCGTCCTGGGTGATCAGGTGACCGTCGTTGCTCTGAGTGAAATTGCCGGCTCGCGTGTATTCGGTCAGGTCGCCGTTCTGGACAATAAAAAAACCGCTGCCATTCAGATAGACGTCGGAGTTGTTTCCCGTCTCCTGGACGCCGCCCTGGGTGAAGTCGGTTTCCGTCGATCCGACCTGCGTTCCCGCTCCCACCTGCAGGGGATTGCCCGAACCGGTGGTCCCAATCTGCTGGTAGAAGAGATCGCTGAAGCTCACACTCTGGCTCTTGAAAGCCGTCGTATTCATATTGGCGAGATTGTTGGCAATCGTGTTCAGCGCTTCCGATGAAGCCTTGAGCCCGCTGAGTGGAATGGAAAACGATGACATAGCTCCTCCTCGGAGAGTTGAATGCGCGTTCAGCGCGCCGTGCTGAAGGTGGTTCCTGCACCCGCGTTCCTGCTCGACGTGCGAATGAAATTCTGCAGATCCGCAGGTGAAGGGGGAGCCGAGGGCGCCGCAAGCGCCTGGGCCACCCGGGTTGCCGCGGGGGAAGAGCCGGGCAGAGCCAGGTTGCCACCCGCGGCACCGCTGGCCGTCTGGCTCGGGTTTGCAGCATTCGCCGCAGCCGATGACGGCGAGGCGGTGGAACCGGAGGCACTGGTGGTGCTGCCGGAAGAACTGCCGCCCAGATCCTGATTAATCTGAACCAGCTGCTCCAGGCTGTTCACCTGAACCAGCTGAGTAATGTATTCGTTGGGGTCTGTATTGGCCGTTGGATCCTGGTTCTGCAGCTCCGTGACGAGAAGCTGCAGGAAATCGTTGCCGGTTATGGTCGCCGAGTCCGTGCTGCTGGACGATGAGGAAGAGCTTGAATCGGAGGTCGACTCCGCGGCAGGTGTGGGAAACGGCCCCGTTCCAAAAATGCTCGACTGACCGATCGACGTTTGCATGTTGCTTCCTTTCCTGAGGGCTGGAACGGCTCAGACCCGGACACTGATGTAAGAAAGAGTCTCTGCTTCCGCCTCGCCATGGGCAGAAGCAGTCTCCGCTTTCGGTTTCGCAAAGGATGACCGATGCGGAGTTCCTGAAGCGGAGCTGTTGGACGACGAACTGCCGTCCCCGGCCGAAGCCGGGAATCGCTCGGCGCTGAGGCTGTGCAGCGCGACATGCTGGCTGATCAGCGTGTCGCGAATCGCAGGCAAATCCGCTGCGATAGCGGTGTGCGCCTCGTGCGTGCCACTGGCCAGTGTTGCCGCAACCTGACCGGTGACGGCGTGAGCGCGAATCTCCACCCAACCGAGACTCGCATCGCGGACCCCAACCGCCAGATTCTGCGGCGACGTCTCAAGAACTCGCGGCGCCTCGGCGGTGTCCATACGTTCAAAGGCTGCCGACGGCCGGAGGCTCGGGTCAGAGGAAGCGGTGGACGGATGTGAGGTGACGGCGGAGTTGACCGTACCCGGGACCTGCGGCAACGACCCGGTTTGCGGCAGAACCGCTGCTGTCGAAGGTGCGCGCTGCCCGTCGGCGCCGAGAGCTCCGGGCGGGCGAGTCACCTGAAACGCCCGTTGAGAAGAGGCGGCAAGGTTCCCAGTCCGGATGTCGTGCGTCGCCCCGCGGGCGCCGGCGGCTAGGGAAGAAACCGTTCCGGGGACCTGATGGGTCAACGCTAGCCCTGCCGCGGGCTGCGCCGCAGGGGAAGGCGATGACTGGAGCGATGGCGGGAGGTGGCTTCGAGAACCCCGCGGACTCAAATCTCCACTAGGCTCCGCAGGCATCCCGGCAGGGCACGCTGCTGGATCAGAAACCTGTAGAGAGCCCACCACAGATGTGCCGCCCTTTGCCACCGGAGCGGGGACGATGCCGGTCAACGCTGCACTCGTCGAGTCGCTGGCGTGGGAGGATCTCGATGACACAGGCTTTGTACCAGCCGCATTGACCTTCCGCGGGGTCTCGGACCTCCTGCCTGCTTCTGAAGACACTGCTGTGGCGGGCGTCGTCTGTTTCTTCGGTTGCATCTCCGTGGATGGCTCAGCCTTTGTGTCTTCTGCTGCCGGGTCGGTTGATGTGGGGTCGGGACCGGCCTTTGCCGGTGAGATTTGGGTGGCGGCGAGTTGCGACTTGGCGGCATTTTCCTGGGTAACCGCGGCGTCGGGGTCGGAGAGCGGGTTCGGAGTCTCCGTCCTGCTGGCGCCTTCTGCGGCGGCGCGGGAGGCCTGTTCGTCGGCGATATCTGCAGAAGTGCCGGTCGAGGGCGGAACACTGTCCTCTCTCTGCCGGAATGCGCTCGGGAGACGCGCGGATCGCGACGATGACGCTACGGACCGTTGTCCGGCCGCGGGAGGCAACTTGTCATCATCGGCGAACTCTCTTTCCGCTGACGCACCCTGGGGGAGCGAGCGTCTCTCGGGCCGCGACGCTGCCTCGGTTTCGGGCACGTTCGCGGAGTTCAGTGCTCCTGCCGAATCGCACGGAATGTTTTCCCGCAGAAGCAGGCCGAAGAGATCGGCATCGGCCGCGCGTCCACCGGCTGTTCCGGTGACGGAAAGGGCCGTGGGCCGATCGTACGTCTGCATCGCCGTCAGATTTTCGGAAGCCAGGTGCAACGGGACCATCCTCTGTGTACCGGAATCAAGCATGTCCCCTGCCATAACGCCTCCGCAGCTGATTGGAGAATCTTCATGACGAATGGCGCGGTCCTGAGGGCGGACGATTCTGGAACCAGTCGTCCAGATGATGTTGTTCCCGCCGGTTCCTCTCCTGTGTCTGCGCCTGTTCCAGCCCGAGAACGAGCCTTTCCGCCTGCCGCCTCTCGATGCGCCGCAGCATCCGGATCTCATGGAGAGCGGCGACCTCTTCGCTGACCCCATGCGCAGCGGTCTTCATGCGCCGGCTCCTCCACGCGAAGATTTCCGCGTCCGCCATCCCCAGCCAGGAATCGTTGCCGTCGTGCCCCGGCTGGTCCTGCAGGACCTCGCTGCGGACCTGGCCGGCCAGCCGGCGTTGCTCTTCCGCCTCCGCTTCCAGGCGACGCAGTTCGGCGGCTTTGGTCTGCAGGTCAAGGCCGGCACGCTCTTCGAGAAGCTGGCGGAGCCGCTGCACGCGCAGAAGGCCGCTTTTCAAGGTGTTCTGCCCACCAGCAGCTTCTGATCCGAGAAGGAAGCCGCAAGCCGCAGGAGCTCGCGCCGGGCATCGGCGAAGCTGCCTCGTTCCTGCGCTCCCTGCGCCAGATACTCCCGGATCGCCGGGCGAAAGCGGATGGCGCGATCGAGGTCCGCATCCGTGCCGGCCTTGTAGGCTCCGATGCGCACCAGATCTTCCGAGTGCGCCCAGGTGGAGAGCAGACGCCGCACGCTCGTCGCGGCGGCGCGATGGTCTTCGCCGACAATCGCGGGCATCAGCCGGCTGAGAGACTCCAGAATCTCGATCGGCGGATACCAGCCGTCGGCCGCCAGAGAGCGGGACAAAACCACGTGACCGTCAAGGAATGACCGCGCGGCATCCACCAGAGGGTCCTGGAGGTCATCCCCTTCCATCAGAACTGTATAAAACGCGGTCACGCTGCCCTTCCGGAACCGCCCGGCCCGCTCGACCAGGCGGGCCAGCCGGCTGAACACCGAAGGCGTATAGCCGCGCGTCGTAGGAGGCTCACCGGCCGCCAGCCCAACCTCCCGCGCCGCCATAGCAAAGCGGGTCAGCGAATCGAGGACCAGCAGCACATGCGCGCCGGTGCCGGCAAAGTACTCCGCGAGGCTGGTGGCTCCCAGCGCCGCCCGCATGCGCAGCAGAGGCGACTGGTCGGAGGTGGAAACCAGCACCACGGATCGTTTGCGCCCTTCGGCCCCCAGGCTTTCTTCCAGAAACTCGCCGACCTCGCGGCCTCGTTCGCCCACCAGTCCGACCACGATCACATCGGCATCGCTGTTGCGCGTCATCATGCCAATCAGGGTGCTCTTGCCCACCCCGGACCCGCCGAAGATCCCAATGCGCTGGCCGCGGCCCACGCTCAGTAAACCGTCGATGGCGCGAATGCCGGTGCCCAGCGGGTCACGGATGGGCTCGCGCTCGAGGGGGCCAGGCGCCAGCCGCTCCAGCGGCACGGCACTGTGCAGCACCGGACGCCGGCCGCCATCGAGCGGCAGCCCGGTCGCATCCAGCACCCGTCCTTTCAGATTCTCTCCGACTTCAATCTGGGGACGCAGGTTCAGGGCCATCACCGGATCCCCGTAACGGATGCCCTCGGCGGCAGCCAGGGGCATCGAGAGCACGCGGTTGCCGCGAAAGCCGATCACCTCCGCGGCGTGGAGTTTCGCGTCGGAATCGCGAATTTCGCAGCATTCCCCGACCGAGCAGGGGGGACCTTCCGATTCGAGGGTCTGGCCCGCCGCTTCCACCACCCGTCCTCGCCAGCGGATCGGCGAGCGCTGCTCGAGCCGTGAGAAATAGGTGCCCAGAAGTTTCAAGCCGAGCCTCCCTCCGAGGCTGCCTTCGCCTTTGAATTGTGGCCGCTCTGGCCGGAGGGCTCGACCCGATCGAAGAAAGCTCGCTCGATCTCTTCCAGCTGCGCGCGCACGCTGAGATCGACCGTTCCCAGGCTGCTCTCCAGAATCACCTCGCAGGAGGGCAATTCGGCGTCCCCCGCCACCTGGGGTCGAAGCGGCAGTCCCGGCATGAGACGGACTACGTCGGTCCACAGGTCCTGCTGCGCCTCGGGAACCCGCAGACGTACTTCAGTGGAATCGGCCAGTTGTCCGAGAGCTTTGCGAACAGCGCCGGACAGCAGCAGGGGATCGATGCGCGATTCCCGATGGAGGATCTTCTCCGCGACGGCCAGGGCGAGGCGCACCACCTCCTTCTCCACCTCGGCCAGATAGGTATCCCGGCTCGCGCGGAATGCCTCCGTGGCCCGCGTGAGCTCGGCCGCGCGCTGCTGACGCCAGGCAGAGGATTCTGCGGCCGCCATCTGTTTTCCCTGCTCCACCGCCTCGCGGCGAACTGCTTCCAGCTGCCGGGCCCATGCCTCCTCGCCTGGCGCCTGCTGAGATCCGCCGCGCTCCGTTTCCGGCGAGGGAAGGCCGGCGGCAGGGTTCTGCATTCCCGGCACAACCGGATATTCCATGGGCCGGATTCCGAATGCAGCCGCTTCCCGCTCCTGGTTACACGATGAAGTCATCGCCCTGCTCGAGTTTCAGAATCACCTTGCCCTCTGCCTCCAGCGTCCGCGCCAGGGCAAGGATCTCCTGCTGCGCCCCCGCGACCTCCCGTGCCCGGACCGGTCCCATGACCTCCATATCCTCCTTCAGCATCTCCGCCGCACGCGAGGACATCGCCGCAAAAACATGGGCCTTGAGTTCGTCGTGCGCCCCGCGCAGAGCCAAACCCAGCTGGCGTTTGTCGGCCACCGAGACGATCTCCCGGATGCTGGCGGGAGGAATGGTCACCAGATCGTCAAATGTGAACATCAGGTTCCGAATGCTGAGGGCCATGGCGGGATCGGCCGCCTCGATCTCCTGCAGCATCCGGGTGGTTTGTTCCGATTCCATTCGATTCAGCAGGTCGGCCACGGCTTTGAAGCCCGAGTAAGCCTTCCTCCCCGTCTCCCCCATGTTCTCCAGACGGCGGTGCAGGACCATGGCCACTCGCTGGGCCATTTCCGGAGAGAACTGCCGCATGGCCGCGAGCCGGCGAACCGCTTCCACCCGGCGCTCCTCGCTGAGGCTGTCGATCACAATCGAACCACGCCGGGCATCCAGATGAGCCAGCACGATGGCGATGGTCTGGGGATGCTCGCTCTCCAGGAACTTCCCCAGCTGCTGCGGGTCGACCTTCTCCAGCATGGCCAGATCGCTCTGGCTGGCCTCCTGGGCCCGTTTCACCAGAGCCAGCAGATCGTCCGCTCGCTGCTTGCCGAAGGTATCGACCAGCAGCTTCGTCGCATAGTCGAGGCCGCCGTGCATCATGTACTGCTGGGTTTCCAGCATCTCGTGGAATTCCTCGACCACTTCCAGCGAGAGCTGGGGCGGAATCGAACGCAGTTCCGCAATCTGCTCCGTCAGCCGCCGCACGTCCGGCTCGGACAGGTTCTGCAGGATTTTCCGTCCCAGCTCGTCGCCCACTGCGACAAGAAGGATCGCGGCCTTCCGCACGCCGCTGAGGCGCTGGTGGTGGGGCTCGGAAAGCTGCGGCACAGAGGAGGCCATGGTTTCACTCCGAACGGATCCAGCTCTCCAGGAGCCGTGTGCTCTGTCCGGGATCACTCCTGACGCGCTCCGTCACCTGGTCGAAGAGGCCCTGCGCGTGCTGTTTCTTCTGCGCCTCCAGCTGCTGCTCCGCGCTCATTTCCAGTGTTTTTCCGGGAGCCGGAAGCTGGCTCGCCGCCTGGGCGGCGGCCCGGCCCCGACCCGCGGGAGCCGACACGAGGGAACGTACCAGGGGGCGGCCAATCAACAGGAAAAAAGCCAGCAACCCGGCGAGGATCGTCCCATATCGCAGCAGCATCTCGGACTGAACCGTCCAGCCGATGACGCGCGCGGTCAGGGTCGGAGGCGGGGGCGCAGGGCTCTGGTCGAAGGCGAGTTCCTCGACGCTGACCTGATCCCCGCGCGCCGCGTCAAAACCAATGGCCGACTCCGCCAGGTCGGTGAGCCGCTTCATTTCGTCGGCGCTGCGCGGCTGCCCGGCAGGCTGGCGGCTGCGCCGATCGTTGATGAGAACTGCGGCCGTCAGGCGGCGCACGCCGCCCGCTGCCTCGACGGTGTGGCGGACCTTTTTCGAAACCGCATAGGTTCCGCTCTCCTCGCGCACGCTCTGCGCGGACGGGTTTGGAGCGGGGTACAGAGGCGGCTTTGCGCCTGGAGAGTTGCTGGCCGTGCCGGGAATGCCGGAGGCGGCGGGGAGCCCGGAGGTCTGCTCCGACCGCTGCATCGTGAGGGTCGCGGTCTGAGCCGGGTCATAGGTTTCGTCCACCTCATCGGCGGCGTTCAGGTCGTACTCGACATTGACCGAGGCCCGCACATTGCCCGTGCCGGCGACAGCCTCGAGCGTGTCCACGATGCGCGCCGCGAGGTCCTGTTCGTGCTGCATCACCGCCGCGTCGCCGCGCCGCCGCCCCAGCAGATCGCCCGTCTCCGCATCCACCAGTGTCACGTCTTCCGGATGCAGGCCATCCACAGCGCTGGCCACGAGGTTGGCGATGCCTTCGGCTTCGTCCGCAGAGAGCGTCCTGTGGCGCAGCCGGAGCACCACCGACGCCTTTGCCTGTCTCTCGTCGGCGGTAAAAAGAGAGTCGTGGGGAAGGACCAGATGCACTCGCGCGGCCTCCACCGAGGCGATCGTCGCGATGGTGTGCTCCAGCTCTCCTTCGAGCGCCCTCTGATAGTTGACCTTTTCGTCAAACTCCGAGCCCATCCAGTTGGGCTGGTCGAAGAGTTCGAAACCCATGCGCCCGCTCCTCGGCCCTCCTTTGGCCGTGGTCGCCAGCCGGGCCTTGTCGAGGCTTTCGGCCGGCACCCGCAACAGAGCCCCATCGGGCGAAACGTCGAAAGGGATGCCGGCGGTCGTCAGCTGCTGCGCCATCTGGCGCGCGTCATCGGAATCGAGACCGGCGTAGAGCGTGCGCCAGTCCGGGCGAGAGGCATACCAGAGGAGCGCGGCAAAGCAGCCCAGCGCGAGCAGCCCCGCCGCTACCCATCGAAAACGACGCTCCGGTTCGAGGCTGTGCCACCGGCTCCAGGCTTCGCTGGCCAGTTGTCCGGCGCGCTGCGGGGCGGTGAGAGCCAGGGACGATTTGTCGGCGGATTCAGCCATCGCTTCTGTCGATTCACTCGGTTCCGAGGTCAGAACTGCATGCCCATGACCTGCTGGTAGGCCGCGACCGCCTTATTCCGGACGGCCAGCGCCAGTTCAAACGCGAGGTCGGCCTTTTGCGTCGCGATCATGGCCTGGTGCACGTCGACGCCGGTCCCTTCCAGCAGGCCCGTCACCGCCGTCGATGCCTGCTGCTCCAGACCATCGACACCCGCGACGGCGTTGCGGAGTGCGTCGCCGAAAGGGGCCGGGATCGAGCCCGGAGACACAAGGCCCTCCGCGGCGGAAACAGACGGAGCCAGAGAAACCTGCATCGCAAACCCCCTATTTGAGAATGTCGAGCGCAGTGGAGACCATGCTCTTCTCCGCCTGCACCGCTGAACTGTTCAGCCCGTAGGCACGCGTTGCCCCCATCAAATCCACCATCTCCGTCAGCGGATTGATGTCCGGATAAGCGACGTAGCCGTTTTTGTCCGCGTCCGGGTTGCCCGGGTCGTAACGGCGCAGCGGAGCGCTGGTATCGCTGACCACAGCGGAGACGCGGACCCCTCCAATTGGCGGATCTGCCTGGCCGGAAGCCAGGGAAAGACGGGAGGCAAAAGCATTGGGCGGAGCTTCGGAAGAGAAGACAACTTCCTGGCGGCGATACGGACCCCCGTCTGCGGTTCGGGTTGTCTCCGCGTTCGCCATGTTCGCCGCCACCACCTCAGCCCGAATCCTCTCCGCCTGCAGTGCCGACCCGCTCACCTCCATCAGCCCGAGAAGATTCATCGCCCGCCTCCGTGACTTCTACTTCTGGTCCTCGTGAATGGCGTCCATCACCCGGGTGAACTCGCTGCGAAGCAACTGCACCCCGGTTCGGAACTGGAGTTGAGCCTCGGCCATTTTTAAGCCCTCTCGGTCCATCGACACATTGTTCCCGTCCGGCCGCTCGAGCAGTCCGTCGACGGGTGCGACCGAAGGCGTCACAACATCGCCGCTCCCCCGCGACAGCTGCTGCACCGACCGGCTCATCTCCGCCGCAAAATCGAAGCCCACCGTGCGGTAACCGGGTGTGTCGACATTGGCCATGTTCTGGGCGGTCAGCTTCAGCTCCTGTGACGACAGATCGAGATATCGACCCAGGGCATCGGCGACCGGCGTTGTGACCTGCATGCTTCCTCCCGGCAGAAACGGCGAACATTCCGAAGCAGGCGATGCTCCCGACGAGCCCGGCCAGAATTAGAAATTTCTCACTGCAGCGCATCCAGTTCGATCTCCCCGGCATCGATCTGCGGCCGATCTTCGGCCAGAATCCAGGCACGCTCCAGCACATGCTCCAGCTCCCGCACATTGCCGGGCCACACGTGCTGCCGGAGCCTCTCCAGCGCCAGCGGGGTCAGTGCCCGGGCGGGACTTTCCGCCCCCAGCTTGCGCAGAAAGTGCTCAGTCAGAGCTTCAAGATCCTCCATGTGCATCGTCAGCGGAGGCGTATGAATCACGAAGACGGCCAGACGGTAGTAGAGGTCGGCGCGGAATCCCCCTTCGGCGGCCAGCCGAGCCAGCGGCCGATGGGTGGCGGCCACGATCCTTACATCCACACGCACCGGTTCGTTCTCACCGATTCTCTGTAGTTCCCCCGTCTCGATGAATCGCAGCAGTTTGGCCTGCAGCGCCAGCGGCATCTCGCCGATTTCATCCAGGAACAGGGTCCCGCCATGCGCCGCCTCAATGCGCCCGCTTCGGCCCTGCACCGCTCCCGTGAATGCTCCCCGGGCATGCCCGAAGAGTTCGGCCTCCAGCAGCGCCTCCGGAATTGCCGCGCAGTTCAGGGCTACCAGCTTGTTCTTCGCCCGCGGGCTGAGCCGGTGGAGCGCACGCGCGACCAGTTCCTTCCCGCTGCCGGTGGGTCCTTCGATCAGCACGGTCGTCTTCCGCGCTGCGGCCAGGCGGATTCGCCGGCTGACCTCGAGCATCGCAGGATGCGACCCGATGAACTCCGGCAGAGGGCTCTGCGGCGACATCTGACGGTCGTGGCAATCCATCCGGGCAACGGCCGCAGGCAACGGCTGCGGCTGCGTCGCCTCCACCGGCAGACGGGAGGACAAAGATCGGGCCTTTGCTCCCGGGGTGCGAGCGTCCCCCGCAAGGGAGGGCGCTGAGTTCCAGACGGCGCTGTCGCTCTGAGCCCGTCGCAGGGCAAGCAGCACCTCGTTGCGGCGCGGGCCGCGGGCTCCGTCGCCGGGAGCGTCCGATGCATCCGCGAGGACCAGGTCCACATCCGGATGCCGGCGCCGAAACTCGGCGACAAACTCCCGAATCTCGAGATCGGGCAGCCAGGAGTCGAGAACCACGGTTTCCGCCGGCGCGCGATCCAGACAGGCCAGCGTCTCGGCTCCCCCCGAAGCTTCGACAACCTGCCAGCGAAGATCGATGAGGGCGTCGCGTACGCGCTGGCGGAAAGAGAGGTCGGTGCTCGTCAGAATGGCGGTCCGCGAGGCCCTGGCGGCGGCGTGCGATGTGTTCATTCTCAGCTCCTTTGTGAGTTCTGTCTCAGTGCCGTCGATCGCCCCTCAACCCGCAACCCCGATGGCGTACCCCTGACCTCGAACCGTCCGGATGAGAGGAGCGGTTGCGGAGATCTCCCGGTCGGAGCCGGCCGGCTCGTCACAGCGGAGAGGGATGTCGCGCAGCTTGCGGCGCAGGTAATTCACGTACACATCCACCACATTGGTTCCGCAGTCGTAGTCGATGTTCCACACTTCCCGCAGCAGGGCGGTTCGCGGCACCACGTGGCCCTTGTGCAGCAGCAGGGTTTCCAGCAGGGAGAATTCCTTGTTGGTAAGAGAGACGGGCTGCCCGGCGCGAGTTACAGAGCGGTCTACGCGATTCACTTCGAGGTCCGCATGGCGCAGGATCAGCCCCGGTGAGCGCCGACGCTGCAGCGCCCGGCACCGGGCCCGCAACTCGGCGAACGAAAAGGGTTTGACCATGAAGTCGTCCGCGCCGATCTCGAGGCAGCGTACGCGCACCTCCGGCTCCTGTCTCGCCGTCAGGACGAGAATCGGCAAATCAGCGGTTAGAGAGCGCAGGAATTCCAGCACCTCGACGCCGTCGCGACGGGGAAGGTTCAGGTCCAGAACGGCCATCTCTGGAAGGTCCTGCCGGGCGGCGGCCATGGCCATCTCCCCGTCGGTGGCCAGTCTCACGTCGTGCCCCTCCTGTTGGAGCCCACGGACCAGAAAACTCCCGAGCGAGGGGTCGTCGTCGGCAATCAGCATGCGCATGGCATCCTTCTCCTGCGGTCAGCTTCTCGCGGTTGGCCAATGGGGAACAGCCCCTCGATAAGAAAAATCCAGGAGTCCTGTCCGGATTGAAAAGACCCGTACGCTCCAGTACCAAAAGAGAACTATCGCAAAATAAAACTTGCCTTGGTTCGCTTTTTATTCGCTATAATGGCGCACATGGCCATCACGCGGCGCCAAAAAGAAGTGCTCGACTTCATCTCAGGATTCGTGCAGAAGAACGGCTATTCCCCTTCTTTCGAGGAAATTGCCCGGGGCCTGGACCTGCGTTCTCTGGCTACAGTGCACAAGCACATCACGAATCTGCAGAACAAGGGCCTTTTGGCCCGTGCCCACAATCGCAGCCGATCGCTCGATGTTCTGCCGCCCCGAAACAAGGCCCGCGGCGTGGATCGTCTTCCCCTGGCTGGTCGGATTGCCGCCGGGTACCCCGTTGAGGCACCCGAGATTCCCGAAAGCATCTCGCTTGGAGACATCATCGGTAACCGCGACGTATTTGCCCTTCAGGTGCGCGGCGAATCCATGCGGGACGACCACATCGTAGATGGCGATTATGTGCTGGTGGAACGCACCAGCACGGCCCGGTCAGGGGAAATCGTCGTCGCTCTCGTGCGAGGGGCCGAAACCACTCTCAAGCGCTACTTCCCGGAAGGCCCTCTGGTCCGGCTGCAGCCGGCGAATCCGGAGATGAACCCGGTCTTCGTCCCCGCCTCCCAGGTGGCAATCCAAGGTAGGGTGCTTGGCATGCTACGAAAGTACTAATAATGCGCAGGAAATGAAAAAGCCCGGCTCAGCGCCAGGCTTTTTCCATCGCCTCTCCGTCGCCCTCTCAGGAGATCACGCGGCTGATGCTGCGCGCGATCGTCTCCTTGGGGACGTAGCCCACAATCTGATCGGCAACTTTGCCGCCCTTGAACAGAAGCAGGGCCGGAATCCCGCGGATTCCATAGCGCATCGGCGTCGCCTGGTTGCGATCTACATCCATCTTGGCAACCTTGAGCCGGCCGCTGTATTCAGTCGCAACCTCATCCACGATTGGCGCCAGAGCCCGGCAGGGCCCGCACCACGTCGCCCAAAAATCTACCAGCACTGGCTGGTCCGACTGCAGCACCTCCTGATCAAAGGTGGCGTCGTTCACTTCGGCAATTCCCACTGCGGCCATGTCTTGTTTGTCTCCCCCCGGTGCGTTCTGCACGCTCCAGTCTATCCTGATGTCTATAGATGCAAAAGGGGCTGGACGGTCGCGCGCCAGGGCGGGTGGACAAGTACGGCACAAAAATTAAGGCGCCCGGATTCTGTAAAGAATCACGGACGCCGGAGCAGCCCTCCCCCAGAACTGCCCACGAATGCGAAAATAGGGCCTTCGACCGTCGAAGGCAAGGAATCTTGAGTAATTTTTGGTAATGCCATCAATGGGTTACGACAGGGGTTAAAAGCATATTACCAATGTCGCGTTTTTCGCTCTGCAGGTCATCAGATCCCCAGCAGTGACGCATTCGGGCTGGCCCAGATCGCCGGACGGCCTTCAAGACCAGTCAGCAGAATCTCGGCTGGCTCGCTCCTCTCCAGCACCCGAGCCATAGCGCTGCGCACAGCAGCGACCTCTTCCCGGCTGGCCACCAGCACGACCACCGCCGGGCCGGCGCCGCTCAGGGCGACCCCCAAAACCCCCGACGAGCCTGCCAGGGGAAGCATCTTTTCCAGCAGGGGGCAGGCTTCACTCCGATAGGGCTGATGGACCCGGTCCTGCATCGCCACCCTGAGCAGGTCGCCCCTGCCCGCCGCAAAGGCCGCAGTCAGGAGGCTCACCCACTGCAGGTTCGCCACCACCGCAGTCCGCTCATAGGATTCAGGCAGCAGGCCGCGCGAGGCCGTTGTGGGCAGGGGGTGAGCAGGCAGAACCAGCAGGGCGCACCAGTCGGCGGGAGGCGGGATGGAGATCGCCCTGACCTCTTCCTGCTCGAGGGCGCACACCACAAAGCCGCCCATCCAGCATGCCGCAGCATTGTCCGGATGGTTCTCAAGCCGACAGGCTTCCGCCAGGATCCGGTCTCGGTTCCATCCCAGTCCGCCAGAATGGGAGGCCAGGGCCACGGCAGCCAGGCGCACGGCAGCCGAGGAGCCGCACCCCATTCCAAGGGGGATCTCGTTATGCATCCGCAGGGAGAGCGGGATGATCGGACGATTATGCCTGGCGAGGGTGGCTCGATAGGTCTCCAGCAGCAGATTGTTATCGAGCGCGCCGCAAATCTCCCGATTTCTTCCTGAAGCCTCGATCCGAAACGCCGGGGCCTCCTCGGCCCACACTTCCAGGTAGAGCTGCAGGGCCAGAGCGACGGCATCGAACCCGGGTCCCAGGTTGGCCGTCGTCGCGGGGAGGCGAAGATGGAGACCCTTCATGAGACAACCCGCTCCAGTTCGCTCAGAACCGCACCTGCCGACGCGTCCAGCTCTATCGTGCTCCGGCGAGTGGTGTCGATCTCCCCTTCGACTCCGGCTCGTTCCCTGTCTGTGAGGAGATCCCCATGGTGATAGTGAATCGTATAGTCGGGGTCCTTCAGCGTGTGCCCGGTGAGGAGCAGAACGACCGATGCATCGGCGGCGATTTTGCCCTGCTGCACCAACTTCCTGAGCCCGGCCAGCGTCACCGCAGAGGCGGGCTCGCAGCCGATGCCCTCCGCCCCGATCTCGGCTTTGGCCAGCGCGATCTCCGCCTCGGAAACCTGCTCCACCCAGCCGCCGGTCTCCTGAATCACGCGGACCGCCTTTCGCCAGGATGCGGGATTGCCAATGCGGATGGCGCTCGCCCGGGTACGCGCCGTGACGGGCTCGAGGCGCTCCCCGCCGAAATCTCGAATCGATCGGACCAGGGGGTTCGCACCCTCCGCCTGGATCACGGAGATGCG
>Ga0335073_10002054_pt1 | contig 27561 bp, 29 predicted proteins | sample Lox_Sample_22_FD_207093 | JGI IMG/M metagenome (GOLD analysis project Ga0335073, IMG submission 207093) | Soil microbial communities from Loxahatchee National Wildlife Refuge, Florida, United States - Lox_Sample_2.2 | ecosystem: Environmental > Terrestrial > Soil > Wetlands | place: USA...
AATACGTACCCGAAGGACGGTAAGAACATTTTCTTTAATCATATATGTACCATCTCCATAACTATGGAAACCTTGGCCAGTGTTAACTTGATCAACTATTTCTTCCAAAGACATGTATAACGGAATGCTACTGTTTCGCAGCCAGTGTAGTTTTTTTGTGGTCTCGCAGCACTTCACAGCATCAATAACTCGCCGAACATAAAACGGTCGCAAAACTTCGTCGTCTTTACGTTTATACAATTGCAATGTTCTACATTGCAATTGTTCCATGTCTGCTACGTCTTGCATTGTAACACACTCTTTCACAATACGTAATACCTGCTCTCGCACGATTTTTCGTTTCTCGATGGGTACCTCCAATTCAATTCGACAAATATTTTGAATAGGATTAGATGAATCACGTTGTGCTCCCCAGCGAAAAAAGGCCGGAATTTTAGTTTGTCGTTGGAAAATAAGATCGTAACCTTCTTTCGATGTAAGAAAGCTTCGAATCTCTAACCAATCGCATCCAGCATCGACAATTGCCTTGCTCAGGCCTTTTGGGATCCCAATTCTATACTTTTGCGTAATACCATTGTCATTCAAAGAGTTATCTGGAGAATATTGAAGCCAATTATCGTTTTCTGGAAATCAAATACTGACGTTAATAACTGATTATTTTAACTGAAAACGTCAAGCAAATGACGTTAAAATTACTTTTTAACATTTTGCACATCTTTGTCGTTTTTCTGCGTTTCGGAGGATTTCCATCATACCTTGAAATCGAAATATTCCGTTTAGGATAATTTGCGGAATAGGTTTTGCCAAATTCGTGTTGATCTTGACTTTTCCGTAAGAAGTCTTTGTGCCTAGACAACCATAAATTCATCACGCTATCCACTGTCACAACGGCTTCCGAAAACGGGCGAATTGTATATGCTCTGCATCGCTCATCTTGAAAACGCAGAATATTTAATCGACGGAAAATGTCAACAAAATTTGACGGAACTGTTACGGTAATGTTCTCAGACTCGATCGCTTCGACACGAATTCCTACGTATGTCGGAGTCCGACTGCAATCCAACAAAATTAATATTTCGCCTGCAGTTTCAGGAAATGTTTTTTCGACAATAAAATCCTCATAAACGAGAAGGTCTCGCATCAATACAATGCTCTTAACGTTTAACGCGGTAAGATTATTAACCAATAAATTTTCGAAAAGCCAACTATTTAAGACTCGGCAAATTAATGGCGGTGAGACGTTCACGCGGTTCGAAACCAGATTCAGAATAAAGCAATGATGTGACGATGCGAATTGGACACCGAGTTCGATGCATTGGTTTCGGGAGTACTGGTACGCGACAATACGAATCCGCCAAGAGTCCAAAACGCTACGCAAAACCGGTTTTAATTCGGCAATACTCCAACACGCCAGTAAGGCTTCCCAATCGGCGGTAATGTCAAAATTTGAGAATATCATTCTCAGTATTTCAAGTGGAAAAGATTTAAGGACGTTGAAAGCATGCGTGGACGCGTTATCTTCCATTGTGTAGCAGAACGCGTCGAACGGGTTGCTTGTTGATGCACGGTCAACGAGCAAATTTCTTTATAATCATTTTCGAAATTGTGTACAATTAATATATTAAAATAGGAAATTAATTAAAACAAATGAGTACAAAAGGCTCTTTAAGGAAACACACAAAAATAAGTATGTATCGTGGTAACTTAAATTGATTAATTTATATATATCCATAGCTGTATATTACTGGAGAATTGGAGAATTGGAGAATGTTTTCACGATAACCATATCATTCACTCGAAAGCCGTTTCTTAGGAAAATTGAGCTCTTCAAAAAGCGACTTATATCATAAATATTGAGTTTTCGAACCTAGACCAATATTCGTCGATATATCAAATAACTTTAAATTAATCTTACGCTCAAAGCATTAATAACACGAACCCGCCTATTAAAATCGTCCAAAGTGACCTCTATCGAGGATGGCATGGCCTGGAAATTCAACTGATAAAGTAGCACGTTCTCCTTTACAATCGTGTTTAGCGTGTGGTATAAAAGGTCGAAGTAATCGTCTGCCAAGGTAATATATTTCGAGAATCTCTGCGAAATAGATAAGCACGATTACGCAGCATAACTAGTAGGCTCAAATATAACAAATCCACGGTTAATATTTTCAACACTATACCCTGCGAAGCACATTTATAACCGAGTTCTTTTGCGCCGATATGAAGCAATCAAGGGCAACTTTTATTGCCAAATCCACATCATCTGATTGAACATACTCACGCAAGTGCATGCGCGCCGAGGCCTCAGCAATGCGAATCATGGACTCCAAAAGGCGAACGGTAACAGGAAAGCTAGCCAAAATCTAAAATCGTTGTTGGCAAACAATAGGTTGTACAAAACGTCGCCTGACGACTTTTAATAGTACCTCGCTGCGGAGCTCAGAGTAAAGCCCTACAAGCTTTTCCACATCCACTTGCTGTAGCTTTGGATGAACCCTATTTCTGGCGTACGTGATGTATTTTTTCAACAGATCCTGAGGGATAACCTTGAATTTGAAAATAATAAGCTTGAAAATTACTGGTCTTCATAATAGGACATAATTAGAAATAACTTACGTCTTTGTCGTGCTCCAGCTCGGTATCCAAATCACCCATACTCAATGCTGGATCATAACACGGATGGCTCCGAACATGCGACGCGACAATAAAACGCGCTAGCCTTTCATCATCAACCGGATCCACAATATCACGGACTATACAAATGATGTCAAACCTCGACAGGATTGGCTCCGTTAAATTAACATTATCAGAAAATGTCAATGCAGGATTATATCGCCCGTATACAGGATTGGCGGCTGCAACGATCGAGCAGCGCGCTTGCAACGTCGTAACAATGCCCGCTTTGGATATCGAAATAGACTGTTGCTCCATCGCTTCGTGAATTGACACTCTGTACAGCGCGAGACAAACAAACTCAATAATTTGTCAAATTATATGAAGAGTGTTTGCGAGTTTACATACCTATCAGCTTCTTTCATGTTGTCAAATTCATCTATTATACAAACGCCTTTATCGGCCAACACTAGAGCACCCCCTTGCAACAACAATCCTCGTGTTACAGGGTCTTTGAGGACAGACGCCGTTAACCCAACTGCAGAGGTTCCCCGACCGGTGGTATATACAGACCGACTTGCCGTCTTTTCTATATACTTTAAGAAATGTGACTTCGCTGTTGCTGGATCTCCAATTATAAGGACGTTGATATCGCCTCTCAGCTTGTGCTTGCCACCTGGGTTCTTGGGCACACCACCAAATAGGGCTAACGCCAGGGCGCGTTTTATGTTCTTGTGCCCATGGATAGATGGCGCAATAGAGCGAACAATTCTTTGAACGATTTGATTGTCCCCCGCCAGATCGCGGATTTGCCGTTCATCGTCATCTGAAAGTTGGTTGCTGTTGACGAGATCTTGTTTGAGGATATGATTGGCCTCGATAATTGTAGCAAAAACGGGAAAACCGTTGCGAATGTTAAGAATTGAGTCATAGTTTATACGGTAAATTCCTGTAACGTTCTGTAACGAATTCTACGCTCAAATTAAGGACGTATAAAGAATAGCAGAACAAAAACAATGTCCAATTTACAATCTCTTCTCCTGGTTTGGCTACGTCCATTAGGTCCCATAGGAGTATAACTTCCAGATGTCGCGGTAGACGACCTGTCGGTATTGTGCCTGGGCTCTCCTGTAGGGTTAATTTTTGGAAATTCCTATACACCGTCTGTTCAAAAAAAACGAGAATTATATCAAAAGGTATACTTTCCTCTCGATTTTAGACAAGAAAAGGTATACTTTCCTGATTCGTATTGATGTGGAATGGTCCGCGCGATTGGCACGTAGGGCATTTGTTTATGGTTACTTCGACATCGGTGCTTTGCATAAACGGCCCCAATAAATCGCCACATTTCGCACAGTTGAACTTAACCAAAAAAAGTTGCGGGTACACTTGTGTCCTTTTGGTGACAATGCCACTAACGCGGATAAGACACCCTAACTGCGACTTGCGAAGGTCACGTAGCGTATTAATAGTTGGCAAATCAGTGATTCTCACGTGAATAATGTCCCGAATAAGCCTATAGTTCGGGAAGTTAATCAACGTGACGGAGAGGGCGACATCATCAAAAAGTCGAAGTATTTGTAACGGCGCATTTGCTAGGAAATACGCGAGGACAACTTTGGACTCCGAAAGATGAACGAAGGAAACGTTCAGCGACTCGCAATTGTCTATAGTGGTAAAAATATGTTTATTGGTGGAATCGATATTGGATTTCAAAGGAAACAACTTACTCTCACACATAGTTTTGATACGTTCACCGTAGATGTTTGCACCATTGTCATCGGTGTAGGTTAAGAGGAAATCCTTAAATTCACGCATAATGGCTTTCGCGGGTGCTTCCATTGATACTAACTCCAAAATGGGTAGATCTTTGTAATAGAGTTGTTCCAGGCGCAATTGGGACTACCGTAAAAGGTTACATTTAAGAAGCTTGTTGAAATAACAATTGAGTATCAAAATTCAGCAAACATACGATATCCATCATTTTATTATCAATCATGGATATGTCCCCGTCAGCGCCGCCCTTCACGTCCAAATCGTCGAGAATTTCGCCTGGCAACCGGCCCGATGTCAAACCCATTGACTGATATTCTTCGCCGTGGTGGTTGTCATCAAGATCCTGAAAATCGTTGTTCTCTTGGTCGACAATATCCTGAATATCATCGTTGTCAAGATCTTGATCCGAAAAATCGAAGCTGTCCCAACTGTTTGAACAAATAGGAATTTGGTAATAGTCAAAGCTAGCCACATAACGTTAAAAAAGAATCTACTTCTCCAAGTCGTTTCCGAATAGATCTGCGCTTTCGGAAACGTTTGAATACACTTCATCGTCGTTTGCATCAGGTGACGAAGGCACAGAGGAGGTCGACTGGGTAACAAATGAGATGATTATACAAACTGGAAACCTAGAAAGATCAGGTAATTCTTTTTCAACAATTTTTACCATTTCAACAATAACGCTGTTGCTTGTTGACGAACAATCAACTGGCAAAATTATTTTTTTTGTTCGTTTTTGGAAATTAATGGAGTACGGATCATATATGGAAATACCTTGTACACAAACTTGCATAAGGAAATTCTGAAATGTTCTACGTCACATTTAAGGTAAAATGTGACGTAGAACATTTGAGATAAACAAATGTTAAACGATGTCAAGCGAAACATTCAATTGCGAATTTTGCGCAAAGACATTTAGCGGACAATGGGCAGCAGGAAACCTTCGGCGACACCGTCGCGACCGGCATAATATTCCATTATCTCGTCAACCAAAACGTAATAAATGGGACAACCACAAGAAGAAAATACGTTTCAATGGTCGGCACTTTACTATTGAGGAATTTGAAATCGTTTTGTCAATCGCTTCGCGCAATCCCGCATTAATGAAGAAAGATGACGGTTGCAGAAATGGCATGGAGAGCAAGACGGATATTTATCTATTATGACACACGGATCATGTAAATAGCTTATTATAGACGTATATAATTATTATGTAAATTTCAAATTCCCTCACATATCATCGGCCGATGATATGAGTATTTGCTGAGAGTAAAAGGTTTCTTGAAAGACGATATTTTGCGAATAGCGAATGTACGAGAGATTTATATAATTATTGATATGATTTTTCCCAAACAATGAAACCTCACAGTGATTTGATGACATGCTTTGATGACATGAGCATTGCCGATAACATGATAAAAGTGGATTTTATAGATGATAAATCAAAGCTTGAGTATCTGGTATTGAAAAACGGCATTGTCTTGGCGAAGAAGCTTAACGCGGCCAGAACTCAACTTCCTTGTGTAGGACTAGCTGTTTTAGTGTTCCCATTAATGTATAAGTAATTTAGTGTTCCGACTGAACTTGTCACGAAATCGTAATTATAGCGCTTTCATAGATTGTCGGTGAACTCCGACCTTTTATCGTTTTAGGAAAATCCAGAATCCACAATATATATATGAGTGCGGATGTGGAATCAGACTCTCATCCTTTTCATTCACTTTCATCACATCAAACGTGTGGATTGCTTGGTTCTCACGCGTCGGAGGTTATACTTGCAGAGTTGATACGGCATGTTCGAAACAACTGGCCGAAAGATTTCGATCGCCCTACACCTGATCAACTCTGCCAAAGTAATAAAGTAATAACGTTATCATGCAGCGATAGTAAGTATATCAGTATATCTTTATCGTAATAGTCATCGCAAATATGCCGTTCTCTTCCCATTATCAAAAACATAACTCATTATCTGAGCCTTAACAAATTCTTCTATAGAGTTGTACGGTCCAAGATTTTCTAACCTTTCTACATATCTATCATAACCTAGTAGTGTATGTCTTATAAATGTACCATCCACACAACATATCTTATCGTTGGTCATACTGTGAATTTCTGAAATATATTCCGACAATTGTTGCATAATCTTTTCTTTATCACAGCTTTCTCATACCTTATAATCAAACTCCCCTTTATCGTTTACAATACATAAACATTCGCCATCCATTTTCTCCATGACAACGTATTCTATTAAGATATTCTTAGTTAAACATCTTCATTTAGTTTGAAAACCTTCGTCGGGCTCTTTCTCTCGACTATCGGACTATGAGGTTTTTTGCAAAGCAATCAATTCTCAAAAGTATCAGTTTGGGCTTAGGTTGCATAGTTGCATGGTTTTATCGCTCCAAAAGTATTGTCTTTAGTCACGTTGATCGGCTTGGCTCTCTTTTTCACAACAATTACATCCTTAGAATTACAACCGTTACCGAATGTGGCTTATGTGGCTTTTATGTTTCCTATCCAAAACATGCCCTCACACCTTAACTGCGAACATTACGACAGCTCGCAAGCCGTCGTATTTTCGAAGGCACGGTGGTCCACAGAACGCCCTATATTTTTAAATCCATTGCTCTACCAGCCATCATCAACTGCTTTTCTGAGCGGGAGTCGTTGGACGTCATTGCATACTTTTACCTTCCACATTGTACATCAACATAACGTTCCAATCAATCACATTGTACCTATAGAATTCTTCCCTGACGACAATGGTAATAATACCACATTTCACTTTTGTCTATGACAAATAAATATGCCATTTCACTAACTGAAGTTTATGTTTAAGATCCTATGTTCCAATTTTTTGCTCCATTTTGGAAAGTTAGTCGTGATGAGTTGTACGATAAAAGGGACCATGACTTTACGGAATTAAGTCACTCAAGTATTAGTGGTCGACAACGTGGTATTATCCATCCGATTCTTGTCCAACTCAGCTATCTTATTGATCGACAGCGGTCAAGCTCAGATTCAGATATGTCTCATTCATCTGACGAGACCAAGCCTGAGGCTGCGGCACAGAATTTTGGGATGATATTAACGACAGAGTTGCTCAATGGGATGAACATGATGGGTCGTGAATGGCCAAATTTTAAGATGCAATATGGGTATGAATATTACTTGTAATATATCAACGTGCTAGCTTGTTCATTATTAACTAGATTACATTTGTTTAGACGTAATGCCCGGATGAGCTTTGCACGATCAGGTGCACAATGCACGGTTGAAAATGATGGTGCTATATTCTATCGATTATCTTCAAGACGGTCAATGCCATATGTGTGGTTTGAGGTACTTTGTAAATGCACAGACGATATCTGCAGACTTTGTTATATATTGATTGTGCAAATCCGCTTAGGCGAAGCCTGGTCGTCCGAGAAGTATTCCCGAAGATGATACCACCATCCATCAGAAAGGAGCGGAAACAATTGCTCTTGCCTACGAGCTTGGCAATCTATCGTATCAGCAAGATGGTTCTATTCTAGATCAAGAGGTTGTTATATCATTTTCTGTATTTACTTATTGTTATATAATCTAACCATGATTCTAATATTTGTAGGTGTTTGGTATTTCTGCTGATCATCGATGGTTTCGCCTTTGGCATGCAGTGGTGCCTGGCCGTTATCTCGCCCGTCTTAAAACGTCTGAGTATTTGCCTGTAGATGATTTTTTTGTTTTGAAACATAGTAAATCCTTTGATCTTGTAGAATCATTAGACCGAAAGGAGTATGTGAGAGCGTTTTGGAGCATGATGCATTATCTTCGAGATGGTAATCCAAGGATTGGAAAATGGCGGTAGTTTAATAAAACCTAATCTGGCCTTTAGAATACGGGCTCTCTTGGAGTTTATACGGTATCGCGTACGAATAACTATTCAATGTATATAGATATTGAACGGGCCTCTCGATTGGCATGTGGGACATTTATTAACATTTACTTCAACACTAGAGTTCGCCGTGAATGGGCCCAATATATCCACGCACTTGCCGCAGGTCAACTTGACCAAGGCCAGCTGCGGATATACACTTCAGCTCTTGCTTACTACGCCGCGCACCCGAACAAGGCTGCCCAAATGATACTTGCGAAGGGTGCGCGGTGTGTTTAGTATCGGCAAATCAGTGACTCTTACTCGGTTACACGAACTTACGGGCAAAACATTTCGAATAACAATGCTAATTCCTAATGAGAAACGTTCGCAAGTTCGGAAGGAAATACTTCGGATTTTGACCAAGTGTATTACACCAACCAAAGCGGTAGAACTTGAGCAACTCAAATGTAGAACATTTCAATTTCACATACGTGACGAGACCGAGCTTTTTGAAGAACGTTATGTTCGGAGAGTCCTTGATGCTGTATGAAATTTATCATTATTTAAAATGTTATGCCCGATAAGAAATGGTAGCATTGCACTTTACTTCACGCTGGAAGACGTTACGAAGCAAGTTAATAAACGGACAGCTATGGTGCTATGGGTCACCGTCAGCTAGATACATTGTTATGCAAGATTATCCGATAACTTCGAGCGAGAAATACCATATTCTGATTACAAAATAATTGTAGGTCAGGCTGCGTGAACTCGGTTATTTAGGCACTCGACATTCGGGATCATTATTCTCTTTTATTTTTATTTTGACAGTATCAAATTCGTCATGGAACTCTTATTGTAGAAACTAAGTGCTTCATTCGTAAAGATTAATCTTGAAATAATATAATAGAAATAATATTGGTAGTACGAAATCGTATTTGTAATCCAACGTAACCAACAGCTAGGACATATGGTTCGCCGCGACATATTTGTAATCAGAATATGGTATTTCTCGCTCGAAGTTATCGGATAATAAATACATTTCATCAGGATCGAATGGGGTCTTATCGGCTTCAACCTTCTTCTGAACATCTTTGGGTAAAAGAACATTTGTAAACTAATCGCCGGGATTGTGTTTCCTGATTGGGAATATTCGCCTAGACAACTAAAAGGTGGAAGGTTTGCAGCTAGTAAAAGCGTATGGGATGATTATTTCACGAAATCTTTACATTCTAATTTGCGATGAAGCGTTCATCCGATTTGTGAAATATTGGGATATTGGGAATCGCAAAGCATAGTACTTATTTACGATTGATTAATTGATTATATTACATGTGCATGGTATAGTAAATGTGGTTTGATACTTTGTTGTGAATCGAATACATATTATTATATACTATTGTGACCGTTGTCGCCGTCATATGTGGCTGGGCTTTAGCCACCACCTACCGGCCCAAGGTTGCCGCTACAACTATGCCACGAACAATTATCAAATTTCTGGAAGATTATCCGATACCAGATATTCGCCGGTCATCGAAAAGGAGTTCATCGTCGACTTCGAATCCTTCGAAACCGCGAACGGATCTTAATCGACTCGAGAGATGGGAAAGATTTGAACATGATATGATAGACTCGTTCTATTTTACCATTAATTGCGGGAAGATTATGCCGGACGACTTCGACGTCTTACCGGTGCCGGCCGACGTTAGGCCGTGTGCATCAGAGAGAGCTGTCGAAAGACACGCCTACAACTTCGTATACAAACATGTAATGCATTCCCTTTGTGAACTCGACGTTGTGGACGGAGATTTTCTGGAATCATCTGGCATCCCGCAAATATGTGGCGATCCAGACTTCTCTTTTCTCCCTGTAAAGGACAATCCGTCCAAGCCACTGTTGGTGTGCGAATGGAAAACACCATGGGCGATCGCGTTAGATGAAATTATGGAATCATATAGAAATTCTGATAAAGTACAAAACGCCATCAACCAGCTTTACGGCTACATGACGTTTAATTATACCCGGTACGGCGTACTTTCAAATTGGGCGCATACATGGTTTTTTCGTCGGGGGAGGCCAAACGACGACCAAGGCGGCGTTTTGCAAGCATACGGACCTGTAAGTTGGGAAACTCGGGGTAGATCTAGTCTTCTAAATTGCTATTGTGCAATAATCACGGCAAGCTATCGCGGCGGAGACTGGCTGTACGCATCACCAACTTCGTCCCCTGGACCCCGCGGCTATAACTACCTACAGTTAAAGCCCTTTACCCCGTTCCCAAATGGGTCGAGTACAGAATGCAACATAGTTTTCACGAGAATCGAAGCTCGCGGTCGCCGAAGTGTTATATTGCGAGGGAAACTTGCTAACCACAACGGCCTTGTCTTTAAGGCGTATGACGTTACGAAGAGTAACGATGCACAGAGGGAATACGAGAATGAATATAAAGCCTACGAGATACTTGAAAAGTTACAAGGCAGTGCGATTCCCCAATATTACGGCAGAGGTGAATTATGGGGCATCCTCCGAATTATTGTGATGGACTATGTCGGTAAAGAAGTAGATGACGATAAATGGGATGCAAAGCTCAGGTCCGCCGCAAGGGATCTGGTGAGGAAACTGAACGACCACGGCATCATTCATGGTGATATCAGACGAGAGAATTTCTTACTTGATGCCGACGGAACGCTGCGTGTGATCGATTTTGGGTTTGCACAAGAACGCGGAAAAACTAATACGTTGTCGGATGACGTATCTGATATTTAATCTTGAACGTCGCAAAATGCACACAGAAATAAACTAACGTGAGGAATACCCTTTCCGTCACACATCGATTTGCATTTACCCCTCTGTTCTAGTTGTTCTCGAATTGTCCAGGATATTTTACTTTTTTTTATATATATTATATTCGATAAAAAACATGTGTCGACGTCAGAAATGAACGTGTGCGCAAATTCTTCACGCGCATAGATACTCTTTGTCAGTTAAAATACAAATATAATATACGATACATAAAATAGATTTCTAGAGGGACTACCCGTGTTTTTTATTAAACAAGAACAAAGATCAGACAGCGTGTTATTTGTCCAAAAAAAATATTTAATCGTTATCTGTTGTCTCCAAAGAATGCAGTGCGCAAATTATAAAGATCCAAATTACACCCATTAACCGCATGAGGTGGAATACCATTAGGAGCACCGTGATAGATTGCAGTGGCAGGGATTGTAATTTGATAAGTCGGAATGTTATTTCGATCACATGGCGGATCTTCGTTTGTTACAAAGCCGGTTATCGTCCCCTCATCAAACTCTTTCCCAAGTTTTCTGAAAACGACTTATGCGAACGGCAAAGCATTCTAGATATAGAATCCTTCGAATTGTATTATGCACGGGAAATATTTTATTATTCAAAACTATATGCAAATTACGTTTACGGGGAAGGCTAATAAAACCCGATATTGGTGAACTCATATCAAGCTTGGCTTGTACGATATTCGCTCTCTTTATAGAAACTAGCACACTTAATATTATTCTCACTTGTATTTGTCATGTCGCTTAATACATGAAAATACGGAACATATGTTTTAGCGTAAAATACATAAACAAATGGCGTATGAATAGGGGCATGTGGCCCGTATTGATATGGGTATGTAGCCCGTATTCACATGGGTACGTAACCCGTATTTATACGGGTATGTAGCCCGTATTGACATGGGCATGTGGCCCGTATGGATATGGGCATGTGGCCCGTATGGATATGGGCATGTGGCCCGTATGGATATGGGCATGTGGCCCGTATAAATATGGGCATGTGGCCCGTATAAATATGGGCATGTAACCCGTATGAATATGGGCATGTGGCCCGTATGTATATGGGTATGTAGCTCGTATTAAATATGGGTATGTTGGCCATGTAACCTGAGCTTCACGTTTGTGCCGGAAAAGCCACGTCGTACAAAAGGATATGTAGAAAGGAGTATTTCAACTTGTTAGCTTGTTGAACCAGTAGATCGTTAATATGCCGATGTTGATAAGGGCCAATATGGGCCAATATGGGTGATTATTTTTGAAGGCAGACCAGAACTTTTCCAGATAAATGATTGGCTAGTCTGTTGTCAAGTTGCAAATTATAACCAAATTTGTATTATAGATGATTTTTATTGAGCATTTTATCCATTACAAGCAAACCTACAAGCACTTTATTTTTTCGAGCCGTTATATAAATTTGAAAGTACACGACCTGTATCAAACGGAGAATTAGTTGGAGGAAAGAGGACGATAATTTAATATTGTGTATATAGTCTGTATTACAGTAGCTATTGTGACTAATGTTGCGGCTACTGAAACTAGACCTTGCCATGGAGTATCGAAATAAGCGTTTATAAATTTAATATTCCATTTTCTGTACTTTTTTTTATAACAATTTTTTATGTCATTCATTATCTCATAGGTTCTTGCCGAAGTTTCCGTGCTTGTATCTTTAGAAATTGTATTCCAAACTCTCGGATGAACTGTGCAAATAATACAAATCTATATAACAGAGTGTTATGTCTTTCGAGCTTTGTAAATATATATTCATGGGAATTTGTAGATAGAAGTTTTAGAGTGTATCGCAACTTTATAGATAAAACTATTTTTATTGTGTCTGACTATATGTATATTGTCACATATACTTATAATTATTTTATATATAATTATTTATATTCTAACATCTTAATTGTTAAATTTTCTCTCAGCACAAAGTGGGAGGTTCATGAAAAAAGTATCCAATTCAGGAGATAGATATCTTATGTTAAAGCATGACGTTCAGAACGACTGCGTCCAAAAAACCTTCTCAGCTAGTTATAACGATCCTTATAAATCGCTTTTCCCATTCTCTGAGGACGCTTACGAACTTGGCTTTGGTGGGTGTTATTGCGCTAAAAACATTCCCCAGGCACTGAAACTGATTATGTCAACACGACTCGATATGTTGGCTGCAGATATTTTCCAAGGGCTTGCCGACGCTCTTGTCCAATCGATAGACACTAGTTGCATAACTGACAATCAACCGCTTGCTTTGGACTCTTAGAGTTGTCGTTGATTGCTGCGAATTCCGTTATACCATTTTGCGACATTGTATATAATTCATTTTCTGCGATCGTGAATAACCAACATATGCGGCAGACGTCGCCGTGCTACTTCTGGTATTTTTGGCAGCAGCGGATTGTATTCTACTCGCATCTTCTTTCGTGCTGTCAACCTGACAATGGCACAAAACTGGAATTAACCACAAATTACCTACTTTGATGACATTACGCTAATCTAGAGCCAATTAGCTACTTTTGCTCAAATGGCGCTAATTAACAGCCAATTAGCTAATTCCAAGTCACAATCCATATAAATACAAGCATTTCCGTGCTGTCAACCTGACAATGCCACATAAGCAATGCGCAAAACTGGAATTAACCACAAATTAGCTACTTTGATGACATTGCGCTAATCTAGAAAACTGGAATTAATCACAAATTAGCTATTTTGATGACATTGCGCTAATCGACAGCCAATTAGCTACTTTGCTGACATGGCGCTAATCTGCAGCCAATTAGCTACTTTGCTGACATGGCGCTAATCAACAGCCAATTAGCTAATTCCAAGTCACAATCCATATAAATACAAGCATTTCCTTATTATTTAACAGTTTTGTCCTTTAACATGTCGTCTGACGCAAGCTCAGACTCTAGTGATAACGAAACACGGTCTTATACAAGGTCTAAGACTGATATATGGAATGAGCAAAAATTAAAAAATCCTGGCCAAGGTAAAGCGTTATTTTTATTTTAAGGTAATTCAATATTGAAGTATGTTTTGCAACAGCTGCTCTTAGAAATATAAGGAAATCCGTAAGAATAAAGTACAAGTACAAGACGGATGAGCTAAAATCGCACGAGATCCAATTACGTGTCCAAGAGGAATGCGAAAGAAGGCTACAAAAAAAAATCGTCAATGAAGCAATGGTAGCGGAGAACGGCAAATTGTTGTGGCATGGACTAGCGCCTAAGGAAGCTTTTTTGAAGGGAGTACGAGGCTCTAGAAAAAAGTTGGGATTGGATGTTACAGTGTCGGATTTAAGTGATTTAAGGAAAGACACAGAGCAACGTGAGGAAACACATAATACGGGTAGGTTTGAATGTCTTGAGTTTCTATACCTCCATTAATATATTATTCTTATTGGTTATAATTGCATTAGATGTTATACAAGCGTTAGAAATAATAATGCATGGGATTAAAAAGGGATGGCCTATCGTTTTGCCGGTGGATCTCAAGACGTTAGCAGGAAACATATTCCCGGAGGCTCTAAAGGCCTTTAAAGAAAAGGATGGACGAATGTTCACAGTTCCACGCCACTATAGTATCACTCGACAAGAAGCCAACTTCTATCAGACATCTTGCGGATATTTTGGATGGCGGGGAATGGAGATTATTGGAATGGAATTAGCGCGATATGTTGATGCGAACGTTGAGGGGTCAGATCGACCAAGCGGTGCTCAACAATCGCTTGCAATTATTCCTTATGTCGTAAACATGTTAATAATGACGGACAAGCGTTTAACATGGAGCGAAGCCGACGATATTCGCATGACATCACGTCCGTTTGGGGAAATACTTCATCCTGGTTCGGATACTAATACCAAAACCCGCGTACATAACCAGGCCCGAAAATACGTTCAGATTATATCGCAATATCTAACTGGCAATATGCAGTATTTGGTCGACGAAGATATATTCGGGTTTGAGCCGGATGGACCAAGTCAAAGAGATACCGAGATGACGTTGCAACGAAACAAAAGGAAACCTCCTAATGGGGTTGGAGATGGGATTGTAACCACAACTACACGGGAATGCTCTCTCGGCAGGGAGCATAACGCCCAAGTTAACGACAAAATCGACTGCATTCAGGTCATCGAAGAGGCCAACAACGTCAATGACGGGAATGACAACAACAACAGCGGAAACTCTGTCCACAGTCAACATCAGGATCACAATGACGAACCCCAGGACGGTAGCGAGCAACGTGTTGGAAAACCTCAAGATATCGCGAAAACAACTAGCCGAGATGTCTACCAGTACGACGATTCTAACGATGGCCAACAACGTGTTGAATTGTCATATAATGACAATTCAATTGCCAACGATGCCGATACCATTGGTATGAATAAAAAGGCCCGAGAGCAAAATATAGAGCACGACGAGTCTGTGGAGGACGAAGAGGATATGGAGAAATCGGAGGAAAATGATGGTAAAAACGCTAATAAGAGAAGACGGCGGGAAAGCGATGAGGCCGTGGATGAGGTGGAAAACGTGGATGTGGCCGGTGGATCAGCAAAGACAAAAGGAAGGAAACAGTACACAGACTTCGGAGGAAAACTCAAGCAGGCCAAATGGAATGGCCAGTTTTATCCATGCTGGGTACGTCCGTTAATATTGAATTTAATATCATAACAGCTATAATATGGTTCAAACATCTCTTCGCGCCATGTAGGTGCTTGGGAAAAAGAAACATAATACAATTTTTTTGCATGGAAGACCTGACGAAGCACGTTTTGCATATGCGGATGAAATCAGCGACTACGTCATGCCGTCGGACTCTACAGTGAAAACATGGAGATCAAAGGCAAAAAAAGGTAAAACAAGGCAAACAATTAATTGGAAGTTGGCAGGCTACGAAATTGTCCAACGGCTTCAGGAGGAAGGTGTGACGTGTGAATGGCACTTTAAAAATATTCCAATTTATAGATCAACTTTTAGCAATAATTATAGCAGTAGTTAACTACGGATTAGTATTATTTGTTGCTCTGGAAGAGGTTAATAGACCAAAGATAACGTGGAGCTTGTCGTCTTTCGAGGATGGGCAAAAGGTTAATTTGTCGTGGATTTACGGAAAACCAATTAATATTACCGCTTATAGCGTACCGCTAATTCGTCATAGATTAGCGTTCAAATTTTGAACTTTTGGGATATTTTTTTAAATAGGCTGCAGCCGAAAGGGTTAAAGATTAAAATGATGTTTTTGAAACATAACACAGTTCGTTCGAAAGCGTCTGGAAAGGTAGAAATGTAAAATAATTCGTTCTCTTTGTTCGATCTCGTTACGCCATTTACGTGAAATCTTATAATCCTCTGTTCATCTATCTACAATAATAAGACCCACATGGAGGGTTACAGTACCCTCATCGGGGGTTACTTTACCCTCGAAGAGGGTTACTCCATACGTCATTTATTACGTATTTGCAAAGCTACGAGAGCTTCAAGAACAGGGTGTGAAGTTTTAGTTTCTCGTGTCTTCCAGTCTGTGTTGTATTTGGAATTACTCTACACTGCCTAACAGGAAGATCAATACTTCGAGAAAAGGAAAAAAGGAACACTTGAGGCATGCGAAACTGTCGAATTAGCAAGGCAGCTAATTTCCTATCGAATTAGCTACGCCGAAAGGGTTAAAGATTATAATGGTGTTTTTGAAACATAACACAGTTCGTTCGAAAGCGAGCGGCAGAATAATAAAAAATAACGATGTAATTGTGTATCGGTATTACACGTCTGGAAAGGTAGAAATGTAAAATAATTCGTTCTCTTTGTTCGATCTCGTTACGCCATTTACGTGAAATCTTATAATCCTCTGTTCAGCTATCTACAATAATAAGACCCACATGGAGGGTTACAGTACCCTCATCGGGGGATACTATACCCTCGAAGAGGGTTACTCCATACGTCATTTATTACGTATTTGCAAGGCTACGAGAGCTTCAAGAACAGGGTGTGAAGTTTTTGTTTCTCGTGTCTTCCAGTCTGTGTTGTATTTGGAATTACTCTACAATGCCTAACAGGAAGATCAATACTTCGAGAAAAGGAAAAAAGGAACACTTGAGGCATGCGAAACCGTCGAATAGCAAGGCAGCTAATTTCCTATCGAATTAGCTATGCAGCTAATTTCCTATCGAATTAGCTATGCAGCTAATTTCCTATCGAATTAGCTACGCGGCTAATTTCCTATCGAATTAGCTACGCAGCTAATATACAATTCAATTAGTGAGAACACTTAGTTTACGATACAATTAGTAATTCAGTTAGGAATTAGCGCGGTAGCTAATTCGGCTAGGAATTAGCGCGGTAGCTAATTTGGCTAGGAATTAGCGCGGTAGCTAATTCGGCTAGGAATTAGCGCGGTAGCTAATTCGGCTAGGAATTAGCGTGGTAGCTAATTTGGCTAGGAATTAGCGCGGTAGCTAATTTAGCTAGGAATTAGCGCGGTAGCTTATTCAGATACGAATTAGCGCTATACCTAATTCAATACAAAATTAGCTCTGTAGCTAATTCAGACAACAAATTAGCTCTGTCGCTAATTCAGACAACAAATTAGCTCGGTAGCTAATTCAGGCACGAAATTAGCTCCGTAGCTGATTCAGGAAATAACATGTACTAAATAACTCTTACTTAATAACTGTGAGAGAGAAAAAAAAAAGGGGGAGGGGGGCTATAGTTTATTAGGAATGTGAAGAAGGTTATTCGTTTTCACCGTATGTATGATTCGCATATATTATTGAATAGTGTAAAATATCCCTAGCATAATGTAAAGACATAAAGTCTACTACATTATCCGGTATATCGTTCCCTTTTAATTCTTCTTCAGAAAATTTTGGAAAGAGTTTAAGAACTCCTACGATGGCAAATCTTTAATTAGCGTCTTCCCTTATCATCGTTAAACTAAAGACGACTTCTATCCTCACTTTGTAAGAAATTCTCCTTTGTATCTTGGCTTTCTGCCTCGCGTTGTCTTTTTAACTGTTTATAATATTCGCGTTTTTGTTCCTTTTCCGCTGCCGATCGCTTCCTCTTTACCTGACGATGTACTTCTTTTTTGTGCCGATACATCGAGCTGTCGTAATAATTAACTATACATTATATCCGATCATGTAAATATAAATATAAATATAAATATAATCACTTTTGTTTCTTAAACCTCCTGTCACACACAGGGCAAAGGTACCCAACGACAGCATCCTGAAGCGCATTATCGCAACTATTTTGAGCTTTTTGCTGTTCCATATAGTACGTGTTTATTTTTTTAATGTGTTGATGATAGAAAGTCCACGCCACTTAGCCACAGCTACCTCATCGCGCTATATTCTCAAGGTAGCTAATTGGCTGGAGATTAGCCTACTGATCATGATTCCAACCTGGGATACTTCCTTAGAGTAGGAAAGACCTCTGGCCGTAATTAATGATGAGGGTACCCCCGATGAGGGTAGCGTAATGAACAATTCTTTTTACATGCTTCAGTTTTCAATTGGAAAACTTGATAAAAATAAAGCATACAACGAGTTACGACAGCGAATATTACAGATGGATAATTATGTGCGACACACGGATCAAACATAGAGTAAAAGGTTGGTTTCTTGACGAACTCATCAATATAACGAATATTCGAACGCGATAAAGTTTCGCTGAGGATTATTATTTTCATATTCCAATGCTCCTTGAGACCCACACGGAGGGTGGTTACTCTACCCTCATCGGGGGTTACGCTACCCTCATCGGGGGGTACCCCTCATCATTAATTACGGCCAGAGGTCTTTCCTACTCTAAGGAAGTATCCCAGGTTGGAATCATGATCAGTGGACTTTCTATCATCAACACATTAAAAAAATAAACACGTAGTATATGGAACAGCAAAAAGCTCAAAATAGTTGCGATAATGCGCTTCAGGATGCTGTCGTTGGGTACCTTTGCCCCGTGTGCAACAGGAGGTTTAAGAAACAAAAGTGATTATATTTATATTTATATTTATATTTACATGATCGGATATTATGTATAGTTAATTATTACGGCAGCTCGATGTATCGGCACAAAAAAGAAGTACATCGTCAGGTAAAGGAACAAAAACGCGAGTATTATAAACAGTTAAAAAGACAACGCGAGGCAGAAAGCCAAGATACAAAGGAGATTTCTTACGCTAAAAAGTTATCCAAATTAATCGAAGGGCGCAACGAATATTGAATCTTTGAAGCTAATTCTAGTAGAAATTAGCTGCGTAGCTAATTCGATAGGAAATTAGCTGCGTAGCTAATTTGATAGGAAATTAGCTGCGTAGCTAATTCGATAGGAAATTAGCTGCGTAGCTAATTCGATAGGAATTTAGCTGCGTAGCTAATTCGATAGGAAATTAGCTGCGTAGCTAATTCGATAGGAAATTAGCTGCGTAGCTAATTCGATAGGAAATTAGCTGCGTAGCTAATTCGATAGGAAATTAGCTGCGTAGCTAATTCGATAGGAAATTAGCTGCCTTGCTAATTCGATAGGAAATTAGCTGCCTTGCTAATTCGACAGTTCGAAAAAATGCGCGTTTGAAATGACTTTGTGGCTGCATGATTGGTAGATAGGTTTTAGAGTTTGGACTCCACGTCGTACCGGGATAACGAAATTGGCACATTCCGTGAATTTCGAAACATTTTCACGTTCCACGTGTCAAATCACATCGGATGATGATAAAAGATTGTAAGAACATTTTGCCCACGTTACTTTACTATTTTGGCTATGATTTAGCGTATAAATCATAGCCAAAATTATTTACACATATCTGGCATCCTTGGTCATTTCTAACAATGACGTATTATATAAGAGAAATGGTCTCGCCTTACTTAGGGGTTCCATAAAAAAACCACGTAGTTTGCACTGGTTTCGAAACGCTTTCGAAAACAATATGCCCATACGTCTTCGAATTCATTTCTATCACGAGTTTCTTAATAATCGATGTATAATTTTGAAGTTGTGATGATGATTTTGGCGATAAGAACGCAAATTTCATTATACGCTTAGCAAAACGCGGCGACAATAGCCTTGGCAGCGTTAGATCTCGCAGAGGCTATTTGACATGAAAATATCCGCCAAATTGAATAAATATGTAACATATCTTTATTTCGAAAGTATACAAATATAAACAGAACATCTGATCTATGAAATTAATCTAATATATAATATGTAATTTGTGCAATATTCTGTTGCTTTTTTATAACATATGGTAGTTCTCCATCATTAATCAAAAATATATTAATTGCTTCAAGCTTATTTGTACCATCTCTCCTTGTTCTTCAAAGGGTCGATGTAATAAATACGTAACAGGTTTCTTGTACATTCTTCTGTCAATTTAATGAGTTCGTTGCAATAGGATTATTATTTCATTATGCCGCAATTGATAAGGAATCTTGCAGAACGCTGTTAAGCGTAACGGTGTTATTATCATACTCATCTGAACATAGGTTTTTCGAATTTGCGTGACAGCTAAATTTAAGACAAGTCATTGGTGTTTTAACAATAACTTGAAGTGGTACACCAATGGCTTGTCTTAAATTCAGCTGTCACTCAAATTCGAAAAACCTACGTTCAGATGATTATGATAATAGGTAAGTTCATGTTAAATTTCCCGGCATACAGGGAACTTAAACGTGATATATCATGTGACTGATTCGATTCGCTGCAGTATGTGGCTGAGATCTCACCCACGTGATTTTGGCGTAAATCTTTAAAACACATTGTTGTACTCAACACTCCTTGCTGACTATTGATACTTCAATCTTTTGAATCTTGCCTATTCGTCCGCAATTGTTTTACCTGGTATTCAAGTTGATAGTCTGCGATCTATCGGGGAGAATCCAGGCCCATTGCATTCCCAAAATCTCTATTACTTCAAATGCCTGTATACATTGGTATTGGATTTTATACTTCAAGTGATTTTCTTTATAAACGAACAGAATCACTTGGCCTTCCCAAACATTCTGCGTTAATTAACCTAAATAAAATTGCGGAAGACTTAAAGGTGCAATTCTCTCTCAATTCTTTATACATTGCTACTAATTTTGATGATGAGCCTAATGTGGTATTTTTCGAGAAGATAATAAATACCGCATATCCTTATTGTACAGTGACCCAACCAATTGATACTACTACATCTCGAGAATTCCAACATTTTAGAGATTTTGCGGAACCTGACCATAATATTGATTTGATAGTTTATTGCGCAAATGGAATTCTTGAACTTGGCCAATCCAGTTTACGGGAAGATGGTTAACCAAGCAAGAGCAAGCCGTGATGAGGCCGAGGTGGCGTCACTTTGGGTTGAAGTGCTGCATGCAATTGGCATTGATGCTGCACATGGATATCAGATAATTCCAGAAAAAAAAATACATGGCCTTGAAAGACCAGACCTTGTCGTCAGGGTAGTACTTTCAGAAGTTGTTGTCCTGATTGTTGAATGTAAATGTTTCGAACATGATACCCTTATAGGATGGGATAATGCTCAAACACAACTTGGTGAATATCTAAAGAAGTCAGAATGTCAAAATGGAATTTTGGCAATAGGGCATAAATGCAAATTCTACAACTTGCGGGATGTATTTATATCGGAGAGACCAACGTATGACTGGACTAACGCATTTGATCGGATTATCGCTATTCTTATACATTTCACACGGACGGAGAGTTTCGAATAATGATCATGGTAGCGGTTCTTTGTTGATCTTTATAAGTTGCATGTCGTTAGAATAAGGTTTTTGCTTGTTAATAGCTCTTCAGGAAGTGGTAACTGTATTGTTGAATATTTGTGTGTATATTGAAAGTGTATTTGAATAAATCAGTGTATATAAAATGTTAATTGAAAAAACATGTACAGAAACGGCTAACACTACTACGGTTAAACCAATGTCGGATTGCATCAATCATACGTACTCAACATGTTTATTTATTTTCCCCGTAAACGTAATCGGCATACAATTTTGAATAATAAAATATTTCTCGTGCATAATACAATAGGGAGGATTCTACATCTATGTCTAGAATGCTTTGCCGATCGGATAAATCTTTTTCAGAAAACTTGGGAAAGAGCTTGCGAACGTCTGCGGCAACAACTTAAGAAATTAGCGAAGCTTAATAACAAATACAAATCAAAAAATATACATACTTACTTAGCATAAATGTTTCTCTCGCATGTAATTGTGGCTAATCATGTATAATAAAAATAATCGTTTAACTCTTTATTGATTTCGCGTACCGCTAATTCTTTATTGATTTAGCCGCTAATTGTGTATTATTAGCGTATCGCTAATTTTGTATTAATAGCGTACCGCTAATAGTGTATTATTAGCGTACCGCTAATTGTGTATTTATTGGCGGGCCGTTAATCAACACCGAATCAAAGTATTCACATGATATATCGCATCAAAGAGTATCTAAAACACATAATACAATAGTATACAACATTGAGTTAGACGAAAATATTCACCAAATTCAATGTAGTTTATATGTAGGTAGGCAGGGAAGGAACTGTGCTAATTATTGGTGAAAACAGGAAAATTTCAGGTACAGTAGATAAAAGGGGCTGAAATGTGGAAATGTGGCTTGTGTTCCTTTTTAATGCACCAACAACTGATTTACGAAAGGTCGAATCGGTTTGTGTACGAGCTTGATGGGAAATACATTCTTAAGATCGGTACTGATAATACTAATGAAGCGGAAACAATGATGTTTGTTCGGGAAAAAACAACATTGCCCGTCCCAAGAGTTATAAGTCACTGGACTCACGGTGGACATACGTATATTTTGATGGAGAAGATGTCAGGGGCAACATTGGAATCATTATGGCCAATCCTTTCAGCAGATGAGAGACATTCTATTTTAGCACAACTAAAATGTTATATCGAACAAATGAGAAAGGTTGAGTTTCACTTTATTGGTGCAGTAAACCGGGAACCCACGATGGAGTATTTTGTGTCGAAGAAACCATTTGGACCACTAACCACGCTTGACGACATGCATAAACTTCGCGTCAATGAATTACAACTTGAAGGCGTTTTTGCGGACTATGCACTCGGGAAACGAAACATCAACGATATCAAGTTTGTTCTTTCTCACAATGACTTGGGTCCATATAACATCCTTATCGAAAGTGGCAGGATTACAGCAATATTAGATTGGGAACTATCCGGATCATATCCAGATTATTGGGAGTATGCACGAAACTTATTTCATTGTGGGTATGATCAGACGTGGAAAAGTGAGATGGAGAAAATCTTGAAGGAATGGTGCTTTGATGGCGAGATTAAACGTATCGAATGGGTAATATATTTAGCATCTGTATTTACAAATGAATATAATGACGAGGAGGATAGACAACAGACTAGACAGATAGCGCTTGAATTCATATCTGGAAAGAGAAATTGAAACAAAACATATCAGTATACAATATAAACTATGTCTATATTACGTTACCATATGTCGATCCAATCTATTAATCATTTGTTAGGTATAGTTATAGCGATTTGCTTTCCACAATTGGCACAATTAGGTGCACCGGTCATGTTGTTGTGCTTGCATTTTGGGCACTGCATTTAAACGGCTGTGTTTTGGTTAGAATGTACAGCAGTACTAGCAAAGAGCTGGTGGCTTTGTTATAACACATGACAAACGATAAGGACCTCTTCACCAAAACCGCCCTTTTGATGTCTATATTGGGATTGAATTTCTACAAAATGAATTAAATTTTATATTTTATATTTTATACAAGAGGAGACCCGTGTTTACAACACGGAATAAAATCCGAGAGAATGAGAAAGGTTCAAGTACCTAGAAAATTTATTGGCATAGCTTATGTGATAGTGATGGAGAATTTAAGTGGTTTCGTTATACATGTCAATTAAAAACGGAAAATTGGCGCATTTCTTTTTGTCGACCTTAGCTTGCAACATCCGCTGCGAGATTAATAATGTCAGGTTGGTTAACACCAAACGTTGCTTGGCTGTAGTAAGTATAAGCTTGTCCTGGTAGAAATGATGTCGGACCTACAACTATGGTATCAACTTTATTAAAAGTGCAAGTTCCTCCTCCCAGGCATGGCAACTCGAAGATGAACGATGATATTGACGTTCCGGAATAACCAGGAGAGTTCTGTGCTTGAACATGCAGACTCAATGTAGATACTATTAGATACTATTAATTTAGTTAGAAATTAAAATTACATTGGTATTAACTTGTCTCATCTGGTTTTCTAATATTACTTGCCTCATCTGGCTTTGCAGTGCTGTTAGTATTGTTTAAAGCATTAAGCTTCGACTCAACTTCCCATAGCCTCATCTCAAGTGACGCTACGTGGTCATCTCGTGTGTCACTGCTAGAGCTCGCAGACAAAATGTCGCTGTTGCGGCAAATTGGTTGCACGCTAAATTTCTATACAATTAGCGTTTGTTCACACATTTTGTATCGATAAATTGCAGGCGGCCGATTATTATACTTTATCCGAGTTAGGATGCTGACTTTAGTCTGAGCCTTTCTGCAAAAGGCAAAACTATACAATAGTATAATTTTAAGCCAAAGCTGTATGTGTAAAAATGGCAAGAACAAATCGATAATCGATTCTTCGTTGTTGACTTGAAAACAACAGGGTTAAGCGCGACCTTTGGACAAGTTTTTCATCACCGAGAGCGTAATTCACCATATTACATATTACAAGCATATATATTGGCGAAAGACATTCCTCCAACCGAAGTCGTTTGCAAGGCCGAAAGTCGACCGACAACATTTTTCCCATTCCCACTGCTTCTTCAAAAAACTATAACGCCAAATTTACATAGCAAAATAATTCCTAAAACTAACTGCTGCTATAATTATTGCTAAATGTTGATCTGTATATTGGAATATTTTTAAAATGCCATTCAGACATTACACCTTCATCCTGGAGACCTTGAACAATTTCATATCCTTCTAACTTCCACTTAATACTTTGTCTTGGTTTTCCTTTTCCTATTTTTTGCATTGATTTCCATTTTCTCACCGTGGAGTCCGACGGTGCTACGTAATCACTTATTTCGCCGGCACAATGACCTTTGCTTATTTGTTCTTTGTGAACCATGGTTATAGCATGGTTTCAACAAAGAGAAGTGGCTTACAATCATGTGACAATATGTGTATACATTTATACCTAGCTTCCTTACCTCACACTATCTCACACTTGCAGAGAGCGTACTTCAAATACCCATTACAAATACTTGCCTGTATTGTTTTGCCTGGTGTTCAAGTTGATAGCCATCAATCTATCGGGGAGAGCCTGGGCACTTTACATGATATGACCGTGTATATCGGTATTGGATTCTACACATCAGCTGAATTTCTTAGGAATCTAGCTGAATCGCTGGGGTATCAGAAATATTCCGTCTTAATTAAAAAGCCCGAAATTACGGAATATTTGAAGTCGAAATTTAACATCAGTTCTTTGTACATTGCGACTAATTTTGATGAAGATCCACGTGTGGTGATTTTCGAGAAAATCATAGGTATAGCTGACCCATACACCTCGCTAACGTTACCAATCGATATTACTACATCAAAAGAGTTTGAAGATTTGAGACGATTTGCAGAACCCGAGCATAATACCGAATTAATTGTTTATTGCGCAAATGGACCAATTGACTCTTTCTAATGCTACTATCAGGGCTCTTGTTCTCGCGGCTTCGAGTAGTGATGACGAGTCTGAAGTGTTCTGTCTTTGGAATTGTGTGCTTCCTCTAGTAGGCCTTGACGTGCCGCATGGATATTCTATTACGGCAGAAAAACGATTAGATAATCGCGGTAAAAAGTCGTCCAGAGCCGACCTTATTGTACGAGTAATACTTTCAGGGGTGATTGTAATGATTGTCGAATGCAAAAGCATAGCGCATGATAACCTAATTGACTGGAATACAACAGAAGAACAACTTAACGAATATTTACAAAAAGCTCATTGTAGAAATGGTGTTATAGCAATTGGCCATAAATGCAAGTTTTATCACATTAGTGATAGATTTGTGCCGCATGAAAGAGAGTATGATTGGATTCGAGATTTTCCAGACATAATAGAAAGGCTTGTATCATTTACACGTACGTTATCATTCCAGTAATATTTGCATGTACGGGGAAAGGCAATTTACCAACTTTTTTTAATGTTATTGGTATATTCGCGACGTCGGTTATTATTCATACACATGTAACCAATAAACAGCCTTTCACAACAAAATGTATGTTTCCACATCTCGTACAAATGTCTTTCTAAGCTGCTCCTTATCCTCAAAATCATCCTTTACCATTAGTTATTAAACTATTCTCAAATTCTTCAATATTACTATCTGGCTTACATTCATGAAGTATACTTTTTAGAATTTCTTTCGACTCAGATGCCAGTGGAATAAATCTAAATTGAAAATCGATAATTAGGCATGCATCGCCTACAAAGTGTCGTTTTAGCGTGATTACCTTTGACTCGCGGCGCAATTCAAAATAAAACGTAACAAGTTTATCTTCGTCCACTTTCTGAAGCTTTGGCTGAACCTTGCTCTTGGCATAAATGATATACTTACGCTACATAACAAGAAAGCATATACGTAATATTCATAAAATTAATATTCCTAAAAAGAACCCAGGACCAAGCCCGTTATTCACCAAGGACGAGCTCAAGAACCGAAGGTGGGACACGGCGATGGAGTTTTATATAAAAAATCATAATGAGATAAACCATCGGTTGAAGTTTAAACGGGCTTCACAAAAAAGCATGAAAAGTTGGATTTCAGGCTTGAGTAACCCTCATGCGGAGTGGACATTTTGCGAAAAGCTAAGACAGATTGAGGATATAATAAAAGACTGGGACGTATTGGAAAGCATTAAATGGGAAGTTCGCAACTATTTGTATCCGAATATAAAGGTAATTTAAAGAACATTGTTTACGTATTTATGTATTATTTTCTGGTGTTGCTAACTGTCCGCAAATGCAGCCTAATGACAGTACAGAATACGACCAATTGCCTTGGAAAGTTGGTTCACGCCAAGAGTTTCGGGACCGAGTCCGAGAGCCTGATTTCGAACCCGCCGCTAGCGCAATATATCAATTTCTTGACCGCAAAGACATAAAAGAGACTATCCAAGAGTTTAGGGTATACTATTATCGTTGGGTAAAAAATAGTGAAACAGAAAACTCATTGAGGCTTACTGGTATATATCCTGATAATCCTCCCGAAGAGATTATAGCGGGAAGGGAAATAGCAAGAGAAATGTCCAAGCTGTTGGACTTCATTGATGTACTCGATGCACAGCAAAGACAACTCTCTGGATGTAATGTTATGTAGATTTTAGTTAAAAATACGTGCAATGTCACAAAGAAGACATCTTGTTGATACTTATGAAGAATTTGCGATAGTGGCAATGCCAAAAATACGTTATCGAAGTCGCGAATACCTGGCGCTTTGGCCGACTACTACGGTTGCGCGA
>Ga0335073_10002055_pt1 | contig 27559 bp, 28 predicted proteins | sample Lox_Sample_22_FD_207093 | JGI IMG/M metagenome (GOLD analysis project Ga0335073, IMG submission 207093) | Soil microbial communities from Loxahatchee National Wildlife Refuge, Florida, United States - Lox_Sample_2.2 | ecosystem: Environmental > Terrestrial > Soil > Wetlands | place: USA...
TGGACGACGCCGGCGAGCCGAACCTGCGCGTGCAGTCGATCCACGACGAGCGCGGCTATCGCAAGATCCAGCGCGCCCTGGCACGGCAATACGACGTCGCCTGGAACACGCCCGACATCCAGGTGGTGGATGTTAACCTGGTGGGCGACCGCCGGCTGATCCTGCATCATCGCGCCTTGAACCGCGTCCTGCTGGAGGAGCGCGATGCGCGCCTGGTACTGCAGCATCTCGCCGATCTGTGGGGCTATGACGTGCTGCTGAAGGAAATTGAACCGGCCACCGACGCCGTCCTGAAGGAGCATGCCGCGAGCCCGCGAGGCGGCGTGATCCAACTGGCAGGAGCGTAGCTCTCGCTTCGGTTCGAGGGGCGAGCGGCGGGTGCAAGCGCGACCGGGGCGGGCGAGGGCTGCTGCCGGGCAGCGTCGCGGCGCCCGTTGACGCCATGGTCGCGATTGGCCCGCCATGCCCGCGGTCACGCCGCGGCGAAGGCGACCATACGGTAACGATGCGTACGCGTAGACCCTGCCGCGCGCCGCGCATTGTCATCGATCTGTCATCTTACTGTCATATGACAGCCATCGCCGCCGGTTAATGTCGGCGCCGTCAACCTCCCGCCTGCGCGCAGGTTGATTGGGCCGTTCGATCGGCGTCGTGGAAATAACATTCCCGGGCGATTATGGCCGTCGTGCTGTGGTTGCAAGTCCAGACAACGGCACTACTGAAAGTCATCCACAAGTTTTATTTCCCCATGACCTGAGCTGGCCTTGACAGTTCTCTGCTGCGATGGCCTTTTGCCAAGTTCCTCCCCGCAGCGTCTCTGCCAAACAGTTGGATCACGGGGAACCTTCATGCGACTCGCTATGTTGACATTGCTTGCCGCCGGCCTTGTCGCCGCGCAGCAGGCGAACGCGCAGACTCAAATCACCGGCGCCGGCTCGACCTTCGCCCAGCCGATCTACCAAAAGTGGGGCGAGGCCGCCCGGCCCACCACCAACATCAGCCTCAACTACCAGGCGATCGGCTCCGGTGCCGGCATCAACCAGATCAACAACCGCACCGTCGATTTTGGTGCCTCCGACATGCCGGTAAAAGGCGCCGACCTGGCCGCCCATAAGCTGATGCAGTTCCCCACGGTGATCGGCGGCGTCGACATCATCGTCAACATCCCCGGGGTGAAGCCGAATGAGCTGAAGCTCACCGGGGCGATCCTGGCGGACATCTATCTCGGCAAGATCACCCACTGGAACGACAAGCAGATCACCGCGATCAACCCCGGCCTGAAGCTGCCGCACACGGCCATCGCCCCGGTGCATCGCGCGGATGGTTCCGGCACCACCTTCGTCTTCACCGACTACCTCGGCATGCAAAGCGACGAGTGGAAGAGCAAGGTTGGCTCCTCCACCAGCGTGGCCTGGCCGGTTGGTGCCGGTGCCAAGGGCAGTGACGGCGTCGCCGCCACGGTAAAGCAGATCCAGGGTGGCATCGGCTACGACGAATCGGCCTACGCCGCGACGAACCACCTGACCACCGCCTTGCTGAAGAACAAGGCGGGCCAGTTCGTCGCCCCGACGATGGCCGCCTTCGAGGCCGCCGCTGCCAGCGCCGACTGGGGTGCGGTGCAGAACTTCGCCATCGACCTGAACGACGAGCCCGGCGCGGCAAGCTGGCCGATCGAGTCCGCCACCTTCGTTCTGCTGCCAACCGACCCGAAGGACGCGAACCAGAGCGGCGCGGTCAAGAAGTTCTTCGACTGGGGCTTCGCCCATGGCGACGACATCGCCAGGTCATTGCTGTATATCCCGCTGCCGGCCAGCGTGCACACCGCCATCCGCGCGGCCTGGCAGAAGGAAGTGCCAGGGACGATGTGAGGCGGTAGGCCTCGTAATGCCATTGGGCGTGCCGGACCGATCCGGCACGCCCGTTGCGTGACCGCAGGATCGGAGTCTTCGTGCAACAAGCCGCAACTATTGCCGGTCTCGCCAGCGGGCGGCGGCGTACCGCCATTGGCGATCCGATATTCGCCGCGCTCGCCCGCGTTGCCGGCGTCTTCGTATTGCTCTTGCTCGGCAGCCTGATCCTGTCGCTGTTCATCGGCGGCCTGCCGGCGTTCCGTGCCTTTGGCGCCGGCTTTCTCACCTCCACCGCCTGGGATCCGGTGCACCAGGCATTCGGTGCCGCCGTCTCGGTCTACGGCACGCTGATCACGTCGATCCTGGCCCTGATCTTTGCTGTGCCGCTGGCGTTCGGCATCGCCTTCTACCTTACCGAGCTCGCACCAGCCTGGCTGCGCCGTCCGATCGGCACCGCCATCGAATTGCTCGCTGCCGTCCCCTCCATCATCTACGGCATGTGGGGCTTCTTCGTGATCGTCCCGATCATGTCGCAATACATCGAGCCATGGATCATCAGCCTGTTCGACGGCAGCATCGAATTCACGCTCGCCGGCATGGACATCCAATTCCCCGAGGTCCCGATCCTCGAGGACCTCTTCTCCGGCCCGCCCTTCGGCACCGGGCTCGCCACCGCGGCGATGATCCTGGCGGTCATGGTGATCCCCTTCATCGCCGCCACCATGCGCGACGTGTTCGACACCGTCCCGGCGGTCTACAAGGAATCCGCCTACGGTGTCGGCTGCACCACCTGGGAGGTGATGCGCTCGATCGTGCTGCCCTACACCCGCGTCTCGGTGGTCGGCGGCATTATGCTGGGCCTCGGCCGCGCCTTGGGCGAAACCATGGCGGTGACGTTTGTCATCGGCAACGCCGACCGCATCTCCAGCAGCTTGTTTTCCTCCGGCAACACCATAGCCTCGATCGTCGCGCTGGAGTTCCCGGAAAGCCCCGCCGGGAGCCTGAAACTCGCCTCACTGCTGGCGCTCGGTTTCATCCTGTTCGTCATCTCGTTCATCGTGCTGGCGATCTCCCGCTACCTGCTGCGGCCGAAGCTGAAGGTCTGAGATGAGCGCAACCACCACCGCCGGCAGCGTCCCCGGTCCCGCCAAGGATGCGTCGGTGGCGCGCCGCCTCGGCCGCCGTCGCCATCGCACCAACCTGATCATCGAAGCACTCTGCGTCATCGCGACGGTGATTGGCCTGCTGCTGCTGGCGTCGATCCTGCTGACGTTGCTGTGGCGCGGCGCCGCGGGCCTGGGACTGCACATCTTCACCACCACCACGAAGCCGCCGGGCTCGCATGGCGGCTTGCTCAACGCCATCGTCGGCACGCTGATCCAGACCGGCATCGCCACCTTGCTTGGCACGCCGATCGGCCTGATGGTCGGCACCTACCTCGCCGAATACGGCGGCGGCGGCGCCTTGGCCAACACCGTGCGCTTCGTCTCTGACGTTCTGCTGTCGGCGCCCTCCATTCTGATCGGCTTGTTCATCTACCAGCTTGCCGTCGAGCCGTTCGGCGGCTTCTCCGGCATCGCCGGCTGCCTGGCACTGGCGGTGATCGTGATTCCGATCGTCGTGCGCACCACGGAAGACATGCTGCGGCTGATCCCGACCGCCTTGCGCGAAGCGGCTGCGGGTCTCGGTGCGCCAAAATGGAAGGTCATCACCCTGATCTGCTACCGCGCCGCGCTGGATGGCATTGTCACCGGCGTGCTGCTGGCCGTGGCGCGCATCGCCGGCGAGACCGCGCCGCTGCTGTTCACCAGCCTTGGCAACCTCAACTGGTCGACCAGCCTGCGCGAGCCGATGTCCAGCCTGCCGGTGACGATCTATCAGTATGCGGGCTCGGCCTTCGAGGATTGGGTGCAGCTCGCCTGGGTCGGCGCGCTGCTGATCACCATCGGTGTGCTGGCCCTCAACGTTGTGGCACGCTTCGCCCTGCGCAGGAGCTGAACAGATATGAGCGAAACCATGAGCGAACAGACCGCGAGCTTCGGCGGGGTGCAGGCCCGGGCGGGCGGCCCGATCAATGAGGCGCGCATCGCCATCCGCAATCTGGATTTCTATTACGGCAGCAATCGAGCATTGAAGAGCATCAACCTCGATCTGCCGGACAAGCAGGTGACCGGCATGATCGGTCCGTCGGGCTGCGGCAAATCCACGCTGCTGCGCACGCTGAACCGGATGTATGACCTGTATCCGGGCCAGCGGGCCACCGGCGAGGCGATGATGGACGGAGAGAACATCATCGCGCCCGACGTCGACCTGAACGCATTGCGCGCCAAGATCGGCATGGTGTTCCAGAAGCCGACGCCGTTCCCGATGACGATCTACGACAACATTGCCTTCGGCGTGAAGCTGCACGAGCGGCTGTCGAAATCCGCGATGGATGAGCGCGTGGAATGGTCGTTGACCCGCGCCGCGCTGTGGGAGGAAGTGAAGGATCGGCTGAACACCTCGGCGATGGGGTTGTCGGGAGGCCAGCAGCAGCGTCTGTGCATCGCCCGCACCATCGCCGTGCGGCCCGAGGTGATCTTGTTCGATGAGCCGACCAGCGCGCTGGATCCGATCAGCACGCTGAAGGTGGAGGAGCTGATCGACGAACTCAAACACGATTTCACCATCGCCATCGTGACTCACAACATGCAGCAGGCGGCCCGCTGCGCCGATCAGGTCGCGTTCTTCTATCTGGGCGAGATGGTGGAAGTGGACACCGCGGCAAAGATGTTCACAGCGCCGCAGCAACGCCGTACGCAGGAATACATCACCGGCCGGTTTGGCTGAGGCGAGGGAAACAGTATCCAATGTCGGAAGAGCCGGAACACCTGGTCAAGAGCTTCGATGCCGATCTGAAGCGCCTGCGCGGCCTGCTGACCCAGATGGGCGGCATTCTCGAAAACCAGATGGCGCTCGCGGCGAAGGCCATCATGGACCTGGATGGCCCCGCGGCGACCGCGGCGGTGGAGGAGGATCCCAAGGTCGACGCCCTGGAACGCGAGGCCGAGCAATTCGTCATTCGCATGCTGGCGCTGCGCCAGCCTGTCGCGGGCGATCTGCGGCAGATTGTCGCCGCCCTGAAGATCACCGGCGAGTTGGAACGCATTGGCGACTACGCCGCCAACGTGGCCAAGCGCAGCATCGTCCTGGCGCAGTTCTCCATGCCCTATTCGCTCGCCGGGCTCGCCCACATGGCCAGCCTGGTGCAGCAGCATCTGAAGACGATCATCGATGCGATCGGCGAGAGCGACGCCGACAAGGCGGTGGAGGTCTGGCGCTCCGACCAGATCGTCGATGACATGTACAACGCGATCTTCCGCGAGCTGATCACCTACATGATGGAGGATCCGCGCAACATCACGCCGTGCACGCATCTCCTGTTCATTGCCAAGAATCTGGAGCGAATCGGCGATCATGAGACCAATATCGCGGAAATGGTCTACTACGCGGTGAAGGGTGACGTGCTGCCGGATGCACGGCCGAAGGGCAACAGCGCCGCCTATGCCGTGGTGCGGCCGAAGGAGTAAGCACCAAACGAAGGGGAACCGGAATGCTCGATGCCGTGTCCAGCCTGGCCAAGCCACTCGTGCTGGTGGTGGAGGACGAGGCTCCGCTGGTGACGATGCTGCGCTACAATTTAGAAAAGCAGGGCTTCCGCGTCGAGGAGGCAACGGATGGGCAGGAGGCTCTGACCCGGATCGCCGAGACGCCGCCGGACCTGGTGTTGCTGGATTGGATGTTGCCCGTGGTGTCCGGCATCGAGGTCTGCCGGCAGATCCGCCGCCGCCCCGCCACGCGCGATCTGCCGGTGATCATGGTCACCGCCCGCACCGAGGACCAGGACGCGGTCCGCGCGCTGAACACCGGCGCGGACGACTACATCACCAAGCCGTTCAGCATCGACTCGCTGCTGGCGCGGATGCGTGCGCTGCTGCGCCGCTCGGCCGCGGTGCCGGCGAAGGGGCAGCTCGCCTTTCACGATATCGAAATGGACCTGGCGTCGCATCGCGTCATGCGCGGCGGCCGCCGCGTGCACCTCGGGCCCACCGAATTCCGCCTGCTGGAGTTCCTCATGCAGCATCCGATGCGGGTATTCTCGCGCGAGGAGCTGCTCGATGCGGTGTGGGGTCCGGACATCCATGTGGAGCCGCGCACGGTTGACGTTCACATCCGGCGGCTGCGCAAGTCGATCAACGCCGATGGCGAACTGGACGTGGTGCGCACCGTGCGCACCGCCGGCTACGCGCTCGATACCGAACCGGTCTGAACCGGATCCCGCCCGCTAACCACGGCAGGGAGAAGCGCACGCCACGTCGCATGAGCTACTCGCGGGAAAGATCGATACCAGCCGCACCCAACATGCGGCCCGCAGGAAACATTGGCCACAGCCTGATCCAATCCGCTAGCTGCGGGAAAGCGTGGTCCACGCCGCATCCAACGCCTGTCGCAGCCGCTGAGCCATTTCGTCGATCTCTGCCTCGGTGATGATCAGCGGTGGCGAGAACGCGATGCGGTCGCCGATGAAGCGAGCGATCAGACCGTTGTCACGGGCGAGCCGTTCCACCATCGCGCCCACTCTCAACTCGGGATCGAAGGCGCGGCGGGTCGCCTTGTCCTGCACCAGTTCGATGCCGCACATCATACCCACGCCGCGCACATCGCCCACCAGCGGGTGATCGGCAAATCCCCATAGCACCTGCTGCATATATGGCCCGACGCGCTGCACGTGGCCGATCATGTCGGTCTCTTCGTAGATGCGCAGCGTTTCCATCGCTACCGCGGTGGTCACCGGATGCCCCGCATAGGTGAACCCGTGCGCGAAATTCCCCAGCTTGCGGCTTTCGTCCAGCATCGCCGAGAAGACCCGCTGGTTGATCAGCACCGCCGAGATCGGCTGCATGCCGGCCGACAGCGCCTTCGCGCAGGTGATCATGTCCGGCCGCAGATCGTAGGTCAGCGATCCCCACATGTTGCCGGTGCGTCCGAAACCGCAGATCACCTCGTCGGCAATGAACAGCATGTCGTACTTGCGCACGACGGCCTGCATCTTCTCCCAATAGGTGCGTGGCGGGGTCAGTCCGCCGCCGGCGCCCATCACCGGTTCGGCGATCAATGCCGCGCAGGTTTCCGGGCCTTCCGCCTCGATCAATTGCTCCAGTGCCTCGGCCATGCGAGAGGCAAATTGCTCCTCGCTCTCACCGTCGTGGTGCAGGCGGTAATAGTGCGGATATTCGGTGTGCAGGAAGCCAGGGAACGGCAGGCCGAAATCCGCATGCATGTCGGGCTTGCCGGAAGCACTGATCGAAGCGGACGTGCTGCCGTGGTAGCCCATGCGGCGGCCGATGATCTTGCGCTTCTCCGGCTTGCCGATCGCGGCGTGATAGTACCACACAAGCTTGATCGCGGTATCGTTGGCCTCGGAGCCAGAGCATTGCAGCAGCACCTTGCTCATGCGCCCGCCAAATGCCGGAGGCGCGATTTGCAGCAGCTTCTCCGCCAGATCCACGCCCGATTCGTTGGTCGTCCCGCGATACAGATGGTAATAGCCCAGGGTCCGCATTTGCTCGTACGCCACGCGAGCCAGCCGCTCCGACGCATAGCCGAGCGACGCGCACCACAGTCCCGCCGCGGCGTCCAGATAGCGCGTGCCGCTGTCGTCATAGACAAAGCAGCCGTGGCCGCGCTCGATCACCACCGGCCCTTGTTCGAGATGCGTCACCAGGTTGGTCTGCGGATGCACGATGCTGGCGACGTCGCGCGCCTGGACCGAGTTCGGGGCGAGATGGGTCATGGCTGCCTCCTTGCACTGAGATGCTAGCGTGCATTCCGTCGCTGCGTCGAGGCATGTGTTGCAGTGACACGAAGCGAGCGGAATCGGCGGCCGTCAGACGGTCCCGGTCATTGTCAGGCCGGGGCAGGCTCCATCCGTTGCGACGACAAACAAAGACGAATAATCGCTGTTGCAGCGTGGTTGATAGAAGTTGGCACCGACGACTCTAATTGCCGGTTGATGAATGCTGGGAATTTGCACTGGAGAAGGGCCGCTTCACGGCTTATTCTTGACTTCCCTTGCGCAACCCATACGGTGAAGCGCATGGCAGCGAGTAACGCTTTGTTTCAGCCAGATCCCGTTCCGGCGGCTACCCAAACCGTGTCGATGGGTGTCGCTGCAGCCGCACCGGCGCCGAATCCCGTGCCATCTCAACCGTTCAGATTTCAGGATCTGCACGCCAATATCGCCGAGCTATTGGCGAAGGATCTGTTTTTCATTGGCGCGCATCCGAAGTCCGGCACGACCTGGCTGCAGGTCATGCTGAATGCACATCCGGAAGTCAGTTGCAGCGGTGAAGGGCATTTCCTCGATCGCTTTGCGCCACTGCTGGAGCACGCGCTGAACACTCACAATCAGCTCATCGCACGGAAGAACGATTCCATCTTCAAGGAGTTCAAGCCGTTTCCCTATTTCGACAAGGAGGCGCTTGCCTATCTGCTGATGTCTTCCATCTCCCTGTTGCTGCTGCGCTCGAATGACCACCGGCGGGTACGGGCGATCGGCGAGAAGACACCGGACAACGTCCTGCATTTCGCGACGCTCGCTGTGCTGTTGCCACGAGCCAGGTTCGTGCACGTTGTGCGTGACGGCCGCGACTGCGCCGTTTCCGCCTGGTTCCACAATCTTCGGGTCAACCCGCAAGAGACGCGGCGGCGCCACAAGGACATGGCCGACTTCATCGCGTCCATGGCCAGGAGCTGGAAGCACTATGTCGAGCGCGGCATGCGCTTTGCTGCCGCAAATCCAGGCCGCTGCCTGCTGGTGCGCTACGAGAACGTGGCGTCGCAGCCGCACGAAACGATGGGGGCGGTGTTTGGATTCCTGGGCGTTGATGCATCATTCGGCGTCCTGCGCCGCTGTGTCGATGAAGGCCGGTTCGAGAAAATGAGCGGCGGACGTCAGCCTGGGGTGGAAGACTCCGCCTCCTTCCTGCGGCAGGGCACGCCCGGAAACTGGCGCCGGCATCTCACCCCCGAAGCCAACCGCGCGTTCCTCGACACCGCCGGCGACCTCATGACAATGCTCGGCTATCCGCATTGATCCCGGCTATGGCGCTCGCCACACCAGGGTTGCCGCGACCGCCGCTATCGCGCTCGCCAGACCAGGGTCGCCGAGACCGCGTAGTTCCACACCACGCCGATCACCGCGCCGATTGCCCCGGCGATCGTCCATCGGACATGCCCGGCAAACAGCACCTGGGCGATGCCGATATTCGCGATCGCCCCAATGCCGCAGACCACCATGAATAATAGCAGACCGCGCCAGAGCCGTGGGCCGCGCAGCCGCTGGTCGCGGTAGGTGACCGCGTTGTTCAACTCGAAATTGAACACCATCGCCACGACTGTCGCGATCGCCACTTCTGCCTCGAAGGTAAGAGCGGTTGCGTCGCGCAACATCGCCAGCACGATGAGGTTCACCAGCACGCCGAGCGCGCCGACCAGCGCGAAGGAGATGAACCGCAGCGGCACCAGTCCGCCCAGCACCTTGTCGACCAGCAGGCCGGCGAATTGCGTCAGCACCAGGACGTCGAGCTTGCTCTTGCCTTCCATCCGGGCACGGAAATGCGCCGGCACTTCCAGTACCCGCAGCGGTGCCGGCGCGCTCAGCACGAGGTCGAGCAAGATCTTGAAGCCCTGGCCGGTCAAATGGTGGGCCAGCTCTTCGAACAAGGGGCGCGGCAGCATGAAGAAGCCGCTCATCGGGTCGGAGAGACGGGTCGGCAGGAACCACTGCGCCAGGCGGATGCCGCCGCCCGAGAGGACGTGGCGCCAGCGGTTCGACAGACCTTCGCTGTCGCCGCCGGCGACATAGCGGCTGGCCACGGCCAGGTCGCAGGCGCCGCTTTGCAGCGCCGTCAGCATGACCGGCAGGCGGGTTTCATCATGCTGCAGGTCGGCATCGATCACCGCGACGAAGGGGGCGGATGAGGCGAGGCCGCCCTCGATCACGGCCGACGCCAGGCCGCGGCGGCCGATCCGGCGCAGGCAGCGCACGCGCCGGTCCGTCTGGGCGATGCGGCGAACCTCGGCGCCCGTGCCATCGGGACTGTCGTCGTCCACGTAGATCGCTTCCCAGGCGATCCCCGCCAAAGCGGCCTCCAGTCGCGCGATCATCGGCGCGACGTTCGGACGCTCGTTGTAGCTCGGAATCACCACGCTGAGCGTCGGCGACGCAGCCAGCGGGGGGTGAAGGGCGTCCGGGGAGGCCATGTCCTGAGGCTGTCGAGTCCGCCAGTGGGGCTGGCGCGACCAGACAACGACCGGGGGCGGGGGGTCAAGGGATGCGTCCAAAGCAGGACTGAGCGGCTTTTTGGCGATGAAAAAAGCCGGCAAAGTGTAATTCTTTGGACACCTCTCACAATCTATTCTTCCTGTTATCACGGATTTACGCTATCTTAACACCCTGTTTCGGCCGCCGCCGGCGAGCGGTACCCGGCTTCCGAGGACGACGCACATGCGACTGCGCTGGTGGCTGACTGCGATCCCGATGCTCGCCGCCGTGGCCTGGCCTGGCGCCGGGGCGCACGCGCAGGGGCTCTCGCCCAGCGAGATCCTCCAGCAATTCAACGCGGTCGTGTTCGACAATTTCAGCAGCACGGCCGATGTCGAGGGTCGCACGGTGATCGGCGGCAACCTGACCGGCGGCGCCACCTTCGCGCTCAATGCGACGGCTGAGGCGGCATCCGCGTTCGCGGCGCTGAATGTCTACGGTAGCGTAACGAGCCGCGGCAATTTCAACCTCGACAGTGCCGCCGGCGCGGCGATCGCCGGTGGCAATGCCGGCAGCTTCACGCTGAACCACGGCGGCAGCGTGTTCGTCGGCGGCAAAAACACCGGCAACCTGAGCGTCACGAACGGCGGTGGCAACATCGCCGTATTGGGCAGCAACCGCGGTACGCTGAGCCTGAGCAATGGCGGCAGCGTCTTCGTTGGTGCCGCCAACACCGCCGGGATCACCATCAACAACGGCAGCAGTGCCAGCAACAGCGTTTTCATCAACGGCAACAACAGCGGCTATCTGACGCTGAACAGCGGCGGCACGGTGAAGGTGAACGGCAACGCCGGCAGCGGCACGCTGAACGGCGGCAGCCTGACCTATACCGGCCGTACGGGCAGTTGGAACCTGAATGACGGGGCCAAGGCGAGCAAGGTCGCCTCGGTCAGCCTGACCGCGCCCGGCAACCCGCTGCCCGCCTTTGCCAGCACCTTCGAGCAACCTCTGGTCGCGCTGTCCAACCAGCTATCTGTACTGACGCCGACCAGTACCGTGCTGGTCAATGGCGACAACCTCACACTGGAGGCAAAGCCGTCCGCCAACGGGATCGCGGTGCTGGATCTCAGCACCTCGCAATTCCAGCCGAACGACTCGGTCAGCGTGGCACTGAATGGCGCGAAGAGCTTGATCGTCAATCTGTCGGTCGCGGGGTGCAGCAAGAATTGCTCCTACACCTTCCCCAGCAGCGTGAATTTCCAGAACACGACCAGCTATGCCGATAGCGTGTTGTGGAACCTCACCGACGTGAGCAGCCTGAGCTTCACCAACGCCTTCGGCGGGTCGGTGCTGGCGCCGATCGCTTCGGTGACGAATACCGGACCGATCAACGGCGACCTGATCGCGCTGAAGTTTAGCGGTGGCGGAGAGCTGCACGATTATCCGTTCACGGGGCCGCTGCCGACGCCGGAGCCTTCCGGCCTTGCCGTGCTGGCGGTGGGGCTGATCGGCGCCGATGTGGTGCGCCGGCGGCGGCGGCGCTCGCTATAGCGGCACGCCGCTCAGCGTGCGGCTGGTGCGGATCGTCTGCAGCGTCTGCACCTTGCTGACGGTGGGGGAGCCGGTCAGGCGTTCGGTCAGGTTGTTCTCATGCGCGGTATCCCGCGCCACCAGCTTCAGCAGGAAATCACCGCCGCCGCGGATCATGTGGCACTCGCGCACCTCGGGCCACGTGCCTACGAGTTGCTCGAAGGCGGAGAGGACGGATTCCTTCTGGCTGTCCAGGCCGACGATCGCGAAGAAGATGATCTCCCAGCCGAGCTTCTGGGCGTCCGGATCGGCGTGGTAGCCGCGGATCACGCCGGCCTCCTCCAGCCGGCGGACGCGGCGCAGGCAGGGCGGGGCCGAGATGCCCGCTCGGCGTGCCAGCTCCACATTGGTGATCCGGCCATCCGCCTGTAGCTCCAGCAGGATGCGGCGGTCGATCGAGTCCAGGCTTGGCAGGTCAGGGGAAGGTTGTTTCATGAATAACGGTGTGGCTACGGTCGGAACAAAACAGATTTCTCGGGGCGTGGTAATATTATTGCCGGAACGCGGGTCGGCCAAGGGCTGCCGCCACGCCTTTGATGCCGTGATGCACCGACCACCGGACCGTCTCGCCTTTCGCCGACCCGGGAAGTGAACCGAAGCGCTGCCGTTGGCGCGCTACAGCATCACGCAGGCTTCGTCGAAATCGAGACGCGGGGAACGGGGAAACACGCCGGACCAGTCGCCGCGGCCAAGATTGACCAGAAAGTTCGACCGCCAGCCATACTCGGTGAGGAATTCCTGATCGACCTTGTCATTGTCGAAGCCGGACATCGCGCCGGTATCAAGGCCTAGCGCCCGGGCGGCCATGAGCAAGTACGCCCCTTGCAGCGTGCCGTTGCGGAATGCGGTGGTCGCGGCCAGCGCGTCATTGCTGGTGAACCACGAGCGTGCGTCCTGGTTATGCGGGAACAGCTTCGGCAGCTTGTCGTAGAATTTCGGATCGTAGGCGACGATCACCGTGACCGGCGCCGCCATGGTCTTTGCCAGGTTGCCGGCGGAGAGTGCCGGCGCCAGCCGTTCCTTCGCCTGCTGCGTCCGCAAGAACAGGAACCGCGCTGGCGAGCAATTCGCCGAGGTCGGGCCGAACTTCAGGATCTCATAGAGTTCATGCAGCGTTTCGTCGGGGATCGGCTCTTCGCTGAATTTGTTGTGAGTACGCGCCTCGCGAAACAGCAGGTCGAGGCCCGTGGTGTTGATGGTCATCATGCACTCCTGGTCGCGCGTGCGGCGCCGGCAATCATTGCATGGCATCGATCACGGTGACGGCACTGGCCAATGCCCGGCGGCTCGTCAACGCGGCCAACCGCAGGACCGAGGTCGGTCGTCGCGGCCGACAATGTGCCGAGTATCGCCAGGTTCGAGGATCAGAACGCCGGCATCAGCGCTGCCTCAAAACTCCACCTGCTCCACGGCGACCACTTCCGGCACGTAATGCCGCAGCATGTTCTCGATGCCATGCTTCAGAGTGGCGCGAGATGATGGGCAGCCGGAGCAGGACCCCTGCATGTGCAAGCGCACCACCCCGTCGCGATAGCCGCGGAACACGATGTCGCCGCCGTCGCCGGCCACCGCCGGGCGCACGCGCGTGTCCAGCAGCTCCTTGATCTGGTCGACGACCTCCTGGTCTGCCGGATCGATCTCCTCTTCGTCCAGCCCGTCGAGGTCGCCTTCCAGGACCGGACGGCCGGCAACGAAATGCTCCATGATCGTGGCGAGCACTTGCGGCTTCAGGGCGGGCCAGTCGAGCTCGTCGGTCTTGGTGACGGTCACGAAGTCGTTGCCCAGGAACACCCGGGCGACGCCGGGCAGGTCGAACAATGCCGATGCCAGCGGGCTGCGCGCGGCGGAGACCGGGCTGGCGAAATCGGCGGTACCGGACTCCATCACATAGCGGCCAGGGAGGAATTTCAGGGTCGCCGGATTGGGCGTGCCTTCGGTCTCGATGAACATGGCGGCCTGACCTCACGAGCAAGAGACAAACCGGACCGGACTGGTCCAGACGAGCCTTACATCGGGCGATCCGGCGCCAATGGCAAGGGGCGACGCGACGGCGGTGTCATTCAGCCGTGTGGGGCAGGCAACGGCATCGCCGCCACCGCCGATCCGCATCGGCCCTGCGGTTCCGATGGCACGAAATGGCCGCGACGCTCACGTGTCTCCACGCACGAATGTGCGGCCAGGAACAAGGCTCGCCACGTCGCCGCCCGGTCCAGATTCGCCAGCAGGCAACGGTCGAAATAGGTTCGCCTGGGTCGCCGGGCTTGCCGGCGCATCGCGCGCAAGTCTGCTGCGTAACCGTCCTGGATGGATCCCCATCCCGCATGCTCACCCGGCCATGGCACGGCACTACCGCCAGGCGGCCAATCCGAAGCGCCTCGGGCAAGCGGTGATTGATCGGCTGGCCAAGACGGGCGGGCGAACGCCACCGGAACTCCAAGCGGTGACAGCGCTTGGCAGCGACTGGATCGGACCAACCGTTCTGGGTGGAATTAATATTGAAAATCAATCGACTAAGGGATCTGCGCGGGCCGCGAGCCGGCTATTAGCACAGTATTAAGGTGACTGTGCGCATGCTGTGTCGCGGACCGGTCCGGGGCACAGATGAGCAGGGCAGCACGTAAGGGCGCCGGCAATCAGGCCGGGGTCGTGATCAGGAAGGAGGAAGTGGTCGAGGGCGAGGCCCACGGCGGCGCATGGAAGGTTGCCTACGCCGACTTCGTTACCGCGATGATGGCGTTCTTCCTGCTGATGTGGCTGCTGAACGCCACCACGGAGGATCAGCGCAAAGGACTCGCCGATTATTTCAGCCCGAATAGTCAGCTCAGCCATGCCTCGTCCGGGACTGGCGATCCGTTCGGCGGGCATACTGCGTTTGACCAGGGGGCGATGGTATCGGACCGCGGCGCGGTGCAGGCATTGGTGGGCTCGCGACCGACGCCGCTTGATCCATCGGATGCCGATGAACATCCGGATGCACCGGAGCATGCGGACGCCGATGAGGACCAGGGGTCGGGTGCGGACCAGGGGCCAGGTGCGGACCAGGCGGCTGCGCGGCTGGCACCACCTCCGGCGGGCCCGACCAGCACCACCGGGCCGCCCCGCCCGCCGCTATCTGCCGCCGCTGCCGGGGCGGCGGCGGAGACTGTCAGCAACAGCGCGACTGCCACCGCCTTGTCGCCAGCCAACGGCGCGCAGTTGCCGCCGCCTGGGAGGGGCGCGGCAGCCGCCGCATCGCAGCCGCGAGCGCCGACCGACGCCGAATTGCAGGCGGAGCGGGAACGACGGGAAAAGGCAGAATTCGAAGCTGCCGCGACACAGCTTCGGGATGCGGTTGGCAACGACCCGGCGCTCGCTGAGCTGGTGAGCCAGCTCAGAATCGATATGACGCCAGAGGGCCTCCGCATCCAGATTGTCGATGCCGACCAGCGGACGATGTTCCCGTTTGGCTCGGCGGAACCGAACGAGCGGGCCAGGCTGCTGCTGCAGAAGGTCACGGAGGTGCTGAAGAAGCTGCCGGAGGCGATCTCGATTGCCGGCCACACCGACGCCGCGCCATTTCCCGGCCCGGATCGCACCAATTGGGAATTGTCCACCGAGCGCGCCAATGCCACGCGACGGCTGCTGATCGAAGGTGGACTGGCGGATGGCAGGATCCGCTCCATCACCGGCAATGCCGATCGTGACCTGCTGTTGCCAAAGGATCCGCTCGCGGCCGCGAACCGCCGCATCGCGATAATCGTGCTGCGCGGGACCGGTCAGAGCGCGCCGTCGGCACCGGACAGGTCGGCGCCGCCGGCGCCGCCGGCCACCCAAGCTGCTCCACACGCTGCGGCGACGCCGATGGGTGTGGCGCGGTAGGCGCATGCCATGATCTCACTCGGCGGCCTGGTGTTTCTGCTGGCCTGTGTCTTCGGCAGCTATCTTACCTCAGGCGGCGCCGTCGGCCCGCTCGCCGAGGCCCTGCCATTTGAGATGTGGACCATTGGCGGCGCCGCGATCGGCTCGTTCGTGATGAGCAACAGCATGCACGACGTGAAGCATTCGCTGGGCAAGTTCGGCAAGATCGTGAAGGGCGCCTCGTTCACCAAAGCCGATTACATCGACCTGTTGTCGCTGTTGTATTTCCTGGTGCGGCTGGCCAGCACGAAGGGGAACATGGCGGTTGAGCCGCATATCGAGAAGCCGCAAGAGAGCGCCGCATTCCAGAAGTTCCCCCGCATCCTGGCGAACAAGTTCGCGACCGCGACGATTTGCGACTACCTGCGTATGGTGGGGATGAACGCTGACGACCCGAACCAGATCGAGGACGTGATGGCGCGCGAGCTGAAAAAGACGCTGAATGAGGAGCTGCATCCGGCGCACGCGCTACAGACCATGGCGGACGGGCTGCCGGCGCTGGGGATCGTCGCGGCGGTGCTGGGGGTGATCAAGACGATGTCGCATATCGATCGGCCGCCGGCGGTTCTGGGTGGCATGATCGCCAGCGCGCTGACGGGGACCTTCCTCGGCGTCTTGCTGGCCTACGGCCTGGTCGGTCCGTTCGCCGGCCGCTTGAAGGGGGTGGTGGAAGAAGAAGCGAAATACTACGAGGTGATTCGCGCGGTGCTGGTGACGCACCTGCATGGCAATGCGCCGCAGGTCAGCGTCGAGTCGGGACGCAAGATGGTGCCGAACCAGCACATGCCCAGCTTCGAGGAGCTGGAGGCGGCGGTCAGCGCGGTGCAGGTGTGAAGGCGCCGCGGAACCCGTCACAGCGGATTGGGTGCTGCCGATCACTGCCAGCCGCGTGACGTCGAAGCGATGCGATCGCGCGCAGGCACGATCGGGATGACTTCGGCGCTACGCGGCTCGCCATGACAGTCGCCGGCTACGCCGCGCCGCGTCGCAGTTCGGCACGCGTCTCGGCAAGGTGGTCGAATTCCTTGCGATAGGTGCCCAACCCCAGCGTCTGCGAGCGCAGCTCGATAATCAGGTCGTGCAGCTCCGCTTCGGGAACCAGCGCCTCGACATCGTCCCAGCCCGGCCAGCCCGAGCGCTCGGCATAGCCGAGAATCTGCCCCCGCCGGCCGGTGATCAGACGCTGCGCCCGCGCGGTGTAATCGTTCGGCACGCTGATACTCACGCGGTAGATCGGCTCCAGCAACACCGGATCGGCCTTCGCCAGCCCCTCTTTCATCGCCAGGCTCGTGGCGGTCTTGAACGCCATGTCGGAGCTATCCACGCTATGGAATTGCCCATCGACGAGCGTTACCGAGATGTCGACCACTGGATAGCCGTACGGTCCCTTCCTTGCCGCTTCTTCCGCAGCCTCGCCCACGGCCGGAATGAAGTTGCGCGGCACCGCGCCGCCCACCACCTTGTCGATGAATTCGAATCCCGCCCCGCGTTCGCGCGGCGCGATGTCGATCTTCACGTCGGCGAACTGGCCGTGGCCGCCGCTCTGCTTCTTCAAACGGCCATGTTCATGCACCGCGCGGCGGATCGTTTCCTTATAGGCAACCTGCGGCTTGTGGGTGGACACCTTCAGCGCGTAATTGTTCTGCAACCGTGCGACGGTCGCATTCAGATGCATCTCGCCCTGGCCATGCAGCACCGTCTCGCTGGTGCCTTGTTCCTGTGCGACCGAAAGGGTGGGGTCCTCCTCGCGCAGCTTGCTCAGCGCGCCGTTCAGCTTCACGTCGTCCTTGTGGTCCGAGGTGGCGATCGCCAGCGAATAGACCGGCGCCGCCGGGTCCGGGAACGGCAATGGCTCCGGCGTCGCGCCCGGTGACACGGTGGCGCCGGTGACAACACCTTCGAGCCGGCCGAACGCGACGACGTCGCCGGCGACCGCCTCGGCGCATTTCGCCAACTCGCCGCCCTGGAAATGATAGATGCCGCCCAGCCGCGAGCCGCCCAGGCTCACGCCATCCTTGATCGTGCCGCGCCAGACGCGGGCATAGGACAGTTTGCCAGTATGACCCGCGTAAACCGTCTTGAAGACCTGCGCCAAGGGCGGCCCATCGGTGGGGATGTCCCTGCGCGCCGCGGTCTCCTCCACGAAGGGCGAATCGTGCCGCAGCGCCTTCCACAGCCGGCGCACGCCGTGGGCATTGTCCGCCGAACCGAGCAATACTTCGATCACTGCGCCGGCGGCCAGGTCCTTGCGGAGGTCTCGATAGATCTCGGCGGGCGTCGGCTTGATGTCCTCCAGCACCTTTTCCAACAGTTCGTCATCGCGGTCGGCCAGTGTCTCCAGCAGCTTGCCGAGCGCCTGCTGTTCTTCGTCCTGCATCTCGGACGGAACCTGCATCAGCTCCGAAGCCTGGCCCTTGCGGTAGCGATACGCGCGCTCGCTCACCACGTCGACATAGCCGTTCACCGCCTGGCCATCGACGATCGGTACCTGCCGCAGCACCAGCGGCGACTTCGCATAGGCCTGCAGTGCGGCCAGCGTGTCGCGCACGCTGCCTTCCAGCGTGTCGATCTTGTTGATGAACACCACATGCGGCACGCCCTGATCGGCCAGCAGTTTCAGCGCCGGCGCCACGGTCAGCGCGCGGGAGGGAACCGGCTCACAGACCACCACCGCGATATCGACCATGGCCAGCGCGGTGCACATTTCGTAGTTGAATTCGATTGAACCGGGACAGTCCAGCACGGCCCAGGAATCGCCCAGATAGGTGCCATGACCGACGCGGGTCTCGGTGGTCATCGGGCGGTTGCGCGGGTCGGCGGGGCGTTTCACCGGCGCACCGGCCGCGTCCAGCATTGCCTCGAACAGGGTGGACTTGCCACTGCTGTACGGGCCCACCAGCGCCACCGAGCGAGGACTTCTGCCGTTCTGGTTTCCTGACATGGCCGCGCCTCCTGCTGTTCTTTGCTTCGGCGCCCACCGTGTCACGGACCCGGATCGCGCCGTTCGGCGATCCTAGCGCGAAGGTTTTGTGACAGGCGAGTCCCCGCGCTGCCACGCGGCGACGGTCACTCCACGGCTTGCTCCTGGTCGGTCTCGACGACGTGACGCACATGCTGGTTGAGGCGCACCAGTGCCTTGCCGAGTGCCGCCCACTGCGTTCGCCCCACGCCGTCGGCGAGCTCGGCTTCCATTTCCCGCGCCAGAGGCACGACGCGTTGGTAAACGCCTCTTCCCTTGCGTGTCATGCGCAGCCGCCGGCCGCGGCCGTCATTCGGATCGGGTAACTGGCGGACGAGGCCGGCTGCAACCAGCGACGCCGCGGCACGGCTGACTTTCACCTTGTCCATCGCGGTCCATTCCACGACCACGCTGGGCGAGACGGTGCGGAAGCGCGCGATCGTTGCCAGTACGCGCCATTCGGGAATCGTCAATCCGGATGCCTCCGCATAGCGGTCGGACATGAATCGCGAGACGCGCTCCGCAGCCACCGACAACTGATAGGGCAGGAATTCCTCGAGGCGGAAGCCGTTGGATTCGGAGGTTGCGCCCAGGTGGAGCGCCGTTACGGTTCGCGCTTCGGTCTTCATCTTGTTTGTCTCCTCCCAGGCAGCGCATTGTCTTAACGCGAAACAGGACGTCACGGAATGGACATTCTGCCGGGGTGGAGGAGGGGCGTGAGGCGCGGTAACTGCTACCGATCAGTCCGAGGCGCGGCGTGCACGAATCGCGCGGGGACCGCTGCCGTCAGCATGCGCGACGTGGCAGCCGACCATAATCCTGAGGCGTCCTGAACCACGGAGGGCCGACATGCTGGATGCCACACATGATCCGAACCGGGAGAGCTGGGTACAGTCCGCCAACGGCCACAGCGAGTTTCCGATTCAGAACCTGCCACTGGGCGTATTCAGCCTCGGCGATGGCGCCGCGCGTGGCGGCATCGCGATTGGCGAGCAGATTTTCGATGTTCGCGCCGCGTTGGAGGTGGGGTTGTTCTCCGGCCTCGCGCGCGATGCCGCCGAAGCAGCCGCCGGAGCGACGCTGAATCCTCTGCTTGCGCTGGGTAGCGCGGCGCGGTCGGCGCTGCGGCAGCGTGTGTCCGACCTGTTGGATGCCAAGGGCGAGGAGCGCGGGACGCTGGTCCCGCTGGCGCCGCGTCTGTTGCATCGGGCGGTGGACTGCCGCCTCCAGGTTCCGGCGGTCATCGGCGACTACACGGATTTCTTTGCCGGCATCCATCACGCCGCCGCCGGCGGCCGCATCAACCGGCCGGAAAATCCACTGCTGCCGAATTACAAATACGTGCCGGTAGCGTATCATAGCCGCGCGTCGTCGGTGCGGCCGTCGGGTGAGCCAGTGCCGCGGCCGCTCGGCCAGCGCAAGCTGCCGGATGAGGCGGCGCCGAGCTACGGCCCGTGCCGCAACCTCGATTACGAACTGGAGCTTGGGGTGTGGATCGGCCCGGGCAATGAACTTGGCACGCCGATCCCGATCGCCGAAGCGTCGGATCACATCGCCGGCTTCTGCCTGCTGAACGACTGGTCGGCGCGGGATATCCAAAGCTGGGAATCGCAGCCGCTTGGGCCGTTCCTGGCGAAGAGTTTTCGCACCTTCGTCTCGCCGTGGATCATCACGTCCGAGGCGCTGGCGCCGTTCCGGATGCCTCAGCCGCCGCGTCCCGTGGGTGATCCGGCACCACTGCCACACTTGCTTGATGCGGCGGATCAGACGCGGGGCGCGCTGGATATCGCGTTCGAAGTGTCGCTGCTGACGCCGGCGATGCGGGAGACTGGCGCTGCCCCGTTCCTGTTGTCGCGTGCGACGGCCGACATGCTGTACTGGACTGTGGCGCAGATGTTGGCGCACCACACCTCCAATGGCTGCAACCTGCGGCCGGGAGATTTGTTCGGCAGCGGCACGATATCAGGGACCGAGCCGGGCACCTCCGGGTGCCTGTTGGAAACGACCATGGGCGGGCGCAATCCAATCACCCTGCCGAACGGCGAGATGCGACGGTATTTGGAAGCCGGGGACGAGGTGATCTTCCGGGCACATTGCCGCGGCGCAGGGCGGGCGGCGCTCGGGTTTGGTGAGTGCCGTGGACGTGTGGAGTAGCCAGTCAGCCGAACCCAGGATGCGGGTCGAGGCGTGGCCCCGAGGCGTGGCCCCGAGGCGTGGCCCCGAGGCGTGGCCCCGAGGCGTGGCCCCGAGGCGTTACCGATCCCGCTGCACGACCGAACCGTGGGCGCCGCACATCCTCACTTGCCTTGAGCGGGTGATTGCGCCCCCTGAGCGGGCGACCGCGCCCCGTGAGCGGGTGACTGCGCCCCCTGAGCGGGCGACCGCGCCCGCATCTGCTGCGCGGCACCGAGCAAGTCGTCGATGCCCCAATGCTCGACGAATTTCCCGTCGGCGACGCGCCAGATCGAGATGCCCTCCCAGGCGAGCTTCCTGCCGGTGGGTGGAAAAACCGGCGCATTCGGTCCGAGTTGCACCGGATGATCGTGCGTTGCCGTGATCAGGAAGCGGGCAACGATCTTGTCGTTGGTGATAACGCTGTCCTCCAGCGTCATGTGGAAATCCGGAAACATATCGAAATATCGCCGATATGCCGCCTGCATGCCGGCGAGTCCGGTTCCCTGGCGGGCCTCGCGCTGAACATAGTTCTCCGCGATCACGTCCTGGAGTGACGATACGTCGTGCGCGTTGATGTCCGTGAAATACTGCCGGAGCAGCGCTTGATTGGCCGCCACCATATCGGCAGCGCCGCTACCTGGAGCCGGGGCGATGATTGTGAGCAATGACAGTGCCGCGCCAGCCAGCGGTCTACGAAGAAGTGTCATTGGCAGCCTCCGTTATGTGATTGATCCGCACGCAAGCCACCGTGTGCGGAGTTGACACGGATTCTGTGCGCTACCGGCGTTCAGCAAAAAGCCTGGACAGCCATCCCGGTTATGGGTCACATCGGCGGTACGTCATCGTACCGCCTTGGCCTAGGCTACGGTACGATATGGTACCACGGCAAGAGGATTTTGCGTGCGACGGGTGAAAAAAACCACGTCTGGAGTTTCGCCGCCGGTGGCCGAGCGCCCGATGTGTGATCGCATTATCGGCGCGGCGTTCACGGCGTTCATGGAGCTTGGCTACACCGGCACCAGCATGCTTGAGATCGCGACCAGGGCGAAAATGTCGAAGCGGGATCTCTATGCGAACTTCCCCGGCAAGCAGGCGATCCTGCTTGCCTGCATCACTGCCCGCGCCGCGCGAATGCGACTGCCGCCTGCACTCCCTGTGCCGATCGACCGCGAAGCGTTGGCTGCCACGCTGGCGACGTTCGGCGCGACGGTCATTCGCGAAGTCACCCGTCCGGCGGTGCTGGCGATGTTCCGCCTCGCCATCGCCGAAGCAGAGCGCTCGCCCGAGGTAGCCGTGACCCTCAGCCACAGCCGGTCGGTGAACCGTGGCGCGCTCACCCTGCTGTTGGCCCAGGCTCAGGCCAGCAAAATTTTGGGCCCTGGTGATCCCGCCTGGATGATGGAGCAGTTTTTCGCACTGCTGTGGGGCGATCTCATGCTGGGTCGGCTGCTGTGCGTCGCGGCGCCGCCGAAGCCCGCCGAGATCGAACAGAGGGCGCACGCCGCGACCGAGGCATTCCTCAGATTATATGGCAAACCAACCGAAGCCGCCGCATGATTGATGCCTTGGCCGTCGCCAACAGGAGCGTTTCCCGGATCTCTGGGCTTAAATCGCGGCGCCTTGCTCGCCGCGCGTCGCCGCCCCACTATCCGAGCCCGATGAGCGAAACTCTGCTTGACGTAAAAGGCATGAACTGCCCGCTGCCGGTGCTGCGCGCAAATCGCACGCTGCGTTCGCTGCCGGCCGGCGCGCGCCTGCGCGTCCTCGCCACCGATCGCGCCGCCGTTGCCGACTTCCAGGCATTCTGCCGCGAAACCGGCCACGCCTTGCTCGCCTGGAGCGAGGAATCGGGCGTGTTCAGCTTTCTCATCCGCCGTCGCGCCGACCAGCCCGAACCAAAGGAAGCATGAGGTGCCCACCGCCCTGATCACCCATCCGGCCTGCCTGGAGCATGAAAACGGTCCCTATCACCCGGAAAGCCCCGAACGTCTGCGCGCGGTCCTTGCGGCGCTGGAAGCCGAGGAATTCGCGCCATTACTGCGCGAGTCGGCACCCGAGGCGACCGAGGAGCAACTCCGGCGCGTGCACCCCGCGGATTATGTTGCGGCGATCCTGTCCATTCGGCCAGACCATGGCGAGACGGTGCAGCTTGACGCCGACACGTCCATGGGCGCCGGGAGCGCCGAGGCCGCGTTGCGTGCGGCCGGTGGTGCGGTGGCGGCGGTGGATGCGGTGATGCAAGGCTGGGCGCGCGCTGCCTTCGCCGCGGTGCGCCCGCCCGGCCACCACGCCGAACCTTCCCGCCCGATGGGCTTCTGCTTGTTCAACAATGCCGCGGTCGCCGCACTGCACGCGCGCGCGGTGCACAACGTGCAGCGCGTCGCGGTGGTGGATTTCGACGTCCATCACGGCAACGGCACCCAGGCGATGTTCGAGCAAGATTCTGATCTGTTCTATGGGTCGTCGCATCAAAGCCCGTGTTACCCAGGAACCGGCGATGCGTGGGAACGCGGCGTCGCCAACAACATCGTGAACGCGCCGCTGCGGCCGGGTGACGGCAGCGCGGTGTTCCGTGCGAATTGGGGCGATATCATCCTGCCGGAACTCGACCGTTTCGCCCCCGACCTGCTGATCGTTTCGGCTGGATTCGATGCGCACAAGGCCGATCCGCTGGCGCAGATCCGGCTGGACACCGTGGATTACGCCTGGATCACCGACGAGTTGATGCGGATCGCGGACCGCCATTGCCAGGGCAGACTGGTCTCGGTGTTGGAGGGCGGCTACGACCTGGATGCGCTGGCGGCCTCGGCCGCAGTGCACGTGCGGGGATTGATGCGGGCCTGACCGCCGACCCGGGAGCTGGGGGAACCACATATGTCGGATGCCAAGCGCACGCCGCCTGATGTCAGCGGCCTGTCGTTCGAGGATGCGCTGGCCGAGCTTGAACAAATCGTGCGGGGACTCGAAAGCGGCCAGCAAAAGCTGGAGGACGCGATCAACGCCTACGAACGCGGTGCCGCCTTGCGCCGGCACTGTGAGGCCAAGCTGGCGGAAGCGGAAGCGCGCGTCGCCGCGATTGTGCAGCGGGCGGATGGCACGCTCGGCACGCGGCCGATGGAATAGCGCGGAAATCGATGCAATAGCGCGAAAATCGATGCAATAGCGCGGAAATCCAGACGCTAACGCCGCTGGATCAATCCGCCCCCAATCAGAATAACGCCAAGCGCCAGCGCCCCGCCGGCAACCGCGGGCGGGATGAAATGCGGTTCATGTTCCGTGGCCTGCACATGCACAGGGCCGACATTGGCCACGTCCCTGGTCTGTTGCGTGGTGAATTCCGGCACCGCCAGCCCGGCGATGCCAAGCAATGCCAGCAACGCACCCACGATCATCAGTGCACTCATGGAGGCTCGCACAAGCAATCTCCGGCTCGTTCCACGCGCGGAGGTGGGAAGCAGACCCGCGGAATGCGAGACTTGTCCCGTATCAACTCCCTGTAACGAACCGGATCAGGCGGCAAGTCGCTCCGCCACCGCCGACCAACGATCAGCCGTCGCAGCCTTCGATGATGATCAAATTCGCGTCCGCGCGTCCCATGCGCTTGGCCCTGGCGGCCGCATATTCCGGCGAATGATAGCAGGCGACAGCGGTTTCATAGTCATTGAATTCAAGCACGACGTTGCGCGATCGCGCGGTACCTTCGGGGGCTTCGAACCGGCCGCCGCGCACCAGGAATTTCGCGCCATATTTGCTGAACGCCACGGCGTTGGCGGCGATGTACTCCTGGTAGCCCTCCGGATCGGTCACATCGACGCCGGCAATCCAATAGCCCTTGGCCATGTGTTGCGCTTCTCCCTTGCATCGCCAGTCGTTACGGCGGTCGCGCGCTTCAGCGATGCACCTGGTCGCCGAGCATTGCTGCGAGCGTTGGCTCAATAGCGGCCGCCATCAAGGCCTGGCCCTGTGCGGTGGGATGCAGTGATTGCTCTGGCGGCGTTTCCTTCGGGTCGAGATACAGGTCCCGGTCCAGCTTGCCATCGCGCATAAAGACCTGACCGACATCGAGGAACGTCACATCCTCGTCATGCGAGAATTGCTGCGCCAGGCGGTGATTCACCTCGAGCGTGGTTTGCGTCGCCCACTGGGTGCGATCAGACGGGAGGATCCCCAGCAACAGCAACTTCGTATGCGGCAGGCGCCGGCGAAGCGAGCGGACAATGGTGTCGATGCCCAGCACCGTGTCGTCCGCGGACCAGTGCAGGTAGCCCAGATTGTTGGCCCCGATCAGGATCACCGCAACCTTGGGGTCGATGCCCGAGGCCTCGCCATGCTCGACGCGCCACAACAGATTGGCGGTGGTGTCGCCGGTGAAGCCGAGATTCACCGCATCGCGGTCGCCATAGAAGCGTTGCCAGACCGGCGCAAAATTCACCCACGCCGGCGGACCGTGGCGTTCCCAGTCCTGCGTGATGGAGTCACCGTAGAACACCAGCGCGGGATGGCGCTGCCGCAGCTCCGCCTGTTTCTCGTCAAAGCGGGTACGCCACCAACGCAGGTCCATGCGGCTGATCGGAACCGCGGCGAGGATGGTGCGGGCAAGACCCGCCGGAACGGCAATACCGCACAGCATGGCGGCAAGCAGCAGATAGAGCGGCAGGCGTCGCATGGGCACTCCGGCGGGACTCGCGATGCGTGGGAGTAGCAGGACTCGCGATGCGTGCGAGTATAGCGCATCCGTGGCTGCAACCACTATCGGCGCACCCTGCATTGCGATGGGTGGGTGCTACGCGCCGAAAATCGCTTTTCGGACATTGACGATTTCCGCCGCATCGCCCCGCTGCTGTGGCGTCGCCGGGTCCGGCGCGACCTCACGCACGGTGAATGGCGTGTCGCGGATTTCCCAATACGGGCCGTAAATCGCAACCCCACCGCCGCTATCGTCGGCGTACCAACCGTCATGCAGCGTCACCACAGCGTGGCCGGCGTGGCGTGCGGCAACGGGATCGCCGAGGCAGAACCAGTCCACGCGATCGGTTTGCTCCGCGACGATCGCAGGCGTGCGCCGCCGCAGCTTCACTTCCAGGCCTTCCGGGACATGGCCATCATTGCGGACGATGAATATCGGCATGGTTCACGCCTCGCGCCGCAGGAATGCCGCAACACGTTCAACGAACGCTGCCGGTTGCTCCAGTTCGGGATGATGGCCGGCGGCAGGAAGCGTTTGAAACACGGCGCCGGGGATCCGTTGCGCATAGGTCCGCCCGTATTCCGGCGTCACGATGCGATCGGACTCACCCCACAACACCAACGTGGGCGTGGCAATCCGACGCAGCCAGAAGCCGAGCTGAGGATTGAACATATGCGGCTTCCAGCCATACAGGCACAGCGCATCCCAGTTGCGCGCGAGCGACACCATCTCAGCGTCGCTCATTGCATCGCTGATCGTCGCCTGCCAGCCGAGGCCATAGATTCCCTCCGGCCGCTGCGCCGGGTCATGCCACGCCCATCTGTTCAGATCGGCCGGATCGGTATTGAAGAAATGCACGATATCGCGTTGCTCGCGCCCGCCGATCTTGATGCCGACGGCATCGACCAGCACCAGCCGATCGAGCTTCGTGGCGCCGCCGACCGCAAGCTCCGCCGCGATCCAGCCGCCGAAGCTCAAGCCGACCACGCTGATGCGTGGTGCGTCGATCGCATCCAGCACGTCGCGATAGAGGTTGACGAGGTCGTAGATCGTGTCGAAATCCGCCGGCCGCGCGGAGGCGCCGAAGCCGGGATGCGACGGCGCTATCACCGTGCCGTGCCGCGCCAGCAGATCAACGAACGGCGCGCTCGGACTGATCGGGTTTATGCCGTGGATGAGCAATATTGGCGGACCTTCGCCGCGCCGAAGGATTTCGAGATCGAGGCTGCCGGCACGCATCATCGCACGCCCTGCTCACGGCCGTCCCTGAGCCGGTCATCCAACCCCGCAGTCTGGTGCGCGGATCGCCGGCTCATCGCCCGCCATGACAGTGGCGCCGAGCGCGTCATGCCACAGCTCCTGCCGCCATCGGTTCGGCTTGCTCAATCGGCGGCAGATCCTGCAACTGTGGCAGCACCTCCCGCGCGGCCAACTTGAAGCTCTTCTCCGCCTCCGCGTGCGTCACCAGACCCTGCCGCGTCATCATGATGATGCGCCCCACCCCGCCAACGCGGCGGCGAAACTCCTTGATCTGCCGTGCCACCGTATCGGGATTGCCGGCGAACATCTGGCCCTGGGCGATGAGCGACGCGACACTGAGATCGGTCGGCCGCTTGGAGACACCCTGGCGCCACGCGGCCGGCGTCATCTCCGGCAGTATCTGGCCCGGCTGGAACTTCGACATCTGCGGTTGGCTTTTCATGCTGACGGTCAGGAACCAGGGAATCTTCTGCCCGACCCGCTGCGCTTCGGCATCGGTATCGCCGACGTAGCAGAACGCCATATAGGAGAAGCGGTCCTCGCCCGGCGGCGGCAGGCCCGCCTCCATGCGCGCCCGCTTGTTGGCATCGAACGCCTGCTTCGTACGGCTGTAGCCGCCGAACAATAGCGTGTTGACGATGCCGCGCCGGCCCAGCTCGGCGCAGGTGGGAAAATCGCTGGTGGCGGCCCAGAACTCCGGCCGTGGCTGCTGCCAGCAGCGCGGCCAGACATTGACGTGCGCGTGCTGGAAGAATTTACCCTCCCAACTGAACGGCCCGTCATGGCTGGTCAGCGTCTTCTCGATCAGGTCGATCGCCTCCCATTCGCGTTCGCGG
>Ga0335073_10002056_pt1 | contig 27535 bp, 22 predicted proteins | sample Lox_Sample_22_FD_207093 | JGI IMG/M metagenome (GOLD analysis project Ga0335073, IMG submission 207093) | Soil microbial communities from Loxahatchee National Wildlife Refuge, Florida, United States - Lox_Sample_2.2 | ecosystem: Environmental > Terrestrial > Soil > Wetlands | place: USA...
CGTTGTTCAAGGTACAGGTCTGAGTGCGGCTATGCCGGAGCTAAGACACAACACAATAGTACAGTTAAAGCGCAATGCGTCACCGACGCAAACAGCAAGGGTCTAACTGGAAAAGATAGGTCAGTTGCACTCAGGAAGTGTTTTCAGGGTAGTGGATTCTCTCATTAGAATTTATACGAGCGTGTGGTTGCAGTTCAGCGGCGTCTTGAGTTCCGGGCTCGCAAGCGCCCCTACTCCGCCGCCTCGCGCATCGCGCCATAGCGGGTGAGCTGCGCCCGCAAAGGGGCGGGCTTGAGCGGCTTGTTCATCACCAGCACGTTCTCGCGCGAAGCTTGGTCGCGCACCTCGGGGCTGCGATCGGCGGTCGCGAGGATCGCCGGCGTGCTTCGGCCGAGGCGCTCGCGCAGCGCCTTGATCGCGGCGACGCCGTCGTCCGAATCGAGATGGTAGTCGGCGATGATGACGTCCGGCCGGCCGAAATCGGCGAGCGCCGCGTTCGCCTCGGCGAGGCCGTGAGCGGTCGCGACCACGCAGCCCCATCGCTCGAGGAGCGCGCGCATTCCCTCGAGCACCCTGGGCTCGTTGTCGATCGCGAGAACCTTCAGGCCCTCGAGCGGCTCGCCCGCCGCGACCGGCTCGGGCGGGCCGGGCTTCGACCGGGGCTTGCGCGTTGCGCGTCCAAGCGGCGCGGTGACGAAGAACACCGAGCCCTTGCCGGGGCGTGAGCGCAACCCGATCGGATGCTCAAGCACCCGCCCCAGGCGCTCGACGATCGATAAGCCGAGGCCAAGGCCGCGCGCGACTCGCGCGCCCTGATCGAGCCGCTGGAACTCGGCGAACACCGCGCGCTGCTGTTCGGCCGGAATGCCGAGGCCGGTGTCCCAGACCTCGATCCGGGCCGCGCCGGGCAATCGCCGGCAGCCGACCAGCACCCGGCCGCTGAGAGTGTATTTGAGCGCATTCGAAATGAGATTCTGCAGCAAGCGCCGCATCAGCCGCCGGTCGGTGCGCACGGCAAGCCTGGTCGGGACGAAGATGAGGTCGAGGCCCTTCGAGCGCGCGTGGGCGGCAAACTCGATTTCGAGCATCCCCATCAGGTCGGCGACCGGGACGTCGGAGATTTCCGGCCGGGTCGCGCCGGCGTCGAGCCGGGAAATGTCGAGCAGCGCGCCGAGGATCTCCTCGACCGCCTCGAGCGAGACATCGACGTTGCGCGCGAGATCGGCGCGCTCCTCGACGCCGATCCGGCTCGCGCCTTCGGAGAGCGAGCTCGCATAGAGCCGCGCGGCGTTGAGCGGCTGCAGAATATCGTGGCTGGCCGCGGCGAGGAAACGCGTCTTCGACAGGTTGGCGGCGTCCGCCTCGTTCTTGGCCCGCTCGAGCTCGGCGTTGAGACGCTGCAATTCGGCCGTGCGCTCGTCGACGCGGCGTTCGAGCATCTCGTTGGCGGCCTCGAGCGCCTCTTCGACCTGAACGGTTTGGGTCACGTCGGTATAGGTGGTGACGATGCCGCCGTCCGGCAGCCGCGCCGAGCGAACCTCGATCACGCGGTGGCTCGAGAACAGGCGCAGCCGGTTCGGCTGATCGTCGTACAGCAGGCTCGCGACCCGGTCGGCGACGAAGTCCTCCGAATCTCCGGGCCCATAGGCGCCGCGTCCGGCGTTGAACCGCACGATCTCGTCGAGGCCGACGCCGTGACGCAGCATCGCGGGCGGCAGATCGAAGAGATCGGCGAATTCCCGGTTCCACGCGGTCAGCGCCAGATTGGCGTCGAAGACGGTGATGCCCTGCCGCGCGTGATCGAGCGCGTGCTGCAACTGATCGCGGCTCGACTGGATCGCGGCCGACGCCTCGTCTATGAGCTTGAGCGCCGATTGGCCGGAGACGGTCCGCGGCCGCAACAGCAGCGACAGCACCTGGCGCGACGTCGAGGCCCCGATCGCCGGCGAGAGCAGGAATTCGGCGTGGCGAATGAGTTGCGCGCTCGCCTCGTGCGTGGGGTCGTAAGCCAGACTGCGCTCGCGCATGAAGCCCGTAAAAGCGCGGCGCGCCCGCCCGGCCCCGAGATAGCGGGCGACGGCGGTCTCGAGCTCGCCCGCGGTCGTCGACGAGCGCCAGAGGCGAAACGCCTGAGGCTTGACGCCAACACCGACGCCGGCGAAGGCGCTCGCCTGGGCACGCTCGAGCGCGCTTGGCTGGCGAGTCAGCGAAAAGGCGACGAACGCCGCGATATTCGCGACGAGCGAGAGGACCACCCCGCCCACGAGCGCATTCGGCGCAAAGGCGACGAGCGCGGCGGGGCTCAGCCATGCGATCGCCAGCGGCCCATGGGCCAAGAAGCCCGAGAGGGCCTGATCCGGCCGGATCGACGGCAGGAGCAGGAGGTAGAACCAGGCAAGCCCGCCCGCGGTCATGCCGGCGATCGCGCCCCGCGCGGTCCCGCGGCGCCAGAAGAGGCCGCCAAGAAAAGCCGGCGCGATCTGCGCCACCGCCGCGAAAGAAAGAAGGCCGATGGAGACCAGGCCCGCTTCGCCGGCCATCCGCTCGTAGGCGAGGCCGAGCGCCAGAACGCCGACGATCGCGAACCGGCGAACCCACAGCACCAGCGCGCCGATGTCGCCTTCGATCGCGCCGCCTCGCGCGCCGCGGCGCCGGAGCACGAGCGGCATCACAAGGTCGTTCGATATGGTGATCGCAAGCGCGACGCTCTCGACCACCACCATGCCGGTCGCCGCCGAGAGGCCGCCGACCATCGTGAGCAGCGCAACGCCATGCGCGCCCGCGCTGAGCGGCAGCGCAAGGACGGTCAGGTCGCGATTGATCGACCCTTCGGGGAAAACCTTGAGGCCGGCGATGGCGAGCGGGGCGACGAAAAGGTTGATCAGCACGAGATAGGCGGGAAAGAGCCAGGCCGCGGTGCGGATGCCGCGCTGATCATGGTTCTCCACAATCGCGACATGGAACTGGCGCGGCAGGAGCACGATCGCGAAGGCCGACAAGAGCGTCGTCACCACCCAGACCGCAGGATCGGGAGGAGTCTGGATGACCTTGGCGATCCTGGGATCGGAATGGGCAATCTCGGTCAGATCGACCAGCCCGCCGTTGAGCCTCCAGACGACGAAGGCGCCGACAGCGAGGAACGCAATGAGCTTGACGATCGATTCGACCGCAATTGCGAGGATAAGGCCGTCCTGGTGCTCCTTGGGGTTGATGCGCCGGGTGCCGAACGCCATCGCGAAGGCGGCGAGCACCAAGGCGACTGCGAGGTAAAACGCGCTCGACGGCCTGTCCGGCGTTAGCCGGCCATGATCGAACGAGTCCACCACCATCAACATCGTCGGCGCGATCGCCTTGAGCTGGAGCGCGACATAGGGCGCTGACCCGATGAGCGCGATGAGCGCGGCGACTGCGGCGACGGCTTGCGATTTTCCGTATCGCGCCGACACGAAATCGGCGACGGTCGTGACGTTCTGCGCGTGGGCGAGATTGGCGATGCGCGCGATGAACGGCGCCCCGAGGCCGATCACGAGAATGGGCCCGATGTAAATCGGCAGAAAATCAAGCCCGTGCTCGGAAGCAAGCCCGACCGAGCCGTAATAGGTCCAGGAGGTGCAATAGACGGCGAGGCTCAGCGCATAGACAACCGCCCGCGAACGGGCGGACGCCATGCGCCGTCCGCCGCGGTCGCCCCACCAGGCGATGAGGAAGAGCAGGAAAACGTAGCCGATGGCGGTCAGAAAGACCGTCGTGCCGTTCATTGCCGCGAGCGTCCGCCCTTATGCCGACTGAACGGACATATTAAACCATGACGGCGGTCCGTGGAATCAGCGGCTTGCCCTTCTCCCTGCGGAGGAAGGTGGCCCATAGGGCATTCGGAATAACGCCGTCTCGCGACGGGCTATGGGGCCGGATGAGAGTAGCGCCAGGGGTGGGCGGCTGCGGCGGTCCCTTCGTGGGCCAGCGACGACCGGCGTGCGTGGCTTCATTCCCCGAGGCAATTGACCTGAACTCAGCCGAGCTCATCCCGATCGTGAATACTTTACGTGATACATTAAAGTGTGGACAGAGCGTGATTGTTGGGGAGATCGGCCTGGGTATCGCAAGGGTAAACGTCGATTCCTTGAGCCGGGCCTTTCCGTTCATGGGCGGCCGCACCCATATGCCACTATCTCGATTTCAACAGAGGCCTTTGCCGCGATTGAAGCGAAGTCACCTTCCGCTTGACTTTTTTAACCGAAAGTTCTTGAATTTATCGGCCCGGGGCGTGACTTGCTTTTTCAGCTCAACGTTTGGGGGAACCCATGGCCAGGCGCCGTCAAATTTCGCAGATTGCGCTCGCAGCTGGGGCGAGACCTACAGCGACGTTATCTTGAGGCTGGCGGCGGCCTCACGCGGCTCGTGATGGGCTGGACCGGCGAACGGAGGCGCTTCGCGGCTTTGCTTGTGGCAAATGGGAGTGCAAGACTAGCATTGCTTTTTCCCGCCCCCACCCGGCCGAACGGAGAGACATCCATGCGCGTTTCGATCCTTACTTGCGCTGCTGCTTTGGGACTGGCGATCACTCAGAGTGGTCAGGGACAGGCAGCGACGTTCGATTTTTCGTTCAGCAACACTTTGGGCAATGTGCCCGGTACTGTGACCGGCGAAATTTTTGGTTTGGCGGACACCGGAACCTCTGCCGCCACCGATATTGTCGTGACGAGCGCCCCGGCAGGTGTGGGGTTTTCATCCTATCCCGTCGATATATTCACTCTCCCTTGGACTACGGATGCCAATAGCTTCACTGTGACCGCTGGCCAAATTGTCGACGCGGACTTTCTAAGCGAGGGCGGGCCTGGCTCAGTGGCCCCTCACCTCGTCCTGAACGTCGGGGGGGCCATCAACTCGTTGAACAACATCGACGGCCAGTATGGTGTTCTTAATGAAGATGGTTTGGCTGGCGTCACGTTCACCCTCGTTCCCGAACCCTCGACCTGGGCGATGATGCTGCTCGGCTTCGCCGGCCTCGCCTTCCTGGGCTATCGTCAAACACGAAAGGGCCACAGCGGCCGCGTGACGCGGCGCTGGCGAGTCTCAAGAGCCTCGTAGCGTAGCGTCAATCCGAAGGCTTCTGGATTCTCACCGCCAGGGGTGGGCGGTGGCCGCTTTCTTTTCATGCGCCTCGATTGCTGGCGCCTCGACCAGCGTCAGATCGATGTGATCGAGGCCTTCGATCAGGCACTGCTTGCGGAAGGCGTCAAGCTCGAACTTGACCACGCCGCCGTCGGGACCTCGGATTTCCTGGGCCGGCAGATCGATGGTGAGGGTCGCGTTGGCGCCGCGCTCCGCGTCGTCCATGAGTTTGGCGAGGTCTTCGCGCGAGACCTTGATCGGCAGGATGCCGTTCTTGAAGCAGTTGTTATAGAAGATATCGGCGAAATCGGTCGCAATGACGCAGCGGATGCCGAAGTCGAGCAACGCCCAGGGCGCATGCTCGCGCGAAGAGCCGCAACCGAAATTATGCCCCGCGACGATGATCGACGCCTTGCGATAGGCCGGCTTGTTGAGAACGAAGTCCGGATGCTCGGAGCCGTCTTCGCGATAGCGCATCTCTGCGAACAGGCCCTTGCCGAGCCCGGTGCGCTTGATCGTCTTGAGATATTGCTTGGGGATGATCATGTCGGTGTCGATATTGTCGATCGCCAGCGGCGCCGCGACTCCGGTCAATGTCGTAAACTTGTCCATCGGTTTCAGGCTCTTCACAATTGGGCGCGTGCTGCGCTGGCCGGCTTTATCCTCCCTCGTGGAGCGCCGCGCAATGAGAAAGGGAGGCTGACGCACTCGTCAGCTTGAAGCGACAGCTCCGCGGGATTCCGGAAAGTCGCCAAAACTCCCTAGAGATACCGCTCCAAGTCCTTGGCGGCGTCCTTGGGCGGGCGTTCGAGGTTGAAGGCTTCGACGAACGCGCCGTTCTTGTCCATGAGGTAGACGATCGAGCTGTGGTCCATCGAATAATCGCCGTCGGCCTGCAGCGGCCCCTTGCGCGAATACACCCTGAAGGCCTTTTCGGCCGCGTCGATCGCTTGCCGGCTGCCGGAAAGCCCGATGATCGCCGGATTGAAGCTGCTGACGTAGTCCTGCATGAGCTTGGGCGTGTCACGCTCGGGATCGACGGTGATGAAGAGGGCGGGAATCGCTTTGTCGCCCATCTGGGTCAGGACGTCGGAGATGCGCGCGAGCTCGGTCGGACAGACGTCCGGGCAGTGGGTATAGCCGAAATAAACCAGGAAAGGCCGGCCGTGCAGCGTTTGATCGCTGACAGTCTTGCCGGCGGCGTCCTCGAGCGAGAAGGCCCCTCCGATCAGAGCGGCGCGCGGCTTCCCTGGCGGGCTCGCGACCATGAACGCCACGGCGCCGAGGGCCGTAACGGCTAGGAGGGTCGCGAGCGCCCGGATCGCGAACGCCCGCGATCGTGCGGCGGCTTTGGGTTCTGCTGCGGGCATACGGCCCTCCGTTCGGCGTCGCTCGAACCGTTCCTAGCCGCCAAATTGGGCGATCTCCGGACGACGTGGCGGGGAGCCGATAGAAACTCGCTATTGACCTTGCCTGAGCCCGGCGCCACGAGATGGAGCTGGATAAGGCGCGATGGTTCTCCGTCAACTCGAATATCTCGCGGCGCTGGCGCGCGAAAAGCACTTCGGCCGCGCGGCGGAGGCCTGCCACGTGTCGCAGCCGACCCTGTCGGCTGCAATCCGCCTGCTCGAGGACGATCTCGGGGCGCCGATCGTCGAGCGCGGCCATCGATATGTCGGCCTGACGCCGCAGGGGCAGATCGTGCTCGAGCACGCCCACCGGATTCTTGCCGAGGCCGAGAATCTGCGCCATGAGCTCGACGAGATCGACAAGGGCCTGACCGGCCGGCTTCGCATCGGCGCCATTCCGACGGCGCTGCCGATCGTCTCCCACCTCACAGGACCGTTCTACCGGCGTTTTCCCGGCGTGACGGTGGCCGTCTTTTCCATGAACAGTCAGGAAATCGAGCGCGGGATCGAGGATTTCGAACTCGAAGTCGGCCTGACTTATCTCGACGCGGAACCGATCAGCCGTGTCAGGACCAAGCCGGTTTGCGTCGAGGAATATTTGTTCCTGACCCCGGCGGCCGGCCCGCTTGCCGGGCGGTCGCAAGTCCCCTGGCGCGAAGCCGCCGAAGCCCCCTTGTGCCTGCTCACGCCCGACATGCAGAACCGGAGGATCATCGACGGCGTGTTCCGCTCGGTCGGCGCGAAGCCGGTCCCGGCGGTCGAGACCAACTCGATCTTCAACCTCGTGTCGCACGTCAGCGCGGGCCAATGGTCGGCGATCGTGCCCCGCCAGCTGCTGCGCTTCTTCGGCGTGCCGCCGGGGACTCAGGCGATCGAACTTGTCGAGCCGGTCGCGCAACGCACCATCGGCCTCGTGATGAGCGATCGCGAGCCGCCTTCGCCGCTCGCCCGCAACCTGTTCGCGATGCAATTGCCCGCCGACGTCGCCGCGCTTATCCAGCCGCCGGACAAATTCGGCGCAGATGAACGGAAGGCGGTTCGATAGAATTTGCCTATCGCGTCTTCCAAACGTTCAATTTGAACCCGCCCGTTCCCAGGCCCATGTACTTTTGCAGTCCGGGAGGAAGGTATTGTCTGGGCGAACGGATTTCGATGTTGATCTCGCGCGAACGCTGATCGACCGCAAGCGGACGATGCCCGGCGCCACGCTGCCGATCCTCCACGATCTCATGGAGCGGTTCGGCTATATCGACGACGCCGCTATCCCGCTGATCGCCGACGCGCTCAACATCTCGCGGGCCGAGGCTCTCGGCGTCGTCAGTTTCTACCACGACTTCCACCGTTCGCCGATCAATGGCCGGGTCTTGAAGCTGTGCCGCGCCGAATCCTGTCAGGCCATGGGATGCGAAGACCTCGTGTCCCACCTCGTCGTCCGTCACGGCGTCACGGTCGACGGCGAGGACGAGGGGTCGGGGATCCATGTCGAATCGGTTTACTGCCTCGGCAATTGCGCGCTCTCCCCCGCTGCCCTTCTTGACGGCCAGCCGATCGGCCGCCTCAACCGCGATCGCCTCGACGCGATCATCGCCGACGCCCGAAGAAAGACCCAATGAGCGCGCGGGTATTCGTTCCTGGAGATTCTTCCGCGCTGTCGGTCGGCGCGGATGCGGTCGCCGGCGCGATTTTCGCGGAGGCGCGTCGCCGCGGCGCGGACCTGGCGGTCGTGCGGACCGGATCGCGCGGCCTCTTTTGGCTCGAGCCGCTCGTCGAGGTCGAGACTGCCGCCGGCCGGGTCGGGTATGGTCCGGTCGCGCCAGGCGAAGCGGCCGAGTTGTTCGATGCCGGTTTCCTGGCCGGCGGCGCTCATCCCAAGGCGCTCGGCCTCATCGAGGACACCCCCTATCTTGCGCGCCAGCAGCGGCTCATCTTTGCCCGCTGCGGGCTCATCGATCCCCTATCGCTCGACGATTACCGGAATCATGGCGGGCTGCGCGGCCTCGAACGCGCGCTGGCGCTTGGGCCCAAGGCGACGATCGAGGAGATCATAGCCTCAGGCCTGCGCGGGCGCGGCGGGGCGGGTTTTCCCACCGGCGTCAAATGGCGGACGACGGCCGGGGTCGACGCTGATCAGAAATTCGTCGTCTGCAACGCCGACGAAGGCGACAGCGGCACCTTCGCCGACCGGATGCTGATGGAGGGCGACCCGTTTCTCCTGATCGAGGGCATGGCGATCGCGGCGCTCTCGGTCGGCGCGGCGAGGGGCTATGTCTATATCCGCTCCGAATATCCGCACGCCTTCGCGGTCTTTTCGCGCGCGATCGAGCTGGCGCGGGCGGGCGGGCTCCTCGGCCCGAGCGTGCTCGGCTCCGGCCGCGCCTTCGATCTTGAGGCGAGGCTCGGCGCCGGCGCGTACATTTGCGGCGAGGAAACATCGCTCCTCGAGAGCCTCGAAGGAAAGCGGGGCCAGATTCGCGTCAAGCCGCCGTTGCCGGCGATCGCCGGCCTGTTCGGCAAGCCGACGGTCGTCAACAATGTCCTGAGCTTCGCTTCTACGCCATGGATCCTCGAGCACGGCGCCAAGACCTACGCCGATTACGGTGTCGGCCGGTCGCTCGGATCGCAGCCGTTCCAGCTTGCCGGCAACGTCCGCCATGGCGGGCTCATCGAACTCGCGTTCGGCGCGAGCCTGCGCGATCTCGTCGAAGGCTTCGGCGGCGGCACGATGACCGGCCGGCCGATCCGCGCGGTTCAGGTCGGCGGCCCGCTCGGCGCCTATTTTCCCACTTCCCTCCTCGACACGCCGCTCGACTATGAGTCGATGGCCGCGGTCAAGGGGATGCTCGGCCATGGCGGGATCGTCGTCTTCGACGATTCGGTCGACATGGCGCGCCAGGCGCGCTTCGCGTTCGAGTTCTGCGCCAAGGAAAGTTGCGGCAAGTGCACGCCGTGCCGGATCGGCTCGACCCGCGGGGTCGAGACGGTCGACAAGATCATCGCCGGCCGCGACCGGCAGAAGAACGTCGAACTGCTGCGCGATCTTTGCGAGGTGATGACCGACGGCTCGCTTTGCGCGCTGGGCGGCCTCGCGCCGATGCCGGTGCTGAGCGCGCTCGAACATTTCAGCGAGGATTTCGCCAGGACGCCGGCGCGCGCCGCGGCGGAATAGGAGATAAGCGATGGCGTTGTTGCAAGAGCTGGACACCGGCACGCCGATCCGCACCGGCGAACCGACCGTCACGCTGACGATTGACGGGCGCAAGGTCAGCGTGCCGCCGGGAACGTCGGTGATGGCCGCCGCCGCCCTGATCGACAACCCGATCCCCAAACTCTGTGCGACCGACAGCCTCGAGGCCTTCGGCTCCTGCCGCCTGTGCCTGGTTGAAATCGCGGGCCGGAAAGGCACGCCCGCCTCCTGCACGACCCCGGCCGAAGAGGGCATGGTTGTTCACACGCGGACGCCCAGGCTGCAAAGATTGCGGCGTGGGGTAATGGAACTCTACGCGTCAGACCATCCGCTCGACAGCCTGACGTCCAGCGCCAACGGCGATAGCGAGTTCCAGACCCAGGCGGGGATCGTCGGCCTCCGCGAGGTGCGCTACGGCCACGACGGGGCCAATCATCTCAACGCCCCAATCGACGCCTCCAATCCCTATTTCACCTTCGATCCCGCGGCATGCATCGTCTGTTCGCGCTGCGTGCGCGCCTGCGAGGAGGTTCAGGGGACGTACGCGCTGACGATTTTGGGGCGCGGCTTCGAGTCCAAAGTGGGGACCGCCGGCGTCGATTTCCTGTCGTCCGAATGCGTGTCCTGCGGCGCCTGCGTGCAGGCCTGCCCGACCTCGGCGCTCAACGAAAAGTCGGTCATCGAAATGGGAACGCCGGAGCGCACGGTGGTGACGACCTGCGCCTACTGCGGCGTCGGTTGCGCCTTCAAGGCGGAGCTGAAGGGCGACGAGGTCGTTCGCATGATCCCCTACAAGGCCGGCAAGGCCAACGAGGGGCATTCGTGCGTCAAGGGCCGGTTCGCCTACGGCTACGCCACACACAAGGACCGCATCCTCAAGCCGATGATCCGCGATCGGATCGAGGACCCGTGGCGCGAAGTCGCCTGGGACGAGGCGATTGGCTACGCGGCCAGCGAATTCAGGCGCATCCAGGCGAAGTACGGGCGCGACTCGGTCGGGGCGATCAGCTCCTCGCGCTGCACCAACGAGGAAGTGTTCCTCGTCCAAAAGATGGTTCGCGCCGGCTTCCACAACAACAACATCGACACCTGCGCCCGCGTCTGCCACTCGCCGACCGGCTTCGGCCTGTCGAAGACCTACGGCACCTCGGCCGGCACCCAGGATTTCAAGTCGGTCGAAAAGTCGGACGTGGTGGTCGTGATCGGCGCCAATCCGACCGACGCCCATCCGGTCTTCGCCTCTCGCCTCAAGAAGCGTCTGCGCGCCGGGGCGCGCCTCATCGTCATTGACCCGCGCCGCATCGACCTGGTGAGGAGCACGCACGTCAAGGCCGACTATCACCTGGCGCTGAAGCCCGGAACCAATGTCGCGGTCCTCAACGCGATCGCTCATGTCATCGTCACCGAGGGCCTGGTGAACGAGGCGTTCGTGCGCGACCGCTGCGACCTCGCCAATTTCGAGTCGTGGGCGCGGTTCATGGCCGACCCCATCCATTCGCCCGAGGCGACGGCAGCGGCGAGCGGCGTTGATCCCGGCGAATTGCGCGCGGCCGCGCGCCTCTATGCGACTGGCGGCAATGCGGCGATCTACTACGGTCTCGGCGTCACCGAGCACAGCCAGGGTTCGACGGCGGTGATGGCGATCGCCAATCTCGCCATGGCGACCGGAAACATCGGCCGCGCCGGCGTCGGGGTCAATCCGCTGCGCGGCCAGAACAACGTCCAGGGCTCATGTGATATGGGCTCGTTCCCACATGAGTTCTCCGGCTACCGCCATGTGTCCATTGACGCCGTGCGGGAGACGTTCGAGCGCTCGTGGGGCGTGCCGCTCAGCCAGGAGCCGGGCTTGCGCATCCCGAACATGATCGACGAGGCGATCGACGGTTCGTTCAAGTGGCTCTATGTCCAGGGCGAGGATATCGCCCAGTCGGACCCGGACACCACACACATCACTGCTGGACTCAAGGCGATGGAATGCGTGGTCGTGCAGGATCTCTTCCTCAACGAGACGGCGCGCTACGCCCATGTGTTCCTTCCCGGCGCCTCGTTTCTGGAGAAGGACGGCACGTTCACCAACGCCGAGCGCCGCATCAGCCGGGTCAGGGAGGCGATTCCCCCGCTTGCCGGCATGGCCGACTGGGAGGTCACGATGGCGCTCGCCAATGCGCTCGGCGCGCCGATGCGCTACAATCACCCAAGCGAGATCATGGACGAGATCGCCGCGACGACGCCGACCTTCAAGGGCGTGTCTTACGCCCGCCTGGACGAGCTCGGCTCGATCCAGTGGCCGTGCAACGACGCGGCCCCGGTCGGCACGCCGGTCATGCACGTCGATCGCTTCGTCCGGGGCAAGGGCCAGTTCATGCTGACCGAGTTTCTCGCGACCGAAGAGCGCGTCGGGCCGCGCTTTCCCCTTCTTTTGACCACCGGCCGCATCCTGTCGCAATACAACGTCGGCGCCCAGACGCGGCGCACCGCGAGCAAGGTCTGGCACCCCGAGGACGTGCTCGAGATTCATCCATTCGACGCCGAGCAGCGCGGCGTGCGAGACGGCGATCTCGTGGCGCTGACGAGTCGCACCGGCGAGATTTCGCTCCACGCCAAAGTGACCGAGCGCGTGCAGCCGGGCGTTGTCTACACCACCTTCCATCACGCGGCGACCGGCGCCAACGTGGTGACGACCGACTATTCGGACTGGGCGACCAATTGCCCGGAATACAAGGTCACCGCCGTGCAGGTCCGGCGCACCAATCACTATTCCGACTGGCAATTGCGCGATCGCGAAGAGGGGGTGTCGTTGCGCCGCATGGCGAAGGCGCTGGCCGATGCTGCAGAGTGAGGGTCCGGCCGCAATCGACGTTCCGGCTCGAATCTTCTCTTACGATTCGGGCGCAGGCGGAAAGGAATTCGTCCGCTCCATCGCCGTCGAAGCGCCCGTCCAGATTGTCATCGGCGGCTCGCCGTTCGCGGTGATGATGGCGACGCCGCAAGACCTCGAGGATTTCGCCGCCGGCTTTGTCCTGACCGAGCAGATCGCCGAGAGCTTGGCCGACATCCGGGGAATTGAGGTCGAAGCTGTCGAGGATGGCTGGAAGCTCAAGATCGCGCTCACCGGCGAGCGATTGCAGGCCCATCTGGCGCGCGGCCGGGCGATGAGCGGGCGCACCGGCTGCGGCCTTTGCGGCATTGAGGATTTCTCCCAGATGCCGTCGCCCCGGCCGCCGCTCGATCCGCGGGCTTCAATTGAGCCCGCCGCGATCCGCGCCGCGATCCGCGAACTCGAGGCGTCGCAGCCCCTCAATCGTCTCACGCGCGCCGTCCACGCCGCGGCATGGTGCGGCCGGGACGGGAGAATCCTGTTGTCGCGCGAGGACGTCGGACGCCACAATGCGCTTGACAAGGCGATCGGCGCGCTCATGCGCGCCCGCGTCGCTCCGGATAGCGGATTCTTTGTCATCACCAGCCGCTGTTCGTTCGAAATGGTCGCCAAGGCGGCCATCTTCGGCGCCGGGACGCTCGTATCGGTTTCCGCGCCGACCTCGCTCGCGCTTGAGCGGGCGCGGAAGTTTGGCGTTCGCCTGATCGCGGTCGCGCGCGGGGATCAGGCCCTTTCTTTCGACAGCGCGAACGACGAGGCAAGCGGGGGATTGGCGGCGTGACGACCGGCAAGACCGACAAGCTCGTGCGCATGGCCAACCAGATCGCCGATTTCTACGCCGCCATGCCCGAGCGGGAAGCAACGGCCGGCGCGGCCACGCATCTCAGCCTCTACTGGACGCCGAAGATGATTCGCGAGATCATCGCCTTCGCCGACCAGGGCCATCCTGGCCTGAACGCGACCGCCGCGCGTGCGGTCGAATCGCTGAAACAGAAGGCGACGGCCGCCTAGGATTCCGCCGGGCCCCATGCCTCGCTGGCTGCGCCCACCCAATCTGGCGCGGCTTTTCGTCGGCCAGCACATCGTCAACGGCGCGAGCGTCGGCCTCGGCGTGCTCGCGGTCGCTCTTGTCGCGTCGGCGACGTTCGGCTTCGCCGCCGGCCAGCCGGCGACGCTAGGCGCAATATCGGCCAGCATTTCCGATCTCCCTGCGCCGTGGCGGGAAAAAGCCCGCACGCTCGGCTTCGGCTTCGCGCTCGCCCTTCTCTCGACAATTGCGATCCAGCTCGCGCTGCCGTGGCCGGTCGCGGCGCTGATCATGATCGGCGTCATCAGCTTTGTCGGCGGGCTCGTCACCGGGCTCGGCCGGTGGGCGGTGGCGGTCGGCATGCAGGCGGTCATCCCGATGGTCTTCATCCTCGGGTTTCCGCGCGAGACCTTTCCTGCGGCGCTGCGAATTGAGTTGCTGCTCGCGGGCGGCGGCCTCGCCTATATCGCCTTTGCGCTTTTGGCCACCGTCTTCACCGACGCCAGCGCCCGCCGTCTGGTCACCAGCGAAGCGATTCGCGAATTCTCGATCTACATGCGCGCCGTCGCGGGCGTCTTCGATCCCGACCAGGAGCTGGCCGCAGCCTACGGCAAAACGATCCGCCAGCAATCCGCGCTGTCGGAGCAATTGCAGGCGGCGCGCGCACTCTTGCTCGATCACGCGGGAAGGAGGGGCGAGCGAATGCGGCTCGCGGCCTCGATCGGCATTCTGCTCGATGCGCTCGATGCGCTGGTCGCCTCCCAGTGCGACGTCGAGCTCCTCCGGAAGGCGCCCGCTGCGGCGACGGTTCTGACGCGAATTGGCGAGGCGCTGCGAGTCGGGTCGCTCGATCTCGAGCACCTGGGCCTCGAGCTCCTGACCACCAGCCGCCCCATCTTGCCGCCGGACCATCAGCTCGCCATCGACGCGCTCAAGCGCGAGGCCGAGCGGGTCGAAGCAAGCCAAGCGGTGGAACCGAAAGCGCGCGCGGCGCTCGACGCCGCGACCTCACGCCTCGTCCTGTCGCTGAGCCATGTCCGGCGCCTGGAGCGGGCGCTCTCGGATGACGATACGGCGCGCGCCGCGATCGGCGACGTCGATCTCGCCGCCTTCATCCCCAAGCGGCGCTATGCGCCCGCCGCGCTTGCTCCGCATTTGAGCCTCGATTCGCCGGTGCTGCGATTCGCCGTGCGCCTCGCGATGGCGATGATGGCCGGGGCGGTGGCGGCGCAATCGCTCGGCGACGACCGGCACGGCAATTGGGTCCTCTTGACCATCGCGGTCGTGATGCGCGCAGGCTACGGGCTCACCCGCCAGCGCCGCGACGACCGCGTCATCGGCACCCTCGTCGGCTGCGTCGTGGCGGCGGGCCTGGTCTCCTATCTCCCAGTCGGCGCCCTGGTTGCTGTCCAGGGCCTTGCTGTCGCCGTGACCCATAGCTTTGCCCGCCTCAACTACCGTATTGCTTCGACCGGCGCCTCGGTCATGGCCCTGGTGTCGCTCCATCTGGTGCAGCCTTGGGTCTCGGCGCCGATCCTGGCGCGCCTCGCCGACACCCTGGTCGGCGCCGCGATTGCGCATCTGTTCAACTATCTCTGGCCGCGGTGGGAATCTTCGGAGGCGCCGCGGATCGCGAGCCGCCTCCAGGCCCAGCTTGCCGCCTTCGCCGCCGCCGCGCTGAGGGCCGATGTGAGCGATCACGACTATCGGCTCGCGCGCAAGAACGTGATCGAGGCCATTGCCGCGCTTTCCGATTCCGCCGGGCGGATGAGCATCGAGCCGATGGCGGCGCGCAAGGGTCTCGACGAGATGGCGAACCTGCTGATCGCGGGCTACAGCCTGGTGGCCGAGCTCTCGGCGGCCCGCCTCGCCGTTCAGACCGGCGGTCCGAGGCCGGACCCGGCGATCAACGACTGGCTTCAGGCCCTCCTGGCCGGCCGATCCGGCGCGGCCGAAGCCGTCGCCCCGGCCGGCCCGCTCGCCGCGGCCGTGCTCGCCGTCACCGCGGCAGCCGGCACTTATGAGCGCGTGGCGAAGACCGAAGCCAGTTAGCGCGCGCTCCCGCTCCCGTCCGGGGCGGGCAGGGTTGGGGGCTCGTGCGGACTCAAATCGAAATGCTCCCTTTCGGCAGAGGTCGCGCGCCCGCGATCACCTCGGCTGCGATTCGACGCGGGCAAGGGCGGTCAGTTCATCCTCGAGCCGAATTTCCACGCTCTTCGCTTCCGTCTTGATCCACTCGATCACCACCCTGACGTCGTCGCGCGGCGCTGCGTCCGCCCGCACCAGCCAATAGGCGTATCCATGAGCGTGGTCCGTCCCCGCGCCGCCGACTGCGACAAGCCTGCCCTCCGACAGCAACGGCTCGATCAGGGCGATGCGGCCGAGCGCAATTCCCTGGCCTTCGAGCGCCGCCCGGATCGCCTGGTCATATTGATTGTAGCGGAGCACGCCCTTCGGCTTGATCGCGCTCAGACCCATGGAATGGAGCCGGTCGGCCCATTGCAGCCAGGGGCGATTCGAATCGTCGTATTCGATGAGGACGTGGGTCGAAACCGACTCCGGGTCGAGGCGGCTTATCCCCAGCGACGGATGCGCGACGGGCGCGACCGCTTCGCCGAAAAGGCGCTGCGACCCGGGCGGCGCGCTCGAGGCAGGACAATAGCGGATGGCGACATCAGCGCCTCCGGTCCTCAGATCCACCACCTTGTTGTTCGCCGCCACCCGGACGTCGATATCGGGATGGCGCTGCTGGAAACCGCCGAGACGCGGCATGATCCACAAGCCGGTAACGCCGATGCTGGCGGTGATCGTCACCGGCTGGCGGTCGCGCCCGCCGGCGAGCGCATTGACGCCATCCTGAAGCTGCTGGACGGCGCTGTCGGCGATGCGAAAGAAACGCTCGCCCTCGGCGGTGAAGCTGATCGAGCGATAGCCGCGGTTGATGAGTTTGACGCCAAGCGCCTGTTCGAGCGCGATGATCTGCCGGCTGACCGCCGATTGGGTGACGAAGAGATCCTGCGCCGCCTGCGTTATGCTCATTCTTCGGCCGACGGCGACGAAGCCTCGAACGAGATCGAGCGACGGCAGCCGGACCGGAAAGTTTCGCATGTGATTTCCTCATGCGATCGAGCTCCATCCTCTTGGCTCAGCCGCCATCCGTCAAGCCTCACGGAGAAGCGGGAGCCACATGGCGCGCGCAAACGTTTGCGATCACATTCCCCATGCGCATGCGATTGGCGCCGAGATGTCGTTTGACCGGCGAGCGCCGCCGATCCTATCAAATCGTGTTTGCAGCCGTGCCGCGAGCGGGGCGGGCCGATCGAAGTTTGGCCTATGGAAGCGAGGCGAATCTTTCGCCTGGCGAACCTTCATCTGCTTGCGGTTGATGAGCGCAAAGTCGCTTGGGAGGCTTTCATGCGCATCGCACTGCCACATTTCGCAGCGGAAGTGTCGCCGCGGCGGCTCGCCCATTGGCGAAGCGAGCTGCAATCGTGGCGCAGACGCGCGCGAGAACGGGACGAGCTCGCCCGGATGTCGGACGGCGAGCTGCACGACATCGGCGTCAGCTCCGCCGAACGCTGGGCGGAAATCAACAAGCCGTGCTGGCGCGGCTGAAGCCGGCGCACGGAAGACCGCACCGCCGCTTCAGCATTTGTGAGCGGAGGGAACCAATCCTTCGGATCGAGGGAGGCCGCGTTCCCACGCCGTCAGGTTAAAGTCGCTTCTCGAACCAGTGATGTTCATAGGGGTTGTCGTTGAAGCGGCCGATTTCCCGGAACCCTTCTTTCCGGTAGAGGGCGTGGGCCTCGGACAGAGCCCGGTTGGTGCCAAGTCGAAGCGTCTTAAGGCCCATGTCTCGCGCCGCGGTTTCGAGCCTCTGCAGCACTCGCCGCGCAACGCCCATGCCGCGGGCTGACCGCGCGGTCCACACCCGCTTGATCTCTCCCGTCGCCTTGTCGATCCGCTTGAGCCCGCCGCATCCGATGGCGTCGCCATCAAGCCTTGCGACCACGAACAGCCCCGACGGCGGCGTCATCTCCGTGGCCCGGGCGGAGTCGTCCGTGCCGGCGTCGTACCCGCCTTCGAAACGCGCCGCGAGTTCGGCGAAATAGGCCGCGAGGCAGCGCCTTGCGTCGGCGCTGTCAGCCGCCTCCGCCGCGACTTTGACCGAGGCGGCCCGGATCAGCCGCTCGACCTCGTCCATCGCCGCCACGAGACGGCCGCGCTCGACTTCGTCGAGGGGGTCGAGCATTGACGCCGCGAGCTGATCGGAGAGCCTGTCGTAGGCCGCGCGCTCCGCGTTTCCCTTGCGCGTGAGGCTCGCCCGGCGCCGTCGGGCGTCGCCGCCGCCTCTCGCGATCGTGATCAAGCCATCCGCCTTCAAGGATTGCACGAGGCGGCTCAGGTAGCCCGAATCGAGCCCAAGTCTCATGCGCAGCGTGCGGAGGTCGACTCCGTCGGCGCCAATTTCGAAAATGAGCCGCGCCTCCGCGAGCGGCCGGCCGCGGCGCAGATAATTGGTCTCCAGCGCTCCAACGCGCTGGGTGACCAGCCGATTGAAGCGGCGGATCTGTCCGAGCTGGCTCTCGTCCATTATCTGACTTTAGTCAGACATTCGGCGATTTCAACCCCGGCGCGCCCGCCGCGTGGGCAGGGCGGAATCTCCGCGTCGAACGAACGATCGTTTGCCGCCCGCCCGCGACCGAGCCCGCGTCGATCGAATCGATTGCAGCGACGCTGGAAACGGCGTTAGAGTGACTGCCAGCGCAACCGGCGCGCCATGCTTGCGGCGCCTCTCGATTCCGCATCGTGGTTCGCGACCGGGAAGAAAAAAGCGTCGATGCCGGCGCGTCGCGCGGAACACGGCGACACGCCATAACGTTGAGGGCTACGGTCGGGGCTCCTAGGTCAGGAGACTATGATGCCAAACGTTGAATATAGACTAGCGTCAGGGCACTCGGTTCGCCACCTTGACGTCTCGCCAATGATCGCCGCGCTCCGCTTCCAGCCTTGCGATTTCGAATTTTCTCACGGCTGGCTGCATCATGTTCCAAGCCGCCATCGCTTCCAGTTCGACCGATCGGGGCGGGTCACGATCGACGCGCTTTGCGGTTGCGCGGCGCTCTCGGTGAGGCCCGAACAGGCCGACGAACTCCATACGATGTTCAAGACCTGGCGCGCCTCTTATTGGGTCCCGCTGGAGACGAATCGGGAGTTCGCGTCGCACTTCCGCGCCCCCAATCCTTGGGTCAGGTTGTTCCGCGACATCCGCATGGCCTGGCGGCGCTTCCGGCGCGAGGCCGAGCCGGTCGCCATCCCGGCCGAGGCGGTGCCGGCGACGCCGGCCGAATAGTCAACCCTGGTCTCCCGCGCCGCCGCGCGCGGCGCGGGCGGATCGGCCGAAGTCATCGCAGCGCCTGACGGCGCCGCAGGGGGGTGGCGCGTGCGGCGACCTGTCCGCGATGTGCGGGTGGCCCCTCAGACAATCCCCGACGACGAACCCGCGACTGCGGGCCGCTCCTTCGCCTTGACCTTGCGGTAGTTCGAAGCACGATAGACGGCGATCGGATCGATTGCGCCGCCGTTGCGCATGCGCGCCTCAGCCAGGATCGGCGACACGTCGGCGACGAAGCCGGCCTTCAATATCCGGTGGGCGAGCATGACGTCGTTCTCCGCCTGCGCGGCGGCGAGCGCCTCGCGGTCGACGAGGAGCGCCTGGGCGTAGGCGCGCTGCGCTTCCATCGCCGAGGCCATCAGGCTCTCGATCGGATCGGTGACGTTGTGCGACTGGTCGAGCATGTAGGCGGGATTGAAGCCCGGCGCGCCGCGGGCGCTCGCGTCGACGAGTTCGTTGAACACCAGGAACAAGCGGAACGGGTCGATCGATCCGGCGTCGAGATCGTCGTCGCCGTATTTCGAATCGTTCAAATGAAAGCCGCCGAGCCTTCCGGCGCGGATGAGCCGCGACACGATCTGCTCGATGTTGACGTTCGGCGCGTGGTGCCCGAGGTCGACGAGGCAATGGGCTTTCGGCCCGAGCGCCTGAGCCGCCATGAGGCTCGTTCCCCAGTCGGAGATCACCGTCGAATAGAACGCCGGCTCATAGAGCTTGTGCTCGACGAACACGCGCCAGTCGCCGGGCAGGCGCGCGTACACCTCGCTCATCGATTCGAGGTACCAGTCGAAGACGCGGTTCAAGTTCGACTGGCCGGGAAAATTCGCGCCGTCCGCGATCCAGACGGTCAGCGCCTTCGACCCCAGCTTCTCGCCGATTTCGATGCATTCGACATTATGCGCCACCGCCTGGTCGCGCACCGCCTTTTGGCTGTGGGCGAGCGAACCGAACTTGTAGGACAGCGGCTGGCCGGGTTGGTCCTGAAAGGTGTTGGAATTGACCGCGTCGAAGCCGACGCCGAGCGCCGCCGCGCGTTCGGCCAGCTCGCGGTAGTCGTCGACCTTGTCCCATGGGAAATGCGGCGAACAGGCGGGAGTGGCGCGCGTCAGCTGGTGGATGGTCGCGCAATCCTCGAGCTTGTCGAAGATGCCGCGCGGCTCGCCGGGTCCGGGGAAACGGGCGAAGCGCGTGCCGCCGGTTCCGACCCCCCACGTCGGTACGGCGACCGCGAAGGCGGCGACCTTGGCGGTGATCGTCTCGATAGCGACGCCGGCCCGCCCAAGGCGCCGGCCAAGCGCCGCGTAGTCCTCGGCTTGCGCGGCGGCAAGCCGCGCGTTTTCCTCGCCGATCAGGGCCTCGGGGATGCGATAGGACATGGCCGCTCCGTTGGCGTCGCCTGATTAGCGGGTGAAACTCACGGCGTTGCCGGCGTCGACGTTGAGGATGTTGCCGGTGCTTTTGGCGGATAGATCGGAGGCGAAGTAATAGACCGCCTCGGCGATATCCTCGGGATACACGGACAATTTCAGCAGCGACCGCTGCCGGTAGACCTCTTCGAGCTCGGCTTCGCTCACCTTGTTGGACGCCGCCCGTTGCGCCCGCCATTCGCCCTGCCAGATCTTGGAGCCGCGCAGCACTGCGTCAGGATTGACGGTATTGGCGCGGATGCCGTGCGGCGCGCCTTCGAGCGCGAGACATCGCGCAAGATGGACCTCGGCCGCCTTGGCGCTGCAATAGGCCGACGCCCCGGGAGAGGCCGCGAGCGCGTTCTTCGACGCGATGAAGACGATCGCCCCGCCGAGACCTTGATCCTTCATGATCCGGTAGCCCGCGCGGGCGGAGAGAAAATACCCGGTCGCGAGGATCGCCAAGTTGCGGTTCCAGAGCTCGAGCGAAGTGTCCTCGAACGGCGCGGCGGAGGCGATGCCGGCGTTGGCGACGACGACGTCGATCCCGCCGTAGGCGAGAACGGCCTCGCGGAACGCCGCCTCGACCGCGGGCTCGCTCGTCACGTCGACATGAACGCCTGCGACCACATCCTTGCCGAAGCGCTTGGAAAAATCGGCGACGGTCGCATCGAGGCTCTGGGCGTCGATGTCCGCCAACACGGTGCTGGCGCCTTCGCCCAAGAGCCGCGCTGCGATCGCCTGTCCGATGCCGCCCGCGCCTCCGGTGATGAGGGCGACGCGCCCGGCGAGCGATTTGGGTTTAGGCAGGCGCTGAAGCTTGGCTTCCTCGAGGCGCCAATATTCGATGTTGAACGCCTCCTGCTCGACAAGCCCGACATAGCGGCTGACGCTGGCCGAGCCGCGCATCACGTTGATCGCATTGACGTAGAATTCCGCGGCGATGCGGGCGGTCGCCTTGTCTTTGGCGAACGACAGCATGCCGACCCCCGGCACGAGGTAGATCACCGGATTGGGATCGCGCATCGGCGGCGAATCCGGATGCTTGCAACGCTTGTAATAGGCCGCGTAGTCGGCGCGATAGTCGGCGAGCGCCTTGTCGAGCGAGGCAAGGACCGCGTCGAGGTTGCCCGCCGCAGGGTCGAACGCAAGGACCAGCGGCCGGATCTTGGTGCGCAGGAAATGGTCGGGGCAGGACGTCCCGAGCGCGGCGAGGGGTTTGAGGTCGCGGGAATTGACGAACTCCAACACCGGCGCAGCGTCGGTGAAATGTCCGATCTTGCGCTCGCCGGCCGAGATCCGCCTGCGAATGGCGGGCAACAGCCTCGCGGCGATGTCGCGTCGATCCGCTCGCGGCAGGGCCTCGACGCGCGGGCCGCCGAAGGCCTCGCCGCGCGCGTTCGCGCCGAGCCATCGCGCGGCCTTGTTGATCATTTTGAGCGTCGTCCGGTAGCAATCCTTCGCGGTCGGCCCCCAGGTAAAGAGGCCGTGTCCGCCGAGCACCACGCCTCTCATGTCCGGATTGGCTTCGGCCATCGCGCCGAGCTTCAGCCCCAGGTCGAAACCCGGCCGCTGCCACGGCAGAAAACCAAGCTCCCCGCCGTAAATCTCGCGCGTCAGCGCTTCGGCCTTCTCGCTGGCTGCGATCGCGATGACCGCGTCGGCATGCACGTGGTCGACATGCGCATGGGAAATGAAGCCATGCAGGGGGGTGTCGATCGAAGTCGCGCGCGGATTGAGGTTGAACGTGCAGTGGTCGAACAGCGCCACCATCTCGTCCTCGTGCTTGAGGCCGCGATAGCGCGATTTCAGGCCGAGAAGCTTGTCGAGATAGAGGGTCGCGAAACCATCGAGTTTCATCGAACCGATGTCGCCGCCCGAGCCCTTGACCCAAAGAACCTGTGTCGGCGCGCCGCTCAGCGGATCGGCCGCGCTGACCTTGGCCGACGTGTTCCCGCCGCCGAAATTGGTGATCCTGAGGTCGCTGCCGAGCAGGTTGGACCGATAGAGCAGGAGGCCGGGTTCATCGAGGGAAGCCGCGTGTTCGTCGTCCCAGAGATCGGGCAACGGAGCGTCAAAACGAACCTGATCGCCGCTCATGGTCGTTCCTCTCGATGCCGCGCGATTTTCATCATCCATATGCAAATGATCGGTGGGCGTCAACGATTTTGCGCGATTCCGCGCTCAGTTGAGCGAATTTGATTGAGCTTGATTGACAGTGTCTGGGGCCTGTGGCAGTGAAACAGCAACAACCGATAAACGGGGGAAACGACAAGGGCCATGCGCGAGAGACAGCGCATCGAGATCGTCCGCAGTCTGCTCGCCGCTCAAGGCTTCCTTTCGATCGCGGACCTCATGGCGGCGACGGGGGTGTCCGCCGCGTCGGCGCGGCGCGATGCTGGACGCTTGGCCGAGGCCGGCTATGGCGAGCGGGTTCACGGCGGCATCCAGGCGCCCGGCGGCGCATTCTCCAGGCGGATGGCCCAGGAATCGCTCGAGACGCAACCTTTCGACGTCAGCCGCGCGATCAACGTTGAAGCCAAGCGCGCCATTGCCCGAAGGGCCGTCGAAATGTGCGTCGATGGCGATGTCATCATCATCAACGGCGGCACAACGACCTTTCAGATGGCCGAGTTCCTGCGGCATACGCGGCTCAAGATCCTGACCAATTCCTATCCGCTGGCCGAGTTTCTCATTCGCGAAACGCAAAACCGCGTCGCCTTGCCCGGCGGCGAGGTCTACCGCGATCAGAAGCTAATCGTCGCTCCATTCGACGATGACGCCATTCAACATTATTCGGCCCGGGTCATGTTCATGAGCGCGATCTCGATCGGCCCGCTCGGAGTGATCGAGGGCGATCCGCTGATCGCCCGGGCGGAGACGAAGCTTCTCCGGCGCGCGGACAGGCTGGTCGTGCTGGCCGACTCGTCGAAGTTGGGCCCGCGCGGGAGTCTCGTCGTTTGTCCGCTCTCCCGCATTCACGCCTTGATTACCGATCAGGCTGCGCCGCCGGGGGCGCTCACCATGCTGAGAGAGGCCGGCGTGGAGACGATTCTGGTCAATGTCGATCCGCGCGCCACGGAGGCGGCGTGAGCGAGCCGTGGGAAACCGACGCGGCGCCAAGCCTCGCCGCTCCGTCGCTCCAGGTGCGCGACATCGAGAAGACATTTCCGGGAGTGCGGGCGCTCTCGGGCGTGTCATTCGACGTGCGCGCGGGCGAGGTCCATGCGCTTCTCGGCGAGAACGGCGCCGGCAAGTCCACGTTGATCAAGATCATTTCCGGGGTGTACGAGCCCGACGGCGGCTCGATCCTGGTCGACGGGAGAAGCGTCCGTTTCTCGAGCCCCGTCGACGCGCGCCGCGCCGGCGTCGCGACGATCTATCAGGAGCTGCTGCTGTTTCCCGAACTGACCGTCGCCGAGAACATTTTTCTTGGCCACGCGCCCCTCGCCGGGGCGGGGCGGGTCGACTGGCGGGCGATGCGGGCGGAAGCCGAGCGGCTGCTCGCCGCGCTCGAGATCGACGATCTTTCCCCGGATCAAGTCGTCGGCGCGCTGACCGTCGGCAATCGGCAGCGGGTCGAGATTTTGCGCGCGCTCTCGTATGACGCCCGCATCCTTATCATGGACGAACCGACCGCCGCGCTGACCGAAGCCGACGTAACGCGTCTGTTTGACGTCGTCCGCCGCCTGAAGCGCCGCGGCGTCGGCGTCGTCTATATCAGCCACCGCCTCGACGAGATCTTCGCGATCGCCGACCGCGTCACCGTCCTGCGCGACGGCGCGTTCGTCGGCGCGCGCGAGGTTGCGGGAACGAACGCCGCGGAACTGGTGCAAATGATGGTCGGACGTCGGATCGATAACCTCTTTCCGAAAACCAAAGCGCCGATTGGCGCGCCGGTCCTCGAAGCGCGCGATCTTGTCCGCCGGCCGTTGACCAAGGGCGTGAGCCTCACCGTTAGGGCGGGCGAGATCGTCGGCCTCGCCGGTCTCGTCGGCTCGGGACGCAGCGAACTCGCCCAGACGCTGTTCGGCATTACGCCGAGCGAGTCGGGCGACATTCGGCTCAACGGAGGCAGCGTCAGGATCGACTCGCCCGAAACCGCCCGCGCCAAGGGCGTCGCCTATGTGCCCGAGGATCGCGGCGCGCAGGGCCTGGTCAGGCCGATGAGCGTCCTGCACAACTTCTCGCTCGCCGCGCTTGGCGCCTTCTCTCACGCAGGGTTCATCGACCGCGCAAGTGAGCGGCGGATGGCGGAGAAGGGCGTCGCGCGCTTCAGCGTCAAGACAAGCTCGGTCGACGAGATCGCCGGCAGGCTTTCCGGCGGCAACCAGCAGAAGATCGTTCTTGGCAAGTGGCTCGCGAACAATCCGAGGCTCCTTATCCTCGACGAGCCGACCCGCGGCATCGATGTCGGCGCCAAGGCCGAGATCCATCGCCTCATGGGCGAGCTCGCGGCCGAAGGGGTCGCGATCCTGATGATCTCGAGCGAGTTGCCCGAGGTCCTGGGCATGAGCGACCGCGTGCTCGTGATGCGTGAAGGCCGGCTGGTTGCGGAATTCGATCGCGCTCAAGCCACTTCCGAAGCCGTTGGGGCCGCGATGATGGGCGGAGCATCGAGCGCGGGGAAAGCGGCATGAGCGCGACCGCAGTCGCAAGCCCGGCGAGCCCCTTGACCGGCGCATGGCGCCGGCTGGCCAGCCAGGAGGCTCTGCTCGCGGTCGCGATCGTCGGCCTCGCCATTGTTGTCGGCCTGATCAACCCGCGCTTTCTCGCGACGCGCAATCTCGCCGATATCCTGCTCGGCAACGCCTATATCGCAGTCGCGGCGGTCGGCATGTCGATGGTGATCATTTCCGGCAACATCGACATTTCCGTCGGCGCTCTGATCGGCGTTCTGGCGACGGTCAGCGGCTCGCTCGCGGTGGCGGGAGCGCCCATCCTGGTGAGCTGGCTCGTCCCCCTCGTCCTCGGCGTCGCGGTGATGGCGGCGCAGGGCGCGGTCGTCGCCTATCTTCGCATTCCGGCCATCGTTGTGACGCTCGGCATGCTGTCGATCCTCAAGGGCGGCCTCATCAGTGTGACCGGCGGTAAATGGATCACTGATCTGCCGCAGAACTTCCATCTCGCCGACCTTTCCCTCTTCGGCGTTCCGATGCCCGTCATCATCATGGTGCTCGCGACTGCGCTGGCGGCGCTATGGATGCGCCATTCGCCGCGCGGCCGGGCGATCTACGCCACCGGCGGCAATCCCGAGGCTGCCCGTCTTTGCGGTGTCAATCCCCAGCGCACCGTGCTCATGGTGTTTGCGCTGCATGGCTTCTTCGCCGGCCTCGCCTCGCTCGTCTACGCGACGCAGCTCCGAGTGATCCAGTCGACGACGCCGCAGGGCCTCGAGCTCACCATCATTACCGCCGCGGTCGTCGGCGGCGTCAGCATCCTGGGCGGCGTCGGAACGGTCGTAGGCTCGACGCTGGCGGCCATTCTCATCGCTGAAATCACGAGCGCGCTCGTGTTCATCAATGTCTCGCCCTATTGGACTGACGCCGTCCGCGGCGCGCTGATCTTGGCGACCGTCATTGCCGACATCTTGCGCCGGCAGCGCCGCGCCGCACAAGGATGGAAGCGATGAGCGCGGCGATCGGAATGGGCGTGTGGCGCGCGCCGCGTTGGCTCAAGCGTCACGAGACGTTGCTCGCGATCATCCTGGTGATCGCGCTCATCGCCCTGGGAGCGTTCAACGACCGTTTCCTCACCGTCGAGAACCTTCTTGACCAGGGCCGATTCATTACCGAGACCGGCCTCATTGCATTGCCGATGACCTTCGTCATCATCACAGGCGGAATCGATCTCTCGGTCGGCGCCATTGTCGGCCTGTGCGCCATCATGCTCGGTTATTCCTGGAAGACGTTCGGCTTCCCGCTTCCCCTCGCGATCGTCTTCGCCCTCTTCGTCGGTGCGCTCGCCGGCTTCGTCAACGGTTTCGTCATCACGCGCGTGAGAGTGCCGCCGCTCATCATGACGATCGCAACTCTTGCGCTCTACCGTGGTCTCGCCGAGGGCGTGAGTCAGGCGCATTCGGTGCGCGGCTATCCGGACTGGTTCTATTTTCTTGGCCAGGGCAGCCTGTTCGGCGTGCCGACGCAGCTTCTCCTTCTCGTCGTCCTCATTGTCGTCGCGGGCGTCGCGCTTGACCGCACCACCTTTGGCCGCGCGCTCTACGCCATCGGCGCGAACGAGACGGCGGCGCGCTTCTCCGCGTTGCCGGTCGATCGGGTGAAGCTCATCGTGTACACGCTGTCCGGCCTTGCGTCGGGCCTCGCCGCCTGGGTCCTCGTCTCGCGGGTGACGACCACTCGGATGGACATGGGGATCGGCTACGAGCTCGACGTGATCGCCGCGGTCGTGCTCGGCGGAGCCAGCATCTTCGGGGGCTCGGGCACGATCTGGGGCACTGTCATCGGCCTCGTCATGATCCAACTCCTGAAGAACGGATTGGCGTTGACGGGCGTCAAGGGCGACGCGACGATCGTCGTAATCGGCGTCGCCCTCATTCTGTCTGTGTTGATCGCGAGTTCCCTCCAGCGCCGCCGCGACTGAGCGCGCGCCTTCGGAGGGCCAACGCCGCCGCTGGCGGCAAAAAGGGAGGAGCCTGAAATGAAAGTGAGCCTGTTGACCAACACGGCGGTGGCGATGTTCGCCTTTTCGTTCGCCGCCGGCGGCGCGAGCGCCGCGAGCAAATGGGACGGGGCCGACGATCTGCCGACGAGTCCGCTCGCCTGCGACGCAAGCGGCGGGGGGGCCGCGGTTGCAGCCAAGCCCTACGACGGCGGACAGCCGACCAATCCGCCGGACAAGGCCGGGAAGGAGATCACCCTTGTCGATGTGCCGAAGCTGATCGGCATCGGCTATTTCAACGCCACCTCCAAGGGCATGCAGGATGCGGCCAAGGAGCTCGGCAACGTCAAGGTGACGACGGACGGCCCGACCGAGGCCAAGATCGACGAGCAGATCAAGTTCATCGACAATTACATCACCCGCGGCGTCGACGGCGTGCTGTTCGCCGCCAACGATCCGGTCGCCATCGCGCCGGTGCTGAAGAAAGCCTTGTCGAAGGGCATCCA
>Ga0335073_10002057_pt1 | contig 27496 bp, 31 predicted proteins | sample Lox_Sample_22_FD_207093 | JGI IMG/M metagenome (GOLD analysis project Ga0335073, IMG submission 207093) | Soil microbial communities from Loxahatchee National Wildlife Refuge, Florida, United States - Lox_Sample_2.2 | ecosystem: Environmental > Terrestrial > Soil > Wetlands | place: USA...
CGCGCACCGCTCGTCGCCGCCGCGGTGATCTGCCTGTTCGCGCTCGTGCCCGGCCTGCCGAAGCTGCCGTTCCTCGTGATCGGCGGCCTGTTCGGCGCCGTCGGTTGGGCCGTACGCAACGGGCTGCCCGGTGAGCAGGAGAACTCCGAACACGCCAAGGACCAAGCCCCAGCGCAGGCGAAGCTGCCCGCCGCGGGTGAGGACGCGGTTGGGCGGCTCTCGGTCGACCCGCTCGAGCTGGTCATCGGCTTCGGCCTCGTGCCGCTAGTCGACGCGTCCTCCAATGGTTCGTTGTTGCGCCGCGTCAGCATGATCCGCCGCCAGCTCGCGGGCGAGCTGGGAATCGTGATTGCGCCCGTGCGCATCCACGACGAGCTCGGCGTCGACTCGCACGAGTACGTGATCAAGGTACGCGGCTCGGAGGTCGCGCGCGGGCGGATCATGCCTGGGCACCTGCTCGCGATGGACGCTGGTGACGCTGCGCCCGGGTTGCAGGGCATCCCCACCGAGGAGCCGGCTTTCGGCTTGCCCGCCGTGTGGGTACACGAGTCGGCCCGAGCCGAGGCCGAGGCGCTCGGCTACACCGTCGTGGACGCGCAGTCGATGATCGTCACCCACCTGACCGAGACGATCCGTGCGCACGCCGCCGAGCTGCTCAGCCGCCAGGACGTGCGCAGCCTGCTCGACCAGCTCAAGGAGACGAACTCTGCCGTGGTTGAGGAGCTCGTGCCCGATGTACTCACGCTCGGAGAGATCCAGCGCGTGCTTCAGGCACTGCTCGCCGAAGGCGTCTCGGTCCGCGATCTCGGCACGATCCTCGAGGCGATCGGCGATCGCGCACGCGTAACCCGCGACACCGCCCTCCTGACCGAGTACGCGCGCCAGTCGCTGTCGCGCTCGATCACCGCCTCGCATGTTGACGAGCGCCACACGCTGCGCGCGATCACGCTCGATCCCGCGATCGAGCAGGACCTCGCGGGCGCGATCACGCAGACCAACGACGGCGAGTACCTCGCGCTTGAACCGCCACGCGCCGAAGCACTCGTCGCCGCGCTACGCAATCAGGTCGAAGGCGTGCTTGCGCACGAAGGACGCGAGCCCGTGCTGCTCTGCTCCGCGCGCGTGCGCCGCCACGTGAGAAGGCTCATCTCCCACACCCAGCCACAGCTCCCGGTCTGCTCCTACAACGAGATCGCGCCGGGGGTCAACGTCGAGACGATCGGAGTGATCAACGCATGAGCACCACCATCGATGCCGCCCGGACGCGCGGCGGGCTGCGCCCCGAGGAGGAGCGCCCCCACGTCTACACCGGCCGCTCGGTCGAGGAGCTGATTCCTCAGATCGAGCGAGAGCTCGGCCGTGACGCGATCGTCACCGCTCAACGCAGCGGCCTAAACGGCGGCGTCGCCGGCTTCTTCCAGCGCCCCTTCGTCGAAATCGAGGCGCATCCCGGTCATCCGCGGATCGACCTCTACGACGAGCCCGAGGCGAGCTCGATCAGCCCGGCGCGTGCTCGGCTTCGTTCTCCCAGTGCTCCCCCACCCGTCCCCACACATGCGCTCGACCGCTTCGCGGCCGCACTCGCCGATGCCGAGCAGGCAGCGCTCGGCACTGAGGAACCGGCCGCGGCCTCCTCCCCGCCCGCGGAAGACACCCCGCAAGCTCTCGACCACACCGTCGAAGCCCAGCCCGCTCGCTCGCCAGCACCCCCGAGCGAGGCGACGGGCGAGGCCGCCGAGGTACACGCGAGACTGCTCGCCCGTGGCGTGGAGCGCGAGCTAGCCGACGAGCTCGTCGCGGTTGCAAGCGCCCACGCGCTCGCGCTCACGCCGCCGAACGCGAGCTTTGCCGAGGCAGTCGGCGCCGTACTTCGCAGACGCATCCCCGCCCCAGCGCCATGGAGCGCGACCGGTACAAGCGTCGCGCTCGTCGGTCCGGGCGGCGCTGGCAAGACGAGCTTCTGCGCCGCGCTCGCCGCCGCCTACCGCGAGCGCAGCAGCTCGCGCGTGGCCTGCGCCAGCATCCTCACTGGCACCGAGGGCGAGCACTCACTGCTGCTCAGCCCTAGCCTGCTCGAACCCACGCTGATCGAGCACGAGCGCGTCGGCCTCGCGCTCGCGCAGGCGCGCAGCGAGGGACTACTACTGCTCGACACGCCCGGCGTTGCGGCCGCCTCCGTCGCAGAGGTATCTGCGCTCGCTCGGCTACTTGAGCAGCTCGCGCCCGACCATGTGGTGCTTGCGTTGCCCGCGACGTATGGCGCGCGTGCCGCGACCCAGCTACTCGACGCGATCGCGCCCCTGCGTCCGGCGAGCATCGCGATCACGCACGCCCGGGAAACCGACCAGCTCGGCGCGGCTGTGCAAGCCGCCTGCGCAAGCGGCATCGCTCCCGCGTTCCTGCTCGACCAGCGGCGCGGCGGCGAAGGGCTGCTGCTGACCGATCCCTGCGACCTCGCAAAGCGACTGCTCGCCTGATCGACTTTGGGGCCCGCGATGAGACTCAAAGGACACGCCGAGCAACGCGAGGAGGCCGAGGCTCAACGCCGCGAGGCTGTGCGCGTCGTTCGGGCGCGACCCGTCAGCGTGCGACGCAGCAACGGACGGGCGGCCGTCAGCACTTACTCGATCGACCTCAGCGGCCTCGGCATCCTGCTCGCCGGCCCCGACACGCTCGCGCTAGGCGAGCAGGTGCGCTTTCGCCTCAGCCTCGGCGACAGCGAGCAGCCAGTCGTGGGCAGTGCCACCGTCGTACGCATCGACCAGCGCGGCTACCGCGCGATCCGGCTGGATGAGATCGCTGATGCCGACCGCCGACGGCTCGTGCGCTTCATCTTCGACTGCCAGCGCGAGGACCGCCGCCACGAACTAGAGATCCAGGAACACGATGCCCGCCGCTGAAGTACATCCCCAGCAGATCGAGCCCGCCACGACTTCCGAGCCTCGTGAACGCGCCGCCCCTGAACGCACGGTCCCCGAGGCTATGAATGCCGAGGAGCAGCGCCGCCACGCGCCGAACATCACCGCTCACCCGCGCGCCGCTTGGCGCGTCGCTCAAAGCAAGGCTTGGGGCGGAATCGTCGGCTTCGCGCTCGGTACCTACGTCTCACTCGCGCACCACACACTCCCCGAGGCGGTCTTCCGCGGTCTCCTGACCGGCGTGGTCTGCTACATCGCCGTCTGGGCAGCGGCCGTCTTCCTCTGGCGGCGGCTCGTCGTCGCCGAGCTGAACCAGGCCGAGCACGCGCTGATCGGTGGCGAGCGCAACCAGGGCCCCGCTGCTCCCGGCCATGCGTCCGACGACGACGTCAAGTCCGGCGCGGCGGGACGCTAGCCGAAGGTCATCGGTGTGGAACGGAGCATCGACCCGATCCCACCGCTTTCGCCACGCTCGCGCTGGGAGATTCCCCAGGAGCCGTTGGCTCACAAGCGTCAGTCGCCCGACCCACGCGAGCAGGAAGCGCGGCGCCGAGCCCGCCAGCGAGCGCCAGCGGGCGAGGAGCCGGTGAGCTCACCGTCGCGTGAGGGCTCACCGTCGGATGGGCCCGCGACTCACGGTAGGCACATCGACGTTCACGCATAGCCGTCGGGGCCTTCGCGGCCACGCTTTGCGATCGCACTCAAGTTCGGCGCATCGCCGCCGATCACCGGAGGGACATACGAAGGGTCGACAGGGAGTCGGCCCGGGACTGACAAGCAACGTCATCAAGGAGATGAACGCATGTCCCTAACGATCAACACCAACATTCAGGCGCTGAACGCTCAGCGAAACCTGAACCACACCGAGGACACCGTCGCAACCTCGATGGAGCGTCTGTCCTCAGGCCTGAAGATCAACTCCGCCGCCGACGACGTCGCCGGCTACGCGATCAACGAAAGGCTCCAGAGCCAGATCAACGGCCTGGCGCAGGCCCAGCAAAACAGCCAGGACGCAGTCGCGCTTTCGCAGACGGCGCAAGGAGCGCTAAACGAGGTCTCGCAGATGCTCCAGCGTGTCCGCGAGCTCGCCGTCCAGTACGAAAACGGCACGAACTCCGAATCGGATAAGGAAGCGCTCGAAGGCGAGGTCACGCAGCTCAACGCCGAGATCAAGCGGGTCGGCGAAACGACGTCCTTTAACGGCATCTCGCTGCTCTCGGAAGCCGGCGAAATCACCTTCCAGGTGGGCGCCAACGAAGGTGCTTCGGAAAAAATCTCGGTCAAAACGATCAAGCTCTCCGAAGCTGTCAAAGAAGTGAAACTCTCCGAAAAAGAAAGCATCAAGAACATCGAAGAAGCGATCTCGTCCGTCACCAAAGCGGCCGGCGAATTCGGTGCGGTTCAGGATCGTCTGCAGTACACGCAGGCGAACCTCTCGGTCTACTCGCAGAACCTGACCGCCGCGAAAAGCTCGATCGCCGACGTCGACATGGCGGCTGAAGTCACGAACTTCACCAAGAGCCAGGTGCTCGTCCAGGCCGGCGTCTCGGTGTTGACCCAAGCCAACTCGCTGCCCCAGGCAGTGTTGAAGCTGCTGGGCGGCTGAGCCAAACGACTTCCTCGGCGGCGGCGTCGACCGCGCCGCCGCCGTGGGAGGGGACGCTCCGGGCAGAGGCTCCTCATTCGCCCGCCGAGCGCCACCACAAACGCTTCGTGTGGCCCCGCGGCCCGACGAAGCCATATACCGCCGATTCGTCGAGGGACCGGTGGTCGAGATGGGCAGCCACGGCTGCCCATCTCGCGTTTAAGCCCTCAACTCCCACGCGTCGCTGCCGATCACCGGGACGATGTCCGTCGAGTCCACACTCGCGCGCGTTGGGGTTCTGCAGCAGGCTCTGCTCGACCCCTCCGCGCTGCTCACCGCCTCGCGCGCGGGCGGCGTCGCCGCCCCCGCCCCACCCACCGAGGAAGCCGGCGAAGGCGCTACCGGCTCGTTTGCCCAGACGCTTCAGAGCGCCAGCGCGGGCCTCGCACAGCCCGCCGGCTACCCAACCCAACTGGCTGGGTCTGCGACACCCGGTGGGTACTCATCCATGACCGGTGCGCCACCCACGAGCGCACTCGCCGGCGCAAGCCCCTATGCCACCGGCCTTGCCCCGTACGGCGCTCCGCCGCTCGGCGGGACCGCCGGGTCCCGCGTCGCCGCGATCGCCGAAAGCCAGGTCGGCCAATCCGAGCAGCCGCCCGGATCAAATGAAGGGCCCGCGATCGCCAACTACCGCACCGCCACCGCCGGCGCCGCGCCCGGCGAGCCCTGGTGCGCCTACTTCGCCTCGTGGGCCGCTCGTCAAGCCGGAACGCCTCTGGGACCAAACGGTGAAGGCCTTGGCTCGACCTCGGCGATCTGGTCTTGGGCACAAGGCAGCGGCCGCGCGATCCCGAACGGGCCTGGCGTCACGCCACAACCCGGTGATCTGATCGTGTTCGGCTCCACGCATGTCGGCATCGTCAAAGACGTCCTGCCCGACGGGCAGGTGCAGACGATCGAGGGCAACTACTCCGACAAGGTCTCCGAGAACGTCCGCTCGGCCGGCGAGGCGACCGGCTACGTGCGCCTGGGGTGAGCCGGGCTTGGCCTGCCCGCCAGCGGCTCGGTCTGTCCGCCGGCTAGTTGCGGGAGAAGCGGCGTCCCGCCACCGGCGAGACGGCCTCGTCCATCGACGCCGCGCCGTTGGTGCCGTTGCTCGCCCCCGCCGGCTCGAGCATCGACTCCAGCACCTCCGCCGCACTCGCGTCGTTCTCCGCCGCGGCCGCTTCCAGGGCCGCGATCCGCTCGGGCGTCATCGCCGTCGTGTCCTCGTTCTGCTCAAGCCACTCGCGCGCCTCGGCTGCCTGCTCCTCGTCGCGCTGCACCGTCTTGCCCGCCGCGTAGTAGCGGTCGATCTCCTTGAACAGCTCGTCTACCAGCTGCTCGGTCGGGACCTTCTTCAGCGGCTCGCCCTTGCTGTAGATCATTCCCATGTCTTTCGCGCCAGTGATCCCGAAGTCTGCGTGGCGCGCCTCGCCGATCCCATTCACCGCGCAGCCCAACACCGAGACCTCGATCGGGTCCTCGTAGGCTTCCAGGCGCTCCTCGACTTCCATCACCACGCGGTCCATGTCGAACTGCAGGCGCCCGCACGTCGGACATGCGATCAGGTCCGGTCCGCGCTGGCGGAGCTTCAGCGCCTTCAGGATCTCCCAGGCGACCTTCACCTCTTCCTCCGCGTGGAACGTCGAGAGCGAGATTCGGATCGTGTCGCCGATCCCGTCCGCCAACAGCGTGCCTAGGCCCACCGCCGACTTCAGCGAACCCGACCACTTCGTGCCCGCCTCCGTCACGCCCAGGTGCAGCGGGTAGGGGATCCGCTCCGCAAGCAGGCGGTTTGAGGCGATCGTGTTCGGCACCGACGTCGACTTCATCGAGACCTTGAAGTTCTCGAACTCCAGGCGCTCCATCAGCTCGACCGTCTCCGTCGCCGCCGTCACCAGTGCCTCCACCGGGTTCTCGTACTCCAGCTCGCGCAGGTGCTTCGGCAGCGAGCCTGAGTTCACACCTACGCGCAGCGGCGTCCCGCGCTGCTTAGCCAGCGCGATTACCTCCGCCACCTTCTCCGGCCCGCCGATGTTGCCCGGGTTCAGGCGCACACAGTGCGCACCCGCTTCGATCGCCTTTAGCGCCAGCGTGTGGTTGAAGTGGATGTCAGCGATGATCGGGATCGGCGAGTCCGCCACGATCGTCTTCAGCGCCTCGGCGTCCTGCTCGCGCGGCACCGCCACGCGCACGATGTCCGCGCCCGCCTCCGCCACCGTGCGGATCTGCTCCATCGTCGCCGGCAGGTTTGCGGTCTCCGTCTTCGTCATCGTCTGGACCGCCACCGGCGCTCCGCCACCGACTGGGACCGGGCCCACATGTATCTGGCGCTGCGAAGCCATGTCTTCCAATTGTACGGAGAGGTCGCTCGGTGCCGTGAAAGCCCTGTAAATCGATTCAATTGGCGATGTTGGTGGCGCGGGCGGTCTGCGCCCCCCAATAGCCTTCGCCCATGGCCGCCCAAGACGTCTACGGCACCGCGCGCGGCCCGCTCGCGCGGCTTGCCTCCCCCTTCGCCGCCCGCGCCCGCGCCCATCGCCACGCCCAGTTCTTCGACCTCACTGGGCTCCGACCCGGTGATCGCGTCCTCGACCTCGGTTGCGGGAGGCTCGGCCTACGCGCGCTCGAGCCCGACCTCGACATCACCGGCGTCGATCTCCGACCCCGCCCCGAGTACCCGGGGCCCTTCGTGCAGGCCGATGCCGCCGCCGGGCTCCCCTTCGCCGACCGCGAGTTCGACCTCGTCTACTGCTCCAGCGTCATCGAGCACGTGCCCTCCCCGCGCCGCGAGGCCTTCGCCGCCGAGCTGCGCCGCGTTGGGCGCGGCTTCTATGTGCAGACCCCCGCCTACTCCTTCCCGATCGAGCCGCACGCGTTGCTGCCCTTCGCTCAGTGGCTTCCCGTCTCGCTGCGCCGCCTCTACTGGCGACTCGGCGCTGCCGGACAGTGGGAGGAGATTCCTTTGCTGCGCCGCCGCGAAATCGAACTACTGTGCGGGATGCCCGCTCGCCCCGAGCGCTTCTGCGGCCTGGTCAAGAGCTGGGTCTGCGTGCGGCCGATTCGCTAGCCGCCCAGGCGGCCGATGTCGTTGCCCACGCCGTTGATCACCAGGAACGCCAGCAACACGATTCCCACCGAGCTGTAGCGGTACATCGCCGCGATCGAGATCCGCTTGCCACGCAGCTGCTCCCCCAACGACCACACCACATGGCCACCATCCAGCGGCAGGAACGGGAACAGGTTGATTACCGCCAGCACCAGCGAGATATAGCCCAGGAAGACCAGCGCGATTCCCGGCCCCGCCACGATCGTTTCGTGTGCCGTCTTCGTGATCCCCACGATGCTGCTTACTTCGTGGCGCGTCTTTGAACTAGTTAGCGCTTTGAAGAAGCCCGTCAGCGTGTTCGTCGTCGCGTGCCACATCGCGCCCACCGCGCTGCTCGCCGCTTCCCCCGCGCCAAACTGCTTCGCCACCACGCCGAACTGCACGCCGATCAGCATGCGCCCGCTCGCCTTGCTGTAGCGCGGATAGAGCGAGAGATGCAGGGTCTTGCCCGCGCGGCGTACCGTCAGCACCGCCGGCGTGCTCGCCCGGCAGCCTTCCACCGATATCCCAGCGCAGCGGTGCGCATCGATCCTCGCGCGGGCCGCTTCGCCCGACCCCCGCACACCGTCCACCGCCACGATCTCATCGCCTGTGCGCAGCAGTTTCGCCGCTGGCTCCCCCGTCTCGATCGCCTGCACCTTCGACCTCGCCTGCACCGCTTCCGTCGCCGGGTCCAGGTTGTACAGCGCCGTCGCCCCCGTCAGGCTGCCCGACAGCAGGATCGCCCAGAACAACAGGAACGCGATCACGATGTTCACCCCCGGCCCCGCCACGATCACCGCGATCCGCTTCCACGGCGCCAACATCGCGTAGCCGTTCACCGCCACCCGCAGGTCCATGTCCTTCAGCTCCTCCGGGCTCATCCCCGTGATCTTCACGTAGCCCCCCGCGGGGATCGCCCCCAGCGCGTACTCCGTCCCGCGCCAGCGAAAACTCGCGATCGTCGGTGGGAAAAACAGCGAGAAGCGCTCCACCCGCATCCCCACCAGCTTCGCCACCGTGAAGTGCCCCAGCTCGTGCAGCACGATCAGCGCGATGATGCCCAGGAACGTCAGGACCCAGCTCATGAACCGCCAGTTTCGCACGCGTCGCCGCCGTGTCCGGCAGTTCCCGCTGCGCCCGCCGCCACGCGGCCCGATCGCGAAGCGTTAGCGGAGCCCCATCAAAAAAGAATCACGACAGCGCAACCACTAGGCCCGAGGCCAGTTCGCGCGCCCGGCGGTCCGCTTCGTACAGCGAATCGAACGAGCGCACCGGCTCAGAGCCCAGCTCCGTCAGCGTCTGCTCGATCACCTCAGGGATCTCCAGGAAACGCAGACGACCCTCCAGGAACGCGTGCACCGCGATCTCGTTTGCCGCGTTCAACACGCACGGAGCCGTGCCCCCCGCCCGCGCCGCCTCGCCCGCCAAACGCAGGCACGGGAACGCGTCCAGGTCCACCGGTTCAAACGTCAGCTCCCCGATCTGCGCCAGGTCCAGCGGCGCCAGGTCCAGGTCCACGCTCTCCCCCCCGTGCAGCGCATAGGAGATCGCGATCCGCATGTCGCGCGGGCCCATGTGCGCCAGCATCGCCCCGTCCGCCAGCTCGATCAGCCCATGCACCAGCGACTGCGGGTGCACCAACACGTCGATCTTCTCGTACGGCGTTCCGAACAGGTGGTGCGCCTCCATCAGCTCGAGCCCCTTGTTCATCAGCGTCGCCGAGTCGATCGTGATCTTTCCTCCCATCGCCCACGTCGGGTGAGCCAGCGCCTGCTCCACCGTCACCTCCGCCAGCTCCGCGCGCGTCCGACCCCGGAACGGCCCCCCGCTCGCCGTGATCGTCATCCGCTCCACTGACCCCACCGGCTGACCCGCGATCAGCTGGTGAAGCGCCGTGTGCTCCGAGTCCACCGGTACCAGCCGCGCGTTTGTCGCCTCCGCGAGCGCCGTCACTAGCTCGCCCCCCACCACCAACGACTCCTTGTTCGCCAGTGCCAAGTCGATCCCCTCGCCCAGCGTCGCCACCGTCGGCCCCAGGCCCGCCGAGCCCACCAGCGCGTTCAGCACAAGGTCCGCGCCCGACTCCACCACCATGCTCACCAGGCCCTCTGCCCCCGCTAGCACCCGGCCGTCCGTCCAAGACTCCCCCGCACGCGCCGCCGCGTCCGGGTCCGCCAGCGCCACGCGCGTCACGTCGTGCGTGCGCGCTTGGGCCAGCAGCTCCTCCCACGAGCGCTCCGCCGATAGGCCCACTACTTCAAGCTCCGGCTCGCGGGCGCACACGTCTAGCGCCTGCGTGCCGATCGAGCCCGTCGAGCCAAGGATCAGGATGCGCTTTGGCACCCTTCTAACCCTACGCGCTGGGGCGGCCACGGAGGCAACCGCCCCAGCTTCGGGTCAAGCGCTCAGCTCATCCGCGGGTCGACATACAGACCCGAGACGTGGTACTCGCCCCTCGACAGGTTCGCGAAGATGAAGCGCACTTCGCGCGTCCCTTCTTCGCTCCCGCCCAGCTGCGGCTTCACGTTGAACGGGTTCGACAGTTCCCAGCCCGCGTTCTTCTTCGCGCTCAGCTGACCCACTGGGAGCCCCAACGGAACGCTCAGCGGCAGGCCGCCTACCGGCTTCGCGCCCGCGTAGAACACGCCCACCGTCACGCCGCCGCCCTGGCCTTCCGCGTTTTCCACGTATGCCCGCGCCTTCGGGTATTGCAACGTCACGCACACCGGAGGACTGACTGCGATCGCGCCCGTCGGTAGGTCCAGCACGCCGCCTTCGCTGCCGTCTGGGCGCGTCGCTTGCACGACTTCCGCCCCGTATTTCAGATCCCAGCCTTCTTCCGGGCCGTTGAATTCACTGCCTTCCACCAGCGTGTAGTAGTTCTCGTCGTTCTGCGATTCGAACGGCTGCGCGAACGTCTGGCCCGGGCAAACCGCCAGTTCAGCGTTCTGCTTCGCCGAGGCCGGGTTCCCATGAGACCACCAGGGCCCCTTCGATGCGAGGGCCGGTCCCGACGCGAACGCCGCCAACCCTACGAACGCGCCCACCATGCAGGCGACCCCTCTTACAAACCTGTTCCGAGTTACTGCCGTGGTGCGAGACGAAGACATTTCAGATCCTCCGTGACGTGCCACTGGCGACCGAGCTATCTCAAACGCTTGAGACCTCTGGCTTTGCGTCCCCGCCTCGCGACGGGTTTGCCTTTTTCAGTTGCGGTGTTTATTACTTGCACTGCACTATCGGGACGACACGGCTGCCCCTTAAGGACGACGGACGTCTGTTCGATTGGACAGTTCTTCGGCCGCTCGTTCGGAGCGACGCGAGGCCAAGCACCGGCGAGCCCCGAGGCATGGCTGCCGTCCAGTTGACCAGTCGTCCTCTTCGGGCAGGGTTTCTAAGGGTCCACCCTGCTCGCCGACGATGCGACCGCGACGCCATGTCCCTCACCACGATCGAAGAGGCCCAGCGCAGTCGCGAGTTCTATGCTCGGCGCGCTCGTCGGATGGATGCCCTGCGCGTGCGCGGCGCCCTGCTCGTCGGCGGTAGCTATCTCGCCGCCGCGACCGCGCTCGCCCTCGCCGCCGGCGTCGGACGCATCCCCGTCGGGACCGCCGTCCTCTACGTGCTCGCCCTCGCCGTCGCCGGCAACTTCCGCTTCGACGTCGGGGCCGGCTTCACCGTGCCCACCCAGGCCGTGTTCGTGCCCATGCTGTTCGCCCTGCCCGCTTCGCTCGTGCCGCTGCTCGTGCCCTTGGGGCTCGCGCTCGGGATGGCGCCCCAGATCGCCCGCCGCGAGCTCACCGCCGATTGGCTGCTCAACTCGCTCGCCAACAGCTGGTTCGCGATCGGGCCCGCGCTCGTGCTCGTGCTCGCCCACGACCACCAGCCCAACGGTCGCTGGGCAGTTCTGCTCCTCGCCCTGCTCGCCCAGTTCACCTGCGACTTCCTCGCCAGCGTCGTGCGCGAGCGGCTCTATCGCGGCCCCCGCGTACGCGAGCTACTCACCGAGTACCGGCCCGTCTACGCGATCGACATCGCCCTCTCCGCGCTCGGCCTACTCGTCGCCGACGCTGCCATCGTCGCCCACGACCAGCTCGCCGTGCTGCTCATCGCTCCGCTGTTCGCGATGTTGCGACTGTTTTCACGCGAGCGCCACGAGCGCCTGCAACAGATGGCCGAGCTCAACGACGCCTATCAAGGCACCGCGCTCATGCTCGGCGACGTCGTCGAGGCCGACGACGCCTACACCGGCGAGCATTGCAAGAGTGTCGTCGCCCTCTCGCTCGCCGTAGCCCGCGAGCTCGGGCTCGATCCCGAGCGTACGCGCAACGTCGAGTTCGGCGCCCTGCTCCACGACGTCGGCAAGCTCTCCGTCCCCAACGAGATCATCAACAAGCCCGGGCCGCTCGACCAGGACGAGTGGGAGGTCATCAAGCGCCACACCATCGAGGGACAGCGGATGCTCGAGCGGATCGGCGGCTTCATGAGCCACATCGGGATCATCGTTCGCGCTTCGCACGAGCGTTGGGACGGAAATGGGTATCCCGATGGGCTCATCGGGCAGGAGATCCCCCTTGAGGCGCGCATCGTCGCCGCTTGCGATGCCTTCAACGCCATGACCACCACTCGGTCCTACCGCGAGGCGATGGGCTTCGCCGATGCGCGGGCCGAGCTCGTGCGCAGCGCCGGGTCGCATTTCGATCCTGACGTCGTGCGGGCGTTGCTCGCCGTCGTCGCTCGCGAGGCGCCACAGCTCAGCGCGGTAAGTGAACCCCGCGCCGCGCCGGATGCCGAGCCGGCACGGGCCGCGGGAGAACGCTCGCTCACCCCAGCTTCGCTGTGAATTTTTCCCTTCCCGTGCACGGCGCCGAGCCGCCTTCTTCGATCTGCACCACGTCCATTTCAAACACGCCGCTCACCGCACCCTTCTTCGTGAACGTCGCCGTGAAGCCCGTTTTCTTCGTTTCCTTCAAGTTCGCCGGTGGCGGGAACGTCTTTTCGCTCACCGGCGTGTGCTGAGTCACCTTCCCGTTCGCGGGCAGCGCCACCGACCCGCTCAGCGGTCCGAACGGCCCGCCCCCTTCCGCGGCCGGACCCGAGCACGAGATGCTCGTCGGCGCTTTGCTCAGCGTCACGCACAGCTGCGTTTTGCCGCCGCAGCTCGCACGCTTCACCGTGAACGCGATCTTTTGCGGGCCGACGCTGCCTTTGTAGGTGCCGGTCTTGAAACTCGACCCGCCCTTCGCCACCGCAGTCGCGGTCATACCGGCCAGCAGAGCCAGAACGCAGACAGCCGAGACTGCCACGAGAATGGTTCGACGCATCGTTCCCCCCGATCTGCGCAATCGCCTCCGCGTCGCGCTTCGTGTCCTGGAGCTCGGGGGAGCCTACATGCGGCTACGCGCTGTCCGCGCGTCGATGCGTACTTGTGCGTAGGCCGCGCCGATCAGTCTTTGCCGAACACGCTCTCGTCCAATCCTGACTGACGCATGATCGAGCGAAACGTACCCCGCGGGATTTGCTTGCGCCCCGAGGGAACGATGACCGTAGCGCTGGCAGAGTCACTCGACTTCCGATACTTCACGTGACTGCCGCGTTGAGACACGAACGCAAATCCTTCGCGCTCCAGCGCTTTGATGATCTCTCGTGAGGAGTAGAGCCTAGGCACCCTGGAGCGTCAGAGTGCGAACCTCGGCGGACTCGACGGGCGCGGCATCGCTTGGCGGAGCATCCTCGAAATACAGCTCGAGCGCCTCCTGAAGATTGGCCATCGCCTCGCCCTCGGTCTCGCCGAAGCTCGACACGTCGACGTTGAGGCATTGGGCAACGTAGTGCTCGCCCTCTCGATACACGACAGATTGAAGGTTCAGCGTGCTCATCAAAGATGGATTGTAGATCGGACCGAGGACTCGACAGCGAGGTGCCTCTCTACACGTACGCCGCCCAGACGTAGTACCCCACGACCGCGGCAAACAGCACGGCATCCAGCCGATCGAGCGCGCCCCCGTGTGCCCCAAACAACCCGCCCGAGTCCTTGATCTGCGCCTCGCGCTTGACGAACGACTCAAACAGGTCCCCAACCGGGGCGACAAGCGCAATCGCAAGCCCAAGCACGAGCGCGTGCGAACCGGGCAGCCATTCCTGGTAGCGCCCCGCGATCCAAACCCCCGCGACGGTACACACCATCCCGATCAGCAGCCCCTCGACGGTCTTATTCGGCGAGATCGTCGGCGCGAGCGGCCGACGCCCGAACAGGCGCCCGCCGAAGTAGGCGCCGGTGTCGCCGAGGAACGTGCCGACGAGCACGTCGATCACGATCCCGAGACCATGCGGCAGCCCGCGCAGCAGCACGGCGTGCGCGAGCGCGAGGCCGATCCAGTAGATCCCAAGCAGCGTCAGCGCGATGCCGCCGACGCTCGGGTGCGGCTGCAGCAGCGTGAGCCCGAATAGCAGCGGGAGCGCGGCGACGAGTACGAGCAGCACCTGGAACTGGTCCCCGTAGTTCGCCGCGATAAGGAGCCCCGCGAGCGCGACGAACCCAGCTAGGCGCACGGGATGCGCGCGGGCGAACATCCCGTACAGCTCGTGCATGCAGATGCAGCCGAGCACGAACAGGCCGAAGGTGAAGACCAGCCCGCCCTCGATCACGAGGAACAGCGCGACGGCGATCGCGGGAATCGCCGCGAGCACGCGCGCCCCGAGGTCCGAGCGCTGTCGGCGCCCGCTCGCTGGGTTGCTTCGGGTGCCTCGAGCGCCCCGGGCCCCGGCCCTGGCGCTCATCGCGCGCCGAAGCGCCGCCGGCGCCGGGAGAACTCGGCGAGCGACTCGGCGAGCGCCTCGCGCGTGAAGTCGGGCCAAAGCTCCTCACGGAAGACGAGCTCGGAGTAAGCGGACTGCCAGAGCAGGTAGTTCGACAGGCGTTGCTCGCCGCTGGTGCGGATGATCAGATCCGGGTCGTGCATCTCGGGCGCGTAGAGGCAGGCGCGGAAGTCCTGCTCGGTGCCGCCCTGGAAGCGGCGCGCGGCATCGAGGATCTCAGCGCGTCCGCCGTAGTTGAAGGCCACGAACAGCGTGATCCGTTCGTTCTGAGCGGTGAGCTCTTCCGACCAGCGCATCCGCTCGACGAGCTCGGTCGAGATCCCTTCGCGGCGCCCGATAAAGCGCATGCGCACGCCCTCGGCGTGCAGCTCGGGAGTCTCATCAGCGATCCGCTGGGAGAACATCTCAAACAGGCCAGCGACCTCCTCGGCTGGCCGCGACCAGTTCTCGGTGGAGAACGAGTAGACGGTCAACTCCTTAATGCCGAACTCCGCCGAGTCGCGCAGACGTGCCTTCACGGCGTCGGCGCCCGCCTTATGACCCTCGTTCACGGGCAGACCGCGCGAATGAGCCCAGCGCCCGTTGCCGTCGGTGATGATCGCGACGTAGCGCGCGTGCTGGGGCTCCTCACCCGGGCCTGGCGCCGGGCGCGGTTCGATCGCCGACGCCCTTTGCTCGCCGGCCCCCATCACACTTCGAGGATCTCTTTTTCCTTGGCCTTCAGCACCTCGTCGAGCTCGCCGACGCGGCTGTCAGTGAGCTTCTGCAACTCGACCTCAGCGCGGTGCTCGTCATCGGAGGAGGCCTCGCCTTCGGACTTCAACTCGCGCAACTGCTGCATCGTGTCGCGACGCACGTTGCGGATCGCAACACGCCCCTCCTCCGCGAGGTTACGCACTACCTTCACGAGCTCCTTGCGCCGCTCCTCGGTGAGCTCGGGGACCACGAGGCGTACGACGTTGCCGTCGTTAGATGGCGTGAGCCCGACGTCGGACTCGTTGATCGCCTTCTCGATCAGCTTGATCGACGACTTGTCATACGGCTGCACGCTCAGTAGGCGAGCTTCGGGCGCGGAGATCGTGGAGAGTTGGTTCAGCGAGGTCATCGCGCCGTAATAGTCGACCGTCACGCGATCGAGCAGCGCCGGGCTCGCGCGGCCCGTGCGCACGGTGGAGAACTCGTGCTGGGCGCTCTCGACCGACTTGTGCATCCGCTCGCGCGCGTCCTCGAGCAGTTCGTCGATCATGCTGTCAGCTGCCATCGGCCTCTCCTTGCGTTCCCACGCGCTCACCTGAGATTATTCTCGCAAGCGCGGTGTCGTCGTCCATGTTGAAGACGTTCAGCGGCATGTGGTTCTCCATGCAGAGCGCGAGCGCGGTGGAGTCCATCACCCGCAGCCGCCGCTCGAGCGCCTCCATGTGCGTGATCTCGGGGAGGAACTCCGCGCTCGGGTCGACCGCGGGGTCGGCGGTGTAGACGCCCTCGACCCCGTTCTTCGCCATCAGGATGATTTCGGCGTGGATCTCGGCGGCGCGCAGCGCGGCGGCGGTGTCGGTCGTGAAGAACGGGTTGCCGGTGCCGGCGGCGAAGATCACGACGCGCCCCTTCTCCCAGTGGCGCATCGCGCGGCGACGGATATAGGGCTCGGCGACCTCGGAGACGCCGAGCGCGGAGAGCACGCGCGTGTCGGTGCCGACCTTCTCCAGGGCGTCCTGCAGCGGGAGCGCGTTTAGCACGGTCGCGAGCATGCCCATGTAGTCCGCGGTCGCGCGGTCCATCCCCGCGGCGGCGCCCTGCATGCCGCGGTAGATGTTCCCGGCCCCACAGACGATCGCGACCTCGACGCTCTGGTCATGGACGCTCGCGACCTGCTGGGCGACCGCGTTCAGGCGCTCGGGATCGGTGCCGTAGTCGAGCGACCCCATCAGCGCCTCGCCCGAGAGCTTCAGGAGGATCCGTTTGAAGGCAGGGGCCTCGGCCATCGGTCGCGAAGCCTACTCAGTGGGTGGGCGCGACGGCGAGAGGGGCGTCGAGGACACCGGGGGATCCAAAATCGGAGCATTGATAGCGATTGCATATACGGGCGCGTATATACGTTTGCTACCGCAACCTAAAACCGAAACCCCCAATCCCCTCCCTTTAGGTTCCTCAGGCTCCCGAAACGTTCGGGCTCGGCCGACGCCTTATTGCCCCACGGCAAACCGCACGAACCGCCGAATCACGACGTTCTCACCGGTGGTGGCGGTGAGCTCGTCGCGCAGCTGCTGCACGGTCTTGCCGTCGAACTTGGGGTTGTGCATCTCCTGCTCGAGGAGCACGATGGTCTCGTACCAGGAGTCGAGCTTGCCGGAGACGATTTTCTCGCGGACGTTCTCGGGCTTATCAGCGGCTTCCTGCTCGTAGATCCGCGCCTCGGCATCGCGCGCGTCCTCGGGCACGTCCTCGCGGCTGACGTATTTCACGGTGGGCGTGGCGGCGATCTGCAGGGCGACGTCGCGCGCGAACTGGACGAAGTCGTCGTTGGTGGCGACGAAGTCGGTGTTGCAGTCGACCTCGATCAGCACGCCGACCTTGGCGCCGGCATGGATGTAGGACTGCACGGTGCCCTCGGTGGCCTGACGTTCGCCGAGGTCCTGGATCTTCTTGCCCTGCTTGAGGCGCAGGATCTCGATCGCCTTGTCCATGTCACCCTCAGCCTCGGCGAGGGCCTTCTTGCAGTCCATCATCCCGGCGCCGGTGCGCTCGCGCAGCGCCTTGACGTCCTTGGCTGCGATCTCGGTGGTGCTCATTGCTGCTCTGCCTCCTTCGCAGGCTCCTCGGCCTGCGGGCTCTGGTCGGTTGTCTCGGCCACCGCGACGGGCTCGGCGGCGGGCTCTGCGGGTGCCCCCTCGGCCGTAGCAGGCGCCTCGGCCTGTGCGGGGGTTTCGGGAGCGGGCGCCTCGGCCTCGCTCTCGGCGGCTGTCTCGGGCGGCGCGGAGGTGGGCTCGGCAGGCCGCTCAGCGTCGGGGCTTGCGTTCATCGGGGTCACGGACTCCTGCTGAGGCTCGAGCGTGGCGGGGTCCGCAGGCGCGGACGGCACCGGAGTGGTCTCGGGCACTGGCTGTTGCTGCGCGGCTGCGGCCGCGGCAGCTTCCGCGGAAGCTTTCTCTGCTGCGACTTTCTCAGCGGCGGCTTTCTCGGCAGCCGCTTTCTCGGCGGCGGCTTTCTCCTCGGCCTCTTTCTGCGCCTGTTCCTCGGCTTCGCGTTTGGCCTGTTCTTCGGCTTCGCGTTTAGCGCGCGCTTCGGCCTCGGCTTTGGCGCGTTCTTCGGCTTCTTTACGAGCCTTCTCCTCCTCGGCGCGGAACACGGCGTGACCCTCGGAGACGACCTGGCCGATGGCCTGGGTGATCAGGGCGCAAGAACGGATGGCGTCGTCGTTGCCGGGGACGACGTAGTCGATCCCATCGGGATCGCAGTTGGTGTCGACGAGGCCGATGATCGGGATGCGTAGGCGACGCGCCTCTTTGACGGCGATCTCCTCGGTCTTGAGGTCGATGACGAACATGGCGTCGGGGACACGCTGCATGTTCTTGACGCCGCCAAGGTTGGCCTGCAGCTTGAGCAGGTCGGCCTGGGCGGCCATACGCTCGCGCGTGGGCAGCAGCGCGAGCTGACCCTCGGTGTCGTAGCGCTCGAGGTCGTGCAGCCGCCGGATGCGCTGGCTGATGGTCTCGAAGTTGGTGAGCAGACCACCGAGCCAACGGTGATTGACGTAGGGCATGCCGGCGGACTCGGCGACGTCCTTAATCGTGTCGCGGGCCTGCTTCTTGGTGCCGACGAACAGCACGACGCCTCCGCGGTGAGCGAGGTCAGAGGCAAAGCGCTGAGCCTGCTCGAGGAGCGCCTGCGTCTTGACGAGATCGATGATGTAGTTGCCGCCCCGCTCGCCGAAGATGAAGCGGCGCATCTTGGGGTTCCAGCGGCGCGTCTGGTGGCCGAAGTGAACGCCGGCCTCCAGCAGCTCCGCGATGCCTACCTGAGCCACGTGATTCTCCCTTTATTTTTTGATTTGACTCCGTCACGATCGGGCCGCGGACCCGGCGCTTGCGACGCGAGTCGCACTAACCGGGCAGGGCCGCGTCCGACGCGGGACGGGTTTGAGGTTGCCTGAGCGGTTCAGGATAGCCGCTCGGCGCGGGCGAGCGCCTCGCGTAGATCGGCGGGAAGCGGCGACTGTACATCGACTGGCGCACCGCTAATGGGGTGCGCGAAAGCGAGCCGCGTGGCGTGCAAGAACTGCCTTTGCAGGCCAAGCGCGCCGGCGCCACCGTACTCGGGATCGCCGGCGACGGGGTGGCCGATCGCCTGCAGGTGCACGCGGATCTGATGAGTGCGCCCCGTCTCCAACTTCAGGCGCAGGAGCGAGTGCTCGGCGAGCGAACGCTCGAGCTGGAAGTGGGTGCGGGCCTCGCGCGCGTGCGGGCCGCCTACGGCCATCCGCGTGCGCACGCGGGGATCGCGCCCGATCGGCGCCTCGATCGTGCCGCTACGAGCGGGCGGTCGCCCGAGCACGAGCGCTAGGTATTCGCGCTCGATCTCGCGCCGCGCGAGCGCCTTCTGCAGCGCGGCGTGGGCAAGCTCTGAGCGGGCGACGACGAGCAGGCCCGAGGTGTCGCGATCGAGGCGATGGACGATCCCGGCGCGTTCGGGGTCACCGCCGGCGGGGCCTGCCGAGGCGGCGGCGAGTAGCTGGGAGAGCGTGTCCTCGCGGTGACCCTTAGCGGGATGCACGACGATGCCAGGCGCCTTGTCGACGACGAGCAGGTGCTCGTCTTCGTAGGCGATCGCGAAAGGGGTCGGCCCAGCACCGGCTTCGGCACCGGTTCTGGCGACGCCACCGGCCGCTGCACGCTCCTTGCTCACGCCTGCGCGCGCCGCGCGGCGTGGCGGGCGTGATCGACGACGAGGAACAGGAGCAGCACGCCGAGCGTGATCGACATGTCGGCGATGTTGAACGGCGGCCAGCCGAGGGGCAGCTTGATGAAGTCGGTGACCGAGCCGGAGCGCACCCGATCGATGACGTTGCCGATCGCGCCGCCGAGCAGCATCCCGGTGGGCAACCAGATCAACCGATCGTGGCTGTGCAGGGCGAAGTAGACGAGCAACGCGAGCAGGGCAACGCCGATGAGCACCGTGACGAGCGTGTGACTCCCTGGCAAGAAGCCAAAAGCGACACCGTGGTTGCGCGTGTTGACGAGCTCGACCCCGGGGAGCAGTTTGCGTTCTTCACCGGGGACGATGTCGGCGTTGACGGCATGCTTTGAGAGCTGATCCGCGGCGACGACGAGGACCAGCACGAGCGCGGCGCGCAGCCATGGGCCGGCAGCACGCACGGCGCTCAGCCGTGGATCAGGTCGTTGACGATCAGCGAGTTGACGATCTGCAGCGTGAAGATCGCGAGGATCGGGCTGAAGTCGATCCCGCCAAAGGAGGGGATCAGTCGCCGGAAGAGGCGCAGGAACGGCTCGCAGATGTCGCGTAGGAAGCCGAGCACGGCATCGAGTGTTCGCGAGTAGGGCGGGCGAATGCCGACTGAGAACAACAGCTGGATCACGATGTAAAGAATGATCAGCAGCGTGTAGACATAGATCAGCGTCGAGAGGTAATCGGCGATCTGGGTGCGCGCGCTGGCGAGCGGCAAAGCGAGCAGGGCGAGCATCGCTCAGCTGCCTTTCGGAGGGAGCACAGCATCGAGCGCATCGCTGAACGCAGCGCGCAGTCCGGCGCGCTCGAGCGCATCGACGCCACGGGCCGTCAACCCGCCAGGCGAGGAGACCTCGCGCCGCACAGCGACCGTGTCGTAGTCGCGCTGGCGCAGTAGCTCGGCTGTTCCTGCAAGCGTCTGCACGACGAGTTGGGCACCCTGCTCGGCGGGAATGCCCTTACGCACGCCTGCGTCGATCTGCGCCTCAGCGACAAGCGCGACGTAGGCAGGCGCGCATGACATCAAACCCATGGCGACGTCGACGAGCGAATCATCGAGCACGACGAGCGTGCCGAGATCGGCGAACAGCGAGGCAACCTGCGCGTCGAGCGAGGAGTCGCGGTCGGGATGCTCGCGCTGAGCCTTGTCCTCAGCGTCGCGGCCTTGGACGACGGCACCCTGGCGCACCTCGACGGGAAGCGACGGGATGAAGCGATAAACAGGCTTGCCGGGATAGGCATCGCGCAGCGCCTGAAGCGGCGTGGCGGCGAGGATCGAGGCGACGGCCTTGGCGTGCGGCGCGACTTCGGCAGCGACGCCGGCGAGCTGCGCGGGCTTGTGGCAAAGCACGACGAGATCAGCGCGCTCGGCGACCTCGGCATTGGAGGCAAGCGTCTCTCCGCCGACCTCGGCGGCAAGCGCCTCGGCGCGCGGGTGCACGGGGTCGGCGCACAGCACGGGTTTGCCCCAGCCACGCGCTAGAGCGCGCGCCATGTTCCCTGCTCCGATCAGCCCGATCTGCATGGGGACCCAGACTAGAGCCCGGCCTGGCTCGCCGAGCCGCACCTAGCTCTGATTGAAAAAGCCCTTCTCGATCAACCTAGCGCGCTCCTCGGCAGAGATCTCGACGTTGCGCGGCGTGAGCATGAAGACCTTGTCGGCAATCCGCTGCATGCCGCCGTCGAGCGCGTAGGTGAGCCCGGAGGCGAAGTCGATCAGGCGCTTTGACAAGTCGGTTTCGGCGCTCTGAAGGTTGAGGATCACCGGGACGGAGTCCTTGAACTTATCGGCGATCTGCTGGGCGTCGTTGAAGGACTTGGGGATCACGAGGTGCACACGCACGTCGCCGTTGCCGCGATTGACGGACTTGAGCACGGTGGTGGGCCGTCCACCACGTCCACCGCCGGTTTCTTCCTCGGAGAAGATGTCGTCGAACTCGTCGCGGCGGCGGCGCAAGCGGCGCACGTTGGGCCGCTCGCGGTAGCGATCCTCGAGCTCGGCCTCGGGCGGGGCGTCCTCGAGGTCGTCGTGATACTCCTCGGCGAGGCCGAAGTAGACAAGCGCGCTGTGCCAGGAGTCGCGAAAAGCCATGGGTTAGGTGCGTCTTCGCCCGACGCGCGGGATTCCCTGCAAATGCTAGCCGCCCGAGCGGGCGCTCGGGCGGAGGCTAATCGTACAAGCTCGTGCCAATCCGCACGATTGTTGCCCCCTCCTGTACGGCGACGAGGTAGTCCTGGGAGGTGCCCATCGAGAGGTGTTCGAGCCCATGTGCTGCGGCAAGTTCGCGCAGAGCGGCGAACCAGCGGCGATTGTCCTCGGGCTCGGCGGCGAGCGGGGGCATCGTCATCAGACCGGCGACTGGCACGGGCGAGCGTTCGATGAACTCGCCGAGCTCGTGGGGAGCGACGCCTGCCTTGCCCTCCTCCCCCGCGATGTTGACCTCGATCAGGATGCGCAGCCCGGGCCGCGCTTCAGGCAGATGGCGCTCGAGGGCGCGTAGCGCGGAATCAGAGGCGACCGAATGGATCAGCCGCGCGTAGGGAACGATTTCGCGTACGCGGCGGCTCTGCAGCTGGCCGATGAAGTCCCACTCAAACAACTCGCCGTGCGCCTGGTGCTTGGCGAGAAGCTCCTGCGCGCGGTTCTCGCCAACGAGGTGAATGCCGGCCTGCGCGAGCAGCGGCAGCTCCTCGCTACGCACGTACTTGATCGCGGCGAGCAGCTCGACGTCGCGACCATCCGCGGCGTCCTCGATCTCGGCGCGGACGCGCTCGACGTTGGAGCGCACGCGGGCGAGATCGAGTCCCTCGATCAGGCGAGCCATGCGACCCCGGCCTGACGCCCGGCCCGCTCGCCTTGACGCCGGTGGGAGAAGAAACGCTCGTCGCAGATCGTGCAGGCCTCGACGTCGAGCACGTTCGTGACCCCGACGGAGAGCAGCCGGTCGCGAGCGATCGCGCGCAGGTCGATGTTGTCCCCCCGGCGATAGCGCGAGTCTCGGTCCTGCACGCCGAAAGCGGCGTGGACCTCGGGGCCGACCTCGTAGCAGCAGACACCGGCGCTGGGCCCGATCGCGGCGACGTTCGCCCCACCCCCGCCGCCGACGTCGTGCAGTGCGCGCACGCCCTGCTCGAGCACGCCGGCCGCAAGCCCGCGCCAACCGGCATGGAGCATCGCGACCCCGCGTCCGCCCGCGAGCGCGACGGGTAGGCAGTCGGCGGCGAGCACCATCGCACCGATTCCCGCCGCAGCGGTCGCGTGCCCATCAGCATTGAGCGGCAGCGGTTCCCCGCCACGGCGCTCGGCGGTGTCGATGCGCAGCACGTCGGAGCCATGCACCTGGCGGCTGGCGCACAGCCAGCGCAAGCCAAGCCGCTCGCAAAGACGATCACGCGCGGAGCGGCCGTGCTCGCTGCGCTCGCCGCTGGAGGTCGAGAGGTTGCCGTGGGCGCGGGAGGTGAACAACGCCCGGGCGCGGGGGCCCAGCTCGCAGGAGAAGCCTTCGGCATGTTCGACGACGCTCGAGGCGCTCATGCGCCCTCCAGCGCGGCGGCTAGCTCAGCCTCGCGACCTTCGACCTCGCGATCGAGCTTGCGCTCAAGTGCGCGGCGGAGCCGACGGCCCACCTCGGGCCCGGGTGCGACCCCAGCGGCGATCAGATCCTCGCCCCCAATCTCGAGGCGCACATGGCGCAACTCTCCGAGCCAGCGCCGAGCGGCGCCGGCCGCCTCGGCCTGGCCCCGGGCGTGGGCGAGCGCAGCAGCGAGCGCGACGGCCTCAAGCGGCGCGCCGTGAGCGACCTCGTAGATCCGGGAGGGAGCCTCAGCGGTGTGTAGCCGATCGAGCATCCGCGGGGCAGCGGTGGCGCTGTGCACGGTCCGCTCGCGCTCGGCGGCGGGCAACTCCCAGCCGTCGAGCAGCGCGCGCAGGCGCGACTCGTAGTCGGTGGTGTCGTAGGCGTGGCCGGGCACGAGCAGCGAAGCGAGCAGGAGCACCTCGGGCGAGGCCCCGGGATCGGCCGGCAGCTCGGCGAGGCCGCGGCGAGCGAGCGGCTCGTCGAATTGGATCGCCTCGTGCAGCGCGGAAAGCACGCCGAGGCGCTGCAGCGAGTCGAGCGTGGCGACGGGATCGGGCTCGGCGAGGGCGAGGCGCAGCTCGGCGCCAACCCGGGCGTGCGAGACGGTTTGCAGCGCGTCGCTGGAAATGGCCTCGGCGGCGAGCCGGGCGGTCTGCTCCTCGACCTGGAAGCCGAGCCGAGCGCGGTAGCGGGCGAGGCGCAAGAGGCGTGTGGGATCGTCGATGAAGCTCTGGTCGTGCAAGACGCGCAGCCTTCGCGCAGCGAGGTCCTCGAGCGCGCCCTGTACGCAGCGCAGTTCGCCCCGCGTTGACCCGCCGAGCGCGAGAGCGATCGCGTTGACAGCGAAGTCGCGCCGGGCGAGGTCTTGCTCAGCAGTGCCGGGATGGGTATCGGGCAGAGCGCCGGGGTGCGCGTAGTGCTCGCTGCGGCGCTGGGCGATGTCGACGCGACCCTCGCCCCACTGGACGGTGGCGGTGCCGAAGCGCTCATGCACACGCGGCTTGGGCGCCTCAGTGGAGTTTCCGCCGAGGATTGCCTCGGCGAGCAAGCCTGCGAAGCCAAGCGCGTCGTGCGCGACGATGACGTCGAGCTCGCGGGGAGTGGCTGTGGGGTCGAGCAGCAGGTCGCGCACGGCACCGCCGACGAGCTCGACTTCTCGATCCTGCTCGGCGCCTTCGCGGCGCGCTGCGAGCTCCAGCAGCTCGATGCCTCCAGGCAGCCCCCGCAGACGATCGAGCACGGCCTGCCCGTCGGGCGGCGCCCCGGTCGCGGCCTTCAGCGGGGAGGCAGGCATCGCAAGCTCACTCCGCCCGCACGGGGATTCCGGCGGCGAGCAGATGCGCCTTGGCCTCGGCGATGGTGTGCCGGCCGTAGTGAAAGATCGAAGCGCACAGCGCAGCGTCGGCTCCGGCGCGAAGCGCCTGCACGAGGTGCTCCAGCTCGCCGGCGCCGCCGGAGGCAATCACGGGCACGGGCACGGCACCACTGACAGCTTCGACGAGCGGCAGGTCGTAGCCATCGTTGGTGCCGTCGCGATCCATGCTGGTGAGCAAGATCTCCCCGGCGCCGCGCTCGACGCCCTCGCGCACCCACTCAACTACGTCGCGACCGGTAGGGGTGCGCCCGCCGGCAAGGTAGGCCTCCCACTTGGAGGGGTGATCGAGCCCGTCGCCGACGAACGGGTCAGCTTTGGCGTCGATCGCGAGCACGACGCACTGCGAGCCGAACACCTCGGCGAGCTCGTCGATCAGCTCGGGACGCGCGAGCGCGGCGGAGTTGACGGAGACCTTGTCGGCGCCGGCATCAAGCACAGCTTGCGCGTCCTCGGCCGAGCGAATGCCGCCGCCGATCGTGAAGGGCACGAACACGTCGTCGGCGGTAGCGCGGGCGAGCTTGGCGATCGTCTCGCGCTTCTCGTGCGTGGCGGTGATGTCGAGGAACACGAGCTCATCGGCGCCCTCGCGGTCATAGTGGGCGGCCAGCTCGACAGGGTCGCCCGCGTCGCGGATGTCGAGGAATTCGACGCCCTTGACGACCCGCCCGCCGTCTACGTCCAGGCAGGGGATGATGCGCTTGTAGTGCACCCGGCTACGGTAGCTAGCCGAGCGTGGAGAGCGCTTCGGCGACGGTAAAGCGTCGCTCGTACAGCGCCTTGCCGACGATCACGCCGTCGAGGCCGAGGCCCTGCAGCAGCTCCAGGTGGACCAGCTCGCCGATCCCGCCGGAGTGGATCACGCGCCCGTCGCGCGCGGCCTTCACCGCCTCGACGGTGCTGTCCACATCGGGGCCGCTCAGCATCCCGTCGTGGTCGATGTTCGTGTAGACGAAGTGCTTCACGCCGCCGTGGCCCTCGCTCCAGCGTTCGATCGCCTCACGTGCGGGCACTTCGGTCTTCTCGAGCCAGCCGTGCGTCGCGACGAAGCCGTCGCGGGCGTCGATCGAGATCAGCACGTTCTGGGCGCCGTGCTCTTCCATCGCGCGGAACGGCAGCTCGGGGTCACTGAAGATCGCGGTTCCCAGGATCACGCGGCTAACGCCGGCTTCGAACGCGCGCTGGATCGCGAGATCAGAGCGTAGTCCGCCACCGAGCTGCACGGGCACGCCCAGCTCGCGGGCGATTCTGCCGACGTGCTCGAGGTTGACGGGCTCGCCGCCCTTGGCGCCGTCGAGGTCGACCACGTGGAGCCACTTCGCGCCTTCCCCGGCGAACGCCCGCGCGGCGGAAAGCGGGTCTTGGTCGTAGACCTTCTTCGCCTGAAAGTCGCCCTTCTGCAGGCGCACGGCGTTGCCGCCGAGGATGTCGATCGCGGGATAGAGGTTCACGGGAGGGTGTCGGCGCCGGCCGCGGCCCGTGCCATGCCAGCCTCGCGCTCGCGCCTCGCCTGCAGGCAGATGCCGGCGAAGTTGTCGAGCAGCCGCAACCCGGCGGCGGAGGACTTCTCGGCGTGGAACTGCACGCCGTAGAAGCAGCCCTTTTGAACGGCGGTGACGAACGGCGCGCCGTAGCTCGCGGTGCCAAGCACATCCTGCTCGCGCTCGGGCTCGGCGGCGAGGGAGTGCACGTGGTAGAAGGCGCACCGCCGGGGAATCTCGGCGAGCAGCGGGGAGTCAGGCTTGTCGAAGCTGACCTCGTTCCAGCCGATGTGCGGCAGCTTGAGGGTGCCGGCGCGCAGTCCGTGCACCTCCCCGGCGATCAGCCCGAGCCCATCGGCTCCGCCTAGCTCAGAGGAGTAGTCGAATGCGAGCTGTAGGCCGAGGCAGATGCCGAGCACGGGAGTGCCGATCGCGACGCTGTCGCGCAGCAGTTCATCGAGGCCGAGGCGGCGCAGATTCTCCATGGCACGGGGGAACGCGCCGACGCCGGGTACGACGAGCCCGTCGGCTGCGCGCAAACGGTCGAGGTCGGAGCTGATGAGCGCGCGGACGCCGACGTGCGCGAGGGCCTTCTCGACCGAGCGCCTGTTCCCCATTCCATAATCAACGACGGCGATCTCCACGGGCTCGCCGGTCAAGGGGTCGAGCGACGTCGGGCGCTCGCCCGTGGCCTGCTCGCTCATGAGGTGAGCGTCCCCTTCGTGCTGGGCACGCCCTGCTCGTCGGGATCGATCGCAACGGCCTGGCGCAATGCCCGGGCGAAGGCCTTGAAAGCGGCCTCGATCATGTGGTGCGCGTTGGTGCCGGCTTCGACGCGCAGGTGCAGCGTGAGCTTGGCGGCGTTGGCGAGCGCGCGGAAGAACTCCTCGGTGAGCTCGTGCTCAAAGCCGCCAGTGGAGCCGGGCGGCAGCTCAGCATCGAACAGCGTGAAGGGCCGTCCGGAGATGTCGATGGCGCAGCTTGCACGCGCCTCGTCCATGGGCACGGTGGCGGACCCGTAGCGGAAGATCCCGCGCCGCTCGCCGAGCGCCTGGTCAAGCGCCTGGCCGAGGACGATCGCGGTGTCCTCGGCGGTGTGGTGAGCGCCGGTCTGTAGATCGCCAGTGACTTGCACGTCGAGGTCGAGCCGACCGTGGCGAGCAAGCAGGTCGAGCATGTGGTCGAGAAAGCCGACGCCGGTTACGCGACTCCCAGCGCCGGTGCCTTCGAGCGCGAGTGAGAGGCGCACGTCGGTCTCACCGGTGCGGCGCTCGATCTGTGCGGTTCGCTCAGCCATCGTGCCCCCCATTCTCGCGGATGCGGGCGAGCATAGAGAGCGCGTGCCACTCAAAGCCCTCGGCGCGGGCGATAGGGACACCGGCACCCGCGAGCTTGGTGGCTCCCTCGGCGTCGACGCGGACCTCGGCCATTCGCCTGCGGAAGTGCCGAGGCGAAAGCGTGGAGGCGAAGCGAGCGGCTCCCCCGGTGGGAAGCACGTGGTTGGAGCCGACGACGTAGTCGCCGAAGGCGGTGGCGCTGGGCGCGCCGACGAAAAGGCAGCCGGCGGTGCGCACGCGGGCAGACTGGGCCTCGGCGTCGGCGCCGATCAGCTGCAGGTGCTCGGGGGCGAAGTCGTTGGCGATCT
>Ga0335073_10002058_pt1 | contig 27491 bp, 24 predicted proteins | sample Lox_Sample_22_FD_207093 | JGI IMG/M metagenome (GOLD analysis project Ga0335073, IMG submission 207093) | Soil microbial communities from Loxahatchee National Wildlife Refuge, Florida, United States - Lox_Sample_2.2 | ecosystem: Environmental > Terrestrial > Soil > Wetlands | place: USA...
CCGCCGCGACGTGGCCCGACGCGGCCCCACGGGGCCCCACGCTGGCTCAGGGCGAGACTGACGAGCTCGTCTTCGCGCCAGGGGTGCTGCTCGCCGGCGCCGGGGTGCTGCTGGCCGGCGCAGGGGCACTGGTTGATGGTGCGGCGGAGCTGCTTGATGGTGCCGGGGAGCTGCTAGCGGGCGCCGGCGTGCTGCTCGGCGCCCCCGTCGGTGACGGCGAGCTTGAGCTCGGTGTCGGGCTTGGCGACGGGCTGTGCGGCTGGGTCGCGTGGTTCGGCGCGGTCACCAGCTGCGGTGGTTGCACGGAATGCGTGCCGGGCGCGAGCAACAGCGCGACTGCCGCGGCGGCGACGGCGCCGACGGCGACGAAGCCGCCAACTGCGGCCCCGCGCACCACCGCGCGCCGGTTCCGAGCACGTTTCCACTCCATGGTGCGCCATGCGGTGAGATCGGCGGGCAGGGCGGCCCGCTGGGCAGCCCAGCTATTGAACGGCGCAGCGGCCATCCCGAGCGTCGGGAACACCAGCAGCCCGGCCAGCAGAATCCCGGCGAGCTCGGTTGCCTTGCTCAGCGCGAAACCGATGCCGACGAAACCGAGCAGCGCGAGCGAGGACTCGGCCCAGTTGGCCCGCAGCGCCTCCCACCACCGTTGCTTCTCGCTTGTCTTCGGCGTGCGCAGGAAAGCGGCTTTCCGGGCGAATAGCGCCAGCACTGACGCGCGTGCCACCACCAGCGAGGTCGATTGCCAGATGAAGAACGCCCCGAGGGCGTCCCGCCAGGAGGCGCCCGTGCCGCGGCGCAGCAAGGCGACCGCGCGTACCAGCCCGAGCAGGACCAGCACCGGGACGGTCGCGACCAGGAACGCCGTGAGCTTCCGGAACAACTCACCACCACCGGTGGCCAGGTTCGCCGCCCCGACCAGCAGGAAGACCAGGAACAACAGGCCGAGCAGGTCGCCGTACCACTGCACCGCACCGGCCAGGTAGGACCAGCGCTGGCCGGTGCTCATCCGGTTAGCCGCCGTTTCCCGGCCCGGCAGCATGGAGCGCCAGTGCATGCGGAGGATCTGGATGCCGCCGAAGCACCACCGGTACCGCTGGCCCTTCAGCGCCTCGAAGGTGAGGGGCATGATCCCCTTGCCCCAGGACTCGTCTACGTGCAGCCCGGACCAGCCTGCGCGCAGCAGTCGCAGGGACAATTCGGCATCTTCAGTGATGCACCACTCGTCCCAGCCGCCAAGCTGCTCCAGCGCCACCCGGCGGATCAGGCCCATCGTGCCGGCGAAGATTGCCCCGTCGCGCTCGTTCCTCGACGGCTGCGAGACGGCGAAAAAGTACTGATATGAGTAGTACAGCCGACGGTAGTACCGCGACCGGTGCCAGCCCCGGTAGTCCTGCGGGGCCTGGGTGAAACCGACCCACGAGTCGGCGAACAGCGGCGCGCACCGGCGGAGGAAGCCGGGCTCTAGCTGGTAATCGGAGTCGACCACGCCGATGATCTCGGCGCGGGGGTCGGTCATCTCGCGCAGCGCGTAGTTCAGCGCCCCGGACTTGTAGCCGGGCCAGTTCTCGAGGTGCTTGAACTTCGCGCTGTGCCGCGCGCACCAGGCTTCGACAGGCCGCCAGAGCGCTTCCTCGTCGGTGTTGTCGTCGATGACGATTACCTCGAAGCTGGGGTAATCAAGCCGCAGCAGCGAGCGAAGCGTGTCGAGCACCATGTCGGGCGGCTCGTTGTGGCACGGCACGTGCAGGCTGATGAACGGCAGGTCGCTATCGCGCACGGTACCTGGCTCGGCCCTGATCAGGCGCCTGCGCCAGTGTTCCGAGCCCAGCGCGTCGCAGATTTCCCAGAGGTAGGCGCAGGCCAGGAACGCGGCGAACAACTCGAACACCCAGAGCAGCAGACCGCCGGCTGTACTGGCGGCGCCGAGGTGGCTGTCAAACGTCCATTCCAGCACGAATGCCAGGTACACCACGAACAGGAAGATTGATGACGACCAGCACAAGTGACCACGGGCATTCCACCGCCTCGTGACCGGCAGCCAGACCAGGCTCGCCACCGCAAGCCCGGCCGCGCCGTCGATAGCGAGCCGCTGGGAGTCACCGAGCAGGCGGAGCACGATCACGACCACGACTGCGAGGACGACGGTGCCGAAGATGGCGAAGCTGAACCGCCGGATAGCTGGCCACGCGCCCGAAGTCCGGGCTTTGCGACGGGCCTGGACGAGTAGTCCGGCCGTGCCGATCGGTGCGGCGATGATCCCGGCCAGAACAAGTGCAGCGAGCACTGCATCCTCTCCGTCGGTTATGAAGCGACCCGGCTGCCCCACGCTGCCGCGCGCCTCCGCGATGCCCTCGCCGGACTGACCCGGCCCTGGCGCCCCCTCTTCCCAGTTAACCCGCCGCTATGTGCACTTTCGCCAGAGCAAGCCGCTGACGTGCATGGTCAGGGTTGACGACTTGGGTAGCGCGACATCCTGTGATAAACGAGACGCAAGCTGCCAAGCCAGCCGATTGCCTGGCCGGGGGGACGGACTACCGGCCGAATGTAAGCCGGAGGGGAGCGGAGAGCGTGATGCGAGATCAACGATGACTGACGGACCGGTGTTCACTGCGAGGCTCACCGGCCGCCGGCTGCTCGGCAGCGACGGCTTGTCTATCGGCAGGGTGCGCGACGTGGTGATCTTGCAGTCGATGCCGGGTGAGCCGCCTCGCGCGCTAGGCCTGGTCGCGACGGTGCAGCGGCGCCGCATCTTCATCAGCCTCGGCCGGGTCGCGGAGCTCTCCGGCGACGGCGTCACCGTCGACGGCAGCAGCGTGGACCTTGGCAGATTCAGCCGGCGGGCAGGCGAGATCCTGGCTTCGGAGCTCTACGACAAGCCGGCGGGCGACGGAGTTGTCCTGGACATAGGCATCGCCCAGTCCGGCGAGGGCCGGGTCGGCTGGGAGGTGAGCGTTCTGGCCGTCGGGCGACGTCACGGGTTGCTGCGGCACTCTGGCGGCCTGGTGCCATGGGATAAATACCCGGACCTGTTCAACTCTGGTGCTGTCGGATCGCAGCTCGCGGAGCTCCGCGATCTGCACCCCACCGATCTGGCCGGCGTGGTGGACAGGCTGCCGGCCGCGCGCCGCCGCCAGGTCGCCGACGCGCTGCATGACGATGAACTGGCGGACGTTCTGCAGGAGATGCCTGAGCAGGACCAGATCGGGTTCCTGACGGGTCTGGGAGCAGAGCGCATCGCCGACGTGATCAAGGCGATGGAGCCCGACGACGCAGCCGACCTGCTTGCCGAGATGCCGGCCGCCGAGCGCGGCCAGTTGCTCGCGGCGATGCCCAGAGAGCGTGCGGCCGACCTGCGCCGGCTGCTCAGCTACGACGCCACCACCGCCGGCGGGCTGATGACGTCCAGGCCGGTGATCGTGACGCCGGAGGCGCCGGTAGCAGAGGTGCTGGCACGCATCCGCCAGCCCGCGAAGGGGGTCACCGAAGCCGCCCAGGTCTACGTTTGCGAGCCTCCGACGCTCACGCCGACCGGGCGATACCTAGGCACCGTCGGGTTCCAGCGCCTGCTGCGGGAGTCGCCGTCGACCGCTGCAGGCCAGTGCATCGAGGATCGCAGCTTTGTGCGGCCGGACCTGCCAGAGCACGAGGTCGCCACCAAGATGGCCGCCTACAACCTGGTCGGTGTCGCAGTGTGCGACGACGCCGGCCGGCTCGTCGGCGCCGTTACCGTCGATGACGTGCTTGACCGCCTGCTGCCAGCCGACTGGCGGAAGCGAGGGGAGTGACAGCGATGCAACCGGCCAGGCGAATCATTGAGCGGGGCGAACTCGAAGTTCCGCGAGGCATCGGACCCCGGATGGGGTCGCGCTACGACGCGGACGCGTTCGGGCGCATCTCGGAGGCGATCGCGAGGTTCCTCGGCACCGGACGTTTCCTGGTGGGCCAGACAGTACTCGTGGTGGTGTGGATCGCTCTCAACAGCCTGGCTTTCTTGGGCCACTGGGACCCCTATCCGTACATCCTGCTGAACCTCGCGTTCTCCACGCAGGCCGCCTACGCTGCTCCGCTGATCCTGCTGGCACAGAACCGGCAGGACGACCGGGACCGGGCTAGCGTCGAGCGCGACCGTCTGGTGGCTGCCCGCATCCAGAACGACACCGAGTACCTGGCTCGTGAGCTGGCGGCGGTGCGGCTGGCCCTGGCAGACCTCGTCACCACTGCCGACCTCGCCGATCGCCTCGATCACCTGGAAAAGGTCATCACCGATAGCTGACACTCCGCGCGCCAGGTTCGCGCCAGCGCGCACGCGCCGCGGTGGCGGACTGCATTACACCCGGCGCCAGCGTGCTTCGCAGCAGGAGAAGACTCCGAATAGCACCAGGCCCACGGCCACGGCGCCGAGCAGCCAGGGACCGAGCGGCGCATGGTCCAGCGTGACCAGTGCCGAATCGATGCCCTTGGCCTGGCCGGGCTTAGCGTCCACGGCAGCCACCACGAGAAAGATCCCGACGGTGACGAACACCGCACCGCGGGCAATGCCGCCGGCCCGCCCGAGCCAGGTGACGACCTTGCTGGTCCTGACGGAAGCCGAGCCCATGTTCATGTCGCGCAGGAACCTCGCACCGTACGCCTGGTAGGCCAGGTACAGGCCGGCGCCGATGATGATGATGCCGGCAGCGGCAACTGCATACCGGCCGCCCGGGTACTTGAACGCAGTCGCTGTCAGGTCGCGCGACTGCTTGTTGCTCGAGGCAGGTGCGCCGAGCCCGAGCGCGAACTTGAGGATGCCCCAGGTGATAGCGCCGTAGATCACGGCTTTGCACAGATTGACGAAGCGCCGCGACGTCTTATGCCCGTCGGCGCCCGCTGCACCCCACGCGGCTTCGGATAGCCGCCACAGCGTGAGACCGGCGAACCCGATGACGAGCAGCCAGAGAATGACCGAGCCGAATGGCGTAGCCGCGACCAGCCGGAGTGCACCGCTCCGGTCGGCCTGGCGGTGCGTGCTGCCTAGTGCGATCTGCACCGCAATGATGCCGATGAGTCCGTACATCATGCCGCGCGCCGCGAGGCCGGTTCTGGCGAGCACGGACATCGCGCCGCCATGCGCCGGTCGCCGTCCGGCCGGGCGGACGCCGGCCGGCCGTCTGCGCGCCGATCGAGCAACCATCGAAACCTCCTGTGCGCCGGCCGCCTGCCTGAGCTGCTGCGGGCGGCCCGGAACTGCCCGGCGGCTCTCTGCGCAAACGCTCCGGCCGCAACGGCGTCAGGTTCCGATGGCGTCAGGTGCCGGCGGCCTCGGTACGCCGGCGGAACGTGCTGGCAGCGGCGATTACGGTGCCAAGCGGCAGCAGCGTCGCGGCCGGCAGCCAGTCGGGTACCGTGCGGGTCAGCGCCGCCCCGGCGCAGGCCCCGGCCACGACCGCGACCAGCACGCTCAGGTCCCGCCACCGTCCGGCCTTGCTGGTGCCGGTGATCAGCCCCGACAGCACTCCGGTCAGCGTTCCGGTCAGGTAGGTGGCCGACATGTCACCCAGCCGCCTGACGGCTGCGCTCTGCACTCCCATCGCTGCAGCGAGGAGCAGGAGCATGGCGATCTGCCAGCCCGTCCGCTGGCGCGCAACCTCCCACGCGATGGTGAAGGCCGCCAGCAAGCACAGCTCGGCGCACAGCGCGGCCGTCACGCCCGGAGCCCAGACCCGATCGTGGCGCCCGCGCGCCGCGATCGGGACGCCGATGAGCACTCCGGCCGAGTAGCCGGCCACGGCAAGCCCGCTATGCAACGCGAGACGAGGCTGTGCGCTGGCCAGCGCCAGGCCGAACAGCACCAGGTTTCCGGTGATCACGCTGCTGAAAACCTTTCCCAGGACCAGAAACGTGGTGACATCGGCTACTCCGGATCCGACCGCTAGCAGCACCACGAGGCTGTCCCTGAAGGGCTCGCCCGCCTGCCCGGCTCCGGCCGCGGACGCGGTATGACCGGCGCTCATCCGCCGCCTTTCGTGGTTCTGCTCGTCAGCTGCCCGCGGTTGGCCCGGCCAGAGGTTCAGCCTGGTCGGTGCCAGGACTGACGGCGGCAGGCTGACCGGCCCTGGCCGCTTTCCTGGCGTCGATCCAGGAGTCCACGATGGCCCAGTGCAGCCGCAGCCACTCCCGCCGGTCGCCATCGGCGTCGGGCACCGTCCCGGCGGGCTCGTACCACCATCTGATCGTCATCGGCCGGCTGGTCACAGGCAGCGCGCGCCACACCGTGGCGGGACTGACCAGGTCTTCCAGACCCGTGTGGGCCACGATGAGGACGCCCAGGTCCGGCCGGCCAGCCAGGCATGCAAGCACACCCGACGGCCGCGGCGGCAGCACGTTCGGATTGCTTTCGGCGTCGGCCGCCGCCTGTCGCCGGCCGGCTCGCCTGAGGCGGGCGATGGCGCGCCGGTGCCGGACCGGCGTCCAGTTGCCGCCTTCAGGAAACAGCAGGATCGCGTCCTGGCCGTCGAGGCGGCCGGCCAGCGCCGTCAGCCGACTGGCCATCCTCGCCCCGTCACCTTGCCTGATGAAGCAGGACGGCAGCCGGCTGAGCATGAGATCCAGCCCCGGATCCCAGCACAACTCCTCCCTCGCCACGATGGCCGGGCGGCGCTGGTAGCGCGACATCAGCAGGTGGACCAGCGCGAACGAGTCGCCCGGCCCGCCGTGCCTGGCTAGCACTAGCAGCGGACGCCCGGCGATGAGATCTCGGTCAGGTGGCTCCTGCACCGAGACGGAGAATCCCAGCAACAGCCTCGCCGCGGCGACTAGGGCCGACAGGCCCCGGTCCAGCAGCCTCTGATGCGACCGTGACCATCGGGCCTGGTCGCGCTGGCTGGCCACCGGGTAACGGAGCCAGAGCGCTGCGCAGCCGACCACCAAGCTCACGTCGACGGCCAGGTAGAGCGCCCCGAACAGGGCCAGCCGCAGCAGCCTCCGGCGGCGCGTCAGCGGTGCGGCCAGCGCGGCCAGCGCGGCGGTCGCCAGCAACAGCAGGGACGCCGCGATCCCGAGCGGAAGCCAGGCCGGATCGATCACCGTCCGGCGGATTACGGTCGGCGGCGGCCTCACGCTAGTTCCGGCAAGCTGGTCAGGTATTCCGAGGCAGCCTGATAGCCGCGCTGGATACGGCTGGCCACGGCCTTGGCATTCCGGTAACGCATGGACATCAGCGGGAGCTTCTCCTCGCCACTCGGCAGCACGTGGACGCGCACGTCCGCTGGCAGGTTCGCCATCTCCTCGACGAACCGGTGCCGTCTGGCCAGTTCGAAGGAGGTGAGGCAGACATCCCACAGCGAGCGGGGCGGCTTCAGCGGTTGCTCGATCCGGCCGACGTGAAGCACGTAGATCTCAGTCGCGCCGAGCGCGAGCGCCCGCCCCACCGGGATGGAGTGGACCAGGCCCCCGTCCAGGAAATGCTCACCGTCGATCTCGGCCGGCGGAAGCAGCCCCGGCACCGCAGCGGACGCCATGACCGCATCCCCTAGATTGCCCTGGCTGAACCAGTGCGCGCCGGCCTTCTCGATGCTGGCTGCCACGCACTGGAACTCCAGGACGAGCTCCTCGAAAGTAGCGGGCAGATGAGTTCCGAGCAGCTTGCGCAGCGGAGCCGCCGAGTACAGGTGAGTCCGGTACTTGGCCAGCGTCCCGGCTCTGGCAAGCACGTTGTCAGTGAACATCCCGGCCTCGGCTAGTGAACCCCACAGATCAGCCAGAATCGCGACACCGTCCGGTGTGGGATTGGCGGCGATCGCCGCGCCGTTGATCGCACCCACGCTGGTTCCGACGACAAGACGCGGCTGAACGCTGGATTCGACCAGCGCGCGCAGCATCCCGACTTGGGTAGCACCCAGTACCCCACCGCCGCCGAGCACGATCGCCGTGCGGCTAGCCGGCGGCGCCGCGTCAGCGTGCATCTGCCTCACCATCGAGTCCGGGCCGCCCATAGCTTTCCCGGCCCGCTGAGGGATAAACGGGCGCGCTGCGGGCAGCTAACGGCATCTGCCCAGGGAAGGCATGGCGAATGTAATGACGGTAGCGATCAGCCCTTGGTGGGAGCAGGCCGCATGTCAGTCGGCCGATCCCGACCTCTTCTTCCCGCTTTCCGGGGGTGGTGCCGGCCATTCCGACATAGCCAGCGCGAAAGCCATCTGCGCGTCCTGCGGTATTCAGCGCCGGTGCCTGCAATACGCGCTCGACACCAGCCAGGAGCACGGCGTCTGGGGCGGTGCCAGCGAGGACGAGCGGCGAGTGCTGGCGGCTGGCCGGGTGCGCGAGCAACTCGGCCGGGTGAGCTGAGCAGGCTCGGTGGTCAGCCCGCGGGCGGGACGCCGACTCGGAGCACGAGCATCGTCAGGTCGTCGACGAGGACGCCGTGACAGAAGTCAAGGACAGCCGCGCGAATAGCGGAGACGATGTCAGCCGGGCGCTGGCCGGGTAGCTGAGCCAGGCAGTCGGCGAGACTGTCCTCGAAATATGTTGCCTGCGTGCTGCGTGCGTCGGCGAGGCCGTCGGTGAAGAAGAACAGCAGGTCTCCGTCAGACAGTTCGAGGCTCAGCGTGGCCGGCTCAGGATCTGGAAAGATCCCGAGCGGAACGCCGCCGCCCGGCAGGATCTGCACGCTGCCGTCAGGCTTCAGCAGGATTGGCGGCGGATGGCCGGCCGTCGCAAGCACGACGCGCAGGGTGTCCTGCTGCCAGCTCAGGTGGGCGGCGCTCGCGGTGACGAACCGTCCGCCGAATTCCTCGGCGAGCATGATGTCGTTAGCACGGCGCAGTACGTCGGCCGGATCGCCGTTCCAGTGCGCGAGCACCCGGATGGCGTGCCGGGCCGCCGCGGTGGCAGCCGCCGCGTCTTCGCCCTTCCCGCAGACATCTCCGATGGCAACGCCCCAGCCGCCCGGCGTCGGATACGCGTCATAAAAGTCGCCGCCAACCTCCCGGCCCCGGGTGGGCGGCAAATGTGCTGAAGCGATCTCGACGCCTGGCACCGGCTTCAGAACCGGGGGCAGCAGGCTCGCTCGCAGCGCGTCGGCCGCCTCAGTCCGCCGTCTTAGCACCCGGCGTCCGGAGATAGCCCGCCCAAGCAAGGCGCCGACCTCCTCCGCGAGCGCGGCGTCGGACAGGCCGAATTGGCCGTCATCAGCGCGCCTGAGCATCGTCAGCACGCCGTAGCGGCGAGCACCATCGGTGATCGGTACGCAGACCAGTGACGTCACGCCGAGAACGGTCAGGAATGGCGAGCCGTCCTCGCTGGCGCCAAGCGCCAGCTCATCAGTGACATGGCTCAGCAGCAGCGTCTGCCCGGATTCGATTACCTGATCGGGTACCGAGCCCGGCAGCGGGTCGGCCGTTGCCATCGCGTGTGCCAGACCGGACGACGTCGGATCGTCCGGACCTGCGACGTAGTGCCGCCGGAGTTGCCCGCGGCGACGCAAGTCGACGATCGCCCAGGTGGCCACGCTGGCGGACAGCAGCCGGGCGCATCGCTGGAGCAGTACCGATTCACTGACGGTGGCGCCCTCCAGCAGCAGCCTGGCGGCAGCGGCGAGCAGTTCTAGCCGGCGGGCTGCGGTGACGACGGCTGTGTCTGCATCTTGTGTATCTGCATTCTCTGTGTTCGCATTCTCGGGGCGCTCGTCCGCCGCGGCCCGGGCCGGCTTCCGCGAGTGCTGCGGACTGAGGGCAACAAGCAGCCTGTCGGCGTCGCCCCGGACTTTGACCGGGCCGATAGCGAGGTCGCTGCGGACTATGCCCGTGGTGCTCGCCAACCCGCACGTCAGCCTGGCCGGCTTGCCGGTCCGGCGGACAGCGGCCAGCTGAGATCGCAGTGCCGCCCGGCTGGCTGGCTCGACCAGGTCTGCCAGTGCCTTCCCGGTCGCATAACCCGGACCCACCCCGAGTACCTCGCAGGCGGCCGAGTTAGCGCGCAGCACGGTACCCTCGCCGTCCACGACATACATCGCTAGCGGGGCAGCGGTAAACAGGGCGTGCAGCAGCCGGCGTTCGGAATGCAGGCCACTCAGCGCCCGGCCGTTGCCACCGGCACCGGCCTCAGTGCCGTCCAGCTCGGCGAAAGCCTCGAGTGCTCCGTCCAGCTCGGCGAGCGCGGCATCCAGCAGCGTCCCTGCATCGGCTTGCGGCAGCCTGGCCGCCTTCCGCAGTGCGGCTGCCCGGCCCTTGAACTCGGCAACCTCGCCGGACGCTGCTCGGTCAGGTCCCGGCATTGAGCCACCAATCGTCGCGGTCAGGCCCATCGTATCGGCCGGGCCTGCCGTGGCCGGCTGGCCGCCGCGACCGCCTGGCGGCCACCAGCGGTTCAGCCTGCGGTGCGGCGGCTCCGGCCAGCCAGGTCGGCGAGCTGGTTAAGCCCACCCTGGCCGCCGGGGCGGGCGTGGGCGTCGATGACCCGCCTCGCGACCTCGGTGGCACGCAAGTTGCTTCGCTGGGATACCTCGCGCATCCGCTCAAGCGCCTGGTCGGCGGTGCAGCCAAGCGCATGCATCAAGATGCCCTTGGCCTGGTCCACGACTGCCCTGGCGTCTGCAGCGTCCCGCAACTGCACGGCTACCCGGCGAGAGTCGTCATAGTCGGAGACAGCGCCGACTAGCGCCCCGCCGTAGGCCACTAGCAACTCGGCTAGCTGCAGCTGGTCAGTCTCGAAGGCACGTGGCCGCAAGCCGAAGAGCGACAGCGTGATCACCACGGCGCCGTTATGGCTCAGCGTCACGGCGCTGCGCACGCCCAGGCGCAGCGCCGCGGCGGCGAACTCCGGCCAGCGTGTCTCGGTCAGGGTGTCCGGACAGCTAGCCGGGCCGCCGCCGGTGATTGCGTCGATCAGCGGCCCGCGTCCGCTGCTGACCTGAACTGCGACCAGGCGCGATGGCTCCGGATGGCTGGACGCCTGGCTGGCGAGTTCGCCGTCGCGCCAGATCGTGACGGTGGCGGCAGCGCAGCCGGGTACCTGACTGGCGGCGAGCGCTGTCAGCTGGCTGAGAGATCGCTCCTGCGTGGCAGCAGCGAGGCTGAGGAGCGCTGCCGCACGATCGGCGAGATCAGAGCCGGGCACCCGCAGCACCTCCGGTCAATTGCCAGACCGGGCGGCCGCCTTCGCCTGGTCGAGTACGCCCTCGTCAGCCGTTTCGTACAGAGTGAGCTTGTCGGCCAGCCCAGTGATCCACAACGTCTTGGTGTAGCGGTAGCGCGCCCCTGCCAGTGCCAGCGCACCCCCTGCCGCTTCAGCTTTCTTCCAGTGCCCGACGATCACCGCCAGAGCGCTGGTGTCCAGGAAGTCGACAGCCGCCAAGTCGAGAATAATCCGCGTGTGGGTAGCTTCAGCCGTGGTCAGGAAGTCGTCGAGTTGCGGGCTGGTGACGATATCCAGATCGCCGCGAACCGTGATGACCATGCAGTCACCGCGGTTCTGCGAGGAGAGCCAGGCCTCTTCCACACATCACTCCAGCGGGAAATTAGTCTCGCATTGACGGTATACCGGCTCATAGTAAAAGCGCGCGGCCGCTATGGCGTGCTGCATACACCGTAATTCGGCGGGAACGTAGCCTTCGGTGGGCCGCCGGTTGTGCGGCGGCCAGGCGGGCGAGGGGCAGGGAGAGCAGGTGTTGGGCGACCAGGCCAGGCGTGGCGCGGGATTCCGCCACGTGGCCTGGTTCTACCGGACGCAGCGGGATTACCTCGCTGGCATCGAGGAATTCGTGGCGGCTGGGCTGGCTTCCGGCGAGCCGGTCCTGGTGGCAGTTCCGCAGGCTCAGCTGCCTCCCGGCTGGGTGCCGCCGCAGGGGCCGCATCTGACGATTGCCGACATGACCGCGATGGGCAGCAACCCGGCGCGGATAATCCCGGCGCTGCACGCCTTCTGCGCCCACTTCGAGGGGCAGCGGCTCAGGTACGTCGGCGAGTCGGCGTGGCCCGGCCGGTCGGACGCGGAGCAGCGGGAGGCGGCACGGCACGAGGCGCTGCTGAATCTGGCATTCGCTAGCACGGAAATCAGCATTTTCTGCCCGTACAGCGCGTTGCTGCCGCAATCGGTAATCGCAGATGCCTGCAGTACGCACCCGTTCGTGCGCAGCGACAGGACGGATTCCGAGAGCCCGGGTTATCTCGGCCCGTCCGATTATCTGGCCAAACTGGACAGGCCGCTGCGGGGTCCGGAAACCGCGCAAGTGCTGGATTACCGGCGGGATCTGCGGCCAGTGCGCGACCTTGTCGCCGTCGTCGCGCAACGCGCTGGCCTGTCGCCGGCCCGTTGCACGGACCTGGTCATCGCCGCAAGCGAAGTGGCGGCCAATACGCTCCGGCACACTCACGGTGCCGGTACGGTCCGGCTGTGGTGGACTGACAGCGAGGTACTCTGCCAGTTCGAGGACTCCGGCTTCATCCCCGATCCGCTTGCCGGGCACTGGCGACCTGCCGGTGACCTTCCCGGCGGCCAGGGCCTGTGGCTCGTCAACCAGCTCTGCGATCTAGCCGAGATCTGGACTAGCGAGCTCGGCACGACTGTCCGGCTGCACATGTACCTGCGACCGTAGCGGCGCACATCGATGGGCCAGCGATAGCGTGCCACCCCGTTTGCCGCCCGCAGCCTGGGTAGCTGTGCACCAGCACAGGCGAAGGGCGTGGAATCCAGATGAGTTTGCCGGCCGGTCAGCAGCGAGCGCTTGATGGCATTGCCGAAACGTTGCGGCTGACCGAACCGCGGCTCACCGCCATGTTCGCAATGTTCACCCGGCTGACCAGGAACGAGCCAAGGCCAGGACGCGAGGAGGTTACCTCGTTGCGCCGACGCGGCTGGCTGGGGAGTTGCGTCAGGCGGCTCTCCCCGCGGCCCGGCAAACGTGGCGGCCCGGGCTGGCGACGGCTTGCGATCATCGGCCAGCTAGCCCTCGCGTTCGTGGTGTTCGGCGTGCTCGTCGGACTCGGCGCCCGCGCCACGGCAACCTGCGGCGCAGCCCAGCGGCCGCCCGCGGACCCAGTACGCGCGACCGCAGTCGTGGTCTCGCGGCATCAAGCCTGTCCTGCGACCCGCGGCTCAAGCGCTCTGCCGGCCGGGAAATAGTCGACTTGGCCGGGAACTGACCGGCCGCCAGGCGGTAACCGAATGAGGGCCGGGAGTGAACTCCCGGCCCTCAGATTCTCGCGGCTTTCAGCCGATAGCAAGGTCAGCGGTTCAACGGCAGTTGGTCGCCGATCTCGGTCAGGCTCCGGCAGAAGATTCGGTAACTGCGCAATGACTCGCGCAGTCGCTCGGTGTCATTCGCGTTGCCGCTTGCCGACGCGAATGTCGCCTGCCGCTCGCGCAGCAACTCCGCGAGCGCGCTAACTGCCGTGTCCGCTTCAGCCGCGGCCTGCTGGACTGATCCGAGCGGGTCGTCGACGAACATCGCCTGAATGTCATGCCACTGGTGGCCCAGGTCGTCGGCCGCCGGAGCGTGGTCGTCGGCCGCCGGAGCGTGGTCGTCGTCCGCCTCGCTGACGTCCTCCGCCACGACATCTGCTGCCACGACGATGACGTCTGGGTCGGTCGCTGGATCAGCTGGGCCTTGATCGCCTGCAACTCGGTCCGGGCCGAACGCGGGGATTTCACGGGGCTCGCTTGGTTGCCCGGTCCCGGTGTCATCCTCGTCGACGTCGCGCGGGTCAGTGGCCGGCTGGTAGGGCTGTGTGGTCACGGTGTTCCTCCGTAGCTGCTGGCGGGATCTGGCTGGTTCGAAGCGGGTGTTCCGATGGCGGCACCGTCAGGCTCACCGAGCAGGTCAGCGAAAAGCACCCGGTAGTGAATGAGGGCCTGTCGCAGGTCCTCGGTGGCCGCGTTGCCCGCCGCCGCGTTCCTCGTGATCTCCCGGGCCGCGCGGAAGTGGCCAACCGTCTGCGCGTGCTCCACCGACAAGTCGCCGAGCACCTGCTCGTCGTCGTCGATCGGGTAGCCCCGCTCCGTCATCACGGTCGTGACGAGCGAGTACGCATCTGTCACGGCCGCATCGGGCGCGTCGACGAACCGCTCCTGGATAGCGACCCAGGCGGCGGCGTACTTGGTCCTGGCCGCGTCACTCAGCGGCTTGATGTCGAGTTTGCGCACGCGCCGCTGCCGGTCGGTCAGCTCGGCCTCGGCGCGGAGCCTGCTCTGCTGCTCATCGACTGCGCGGTCGTACTCGGGGCCGAATTGCCGCCGGAGCCTGCGACTGCGGGTCATCATGGCGATCGCCGTGACCACTGCGATGATGATCACCAGTGCCACGATGACGACTGCGATAGTTCCGCTGGACATGGAACCTCCTGATTTCGGATGCCGTCCCGCTTTCCTGATCAGGAGGGTTCAAACAGTGGCGTGCTGAGAACGCGCGAAGTCAGCACCGATCAGGACGGCGCCGGATCAGGTCAGCACCACCGCGAACGAAGATGGCGGCAACACGGCGGCATCGCCGTTGGTCGCGGCCCCCGTCGCAGACGCGGCCAGTAGCTCTCTGGCGGGGGCGCCGAGCGGCAAGGAGGCCGCCGACTGCCCGAAGTTCGCAAGTACCCGGATACGGCCGCGGCTGATTGCCAGCCAGCGCGCGGTGTCATCCCAGCTGGCAACGACCCGGTGCAGGCGCGGATCAGTCAGCTCGGGCCACCGCCGCCGCAGCGCGATCAGCTCGCGATACCAGGCCAGCAAGTCCCGGTGCGGCTCGGCATCGAGTTCCGACCAGTCCAGTCTGGAGCGCGTATAGCTGGCTTCGTCTTGCGGGCAGGGCACCTCTTCGGCGGCCCAGCCGTGCCGGGCAAACTCGGCCCGGCGCCCGTCGGCCACAGCCTGGCCCAGCACGGGGTCAGGGTGGTCAGTGAAGTATTGCCACGGCGTCGTCGCTCCCCATTCTTCGCCCATGAACAGCATCGGCGTGAACGGCGCAGTCAGCACCAGGCCCGCGCCCACTTTCAGCAGGCCGGAAGGCAGCGTGGCCGAGATCCGGTCTCCGGTCGCGCGGTTCCCGACCTGGTCGTGGTCTTGCAGGTAGCAGACGAACCGGTCGGCGGGCAAGCGCGCCACGTCAACCGGACGGCCGTGCGTCTGGCCGCGAAACGACGACCAGCTACCGTCGTAAAAGAAGACCCGGGTCATCGTCTTGGCCAGGGCGCCGACTGAGCCGAAATCCTGGTAATAGCCCTGGCTTTCGCCAGTGAGCAGAGCGTGTAGCGCGTGGTGGAAGTCGTCGTTCCATTGCGCGGTCAGTCCGTAGCCACCAGCTTCGACGGAAGTCACCAGCCGCGGGTCGTTCGCATCCGACTCGGCGATCAGCAGAAGGTCGCGATTCAGCGAGGCCGAGAGTGCACGCACGTCGGCCGCGAGTTGCTCGAGCAGAGGCAGCGCCCGGTTATCTGCCAGCGCGTGCACCGCGTCCAGCCGCAGCCCGTCCAGGTGATAATCACTCAGCCACATCAGCGCGTTGGCCACGATGAACGCTCGTACCTCGTCCGATCCTGCCTGGTCGAGGTTGACCGCGGGACCCCATGGCGTGGTGTTCGCGCCGGTGAAGTAAGGGCCGAATTCGCCGAGCCGGTTGCCGACGCCGACATGGTTGTAGACGACATCCAGTACCACGGCCAGCCCTCGCGCGTGACAAGCGTCGACGAAGCGCTTGAGGCCGTCCGGGCCGCCGTAAGGCTCGTGCACAGCCCACAGGCTGACGCCGTCATAGCCCCAGCCGTGCCTGCCAGGGAATGCGGCGACGGGCATCAACTCGATCGCGTCGATGCCCAGCCGGGTCAGATGATCCAGTCGCTCGATCGCAGCATCGAACGTGCCCTCGGCGGTAAACGTGCCGACATGCAGTTCGTACAGCACAGCACCAGTGAGCGGCCGGCCGCGCCAGGTCGTGTCGGTCCACTTGAACGCAGCGTGGTCATAACACTGGCTGAGACCGGCCGGGCCGTCCGGCTGCCGGGGCGAACGCGGGTCAGCGAGGCGGTCTCCGCCGCCCAGCCGGAACCCGTACCGAGCACCGGACGTCCGGCCCGCTAGCGTCACCCTCCACCAGCCACTGGCTGCGCTATCCGGCGCCTCGGCGGACATCGCCAGGGGCTGACCGTCTACTTCAACGCTGACCCGGTTCGCGGCTGGAGCCCAGACCCGAAATTCTGTCATGCTGTCTCTGCCCGGACCAGCAGCGCCACTGGCAGTCGGCCCCTCCGGTCAGACTCCATGAGGTCGGCCAGCATCATCCGGCCGCTGGTTACCGGGCAGTGAGTGCCGGCGAGCACGTCGCGCCAGCGGCCGGCTGGCATCGCGAGGGAGGAATCGCGCCATCCGCCGGATCGGCGAAGGCCGCGCGGAAGCCTGGTAGCCACAGTGATAACTTGCCCGCTCCGGCAGAATGCCACCAGGTGCTGCGCCGCCTGGCCGCGGGCTGAGATTGGCTGGTAGTCACCGGTGAACCAGTCCGGGTGTTCCCTGCGCAGCCGCAGCGCGCGCGAGGTGATCAGCAGTTTCGCCGCGTCCAGCGAGACGACTCCGGCCGGTTCGCTGCCTGGCGGGCCGTCCAGGCCGGCTTCACCTCCGGCTGCTCCAGAGAGCGGTACGGCTCCAGGAACCAGTACGGCACCAGAGGGCGGCAATGGTCCGGAGAGCATTGACTGACGGCGCTCATAGTCGACCGGTCGTCGGTTGTCCGGGTCCACTAGTGCCAGCCCGGTGAGCTCGCAACCCTGGTATACGTCAGGCACACCGGGCATGGTGAGCTGCACCAGCTTGGCGGAGAGTGAGTTCACCGCGGCATCCGGCGCGATCCAGGCGACGAACGCGGCGATGCGGCCGGCGACTTCGCTGTCAGCAGTAGCGCGCCTGGCGAAGCTGATGACCGACGCCTCGTACCCGGAGTCGGGGTCGGTCCACGAAGTGGACAGCTTCGCCTCGCGCATCGCCTTACGCAGGTAACTGACCAGCCGATCGTCGTCGATCGGCCATGTGCCGACGAGGGTCTGCCACATCAGGTACTCGGTGGGCGGATCGGGCGGCCGTGCACCTGGCAGGCCGGCTATCCGGGCGTGCCAGGTGGTTACCTCGCGGGCCCAGGTTTCCGGCGACTCGGCCAGGGCAGCCAGCCGGGCCCGCACGTCCTCCTGGCGCTTGGTGTCATGCGTCGACAGCGTCGTCATCGTCGCTGGCCAGTCTTCGCTCAGCCGCCTGGCGAAGTCGTGGAAGCTGGTCACGCTGCGAGCGAGCCGGTCCGGGTCGGCGCCCACTTCGTTGGCGCTCACCAGCCGGGTCCATCGGTAGGCTGCGGTGTCCTCCACGCCCTTGGCCTGAACGGCCGCGCAGGTTTGCTGGAACCGGACAATGAGTTCGTCCCGGACGGGTCGCGCGCTGACGTCGATGCCGCGGCCTAGCAGCAGAGCCGCGACCAGATCGGTTGCAGCGCGCAGCCGGATCGGAAGCAGGCGCCTGGCCGCGGCTGTGGCCGCCGCGACTACGCGGACGCTGGCTGGTGACGGCGGCTCGCCGGGTACGACGTACGCGCGGTAGACCTCGAAGGCGGCGAGCAGCTCGGCCACTATCGTCCGCAGGTCGTCGGCGGGCACGCGAGCAACAAGTGAGTCATCCAGCCTGCGAAGCAGCCGGACCAGCCTGGTGACTTCCGCGCTGAGCTGCTGGGCGGCGACCTCACGGCGGGCCGCCCGAGCCGTGGTCGCGAAGTCATTGCTACTGCCGCAGAACCCGGCATACAGAGCTGCAAGCGGCTGCGCGCCAGCGCCGTCGGTGAACAGCTCTCCCACGGCCGACAGCGAGTCGTAACCGGTGGTGCCAGCGCACGGCCAGTCGGCCGGGAGTTCCTCGTCAGCCCCGAGGATCTTCTCAGCCACGATCCAGCCGCCGCTCGCCGCAGTGGCCAGCTGCCTGAGATAACCGCGCGGATCCGCCAGGCCGTCAGGATGGTCGATCCGCAGGCCGTCGATCAGGCCTTCGGCCACCAGGCCGAGCAGCAGGCCATGCGTGGCTGCGAACACGTCGGGTTCGGAGACCCTGATCGCGATTAGTGAGCTGATGTCGAAGAATCGCCGCCAGTTCAGCTCGGTCGCGGCAGCACGCCAATGGTCGAGGCGGTAATACTGAGCAGCCAGCAGTTCTGGCATCGGCAGCCGCTCCGTGCCGGGCCGGACTGGCAGCACGTGCCCTTGGTAGCGCAGCACGGGCACGTCGCCGTCGGCCCTTTCGTCGCCCGCGCTGCTTTCGTGGCTGGGGCCGTACTCGTCGTCGCCGGCGTCGGTGAGCCAGGACACGTGCAGCTCATCCAGGCAGTGGTCCAGCGGCCTGGACAGGATCGGCAGTAGCATCCGGCCGTCCTGCGCATCCCAGTCGACGTCAAACCAGTGTGCGAGGCCGGAGCTCGCGCCGTCGGCGAGCACCGACCAGAGCGGGCGGTTGAGGTATTCGGGCGCCGGAATGCCCATGTGGTTTGGCACCACGTCGACGACGAGGCCGATGCCACTGCGCGCGTACCTGCCGGCGAGATAACGGAAGCCGTCCTCGCCGCCGAGCTCGGCCGAGATCCTGGAGTGATCGACGACGTCATAGCCATGCCTCGAGCCGGGCGCCGCTTGCAGTATCGGCGACAGGTAGGCGTGCGTGACCCCCAGCTCCGACAGGTAGCCGGCGAGGTCCGCCGCATCCGCGAAGCCGAACTCGGGCGTGAGCTGAAGGCGGTACGTCGAGCCAGGCACTTTGCCTGCACTGCGGGTTTCGTGATGGACCGCCGCGGCAGCTTGCGGCATCACTGGCTGGTCAGGCACGACGCAGCAGGCGCAGGGACCGGCTGGTCAGCGTGACGGCGTCGCCGGACTTGACCACCTCGGGGTCGCCTGGAGGTGCCAGCGGGGCAGCGGTGTCAAGTTCGACCAGCCACTTCTCGCCGTAGGTCGCTGGCGGGATGGTGAATTCGACGCCGTGCTCTGCCGCGTTGAAGAGCAGCAGGAACTCATCGTCGGTGATCCGCTCGCCGCGCGTGTCCGGCTCGCTGATAGCCGCTCCGTTCAAGAAGACCGCCACTGACTTGGCGAAACCGGCTGCCCAGTCTGCCTCGCTCATCGGCGTTCCGCCGGGGGTCAGCCAGGCGATGTCGCCGTGATTATCTGGGGCGGCGGCTCCGCCGGTGAAGAACCGCCGCCGCCGGAAGACCGGATGACCGGCCCGGAGCTGGATGAGCCTGCGGACGACCGAGTAGGGCAACCAGCCCGTTTCCGCTAGCTCGTGATTTGTATCGGCGCCATAGACGGCCGCGGCCTGCCTATCCGGCCAGTGCACCCATGACAGTTCGCTGTCCTGGCAGTAACCGTTGTTGTTGCCGTGCTGGGTGCGGCCGAACTCGTCGCCGGCCAGAAGCATCGGCACGCCCTGCGACAGCAGCAGCGTGGCCATGAAATTGCGCTGCTGGCGCGAGCGCAGCGCCAGCACGTCGGGGTCGTCGGTAGGACCCTCGGCGCCGCAGTTCCAGGACCGGTTGTCGTCGGTGCCGTCGGTTCCGCCCTCGCCGTTGGCCTCGTTGTGCTTACGGTCGTAGCTGACCAGGTCGGCGAGGGTGAATCCGTCATGACAGGTGACGAAGTTGATCGAGGCGATCGGGCGCCGGTTGTCGCTGGCGTAGAGGTCCGCTGAGCCGGTCAGCCTCGAGGCGAATTCGCCCAGCGTGCCTGGCTCGCCGCGCCAGAAGTCCCGCACGCTGTCCCGGTACTTGCCGTTCCACTCGGTCCACAGCGGCGGGAAGTTCCCGACCTGGTAGCCACCGTCGCCCACATCCCATGGTTCGGCGATGAGCTTGACCTGCGACACTACCGGATCCTGCTGGACCATCTCGAAGAATGCCGAGAGCCGGTCCACGTCGTGGAACTGCCGGGCCAGAGCCGCGGCAAGATCGAACCGGAAGCCGTCGACATGCATCTCCAGCACCCAGTAACGGAGCGAGTCCATGATCAGTTGCAGTACGTGCGGACTGCTCATCAGCAGGCTGTTGCCGGTGCCGGTGGTGTCGAAATAGTGGCTGCGGTCAGGCGGGTCGGTCAGCCGGTAGTAAGCGGCGTTGTCGATACCCCGGAAGGACAGCGTCGGACCCAGCTGGTTGCCCTCGGCAGTGTGGTTGTAGACCACGTCGAGGATCACTTCCAGGCCAGCCTCGTGCAACGCGCGCACCATCGACTTGAACTCGGGCACCTGCTCGCCTAGCTGGCCCGACGCTGAGTAGGCGTGGTGCGGGGCGAAGAAGCCGATCGTGTTGTAGCCCCAGTAGTTGGACAGGCCGCGTTCGGTCAGGAACCCGTCGCTGACGAACTGGTGAACCGGCATCAGCTCGACGGCAGTCACGCCGAGGTCCAGCAGATGCTCGATGACGGCCGGGTGCGCGAGACCCGCGTAGGTTCCGCGCAGCTCTTCCGGCACAGCGGGGTGCAGCTTTGTCAGCCCCTTCACGTGCGCCTCGTAGATCACGCTCTGGTGGTAGGGGATCCGCGGCGACCGGTCGTTACCCCAGTCGAAGTAGGGATTCGCGACAACGCTGCGCGGCACAAACGGCGCAGAGTCTGCGCGGCCGGGAGCGTCATCGGAGCCGAACTCGTAGCCGAACACCGCCGGGTCGAACCGGACTGTGCCGTCAATCGCCTTCGCGTACGGGTCAAGAAGCAGTTTCGCCGGGTTGCACCGGTGCCCTGCCCGGGGCTGGTACGGGCCATGTACCCGGTACCCGTAACGCTGACCAGGGCCGACACCGTGCAGGTAGCCGTGCCAGATGAAACCATCGACCTCGGTAATGGCTACCCGTTCCTCGTTGCCTCCGGCGAACAGGCTTAGCTCGACGTGGTCGGCCACTTCCGAATACAGTGCGAAGTTAGTTCCTATCCCGTCGTAGGTCGCGCCAAGCGGGTAACTGTGCCCTGGCCAGGCAGTCCGGTCTGTCCGGCGCTGCTCGCTCGGCGCGTTTTCCGCCGGGTTCATGCCACCTCCGCCTCGCAGGGTCCGCCCCTTCCAGGGTCGCAGAGACCGGCAAGGGCAGCTCGTCGGAGAACAGAGCTTCCCCGCCCAGATGCTGGCAAACGGGAATTTGGGACGGGTTAAGTCGCCGTGTGTGGGTTATTCATGCCCGTCCGGGCGATCTGCGACTGGAATGCTTCCGGGAGCGGCAACGCCGTGAGTAATCGGGGCTGCTGGCCCGTCGGCGTCGTCGGCCGGGCCACCATCCTGGTCACCATCGAGCCCGGCAGCCTGGGCCGCGGGGCCGCTCCTGTCGTGCTTCGAGTGGTGGACCGCCGGGAGGTGCGGTGCGGGGAGGTGCGGTGCCGGAATGTGCGGGGCCGGAAGGTGCGGTGCCGGAATGTGCGGTGTCGGGAGGTAGGCCGCCGGATGCTGGAGACGTTCGAGAGCCGCGTGCGGAAGCTGCGCCAGATCCCTGAAGACCGGCGCCCTGGCCACCAGGATCACGCCGCCGACCATCGCAGCAATGCCAGCCAGCTGAACCGCCAGGAGCAGCGAGGTCACGTGCACGACATCGCCGAAAACCACGACGCCAAGCACGATGCCTGCGGCCGGCTCGGCTGCGGTTACGGCCGGCAATGACGCGTGCAGCTGCGCCGCGTTGAACGCGTTCTGCATCAGCCAGAGCCCGATGATGCTGGCCAGGATCGTCGCGTAGCCGGGCCAGTGGACCAGCAGGCCCAGCGGGTGCTTGCCGTCGATCTCCTGGACGCTGAGCCGGGTGAAGGCGTCCGCGATGCCGAGGAACAGCCCGGCTGCCGTGCCGGTGAGGGTTGCCCTTGCGGTGCCCGACCGGCGGCGGCCGAGCTGGACCAGCGCCACGGCGACCACGGCGATGAGGCCAGCCGCCGGCCAGTGCGAGAAGGAGCCGAACGACTCCCCCGGCGCGCGCACCGAGCGAGACAGCGACAGCGCCGTCACGCCCGCGGTCAGCAGGATCGCTCCCACTACCTCGGTCCGGCGCAGCGCCTGCCCGGAGAGCGGGACAGCGAGGACCAGGGCGAAGATCAGGCTGGTCGTGAGCAGCGGCTCGCTAACGGACAAGTCGAGATGGCCGAGCGTCCAGGCCGACAGCAGGTCGCCGACGATCAGTATCGCCAGCCCTGCCAGCCACCTGCGATTATGAACCAGCCGGGCGATCAGCCCGAGCCGGAGGAACTGGCTACTGCGCACCTGCTCGGCCGCGTGCTGCTGGAGCACGAAGCCGAACCCTGACAGCATGGCTGCCACGAGGGTGACCGCAATGTACACCGAGTTCCTCTCATCTCGACGGTACGGACATGTCCTGTCCAACGAGCCAGGTGCCGCCGAGGTTCTCTGGGGTACTTGTAGCTACCAAAACTCTGCCGGGTCTTGATAGAGCACGATGGCACAGCGGAAGCGGATCTTCCGCTTAATCTGCAATAAACAGAACAGATAGTGCGCGCAGTGCGACGGCATACAGTAGATAGCGCGGTGCCGGGTGACGGGAGTCCCGGGTTTGAGGCCGCGCTATCAGGCAATGTGCTGGTCATGGGCCGGTCAATTGTCAGCGTGGCCAGATTTCGTCAAACGCAGTCGAATCACCGGCGCGGACAGTGAACCGCGACCGGGCTTATTTCGCGCTCATGGGCGGCTGCATCACGGCCGTCATCCTGGCCTGGACGGTAGTGCGACTGTTCTCGGTGACGGCAGCCATCGTCATATCGGTCTGCGCCGGGCTGATCCCGCCGGTGGCGGCAATTGTCGCTAACGCTGGCGACGAAAGCTCCCGGCGCCGGTAGAGCCGCCGCGGCCGTACTAGGCCAGCCGCGGCGGCGGCTGGCCTACCTGCTCGGTTGCGGAACCGTGCAGTTCACCTTCGGATTGGCTCCGACGTAGTTGAGCGGGCCTGCGGCGATGGTCGCCGCCACCGTGCCAGCCTTCGCGCAGCTCACGTTGCCGCTGTAGTAGTGCCTCTGCAATCCGGCGAACAGCCCGATGACGACCCAGACGACGAGCAATATTCCGATGATCCGCATTGAAGCCTCCGGTTACCGGGGCGATCGCGGTGATCGCCCGTGGCCGGCTGTGCCGCCTTCTGGCGGGCGCTGCCTGGCCGGACCCGCAGCTACCGTGACAGGCCCGAATTAAACGGCGAGCTGGTGGCAGGCAGGTGGCGGCCAGTGAACCGGGTCACAGGCGGGAGCAGAGCCGGTTGCCGCTAATGTCCCGGCTTCGGATGGTGGCCCTTGGCGGTGGGGCTCTTCGACGCGTCCGCCTCGGCCAGCCGCTTGGCGGCAGCTACCCGCCTGGCGTGCCTGGCCAGGTTGGCGTTGCGGGTAGTCGTTGCGTTGTCGACCGCGCCGACGAGGGTGTTGGTGATCCAGGCGAGCATCGGCGGCACTTCTGCATGCCACGTAGCCATGGTGTGGCCGCTACCCGGGGTAAGGATCAGCGGCACACTCGCCTGGTGCAACTGGAGTTCCTGCCAGAAGTACTCAGCGTTCGCCACGTCAAGGTTATTGGCCTTGCCCGCGCCGAGCCAGAACTCTGGTAGCACCGCGCCGGGTGCCAGCGCTCGAACCTCATCGACAGGGGTGTTCTCTGCCCGAAGCTTGGGGTTATTCCCGAACGGGCTGACCACCCGGGCCGGATTCGCGAGCTTATTGGCGTACGGGCTGAAATAACCGCTGAGCGAGGCGGCTGCGCCGAACCGGTATCTGAACCGCAAGGCCATGTTGGCGGCGCAGAAACCGCCTTCGGAATAGCCGGCCACACCCCAGCCCGGGCCTGGCGGCTGGACCCGCAGCAGGTGCGAGACGAACTGCGGGACATCCTCGGCTAGGTAGGTCAGGTCTTGCGGGCCGCCGACCTGATTCAGGCACTGAAGCGAGATGGTGTTACCGCCGTTGGCGTTCGGCATGACGAGCACGACCGGCTTGGCGCGTCCGCTACTGACCAGGTTGTCGAGAGTGACCTGGACACCTACGACGTTGATCCAGTCCTGCGGTTCGCCCGGCTGGCCATGGATCAGCTCGACCACCGGGAACCGGTAGTCCTTGTACTGGGGCTCGAAGTACTGCGGCGGCAGATAGATGTAGGCATCGCGAGAAATGTGGCTCAGCTTCCCGGAAATGTTGAGGTGCAGGGTGTAGCCCTGCTGCAGCGCCAGCTTCAGGTAGACGGAGTTTGCGTCGAATACCGGGCTGCGATCGCCGACCAGCAGACTGCCGACCGTTACCTTCGGACCGGAGTTCGGGCTTGAGTTGGAGAAGTCGGCGATTGCCGCGCCCCAGGTTTCGTAATAGCTGAAGTACCTGTTCACCGCCAGGATGCCGAATTGCGCGGCCACGATGAAGGCCAGGCAGCCAGCGAGGATACGGATGGCGACCCGCTTCGCGATGACCAGCCACCACACTAGGACGCCGAAGATCAGGATCAGCAGTACGAAGAGGAAGGTGCTCTGCGGCTCTAGCACTCAAGCTCCCACGGCCACCTAGGCCCGTTCGGGTAAGGCGCTGCCACTTTACCGGCGCTTCCGAGCTTGGCGGTCACACGCGGACTCTACCTGGGCGGCCGAAGGTCCCCTGTCGGCGCGGCAGAACCTTTTGCCGCTCAAGACCGTAGCAAGGCATTCCGCGGCGGCGCCAAATCCAGGCCGGATGTTTGAGGCCTGTACAGCGGGCACAACGAAGCGCGGGCGGATCCCCCATCTGCCCGTTGGCGGGACCCCGCCCGCCGCAAGGGAGTGGACATGAAGACGGTAGCGACGCCAATGACGGCAACGAGCCTCCGTGATCTCGACGAACTGCGCGACGCGGAGTTGCTCACCATGATCCAGTCGGCTGCTCGCGGCAGCGCGCTGCGCGACGCCGCCTGCGAGGTGCTGGTAACCAGGTACCGGCCGCTGGTCAGGTCGTGTGTGCTGCGGTACAAGAACAGCACCGAGCCGCACGAAGAACTTATGCAGGTCGGCTACGTTGGCCTGCTGAAGGCCATCAACAACTTTGACCCGGCCGTCGGCACCAGCCTTGCTGGATATGCCCAGCCGTGTGTCAGTGGCGAGATCAAGCGGCACTTCCGTGACAAGCGCTGGCAGGTGCATGTCAAGCGGTCACTTCAGGAGCTGCGCCTCGAGCTGCGGAACGCGTCCGCAGAGCTGACCGGCGAGCTGGGCCGGATACCGACTGACGCCGAGCTGGCCCGGCATCTCAATGTCAGCGACGACGACGTGCGCGCGGCAAGGCAAGCTGACCTGGCCTTCCAGGCAGCTTCGCTGGACTCGCCGGTCACCACTCAGGACGGCTCGGCGAGCCTGAGCGACCTGCTCGGCGACGAAGACCCCGAGCTTGAGCATGTGATCGACATGCAGGCGGTCTGGACCCACTGGAGCGAGCTTCCCGATCGGGAGCAGCAGCTGCTGCTCATGCGCTTCTACGGGAACATGACTCAGTCTGAAATCGGTGAGCAGCTCGGCATCTCCCAGATGCATGTGTCCAGGCTGCTCGCTGAGGCGCTGTCCTACCTGCGAGCGCACCTAGTCGAGGCGGTGCCCGCATGAACGCATCCGCCCGTAGGGACACCTTAGCGAAGGGAAGGCGCCGGTGAAGACCGCGACGGCCCTCACGGTAGCGGCGATCGGCGCCATCTTTGCCTTCGCCGTGACCGCCGAACCATCTTTCTTTAACTTCCATGCGGCCGGATGGGTGCTGATGGTGACCGGCATCGCCGGCTCGGTCGCCCCCCGCCGCAGCTACGGCTGGCTCCGCCGCCGGCTGGTACTGAACACCGGCGGCAGCCAGCGCAAGGAGATAGACGTCAGACAGCAGCATTTCTCCAGGTTGCTGGTCCCCGGCGGCCTCATTACGCAGGGCCGCGACGAGAGCATGAGCAGCGAGAACGCGCCGGTGGAGAGCGACACCATCGAGCAGTTCATCGAAGAATGACACGATCTTGCCGGTAGCGGCGCACGCGCCGGGGTTTGTGCGCGGGCGCCGCTGGGCATATTGTGAGACAGCGGTGTCTACGAAGCAGGCACGCCTTTACGCCAGCAATGGCGTCTGCACTTCACGGTGCAGCACGAGGGCGTGCCTTTTCTATGTCTGGCCCCTGGTGCTCGCTGTGATCCAAGCGACATTTTCCAGGAGGCCCTTCAATGCGGATCGCAATGATTACCGCGCACAGCCCCCTTACCGGCGCTGCCTGCGGTGGCCAGGGACAACTGCTTAGGCCAGCTGTGCTCGCCCGCGCGCTAGCTCAGCACGGGCACCGCGTCACTTTGTACGCGCGGCGGCAGGATCCGGCCGTGCCGGGTACTGCGATCCTCGGCGCCGGGGTATCCGTCGAGCACATCAAGGCCGGGCCCGCCAGAGCGCTTAGCCCTGAGGCGGCTGCCAGGTACATGCCCGAGGTAGCCGCAGGTCTGGCCGATCGCTGGCGGATCAAGCCGCCGGATGTAGTGCACGCCTTCTCCTGGAGCGCTGGCCTGGCTGCTCTCGGCGCCGTCCGGGGCAGCAGCATCCCGGTCGTGCAGACCTTCGAGTCACTAGGCTCGATCGAGCGGCGGCAGACGGGCGCAGAGGTGTCCGGCGCGCGGGTGCGGCTCGAGGCTTCGCTCGGCCGCACGGTAGCCGCTGTGCTAGCCACATCGGAGGAAGAGGCAACCGAGCTGGCCAGGCTCGGCGTGCCGAAGTCGGCTATCCGGGTGATTCCGGCTGGTGTCGACACCGCGCAGTTCAAGCCGGATGACGTGCGGGCCAAGGCCAACGGCAAGCCCAGGCTGCTGGCCTTCGCCGATGACCAGGCACGCGGCCTGGGCGCCGTGATCCGGGCACTCACCCAGCTGCCAGGTGCTGAGCTGACGATCATCGGCGGCCCGGACGCTAAGCACCTGCCGAGATCCGGGCCGTTCCGCGAGGTTGCTCAGCTTGCCACCGAACTTCGCGTCCGGAGCCGGGTCACGTTTGCCGGCGAGGTGGCCGATGCTGATCTTCCGGCCCGGCTGTGCTCGGCCGATGTGATGGTCAGCGCGACAAGCTACGACCCTGCGGGTCTTGCCGCTATCCGGGCGATGTCCTGCGGTCTGCCGGCCGTCGCCTCAGCTGTCGGCGGGCAGCGGGACGCAGTGATCGACCGGATTACTGGCCTGCTGATCGCCCCGGACCACCCCGCCATGCTGGTGCAGCGACTGCGCTCGTTGCTGGCACAGCCGGCCATGCTGCAGGCCTACGGCATCGCCGCGGGTGACCGGGCCCGGTCGCGGTATTCCATCGACCGGATCGGCAGCGAGACGGCAGCGGCTTACGAGCGCTGCCTGCCGCGGACTGCCCCTGCGCAGAGTGCCCTTCGGCAGACTGCGCTGCCGGAGGACGATCTCGCCGAAGTACTGGATTCCGAAGACCTGCGCGGGGTCGCGGCTTTCGCCTAGACCGCAGGCTGCGGGGTTACCGAGTAGCGGCCGGGCGCCGCACGTAGCGAGGCTGCCCGGCCGCTGCCCGTGC
>Ga0335073_10002059_pt1 | contig 27485 bp, 28 predicted proteins | sample Lox_Sample_22_FD_207093 | JGI IMG/M metagenome (GOLD analysis project Ga0335073, IMG submission 207093) | Soil microbial communities from Loxahatchee National Wildlife Refuge, Florida, United States - Lox_Sample_2.2 | ecosystem: Environmental > Terrestrial > Soil > Wetlands | place: USA...
TATCAAGTCGCGGCCCAATGTCTGGTTCGCGACGCTCGAGCAAGTCGCGACCTACGTGAAGCAACAAGCGCCACCGCCCTGAGCGGGCGCGAAGGCAATCGACTCTAAGGCCACGGATAGGCCGCCGTTCGAATACCCTCGGCATTGAGGCGCGCGGCGATCTGCCGCCGCAGCGCAACCACATCGCTCACCTTGTGCGCGCGCCGCTCGCCGGCCTCCTCGGCCGTGAAACGGGCGAAGCGGCCCTTTTCCGCGCTCCAACGATCCATGACGTAGTTGAGCACGCCGGCGATCTCCGCATCCGTCATGCTCGCGTTCACGATGCCCGGGACATGCAAGAGATACGTGCGGCCTTCCGGGTCCATCGCAAAGGCGCCCACGGCAGCGCGAAAGTCCGGAATGCCCGCCGACTCGTGACCGCTCCCGTCCATGCCGTGGCAGCCGGAGCAGTGCAAAACGTAGTTCACCGCGGCCGACCGCTCGGCGGCGGGGCTCCCTCGCCGCAACGCTCGCAGCTGCGCATGCGTCGGCGGAGCCGCGCGCAGCTTCGCGACCTCGGCCGCCATGAGCTCGACGTGCACGCCGTTGAGCGTGGACAGCACGTAGCTTCCAATGGCCGCAAGCTCCTCATCCGACATGCGATCCTGCGGTGGCATCACGAGACCCGTGAACGTGGTACCGCCGACCTCGATCGTGCCGGAGAAACCCACAAGCATCACGCCCGCGACATACTCGGACGCCCGCGCGCCCAATCGACCCCACAGCTGCGCATCGATGAGCGGCGGCGCGAGCCCGGGCGAGCCGACGCCGCCCGCCTGATGACAGAGCGCGCAGCTTTGATTGAAGAGCGGCGCGCCATCCACCGCGGCAGCAGCGCGGCCGGATGGCGCTGCGGCGATGAGCGTGGCCGCGACGATCGCCGCCGCGGCGACGGCGGCGACTCTAGTCACTGTCCGCAACGCCGACGACCACGGCCGTCGAGCAAGCGACTCCCTTCGCGCCGTTTGCCATGCACCAGTTCATGTCGCTCAAGGTGCCGATGCGGTAGCCGGGCCGCTCACCCACGTGTCGGCTGCAGGACGGCTCTTCCTGGCAAGGGCTCTTGCCACAGCAATCGTAATAGGAGACCAGATAGGCCTTCCTGTCCATGGCGCGCAGGCAAGTGCCGACCCAGGAAACCTTGGATGCCTCGGAGCCCGGAGGGCACTGGCTGATGGTGCCGCCGCAGGCGTTGCAAAGAGTCCCATCGATTCCGCAGTAGGCCCAGTACTCGCACGTGGTATCGTCCTCCTCGTTCGGCGCGGCGGGCGCCGCGGCCGCCGGGACGCGCTCGAACGGCAGCATGGGGAGCAGCGCTCCGCCGAGCGCCATCGCCCCGAGGCGCGCGAGCACGCTGCGTCGTCCGATGCGCTGTGCCGAAGCCCGGATCGCCTTCTCCATGCGCCGATCCATGTAATCCAGAAGCGCATCAATCGCATATCGCATGACCTTCTCTCCGCTAGTTGCGCAGGGCCTCGGGCGAGCTTTGCAGATAATCCTGGATCGAGCGCACCTTGAGGTCCTGGGCGTTGAACAGGCTCTCGAGCTGCTCGCGATTATTCACCAGGCCCTTGGCTCTGACCACCCCGCCGGGATCGATGAGTACGGCGAACGGCAAGCGCGCCACGCGGTAGCTCAGGCCAAGCTCGCTCGACACCACATAGGGAAACGCTCCGAGCTCGGCACTTGCGACGAAGCGCTCGTGCTTCGCCCGCTCGCCATCGCTCGCGAGCACGACCTCGAGCCAATCGCGCTCCGCTTCCCGGATGGCGCGCAGCACCGGCAAGAGCTTCTTGCATACGGGACAGATGGGCGACAGAAAGAACACCAGCATCGAGCGAGCCTTGCCCGGCCCGATGAGCACCTCGCCGCCCGTGAGGCTCTCGAGCCGGAAGGACGGGGTCGGCACGCCCACCACCGGACCCGCGTCCGTGACCAGGGCGCCCATCGGCGCGATGCGCTCGAACAGTACGCCCACCTGGCGCGCGAGCGCCACGAAGGCCACCAAAAGCACGAGGACGGCCACCGAGAGAACGACGACGGCGAAGGTGAGCGCGGTCACGAGGCGCGCTCTGCGAGCGGGACACCCAGGCGCGAGGCATTCGCCAGGAGCTGCTCGATCAGCAGAAAGGCGGTGGACAGCACGAGCGCGGCCGCGCCGCTGAGCGCCCGCTCGAGGACCCCGGGCCGAGCCGCATCCGGCAGGAGCGCGAGCGCCGCGATCGCGATCAATCCGAGATTGCGCACAATGAGCGGCCAGCCGAGCCCCTGGGCCGAGCCGCCGCAGCCGCAGTCGAGCTCGCGGCGGCCGCGCAGCATGTTCGCGCTCATGGCGGCACTGTAAGTGAGGAGCAGTAGCGCGGCGAATCCCGCACCCATCGGCGCGAGACGCGGCACGAGCAGCGCGAGCACCGCCGCGCATTCGCCCACCACGATCGAGCGCGCCACGCCCCCGACCGCCCACGGCGGCAGCACGCGGTAATCGCCCAGGAGGGCAGCGAACGCGTCGAGATCGCGCAGCTTGTGCCAGGCGGCGCGCACCAACACGAGCGCCGTGAAGGTGGCGGAGGTGGCCGCGACGAGCGTTGCGAGGCTGCTCGGACTCCCGGTGCTCGCCGTCATGGGCGCAGCTCGACCTGCAGGTTGTACTCGCCCACATTCAAGTGCTCGTGCGTCTTGCGGAGCGCGAAGCCCGCTGCGGGATCCGCCTCGAAGCGCAGGATCGCCTTCTCCTTGAGCGCGAACAGCACCGGGAGCGCATCGCCCGAGACGGTGATCGATTTGATCCCGGGCACCGGCGAGCGATGCAGGAGCTTGCCGCGCGCGAGATCGTAGGCCCAGATCTCCTTGGCCGGCACCTTGTGCGAGCCGTCCTTGTCGTTCGGGTGCATGCCGACGAACAGGATCCCGTGGGCCTTGTTGTAGGCGATCATCTGATAGCCGCCCGGCGCCCAGCGTCCCGGGATCCCCGAGGTGAGCGGGATCTTCTGCTTGAGCGTGACGGCGGGCCCGCTGTCCGTCACCCGATACAGGTTCCCGTGGAAGGAAACGTACACGAGATCGGAATCGACGCGCTCGGCGCTGAGGAAGATGGGATCTTTGTCCACATCGAAGATCTTCTCGCTCGGCGATCGGTCCGCGCCGCTGCCGTCGGGCTTCAGCGCGAAGGAGGCAAAGGTACCGTCACCGCAAACGACCGAGAACTTGTCGGCCTCGAGGGCGGGATAGATGCCGAAGCAGCCGGGCGTCGGGATCTCGCCCGTGACCTTGCCCGTGCCGGTGTCAACCACCGTGACCGAGGTCGCGGGCGTCGCGTTCTGCACGTAGATGAACCGGCCATCGGCGCTCTCGGCCACGAGATGCCGGTAGCTCGTCAGCATGGCGAGCTTCGGCGGCAGGGCGATCTCGCGCGTGGGGCTCAAGGTTGCGACATCGAAGGCTTGCAGCACCATCTCGGCATCGCCGTAGGCGATGCGCTTCATGTAGACCGAGGCCGTGTAGGCGGTCCTGCCATCGGCGGACAGGAGCATCTGGGCCATGGTGCCGCTCGACAGATTGCCCTTGTAGGAAAGATCCGCGGCGCTGAACACGTTGATCGAGCTCGCCCCGCCCCACTCCTGATCGAGCGTGAACACGTTGCTGCCCGGATCGATAGCCGGCTTCACCGTGAGATGCTGTACCTTCACCTCCTCGGCGCGCGCCGCAAAGGCCACGAGGCTCAGCACGCAAAGGCTCCACTTGAGGATGTCACGCATCGCTCACTCCGTTCTTTCGTAGACCGTCTTCCCACCCACCAGCGTCATCACGGCCTGGGTTTTCGCGATCTCCTGCTCGGGCACGCTGAACACATCCTGCGAGAGCACGGCGATGTCGGCCTCCTTGCCGGGCTCGAGCGTGCCCACACGCGTGTCGAAGAAGGAAGCGTAAGCCGATCCGCGCGTGTAGGCCGCGACCGCCTCGGCCACCGTGATGCGCTGCTCCGGGGAGTAGATCTTGCCGGTGGGCCGGGCGCCGCCCTGCGCGGCGCCGTCCATCGGCTGCCCGACCGTATTGGCGGTATCGTCCGAGTGCCAGATCGCGCGCGTGACCGCCTCCTGCATGCCGATGAACGGATCGGGCGGCCAGGAGCACGGCCAGTCGCTGCTGAAGGCGAGCACCACGTGCTCGTTCTCGAGGGTGCGCCACTCATCGCTCGGGGTCTTCTCCTTGGGATCGTAGTTGGTGCCCATCTCGCTGCAGCAGAAGGTCGGCTGCATCACCGCGCTCACCGCGAGCTGCGCATAGCGCCCGATGTCGGCATTCGGTATCACCATGTCGTGCTCGATCCTCAAGCGCCGGTCCCTCGGTCCGTTGGCGCGCTCCGCTTGCTCGTAGGCATCCAGGATCATGTGCACCGAGTCTCCCCGCTGCGCGTGCGTCATGAGCTGGTAGCCGCGCCTGTCGAGCTCGAGCACGAGCTTCTTGAACTCCGCGGGGACGTAGACCAGCGGCGGGATGAGCCCCGTGCTGCCATCCGCGAAGAACTTGACCAGATTGGCCGACACCCACTCGTCGTGATAGCGCGTGCGCGCCTCCTCGAGGTCGGCGAGAAATTTCGGCGTCAGCTTGTGCGGGACCGCGACCTCGCCGAAGGCCGTGCGGGTGCGCACCGTGAGCTCGCCGCGGTCACGCAGCTTCGCATAGAGCTCGATCTCCTGCAGATCGCCCGTGGCATTGACGATGCTCGTGATCCCGAAGCTGTTCAGGTGATGCGTGGCCGCACGCAGCCACGTGAGCTGCTCCTCGGTCGAGAGCTGCCCGCGCACCGCGCGCTCCATGAGCTCCATGGCGGCTTCGATCAACACCCCGCTCGGGTTGCCGCTCGCGTCACGGATCACGTTGCGCTCCTCGATGGGATCGGACACCGGCTGATCGGTGATGCCGGCGAGCGCGAGCGCCTTGGCATTGAGCCACAGGGCATGCTCGGAGGTATTGTGCACGACCAAGGGCCGGTCATTGACGGCGTGGTCCAGCAGCTCATGGGTCGGGGCATAAGGCGGCGCGGCGCTGAAATCGGCGCGGGCGAAGAGGATCTTGTCGTTCGGGTGCTGGGCCGCGTATTCCTGGATGCGCGCCACCAGGAGGTCCGGCTGGTCGGGCGTGATGCTCGACTCCGGCGTCGACAGGTTGAGGCCGTGCAGCTCGAGCGCCCCCATCCAGAGATGCATGTGCGCATCGACGATCCCCGGGATCGCGGTGCGCCCCTTGAGATCGATCACGCGCGTCTTCGCGCCCTTGCGCCCGAGAATCGTGCGATCCGTGCCCACGGCATCGATCTTCGAGCCGCTGATCGCAACCGCCTGGGCCCACGGACTCTTGGGATTCCCGGTATAGACGTGGCCGTGCACGAGCAGCAGGTCGCTCGCAAGGCCCGGACCGCTCAAAAAGAGCGCCGCGGCGCCCGCATGGATCAGGAGGCTCGTTCTCGAAATCATGTTCTCCCCGAAATCATTAATAACGCTGGGCGGACGCTGGTTTATATCAGGCATACACGCAAAATCAATGGGTTGGGTCGAGCTCCCCGCAGCCGGCGCCTGGCCGGCGCGGCACCCGCATGCAGCCGGCGACACTCGCCATCCGCTGCAGAATCAGCCATCCTCGCGAGCCTGGACCCGACCGCACGCGCACCCGGCAAGGAGAACCATGCAAGCGAAAAGACTCGAGCAGACCGATCCCGTGAGCTTCCAGCTCTCCCTCCGTATCCGCCACCCGTCCATGGACCCCGCCGAGATCTCCGGAGCGCTCGACATCGAGCCCGCGCACTCCTTCCGCGCCGGCGCACCGCGCGCATCGGCGCGATCCGGCTCGGCACATACCGAGAGCTACTGGCTCGCCGTCCTGCCGCCGATCGTCGCGGCGGCGCTTCCCTTCCTGAAGGATGAGCGGGCGGAACAAGCTCGCAAGCAGCTCGCCGCCGCGAGCAAGAGCATGAGCTGGGCTCTCTCCCTGAGCGCCGGCCGCTTCTGCAGGGCTCATGGAGACTTCCTGCGCCGCATCCGCGCCGAAGGCGGCGATGTCACGGTCCTCGCCACCATCTACAGCACCGAGAGCTTCACCCTCGCGCCCGAGACCAGCCAGCTCCTGGGCGAGCTCGGCATCGCCATCGAGTTCGAGATCGCCGACGAGTGAGGGCATCGCCCGGCGGCTCCAGCGGCGATCGCCAAGGGCTGCCCTCACGGCGCGAACGTCAAGACCGAGAACTCCTTGCCGGACGGCAGTACGATGCGCCGCTCCGATTCGAGCGTGAAGCCAGCGGCCGCGCCGATCTCGGTCACCGCCGCCGGCTGGTGCAGCCGCATCGCATCGCCGAGCACCTGAAGACTCGCGTAGGGAGAGTCGGAAACGGCGGGCAGCGAGCGACTCGGGAGCTGCAACAGGCAGACGAGGTGCGCGCCGACGGCGCAGAGCGCGCGCAAGGCGTGCATCGCGCGCGCCACATCGACGTACTCGAGCACGAGACCCGCGAACACAAGATCGACCGGAGCGATCTCCAGGGGAGCCGACTCGATGTCGGCCGCATGCAGCTCGAGGCCGCGGACCACGCGCGCATGACGGCTGCGCGCGGCCTCGATGAACGCCGGGTTGATGTCGATCCCCACCACTCGCTCGAGCGGCAACGAGGCGAGACGCTCGAATCCATTGCCGCCGGCGCAGCCGACCACCGCCACCGACCGCGCCGCGTGAGCGGCCACGGCCGCGGCGAGCTCGCTCGCCAGCATCTGCGCCTGGCCGACGCTCGGCAGGCTCATGTGCTGCTCGTAGTCGCTGAGAGGAATGCCAAGCCAAGTCATGGCCGGACTATAAATGGCCGGCTACCCCGGCGCGACCCTCCTCTCACCCCGCCCGCAGCTTCTCCTCCGCATACAACGACAGCTCGACCATGCGCTCGAGAAGCTGCTCCGGCGGTGCGCCCACGAAGTTCTTGAGCACGAGCTCCTTCACGTACAGGCGCACGAGATAGCGCAGCTGCAGCGCGCGGTTGCGGGTCGCGAACACGAAATCGCGATGGCCGCTGTTCACCACGATGATGTTGCGCTCGGCATCGAAGCGCGAGCGCCACATCTCGCCCGCGGCGCGCTCGAAGGTGTAGCCGGGAAGGCCGCGGGCGTTGACGATCGCGGGATGCATCGCGGCCGGCAGCTGGTCGGTCACCGTGATGAGCGCCTCGGCGCCGACGCTCACCTCCCGCTGGCGCACCGACACCCCGAGCCTGGTGAGCCCGGGTACCAGGGGCGCGGTGAATTCCACCTCCTGATTCGCGCGGGCATCGAGCGTGCCCTCGCCCTCGAGGATGCTCCACGAGAACTCGAGCTCCTCGGTCACGCGCCGGCGCGAGCGGTCGCGCGGCAAGGCGCGGAACTTGCGCTTGTCGCTGAGCGCCACGTTGCTCGCTGCCGGCGAGACGACGACCGAGAACAACGGGCCTGCGACCTCGAAGAACTGCCGTTGCGAGGGCGGGCGCGCCGCGCTCTCCTCGATCCCGCCCACTTCGGCTTCGAAGGCGAGCGAGGCAGGATCGGTCGCGCCGGAGCGCGCGCCGCCCGCGTTCTGCCGCGCCTCCCGCTGCAGCTCGAACCAGTCGTACTCCTCCGGCGGCAAGGCAAGCAGTGCCTCGTGAAAGGCCCTCTGGATGGCCCTCAAGGATTCGCGGCTCGCCTGCTCTTCCTCGGCGCGCTGCTGCTCCTCGATCAGGCTCTTGAGGTGCGCCTCGAGCGGCGGCAGCGCATCGATGAAGGCCGCGAAGCGCTCGTCCTGGATGATGCCGCTGCGGGTGCCCGGCGTCAGATTGAGGAACGGCACATCGATCAGCCCTTGAACGTAGCGCGAGTTCCAGGGCGCATGCTCGAGACCCGGCAGCGCGCCCAGATCCTCGACCACTCGAGTGCCGACGCGCGTCAAGGAGACGCGCGCCTCCTCCCGCGGCTCGGCGAGGTAGATCTCCGCGTACGCCTCGCCGAAGGCGGTGCGGATGGCCGGCAACTGGTGCAGAAGGCGCCCCTCGAACTGGCGCGGCTCGACCTCGTATTGCTTGCGCGCCAGCTTGTCGATCACCGTGACCCGCACCTTGGCGCCGCGGATCCGGTCGCGCAGCTCCGAGGCGAGATACCACTGGATCTTCTCGCCGCTCAAGTTGCGGATGCCCTCGAGGAGCGGCGAGATCTTGAGCTCGGTGCCTTTTTCGGCAAACAGCACGCGGCGCGGGCTCACTTCATAGCGCGAGTCGCCCTTGCTCATGGTCATCTGATAGGCCTTCTGATCGCTCCCGGTCGAGGTCAGGGTGAGCATATCGCCGACCGTCCAGAACGAGAGCAGCCCGATGCCGAACTCCCCCTGCAGCCCCGCGCCCCCGCCGTCGAGCTTCAGGTGACGCTTGATCGAATCGCAGATGTGGGTCGCGACGTACTTGAAGTCGGGGATGCCATTCTCATCGCGCGGCACCCCCTCGCCGTCGTCCTTGACCGACAGATAATGCGCACCGTGCTCCTTGCCGCGCGTGATGACAATGGTCTTGGCACGGGCATCGATCGAGTTCTCGACGAACTCGGCGATCGCCTTGAGCGGGTTGCTCTGCGACAGGGCGATGATGCGGATCGCGTTCCAGTCATCGCCGATCTTGAGCTTGCCCGAATCCCTGCTTTTGGGTTTGTTCGACATATCGCCCGTAACCGCCGGTAATTGCCGCATTTTCGCATACCCGGCCGCACACGGGTTAGCATGCTCCCGCAACGGACCGCAGCTAGCGACGCCGGCCGGCCTCGATCGCGAGTGTGCGGATGTCATTGAACATGACTGCGGGCTGCAAGAAGGCGAGCGAGTAGATCTCGCGCACCGACCCCTGGGCGTCGATGAGGAACACCTTGAGCATGTGGTGCAACGCTCGCGTGGGCCTGCCCTGGGCGTCGGTGTCGACGCTCACGTCCTGGCCGAAGTCCTCGAGCAGCGGCAGGAGCGTGCGCATCGAGGCAGCGGTGAGCACGCGCCACTCGAGCGAGCGATCGACGCCGAGCTCGGCGGCGTATTGCGCGATCACCTCGGGGGTGTCGTGTTGCGGATCCAGGCTCACGTTGACGAAGCGCACCTTCGCGGCGAGACCGGCCTCGCTGCGGATGCGTGCGCGTAGCTCACCGAGCGTGACCCGCGCAAAGGGGCACCCCAGGGGATCCACGCAATAGGTGTAGAAGAACGTGAGCAGGGTCACCTTGCCGTGCGTGAAGCGCGCGAGGTGAGTCGGTTGCCCCGACGTGTCGAGCAGCAGCGCATCCGCGGTGGACTGAATGTGCTGCAGCACGTAGCTGCCCGCGGCCGGCGCCACGAACTCCATGCGCGGCGCGGCGCCCGGCCCCGGGTCGACGGCGGCGCGCGCACCGGGGACGCACGCAGCCACGAGCAGCGCGCCAACCCAGCCTTTCAAATCGGCACCGCGCGATTCAGGGTGAGAGCGCGTAGGCGAGCTGCTGCTTGGGCTCGGCCGTGAACTTCATGTGATGCGGACGCCCGAGCTTCTGCTGCGTGAAGTCCACCTCGAAGGCGCGGGTGAGCGCATGGCCGTCCCAGTCGAAGGCGCGCAGGAACTGCTCGTTGTCGGCGCCGGTCTTGTCCCAGTGCGACAGCAGGCTCGAGGTGATGTACACCCGCTTCCCGTCCCAGCTCTGCGACACCATGTTGACCTGGCTGCCGGTATGCAGGTGGTAGGTCTCCTTGGGGTGCTCCGGGTCGGACAGATCGAAGTAATGCGTGGTGCCGTCCATGAAGGTGTTGACCCACAGTCCCTTGGCGTCGGCGCTGATCGAGATGTCGACCGGCAGCGGAATCTTGGCCGGATCGCCGATGGTCGCAACCTCGTGCGCCTGCCACTGGCCGGCGCTGTCCTGCTTCACGAGCCAGAGCTTCGAGGTCAGCGCCGTGGCGGTGATGGCCCAGTTCTGACCGGGCGGCAGCGCCCAGCGGATCTCGAGCGGTGCGCCCGGAACACTCAGGATCTTGCTCGGCTGCATGGTTTTCAAATTCCACACCACCATGGTGTTGCCGAAGTGCTTCATCGCTTCGGGATCCTTGATGAGATCGCCGAGGTCGCGCATGTAGTTCTGCCAGCCGGCGAAGCTCGAGGTGAGCATCACGTTCTTGGCCGGATTGATCGCGACGTCGTAGCCGTAGCCATCGCCCTTGACCCCGCCGATGGCCGAGGTCGGAATGTCGTACTTGGCGACGAATCCGCCCTTGTTGTTGTAGACGGCAAGACCGGTGACGCCGCCTTTGTCCTTGTCGTTCGACAAGGTGCCGATGACCACCCGCCCGGGAAGCGCGTAGAAAGTATGGGGACCCACGAACCCGGTGCGCTCGGACAGATCCGTCATGGTACGGACGAGCTTGGGCTTCGCCGGATTCGTGCCGACGTCGAATACATAGATCTTGCTGTCGTCGAGGTCCCCGGCCCACAGGTACTTGCGATCGTCGGTAAAGCCCATGTGATGAGCTTCGCCGCGCCCCCCGACCGATACCGAGTGGATCACCTTTCCGTAGCTCTTCGACCGCGGGTTGACATCGATGGTCACGAGCTTGTCCGACCCATCCCCCAGATGCTCGACGCCGAGCGTCCAGACATGCACATAGTCCTCCTGGCCCTTGATCAAGCCCGTCATGTAGGGCGAGTTGCAGGTCTCGTCGGCGAGCGCGGCGACCGAGAGGGTCAGAATCGAGAGGGCAAGTGCCCCGACATTGAAGTAGCGCATGAGCTCTCCCTTATTGTTTGCGACCGCGTCTCAGCGATCGCTTTCGCGCTATTCTAGCACCCCGGGAACCCGGTCACGCTGCCTCGGGACCGATCAAGAGGAGACGACCAATGCGAATCAAGATTTGGGCCACCTGCGCCGCGCTCAGCTTGGGCTTGGGCCTTGCGCATGCCGACGACAAGGCGGCATCGCTCGATGGCGTCTATGCCACGCTCATGAGCAAGCGCTTCGTGGACCTCACGCACACCTTCGGTGCCGACACGCCCCACTGGAAGGGGTTCGGCGAGATGAAGAAGCGTACGCTCTATACCATCGACAAGGACGGCTTCCAGGTGGATGAGATCTGCCATGTGGGGCAATGGGGAACGCATGTCGATCCGCCGGCGCATTTCCACAAGGGGCTCAAGACCGTGGATGAGATCGACCCGAAAGACATGCTGATGCAGCTGGTCGTGCTCGATGTGCATCGACAGGTCGAGAAGAATCCCGACTACGTGGTCTCGCTCGCGGATGTTAGGGCCTGGGAAAGCCGGCATGGCCGCATCCCGGAGCATGCGTTCGTGGCGCTGCGCACCGACTGGTCGCACCGCTGGCCGAACGATGCATCGATGCAAAACCGCGACGCCCAGGGTGTCGCGCACTATCCGGGCTGGAGCATGCCGGTGCTCAAGCTCCTGTACGAGGAGCGTCACATCGCCGCCTCCGGCCACGAGACCACCGACACCGACCCCGGCCTCGCGGTCACCAAGGACGACTACTCGCTCGAGTCCTATGTACTCGGCACGAATCACTACCAGATCGAGCTGCTCGCGAACCTGGACGAGGTGCCTGAAGCCGGTGCGCTCATCATGGTGAGCTTTCCCAAGCCGGAGCACGGCACCGGATTCCCGGCGCGCGCCGTGGCGATCCTGCCATGAGCGTGGCGCTCATCGAATACGACGCCGCAGGAACACGCGTGCGCGCGGTGTACGACGACATCATGAAGACGCGCGGCACCGACTGGGTCAACAATTTCTGGAAGCGCCTGGCGCACGATCCCGCGACGCTCGAGCGAGTCTGGCGCGACGTGAAGCAGGTCATGGCGCCCGGCGCGCTCGACCCCCTGGTCAAGGAGCTCCTCTACGTCGCCGTCAGCGTGACCAACAACTGCCGCTACTGCATCGCCTCGCACAGCGCCGGCGCCCGCGCCAAGGGCATGAGCGAGGCGCAGTTCGCCGAGCTCATCGCGGTCGTGGGGCTCGCGAACGAGACCAACCGCTTGGCGATCGGCTACGACGTGCCGGTTGATGAGCGGTTTCTGTAGAGCCTGCAGCGCGACCCTCAAGAGCATGCAGCGCGAGCAGATCGTCTTCGTCGGCACCAGCGACCTCTCCGGCCACTTCCGCGGCAAGAGCTTTCCGGCGGCAGACCTGTCTGCGCGCCTCAAGCGCGGCGTCGGACTCGCGCCAACCAACATCTTCATGTCGGCATTCGGTCCGATCCAGATGACGACCTTCGGCACGGCAGGCGAGGTGTTCCTGGTTCCGGACGCCGAGACCCGCGTGTTCGTCGCCTTCGATGACACACCGCCCGAGTACTTCTTCATCGGCGATATCCGCACCGCCGAAGGGCTGCCGTGGAGCTTCTGCCCGCGCGAGATCCTCAGGCGCGCGCTCGCTCGCTTGGCGGTCGAGACCGGGGTGACGCTGCTCGCCGCCTTCGAGCAGGAGTTCACTTACTCGGGGGTCTCGGGCCACGCCTGGCAACCGTATACGCTCGATGCTTTCCGGCACCAGGGAGTTCTCGGCGAGGCGCTGCTCGCCGCTCTGCGCCAGGTGGGCGTCATGCCCGACTCCTTCCTCGCCGAGTACGGCGCGAGCCAGTTCGAGGTCACCTCGGCCCCCGCATTGGGCCTGCGCGCCGCCGACGATGCGGTCATCACCCGCGAGCTCACCCAGGCGGTGGCGTTCCGGCTCGGCCACCGCGCGAGCTTCTGTCCGATCCCGGACCCCAATGGCACCGGCAACGGGACGCACATCCACTTCAGCTTCCGCGATGAAGACGACCGGCCGGCGCTCTATGACGAGGGTCGCCCCTGGCACCTCTCGCCGATGGGACACCACTTCGTGGCCGGCATCCAGCAGCACCTGCCGGCCCTCTGTGCGGTCACCACGCCGGCGGCGGCCTCCTACTATCGGCTGCGGCCCAACCGCTGGGCGCCGGTGCGCGCCGATGTGGGTCCGCTCGATCGCGGCGCCGCGATCCGCATCAGCCCCTTGAGCGCCGTCGATGCGGCCGAGCGGGCGCGATCGTTCAACGTGGAGTTTCGCGTGGCGGACGCCGCGGCAAGCCCCTACCTCGCGCTTGCGGTCCTGGTCCAGGCCGGGCTCGACGGCGTGCGCCGCCGCCTCGAGATCGACACCGCAGCGCCGCCGGCGCTGCCCACGAGCCTCGCCGCGGCGCTCAAGGCGCTCGAGGCCGACAGTGACGCGGTCGAGTGGCTGGGCGCGGATGTGCATCCGGCTTATCTCGCCTTCAAGCGCGCGGAGCTGCACTGCCTCGAGAATCTCGACGAAGCGGATATCTGCCGCCGCTATGCGGAAGCCTACTGACGAAGGCCACCTTCGATGCCCTCAAACCACCTGCTGGCGCCCGATGAGCCCCCGCCCTTCCTCGAGGAACGGCTGGACGGACGCTCGAGCTTCTTCATCACCGTCGATCATGCGAGCGCCTACATCCCGCGCGGCCTCGACAACCTCGGCGTGCCCGCGCAGGAGCTCAAGCGGCACATCGCCTGGGATATCGGCGCGCTCGCGGTCGCGCGCGGCGTGTCGGTGGCGCTCGATGCGACGCTGGTAGCCCAGAATTACTCGCGCCTGGTGATCGACAGCAACCGCGATCCCAACGTCGACAGCTCCATCTGCACCGTGAGCGAGCATACGCCGATCCCCGGCAACGTGGGCTTGAGCCCCGAAGCCGTGGCGGCGCGACGCGCGGAGATCTTCGAGCCCTATCACCGGCGCATCCGCGCGCTTCTCGATGAGCGCGAGAAGGCCGGGCGGCCCACCATCCTCATCGCACAGCACAGCATGACGAACATCTACAAGGGCAGCGCGCGATCCATGCAGGCGGCGGTCCTCTACAACCGCGACCGGCGCTTCGCCGAGCTCGTGCTCGCGCGCCTGCGGCGTGAGCCGGGCGTCGTGGTCGGCGACAATCAACCCTATTTCGTGAGCGATGAGACCGACTACACCATCCCGGTGCATGGCGAGCGGCGCGGGCTCCCCCACGTCGAGATCGAGATCCGTCAGGACCTCATTGCCGATGAGCGCGGGCAGGCCGAGTGGGCGGCGCGCCTGGCGCGCACCTTGCGGGATGCCGAGAAAGACTTCGCAGGAGCCCCGTCATGAGTGAGCTGAGCCGTGAGGTCGAGATCGAGCCCCAGCACACGACGCTGCTGTTCGTCGATGTGCAGAAATACAACTGCCTCTGGGACGGCGCCGAGTACGCCGGCGTGAGCGCGGCCGAGAAGGAGCGGCGCTACGGCTACTTCTTTCGCACTTTCAAGGAGAGCGCGCTGCCCAACATGGTGCGGTTGCAACGAGCCTGCCGGCGCGCGCGCATCGAGGTCACCTACACCGTGGTCGAGAGCATGACCCAGGACGGCCGCGACCGCTCGCTCGACTACAAGATCACCGGCTTCCACGTGCCCAAGGGATCGAAGGATGCCGAGATGGTCGGAGAGCTCGCGCCCCTGCCCGACGAGATGGTGTTCCCCAAGACCTCCTCCTCGGTCTTCATCTCGACCAACATCGACTACGTGCTCCGCAACCTCGGCACCCGCTATCTGATCATCGCGGGCTGCCTCACCGATCAATGCGTCGATTCCGCGGTGCGTGATGCCTGCGACTTGGGCTACCTCGTGACCGTGCCCACCGATGCCGTGGTCACCCAGTCGCAGGAGCGTCACGATTGGTCCTTGCGGAACAACCGCGGCTACTGCCGCCAGCGCACCACGCGCGAGATCCTGGATGAGATCACGCGCTTGACCGGTCCACCCTCGTCGGCTGTCAAGGCTGATCGATCGCGCCGAGCGCGCGATCGAGGTCGGCGATGAGGTCGGCTGCATCCTCGATGCCCGCCGAGTAGCGAATCAGATTCTCCGGTATCCCGGCGCGCGCCCGCTCCTCCGCGGTCAGCTCGACATGGCTCGTCACCTGCGGCGGACCGGCGACCGTGGCGACGCCGCCCAGGTGCGCGGCACGCTGCACGAGCTCGAGCCGATCGAGCACGCGACGCACCGCCTCGAAGCCGCCGCGCGGCGTGAACGCGAGCACTCCGCCGAAGCCGCGCATTTGCCGCGCCGCGATCGCATGCCCTTCATGCGCCTCGAGACCCGGGTAGAAGACCCCCTCGATCTTCGCGTGGCCGGCAAGGTGCCGGGCCACGGCGAGCGCGTTGCTATTGTGCCGCTCCATGCGCAGCGCCAGGGTCTTCATGCCTCGCAAGATCGCGTAGGCCGCATCGGCATGGAGCGAGGCGCCGGCGATCTCCCTGAAATGGTGGATCTTGCCGATGAGATCGGCGCGTCCCGACACGAGCCCTCCCATGGTGTCCGCATGGCCCGCGAGAAACTTGGTCGCGCTGTGGATCACGAGATCCGAGCCGAGCTCCGCGGGCTTCTGATTCAGGGGCGTTGCGAAGGTGTTGTCGGTCACCACCACGGCGCCCACCCGCTTCGCGGCGGCTGCGAGGCGCGCGATGTCGACCACCTTGAGCGTCGGGTTGGTCGGCGTCTCGAGGTACACGAGCGCGCAGCCCTTGGCGATCTCCGCCTCCATCGCCTCGTGATTACCGGTCTCGCACAAGGTGGCCGCGATCTTGAAGCGCGGCAGGAACTCCTCGAACATGAGGTTGGTGCCGCCGTACGAGTCCTTGATGCTGACCACGCGCTCGCCCGGCGACAGCAGCGCGAACAGCACCCCGCTGATCGCGGCCATGCCGGTTGCGAAGGCCGCGGCGCGCTCCGTGCCGTCGAGCTCCGCGATCTTCGCCTCGAGCACGGCGACGGTCGGATTGGAGTTGCGCGAGTAGATGTGGCCGCTCGTCCGGCCGGTCGCGACCTCGCGCCAGGTGTCGAGATCGGGGTACGCGAAGGTCGCGGCGCTCACGATCGGCATGACCGCCGCGCCATAGGGAAACGGCCCCGCCTCCGCGCTCCACACCGACTGGGTCGAGTCGCCGCGTGGCGGCTGCGCGCCGCGAGCTCGATTCGAATCGCTCATGTTCGTTGCCCCTTCGCCCTTGCCCCCTCGGGCCGAGGCGTGCGATCTTGCCACAGCGCAGACTCGCGCGAGAGTCCGCGGCATCGGCACGGGCGGATCCTTCATGGGAATCGGGCATGAGCGGTGAATACGCGACCGAGGTGGTGCACGACCTCGAGCTCATGGTGGGCGCGAGCCTCGCCCGCTGGAATCTGCCGCCCGATACGCGGGTGCGGCTGCTGAACCTCTCGGAGAACGCCACCTTCGCGCTCGAGCCACCGCCGGCCCGCAGCGCGGCAGCCGGCGCGCCGGCCGAGCTCATTTTGCGGGTGCATCGCATCGGCTACTCCTCCGCCGAGGAGATCCGCTCGGAGCTCGCCTGGATCACGGCGCTGCGCGAGGCGCAGGTGATCGAGACCGCGCGGCCGATACCGGCGCTCGACGGCACGCTCGTACAGCGGCTCGCCTCACCCTCCGGTCGCGCCGACCGCCATGCCGTGGCATTCGAGCGGCTGCCCGGTGCGGAGCCGGGCCAGGACGATGTCCTGCCCTGGTTCGAGCGGCTTGGCGCGGTCACCGCGCGCATGCACCAGCATGCGCGGGGCTGGCGCTTGCCCTCGGACTTCAAGCGCAAGCGCTGGGACCTGGCCGCCATGATCGGCTCGCACGCGTACTGGGGACCGTGGCGCGCCGCGCTCGGGCTCGATGCGGCGGGCGCCCGGGTGTTCGAGGCGGCGCTCGCGCTCATCGAGCGCCGCCTCGCAGCTTACGGCACAGGCCCCGAGCGTTTCGGCCTGGTGCACGCGGACTTGAGGCTCGCCAATCTGCTCGCCGACCGCAAGCATCTGCGTGTCATCGATTTCGATGACTGCGGCTTCAGCTGGTTCATGTACGACTTCGCGAGCGCGGTCAGCTTCATAGAGCACGATCCGAAAATCCCGGAATTGCTCGAGGCCTGGGTCCGGGGCTACCGCACGATCACTGCGCTCGCGCGCGCGGATGCGCGGGAGATCCCCACCTTCGTGATGCTGCGCCGAATCCTCCTGTGCGCCTGGCTCGCCTCGCACAGCGAGGTGCCGCTCGCGCAAACGCTCGGCGCCGCCTACACTCACGGCACGCTCGAGCTCGCCGAGCAGTTCCTGCGCGACCGTTATCTCACCGGCGCGGCGCGCGCGCCGCGCCTCTCACAGCACTGAGGAGTCAAGCCATGTTCACCTCGCTCAAGGGCCGCAGCGTCATCGTCACCGGCGCGAGCAAAGGCATCGGGCGCGGCATCGCGCGGCGTTTCGGCGCGGTCGGCTGCCGCGTGCTCGTGGTCGCGCGCGATTTGCCGGCCGCGAAGGCGGCGGCGAACGAGATCGAGGCCATGGGAGGGAGCGCGCGTACGTTCGCGGGAGACGTCACCCGGTTCGACGACATGGAGGCGATGGCGCAAACGGCGATCGATGCCTTCGGCGGCATCGATATCCTGTGCGCCAATGCCGGCATCTTTCCCTCCGCCAAGCTCGGCGAGATGACCGAGCGCGACTTCGACATGGTGCTCGGAACCAACCTCAAGGGCACGTTTTTGGCGGTCACCGCCTGCCTGCCCGCGATGCGGGCGAAGCGCCACGGGCGCATCATCCTCACCTCCTCGATCACCGGACCGGTCACGGGCTACCCCGGCTGGGCGCATTACGGTGCGAGCAAGGCGGCCCAGCTCGGTTTCATGCGCACCGCGGCCATCGAGCTTGCTCGCCAAGGCATCACCGTGAACGCGCTGCTGCCCGGCAATATCGTGACCGAAGGCCTGGCCGAGGCCGGCGAGGAGTACAAGAACCGCATGACCGCCTCGATCCCGATGCGGCGGCTCGGGTCGGTCGAGGATGTCGCGAACGCCGCCCTCTTCTTCGCGACCGAGGAGGCGGGCTACATCACCGGCCAGAGTCTCGTCATCGACGGCGGGCAGATCCTGCCGGAATCGCTGGCCGCGCTCGCCGACTGAGGACCGCGCGCCTCACCACTTGTAGTTGAGCTGCAGCCCGAAGGTGCGCGGCTGCACCGTGGAGTAGCGAATCAGCTGAGGGATGTTGAACTGAAAGCTCGTGTTGTTGGCCGACACGATGGCGATCTTGTTGGCGAGGTTGTCGACGAAGAAATTCGCCGACCAGGGGTCGTGACCCAGCGTGATGCGCGCATTCACCAGGTTGTAGGACGGTATCGCGACACCGAAGTAGTACGCTTCGTCGACCGACGGTCCCACGTAGGTATCGGAGATGCGCGCCGTCAGCTTGTAATCGGGCGTGAGCGGCGTTGCGTAGGTGAGCGTGAGCCCGGCCCCGCTCCTCGGCACGTTGAGAATCGGCGTCTCGCAATTGGCATTGAAGGTCTTGCCGCAATAGCTGACGCCGGTCGAGGCGACGATCAGCGATTCGTAGAGCTGCGTCGGGTGGGTGATGCGCGCATCGGTGTAGGTCGCATTCGCCGAGACCGACCAGTTGCTCGAGAGCTTCGCGTTGACCTCGAGCTCCGGCCCGTAGGAGTGACCGTTGCCCGCGTTGATGTTGGCCTCGTAGCCGCACAGGAGCAGCACCGACTGCTGCACACCTTTCCAGTTGATGTAGTAGAAGTCGCTGTTGACCTGCAGCCAGTTGTCGAAGAGCCGCGCCTTCTCGCCGATCTCGTAGTTCCACACTCCGTCCGGTCCGAACTGGGTCGGTGTCCCCGGAGCGCAGTGCGGGGGCTGGCTCGGCGGCGGGAAATAGATGTTCGCGCCGCCCGGCCGGAAGCCCTTCGAGGCGGTCACGTAGGTGTTAAGGTCGGCGGTCGGCTCGTAGGAAAGGTTGATGCGCGGGTTCGCGCCGCGGTTCGACTGCTCGGTCACCTGGAAGTTGGCGGGCTCGCTGCCCGTCAAGCCGAAGTAGCCCCACTCCTTCTCGCCGATGTCGCTGTCATAGGAGTAGTAGCGCACCCCCACGGCCAGCCTCCAGGCATCGGTGATCTTGTAGGTACCGTCCGCGAATAGCGCCCATTGCTTCAAGTGGTAGGGGTTGTTCGACTGGAAATACACGCCTCCCGGAGCGAACGTGTTCAAAGGATCGCTGCTCTGCTCGTTCCAGGCGGAGGTGAGGAGGCTATAGAAGGCGCCGCCGACCCACTGCACCGGGCCCTCGCCCACCGAGGCCAGGCGAATCTCCTCGCTCACCTGGTGGGACGGGTCCCACTCGTAGTAGGGAATCGGCGCGAGCGGCGGTATCGGGGGCGGAAAATTCAAGTCGGTCGCATAGATCGATTCCGACCCATCCTGCACCTGCTCCGCGAGCCGCTCGAAGTAGGAGGTGGCGCTCGTGAGCTGCGCGAAGCCCAGATTGGCGACCACCGTCAAGGAGAAGATGTCGGTCTTGTCGTTGATCGGCTCGGTGAGCGGGAACGCCTCGTAGTGATTCTCGTAGGGGGTACCGGGAGGGCTGTCGATGAGGTCGTAGCCGCCCATCTCGAGTGTCTGCGTGAACGCCATGGCGGTCACGGATAGATCCTCGCTGGGCTTGAACAGGAGGCTCACCCGACCACCGTACAGGCGCATGGTATTCACATCCGGGATCGTGCTCTGCACCGGTGCGGACAGGATCCCGGACTTGGTCCAGTTGTTGATCGGGAAGGGGTTCAATACCACCTCGTCGATCCAGCCGCTGCGGTAGGCATCGCCGGCCACCACCCGCAGCGCCAAGGTATTGCCGAGGGGCAAGTTGACCATGGCGTTGATGGCGCCGTTGGCATGACCGCCTTCCGTGTAGGAGCCGGTCACCTGCGTGCTCGCCTCGAAGGTGCCGATCTTGGGCTGATTGGTCACGATCTTGATGGTGCCGCCCATCGACCCCGATCCGTAGAGCGTGCCTTGCGGACCGCGCAGCACCTCCACGCGATTGACATCGTAAAGATTCGGATCGATCACCACCTTGCCCGACTGCGACAGGGCCGGCGGCGAGAGCGGCACCTCATCGAGATAGAACCCGACGGTCGGCGATGCACCGCCGTTCGATGCGAGACCGCGCGCCTCGAACTCCGTGAGTCCCGGGCTCGCGTAACGCTGCGATAGTCCCGGCACCTCGCGCGCCAGCTCATCGGCTCCCGTGATGCCCGATTGCTGCAAGTCGTCGGCGCTCAGCGCGGTGATGCTGATGGGGGTGCTCTGCACCGTGGACACGACCTTCTGCGCCGTGACCACGATTTCCTCGAGACCCCCTTCCGCGGGATCCGCGGCCCACGCGATGCCCATGCCGGCGGTCACCATCAAGAAAGTCGCGAGCTTGAGGGCATGGCGAGCGAGCGCAGCCTTCTTCATGACCTTGCGACCAAGCACCCCGGGCAGCTCTCCCGAGCTGCCGACTGCAAGCTGTTCCATTGTAGATCCCCTGCGCTCGGGTTGCGTTGCGCAACCTCGACGCTTGCGTGTTCCTGCACCCCCATGTTACCTCGCCGCCAATGCCATGGGCAGGCGCCTTGCGATACTTTTATTTCACATGATTCGCTACACTGAAGCTCCGCTCATCCGCGGCAAGGCGCGATCCATCCGGAGAAGCCATGACCGATCAAGTGGTCTTTTACATGAGTCCCATGTCGCGCGCGCGCACGGTTCACTGGATGCTCGAAGAGCTCGGCGCACCCCATCGCATCGAGCTGATCAACCTCGAGAAAGGCGAGCACAAGAGCGCCGCCTTTCTCAAGGTCAACCCCATGGGCAAGGTTCCCGCGATCGTGCACCGGGATGCCGTGGTGACCGAGACCGGCGCCATTCTCACCTACCTCGCCGACGCCTTTCCGGGGGCCGGGCTCGCCCCGTCCCTCGCGGACCCCCGGCGCGGCCCTTATCTGCGCTGGATGTTCTTCGCCGCCGCCTGCATCGATGGCGCCCTGATCGATCGGATCCTGTCGCGTCCCGAGCCCGAGCGCTCCGGGGCCGTCGGCTACGGCAAGTACGAGCATGTCTTCGACACCCTCGAGAAGGCGCTGACGCCCGGGCCATACCTTCTGGGCGAGCCGTTCATGACCTGCGATCTCTTCATCGCAGGCCAGCTCGGATTCGGCATGATGATGAAAGGGGTCGAGCCCCGGCCGGTGTTCCAGGCCTATGTGGAGAGGAGCCAGGCCCGGGCGGCCGCCAAGCGGACCAACGAGCAATCCGCGGCACTCATCGCTCGCCTCAAGGCGGCGAGCTAGGAGGATCGAGCATGGCCAAGTATGCCAAGAATCCCGAAGCGATCGCCAAGCTCTCGCCCGAGGAGTTTCGCGTCACCCAGCAAAGCGGCACGGAGATGCCGGGGACGGGACGCTATCTTCACAACAAGAAGCCCGGCATCTATGTCGATGTCGTGTCCGGCGAGCCCTTGTTCGCCTCCTCCGACAAGTACGAGTCCGGCTGCGGCTGGCCGAGCTTCACCAAGCCCATCGAGCCGAGGAACGTGCAGGAGTTTCGCGACACGACGCACGGCATGGTCCGTACCGAAGTGCGCTCGAGCCACGGCGACAGCCACCTCGGCCACGTGTTTCCCGACGGACCGCCCGATCGCGGCGGGCTGCGCTATTGCATCAACTCGGCATCGCTTCGCTTCGTGCCCAGGGAGAAGATGGAGGCCGAGGGCTACGGCGATTATCTGAGCCAAGTTCAGGATTAATTCCGGGCGATCACTGCTCTTTGGCCATGCGCGCGGCCTTCGCATTGGCGATCGCCGTCTGATACTCCCGATCCGCGGGGTCCTTGCAGGCCTGCTGCGCCTGCGGATCGAGGGTCATGCATTTTTGGGTCGCCACCTTGTGAGCCCCTTCGGCCTGCGCCATGGCGATATCGAAGGCGCCCGTCACCCGAGCGTGTGCGGCCTCCCGGGAATCAGGGCCCGCCAGCTTCGCGGCACTCTTGAAGTCCTTGCGGGCCTCGACCTTGGCCTGGGCCAGCTCCCTCTGCGCCTCTTCCTGCGCGGCGGCGACGTCGGCTTCGGTCGCGACCGGCGACTTCGCGCGATGGCATCCAGCCAGGCATGCGAGCATCACCACCCCCGCCGCCGGCACTGCTCCCGCCACCGCCCATCGGCGCTTCCCTGTTCTTCGCACCGCCATCTCCTCATGAGAAGGATGCCGGAACAGTAGCGGGCGGAGCGGCGCCTCGGCAAGGGCCGCGCGTCAATATCTGCCGTCGGTGCAATCCGGCAGCCCAAGCGGCGCGAGACGCTGGAATCCGCGCTCCGGTGCGCTAGCATCTCGCAATTTCGAGCGGCAGGAGCGGTGCCATGAGCGATGCAAGCAAGGTTCACAGCGGCGGCTGCCTGTGCGGCGGCATTCGGTACCAAGCCGCGGGCGATCCGAAGTACATGGGGCTCTGCTACTGCGTGGACTGCCGCAAGGCCTCCGGCTCGGGCTACATCCCCTTCATGAGCTTCGCGGCGAGCGCGGTTCGTGTGAGCGGGCATCCGCTGCAGTTCGTCTCGAAGGCGCTGCGCGGCGGCGAAGCGGTGCGCAATTTCTGCCCGACCTGCGGCTCGCTGGTGTTCGGCGGCCGCCTCGGCATCGATACGGAGCATACGATCTATGCGGGAACGCTGGACGATCCCTCGGTGTTCAGCCCGCGTCTCGCCATCTTCGCGCGCGACCGTGCGCCCTGGGCGCAGATACCGCCCGGGCTCACGGTCCACGAGCGGCTGCCCGGCCTGTGACCCTCCGGGCGATCCAGGAGGGTTGAATGACCAAGCAAGGAACCCGCGCGCCGGACGCTGATGCCAAGCCGGACGAAGGGCACATCAAGCGCACCACTCGGGTCGGGCAGGCGAGCAAGCACCTGTCGCTGCGCGAGCGTCTCACCGGCGGCGCCGCGCAAGGCGCCATGTCCACGGCCGCGGCGCTGCTCGCCTATCTGCCGACCAGGCCCCTCGGGCTGCGCGAAGGGTTCTGGGGATCGATCACGGCGATCGCCGTGGTGCAGAGCGAGCTCGGTGCCACGCAAAGCTCGGCGCGCGATCAGTTTGCCGGGGCGGCCATTGGCGGCGCCGTCAGTGCGATCATCGTGACCGTGGGCGGTGAGGACCTCGTCACCTACGCGCTCGCGGTGGTGCTGTCGATGGTGGCCTGCTGGCTCCTCAACATCGCGAGCGCCGCGCGTCTGTCGGGCTCGACCGCCACCATCATCCTGCTGGTGCCGCACACCGGCTCCGCGGGCTCCATGATGCTGTCGCGAATCGCCGAGGTCGGCTGGGGAGTCGCTGTCGGCATCGGAGTCGTGTGGATCGTCACCCGGGTGGAAGAAGGTATTATTCGCCGTCGAGCAAGCGGTCCACGATGAGGTCCGCGGCCTCGGCGGCGCTCATGCGCGTCGTGTCGATGCGGATCTCGGCCGCGGTCGGCGGCTCATAGGGACTGTCGATGCCGGTGAAGTTGGCCAAGCTCCCGGCGCGCGCCTTCTTGTAGAGCCCCTTGACGTCGCGGCGCTCGGCCTCGGCGAACGGCGTGTCCACGAACACCTCGATGAATTCGCCGTGCGCCATCATGTCGCGCACCATCTGCCGCTCCGCGCGGAACGGTGAGATGAACGCCGTGATCACGATGAGTCCGGCATCGGTCATGAGCCGCGCCACCTCGCCGACGCGGCGGATGTTCTCGACACGGTCGGCCTGCGTGAAGCCGAGATCCTTGTTGAGGCCATGCCGCACGTTGTCTCCATCCAGCAGGAAGGTATGGCGGTTCATGCGGTGCAGCTTCTTCTCCACCAGGTTCGCGATGGTCGACTTGCCCGCGCCGGACAGGCCCGTGAACCAGAGCACCGCGGCCTTCTGGTTCTTGAGGCGGGCGCGTGCCTCGCGGCTGAGGTCGAGCGCCTGCCAGTGAATGTTCTGGCTGCGGCGGAGCGAAAAATGAATGAGCCCGGCGGCGATGGTCGCATTGCTGAGCTTGTCGATCAGGATGAAAGCTCCGAGCTCGCGGTTCTCCGTGTACGGCTCGAATACCAGCGGCCGGTCGGTCGCCAAGTTGACCACGCCGATCGCATTGAGCTCGAGCGTCTTGGCGGCGAGGTGCTCGAGCGTGTTGACGTTCACCTGGTACTTGGGCGCATGCAAGGTCGCGGTCACCGTCTGGGTCGCGAGCTTGAGCCAGTAGGGCCGCCCGGGGAGGAGCGGCTCCTCGGCCATCCACACCACCGTGGCCTCGAACTGGTCGGCAACCTGCGCCGGCGCATCGGCGGCGACGATCACGTTGCCGCGCGAGCAGTCGATCTCGTCCTTGAGGGTGAGCGTGATCGACTGACCGGCCACCGCGCGCGGCAGGTCCCCGTCCAAGGTCACGATGCGCGCGACCTGCGAGGTCTTGCCCGAGGGCAGCACCCGCACCGCATCGCCCACACGTACGGTCCCGGTCGCGATGAGGCCCGCAAAGCCGCGGAAATCGAGATTCGGCCGATTGACCCACTGCACCGCGAGGCGCAGCGGCCGCTCCTGATCGGAGGTCACGTCGATCTCCACCGTCTCCAGGTGCTCGATCAGCGAGGGCCCGGTATACCACGGCATGCGCTCCGAGCGCTTGGCGATGTTGTCGCCGGCCAGGCCCGAGATCGGCAACGCCAGGAACTCCCCGATGCCGATGCTCGAGGCGAACGCGCGGTAGTCGGCGACGATGGCCTCGAAGCGCGCCCGCTCGTAGCCGATGAGATCCATCTTGTTGACCGCGAGCACGATATTGCGGATGCCGAGCAAGTGCGCGAGATAGGAGTGGCGCCGCGTCTGGGTGAGCACGCCCTTGCGCGCATCGATGAGGATCACCGCGAGATCCGCGGTCGAGGCGCCCGTGACCATGTTGCGCGTGTACTGCTCGTGGCCGGGCGTGTCGGCCACGATGAACTTGCGGCGGTCGGTGGAGAAGAAGCGGTAGGCGACGTCGATCGTGATGCCCTGCTCGCGCTCGGCGGCGAGGCCGTCGACCAGGAGCGCGAAATCGATGTTCTCGCCCTGGGTCCCCATCTTCTTGGAATCGGCCTCGAGCGCCGCGAGCTGGTCCTCGAAGATCATCTTCGAGTCGTACAGGAGCCGCCCGATCAAGGTCGACTTGCCGTCATCGACGCTGCCGCAGGTGATGAAGCGCAGCAGGCTCTTGTGCTGATGCTGCTCGAGATAAGCCTCGATGTCCTTCGCGACCAGCTCGTGTGCCTGATAGCGGTTCTGCTGGATGCCGCTCATCAAAAGTAGCCCTCTTGCTTCTTCTTCTCCATGCTCGCCGCCTGATCGTGATCGATGGCGCGGCCCTGGCGCTCGGAGGTGGTGGTGAGCAGCATTTCCTTGATGATCTCGGGCAGCGTCGCCGCGGTACTCTCGACCGCGCCGGTCAAGGGGTAGCAGCCGAGCGTGCGAAAGCGGATCGAGCGCGTCTGCGGCGCCTCGTTCGCCTTCAGGGGAAAGCGCTCATCGTCCACCATGAGTATGAGACCGCTGCGCTCCACCGTCGGCCGTGGCGCGGCGAAGTACAGGGGCACGATCGGAATTTGCTCGAGGTGGATGTACTGCCACACATCGAGCTCGGTCCAGTTCGAGATCGGGAACACGCGGATGCTCTCGCCCTTGGCCTTCCTGGCATTGTAAAGGCGCCACAGCTCCGGGCGCTGGCTCTTCGGGTCCCAGCGATGGCTCGCCGAACGGAACGAGAACACACGCTCCTTGGCGCGGCTCTTCTCCTCGTCGCGCCGCGCGCCGCCGAAGGCGGCATCGAACCCGTACAGGTCGAGCGCCTTCTTGAGACCCTCGGTCTTCCACAGATCCGTGTGCAGCGCGGAGCCGTGATCGAACGGATTGATGCCGCGCGCCTTGGCCTCCGGGTTCTGGTACACGAGCAGCTCCATGCCCGATTCGTTCGCCATGCGGTCGCGAAACTCGTACATGGCGCGGAATTTCCAGGTGGTGTCGACGTGCAGCAGCGGAAACGGCGGCGACGCGGGGTGAAAAGCCTTGCGCGCGAGGTGCAGCATCACCGCGGAATCCTTGCCGATCGAGTACAGCATCACCGGCTTCTCGACCTCGGCCACCACCTCGCGCATGATGTGAATCGATTCGGCCTCGAGCCGCTCGAGGTGGGTGAGCAATACGCGCTCGCTCACCGGCGCCCCTCGGCGGCGCTTTGCGCCTTCATGAAGGGCCGCAGCGGCCCGGGCTCGTAGGGACCGGTGGCGATGAAGCCGGGATTGAAGAATCGTGTCTTGCCGTATCGGAGCGGCGCTCCATCGAGATCGAGCACCCGTCCTCCCGCGGCGCGCAGCACCGCATCACCGGCCGCGGTGTCCCATTCCATGGTGGGCGCCGGGCGCGGATAGACATCCGCCTCGCCGCTCGCCACCAGCACGAACTTGAGCGAAGAGCCGATCGACACCCGCCCACGGACCCCCGCCGCGGCGAGCCAGGCCTCGGTCTCGGGCGTGTTGTGCGACTTCGAGGCCACGGCACAGAGCGGCGTTGCCGGGGGCCGCACCTCGATGGTCTCGGGAGCGCCGAGCGCGCCATGCGGCGGAAGCTGGGCGCGGCTTGCCTGCCGTGCGGCGACATCGCCCCAGTACATGAGCGAGCGTGCCGGTGCGTACACCACACCGAGGGTGGGAGACCCCTCCTCGATGAGCCCGATGTTGACGGTGAAATCGGTGCCGCGCTGGATGAACTCCTTGGTGCCATCCAGAGGGTCGACCAGAAAGAAGCGGGCGCCGAGCACGGGCACCCGTCCCGCGGCGGTCTCCTCCTCCGCCACCACGGGAATGCCGGGCGCCGCCCGCGCAAGCCCCGCGAGGATTGCGGCCTCGGCCGCACGATCGGCGGCCGTCACCGGCGATTCGTCGGCTTTGCGCTCCACGACCACCTGGCCGTTGAAATGATCCCAGACGATGGCACCGCCGCGCGCGGCGCAATCCACCATGGATTTCAGCAAGCGAGTGCGGTCGTCCCGCGTCATCGACATCGGCGCGATACCTCCCGCTCGTCGTCATCCGATGCCCGGATGATAATACGGCGCGCCCCCGGGATGCGCGGCGTCACTTCTTGAGTGTGACCCAAATTAGATCGATTGGCTCTTTGCCTATATTGCCGGACTCGTGCCCGACGCTCGAGGGAATCGTCGGCATCCAGCCCACCTCGCCGTCAGGCGAGGCTTCCGGATAGGGGTGCTCGGCCTCGGTCTTCGAGCGCGCGGCCCACTGACCGCCTTTGATGTGAATGTAGAGCATGTCCGGGTGATGCGCATGCGGGCCCTCCCATTGCCCGGGATTCACGGTGAAACGCTGCACGATCAGCGCATCGTTCTCGAGCAGGTCCTCGCCCGGAATGTTGGGATAGCTCAGGTAACGGTACTTCGGGCCGCCCTCGAAGCTCGCGGCGGCGTGCGCCGCCACCGGCTTCAAATTGACGCAGATGATCTCGATCGGCGTCGAGCCGGAGTTGGTGCTGCC